>Ga0126342_10000365_pt1 | contig 46578 bp, 45 predicted proteins | sample Cyp1metagenome_FD_92528 | JGI IMG/M metagenome (GOLD analysis project Ga0126342, IMG submission 92528) | Coral microbial communities from Lord Howe Island, Old Settlement Bay, Australia - Cyphastrea 1 metagenome | ecosystem: Host-associated > Invertebrates > Cnidaria > Coral ...
CCCAAATCTCACAAGAACACAAGTTATCGGAAGGGAATGTTGTGACACCCAAATCTCACAAGAAGTATTCTTTATACATATTAAGTGTGAGATTTGGGCGGCCACAACAGTCCTTTCTGAAATTTTAGTATTTTATTATAGTCATTTATACATGTGGGCCTTCTTAAAATGAATACTCACACGGTCTAATTTTGGATGATTTTGGGGTACCCCTGCTTGGGGAACCCACACCGCAGCCTCAGGTCATGGTCGTACGAAGGGACTCCGACCACGGAATGAAGAGCCACCGCCGTACGGAGCCTCTGAGTTTCAGCGAGTGTTTTCATGTGTTTTCCACTTTTGCCATGCTGTTGGCAGTTTGTTGAAACCATTTCTTTTTTTTTGGGGGAGGGGTAGTTTTTTTTTTTTAACCCTCTGGTGAACTAACATAGCAATGGAAAATCACCATTTTTCATGGGAAAATCCACTATAAATGGCCATTTTCCATTGCTATGTTAGTTCACCAGAGGGTAATCATGACTTCACGAAAGGATCCCAAGAGATGCTATTGTGTCGATAGCCTGCTGAGTGAAAAGCCATTGCATTGGGGAGCGGGGTAGAGTGCCAGCTTCGAAGTATGGTCACCCAAGGGCACCCGGAGCCAGGTAAACCATGGTAAACCGAGTAATAAACTTCTTATTGGGAGTAGTTTATTATTGGGTTTACCACATTTCAATGCATACATTGACTGATGCTATGTAATGCAGTGTCCAGTATTATTCGATTCCTCAAAGAATAAAGGGTTTTGGAGTGCTCGACTGGAAAACCAAAGCTGCATGAAGAGTTTATCAATATCTCCTCCCTTGATAGCCGCACTGTTCAGATGAGCAGTGTTCAAAACCCCTGTCGGTTGATGAAGTTGATGATTTTTGGGGATTATCCTAGGCATAATAATCCAATCGGGGAATGTTAAGAATGTCTTCACGGTTCAGGTCCCCTGAGCCGCCGGTGACACAGCCACCTTCGCCCCAGCCGGTGGCCCACCAGCCCGCAGCCGCCCCAGCCGCCCCAGCTGCGCCTGCGGCGGCCGTGCCGCCCCCGCCCTACGCGCCGCCAGCGTCCCCCGCGCCGCACACGCCGGCGCGGCTCTCGGCAGCCTCACCGGCACCGGTGGGACGGATGCACAGTGGCCAGGTGCAGTGGAGGTTTATGGTGATTTTCGTGGGAAATCTATGGAATTTTCTTGGGACATCTATGGATATCTATGGGATTTTCATGGATTTTCTGGGATTTTTGTAGGAAAACTATGGGATTTTCTGGGGTTTTCTTGGAAAACCTATGAGATTTTCTGGCACTCAAAGTTCGTCAAGTGGGGTTTTCGGAAGATTTTTGAGTCCGTTCCGCTGGATTTTTCTTTTCTTCTCGTTTCCCATCATTTTCCCAGGTATTTTCTCCTGATTTTCCCATGTTTTTCTGGTTTTTGAACTTGGACCTTTACCAGGCGCAGCTGATTGGCTATGGCAGCTATTGTCCTTCCCCAAAGCCCTCTGCCAGGCCTGGCAAGAAAACCATGATTTTCTTTGGGGATGCGGATGTAGAAGTCCTGAAAAATGTGGTATTAGTCATGTATTAGTGGAATCCCGAGGTGGGAGAAGTAGCCGCAAATGAGCAAGGAATCATTTGGATTCTGGCAAGAATCCAAGTAGGTGTGTCTTAATATGGGGTTTTAATTTGGGTTTGCACCCAAATTGCTATTTGAACGGTGGACAGTCCGGTGGACCTATTTGATTCTAGTCAGTGGATTTTTCCGGTGGTATCTTGGAGCTCTGAGCTTGGAGACTGGCGCGCAAGGCAGCAAGGTCTTAGGTCCTAAGGTCCTGCTTGGTGAACGGCGTTCCAGGATGCCTCGGGATGCTTTTCGCCCGGTAATTTCCAGGTGTGCGTCCCTTTTTTTTTACAAGATGGGTGCGTCCCAAACATCGAGCATCACCAAAAAAAATGTGTCATCAATCATCATCAATCCATCAATACGGATTTACCCACTATACTATGGTTACTATGGATTCCCATCATTATGGGATGGATGACCATGTTTACATATGACTCATGATCTATATCATTTTAACATATTTTAACGCTTCAAAATGGATAGCCAAAGCCACTCATCGCCATTTGTCAAACTGTGGCACCGTTCTTCATCCGGCCAGGGCTGTAGAAGGAGTGCAAGGAGGTCGATGGTCCGGGCACATGTCAAGGGTCGCCTCCCAGGAGCAACTGAATCATTGTGGTTTACCTAGATTGTCCATCAGTATCATTGTTTCATGTAATTGTTGATGGATCAACAATGGGACCGCAGATCTTGGTCAGTTTTTCACAATTAAGATGAATTCGGAAATTAAAAAATCTTTAGTTGGTGTACCCTACTTTTTCTGACCCATACCCATAATGTACCCCCTGGTAATTTAACAGTTTGCTATTGAACATTGCCATTTACTTCGCTGAATTACCCATTAAACACGTTGATTTCCCATAGCTTTTGGTATGTTTACCAGTTGGTAAGTTTTTTTTCCTGTAACTATGAAACACTGAAAACTTTGGGATTACAATGGGATGGTTGAACCAATCTATAGTTTACCAGCCGAACAAAAATCCATGGGATTTCTAACGCTAAACCTCGGTGGATTTCCCCCAGATGGCCGAAGAATTCATGGCCAGGCAGCACGCCTGGCTTGCCCGTCCCATCCCCGATTCCAATGAGGTGCCGGGAAAAAAACGTAGGAGTTGTTGTTGCTGGAGACTTTTCTGTTGTGAATATCTAGATAAGTCTCTATCAATAGTTCATAATAATATTTAATGGTTCTATCAAATATTAATGTCTATTGTGATATATGATGGTGATGATTGTGTTGGCTTTCGAGCATGAATGTCAGATGTCTTTGATACTTGCTTGTTTCAAGAAATGTGTGTCTGTGTGTGTTTTCCTCATGAGCTCCTCTTGCTGCAAGCGATCTCTGTGGTACCAAGGCTTTCTTCTGAGGTTATCCTTTTCTCATGAAGATCTACTGTTAATCTCCACAGAAAACTCGTGATAAAGGTATCGGATCTATGGCATGGATTTAGGGCATTTTTGGGATGGCTGTTCCCTGTAATCAGCCTCTGTCATTGGACGATTTCGTTTGGTATCTGAACTTTATGGGATAACCTCCAAATCTCATCGTTGATAAAATCATTTTAACAGATTTTCACCACTATTTGAAGCCATTTGGCCGTACAATAAGCATTTTCAAACACATCCATTTCTTGAATCTCTCGCACTTTTCCATCCATGCTAGTGGATGATCATCAGTTCCAGGCAGCAATGGACTCCGTCCAACCCTGTGCTGCTGGGTGCAGGAGCGCAATCTCTGTTTTGACGTAGAGGTATCAGGTATAACTGGTAAAACTGGTAGCTCCTAGAGATGGGCGTTTTACAGAGTGAGACCCTGGTTGCACCACAGATGATATGCAAATGGGTCATAACTTGAGGTGTGAAACACCCTGTTTCACCATGTTTTTTGGGGATCGGTTTTTGGGAAAACTTGACCCGAAAGCCACCACCAACTCGCTGGTTGCACCAGCTTCCACTGCCGTTTTAATGTTCTTCGCCGTATTTTTTCTCCACGTATTTGTGGGGTGGGGATCAGTACCTATTGTACCATATTGTTTTGGGATGAACATTGTAAGATTTACCCTCTGGTAACTAACAGTTTGCTATTGAACATGGCCCATTTATAGATGATTTACCGGTTTACCCATTAAACATGGTGATTTTCCATAGTTTTTTGTATGTTTACCAGGCCGGGTACATAGATTTACCAGCTATGAATTGATGCGAACAGAAGGCTACTGTGGTACGATGTGCGTGGCTTGAAGAAAAGCCATAGCCATGTGTTCCATGCGCAACATATCTCTCGCAATCAGAAATGACACTTGGAATTCCCAAATCTTCATCTTTGAAATTCTTCAACCGTTTTCCATTATCATGTTTGATTACCAGCAAGTGGCATATCATTTTCTGCCAAGTTGCAGGAACACCCACATCAATTACTACTCAGCAGGGGAACGTCAGAGGGCTGATGGTGTTATCTCTTGGGATGAACAGCAATTCTTGCCGGGCTGATTCAACGGTAAATAGGGAAACTCATGAGAAAAAAAGGAGCTTACATGCAAAGATGATGGGAGTTTCCAGATGTTCCAGAAAAATACACACTTTTATTCATTTACATCTATTTTCCAGATGTTCCAGTACATATAGGCACACATGTTTATTTACATATAACTATAATCCCATCACCCTAATATCAAACACCCTCCAGAAACCAGGCTTTACTGTAGGAGGGAAAAAAAATCAGATTTGGTCCAGGGGTGAAAAAAACTGGCTGGTAGAAGTTCTTGGATTAGAAAAGCCTGTTACTGACTGGTCACCCATCTAATCCTATAATTAATAATAATATATATATATATGTATACATATACATGTAAATCCCATATGTATATATATATATATTATGGATATATATGGATATTATATATATATAAACCAATTATATCACAGGGTTCTACCATGCTTATGGACGCCACTTCCACGTCCCCTGAGATTTCGGATACGCAACATTTTTCCACGGCTCAAAGCTTGGTAGTTCGAAGCTCGCCCCTGTGATCCTCGGGGATTGGATGATTGGATGTTGTTATTTTCACCCACCATCATTAAGCATTTCTGTCATTGCTATATGACTGAGCTATACCATCCAGCATCCAGCTATACCAGCTATGACTTAGGGTACTGTTTGTGTATGTTTTCACGGGTTTTGACCATGACCATATCATTTCTCCAAAAAAAAACCTCCGGGCGACTGCACTTGGCGAGCACCTGGCGCCCTCCCAAAGGGAGAGCTCTGCAAGGCCGCGGTTTGCTGAGGCCTTGCGTATCAGAAAGACGGCTAAGAAAGGTTTGCAAAGCCTATCCAGGGTACCATTATGATTCTGTGATTTGGTTCTGTGCTGTTTTTTTTTTGATTTGTTCATGATGATTTTGTTTTTTGATTTGTGCTATATATACATATATATATATAGTTGATATAGTTGATAGTCCCATAGTCATAGTTTAAGATATTTCTTTTGCGATTTTTGTTCATGGCGATGTTCCGATTTTGCGCCGTTTGGCACCCTGGCAGACATGGGCCATGGCCTTGCGGACGTTGCCACCTGGCGAGATCCTTTTTTTGCGGTTGGTGTCATCTCTGGAAGATGGGAAATTGGTATTTTTTAAGCTGATTTTCCCATATTTTCTCACTGTTTTGGAGATATCCAAGCTGGCTGATGTGCAATTGTTGGATGCTATTCCAACTGTATCCAACTGTTCTTGTCAAGCAGCGAGGCTTTGTATTTTCATCGTTGTCAATGATGCCTGGAGTGAGGCGCGTCAGAAGCATATCAGCAGATATCAGCCCTGGAGATTCAGTATTTTTTGGGGGCACCAGGGTATACCAGGGGGATGTTGAAGGTAAACAGTGAGAGGATCAGCACGCATCAACGACGTACCTTTTTCCAACGAAGTGCTGTGGTGACATCCTGTGTCCTCCATAAAATGTTCGACGACGAGATTGCCCCAGGGTGCCCATGTCAAGTTGTGTACGGCTCACAACTGAGCCCCTAGAGACTTCGATCCCAATTTACCAATCAAAAGCCTTTTGCAGTTCCATTGGTAGCTCATTAGCAACGTCGCTTCGTTGCTGGTGAGGCTCGTGAACGATCACCTGCTATCTTACACCTGGAAGGTTGGCAGAACTTATGGTAAATCTCCAGTTTCAGCAGGAATACTCCAGGATTCGTTTGGAGTAGGGCTTAAAACAAGAATCGGTCTTGGGATAGGGACACTGCATGAAATTACAATGATATATACATATATATATATTAGAACAGGGGGTGGTGTATACATATGATATAATATATATGTATTATATAATGTATAAAGTATATATGATATAATATATATATATATATGTATGATAATATATATATATATATATATATACGATAATATGCATGTATGATATATAGATACATCATATGTTATATATATGATATATTTGCATGTATCTATATATATACACTATATATATAGATACATGATATATATATATACACACTTGATATATGTATGTATACACATGATGTATATATATATATATGATATAAATATCCATTATGATCCATTCATGTTAGGAAATCCGCCGTTTCAACAAAAACATCGTCTACGACTGGGGATTCTCCAGCCGTTACAGGCAACGACTGGGTGGCTGGATTCCACCGGCGACTATCAAGGCAGGGAAAAAAAGGTGCCATGGTTGGCTGGATTTCGCCATGGAAAAATGGTGATTTCATAGTCATAGTATGTCATAGTCAACTGAAACAGAAGACATCACCATTTTTCCATGGCGAAGAAAAAGCGAATATATAGATTATTTTAATGGTGAATCTATTTCTATAAATGGATTTCCACAAGAAAACTTTCACGGACTTTTTGCCATATAACTTCGATCCATTTTTTTTGATGGATTTTCAATGGGATTTCTATGGAATTTCCCGATTTCCCGCCGGCGCCGTAGGAGCTGCCACCAGCGGATCTTGCTGAAGCTTGGGCGGAGCGCCCGGGATTCGCGGCGCCTGGCAAGGAGGTTTCTGCAAGGGCTGAACTTGGGGTTTAGGATGGTGAAACACACATGAAAACCCATGACATACTGAGATTTAAGAAGGTTTAACAAGGTTAAATGAGGTTTAACCAAGGTTTCACAAGGTTTAGCCATCCAAAAACTGGACTTGAACCAAGAGCAATCGGGCTTTAGCCAGCAAACATCAGGGTATTTGTGGAAATCAGACGACTTTGTCCAACACTCAGTTTGAATCGTTCCATTTTCTGTCAATTTTTTGACATGTTTCTCTAATCCATCGTGGACCCAGCTGTCATGATGATGATGGTGATGATGATGATGATGATGATGTAGCACTAAACTCCGAACAGTCTCGCAAGTGACACTGTACAAACAAAATGCTGTCACTAGTAGGACTAGACAGGAGTGGGGGCGTCCCATCATCGCGCCCCTTTGTTAAACAATCAGCAACAAATTGCCACGGAACGGTAGCGGAGTAACACACCCATAGGGATGCTACCCAGGCCGCCGCGCGAAGCGGTTCAAAAGGCCCGAGTGACAAAAAGCCTGTGCACACTATGGCACAGACCATCCACTGCATGCAGCCGCGCTAAGCGGTGCAAGAGGATGCAGTGAGCCTTCCCAAAAACAAAACTTAATTGCACACCCAATGCTAGCAATTCAAAAAATGGAAATGAGGCAAAGACAGCCCTATCACGTTGTCACCAATCCAGTCATCCGAACGGAAGGTGGCTCAGCGATCCCGGATATGACCTGCAAGCAGGGGCCGCACGTCCGGACGAGACCTCAGACTAGGAAGACAAATCGAAAACGAGGTCATCAACATTAACCTAACTTCCGGGAGACACACACACCGGCCAGAAACCAGGTGCCCTGCATCAACCCATCTCTTAAGAGACCAGGGTGTTTCAGAACTTGCAGACTCTGTTCGGTGGCGCCGACATGGCACGAGCTGGCCTAAGTCAGCTCGCTGGCCAGCTAGCATGCTTGACAAAATAAGCTGGCGCCTTTGCACCACTCATGTATTATACACTGTTAACTACCATGAGTGGCCCGCTGGGTCGCCCACCAGGAGGACTGTCGACATGACCCATCCAGCTGTCACGATGAAACATCATATGACGGTTCACAAAACCTGATATATGTATGATGAGATGTGATGAGGAATTTCTTGCCCAGTTCACCATGGATCGGTGGCTACTCCAGTCATCGACCCAACCACTTAGAAAAAAACCGTCCATGCCAGCTTATTTTTTTTTCGCTTGGTGGCTTAGATTGGTAGCTTTGGAAACATGAGATCAGAATTCTCATGCCATGATCCCCACCCTGCTGCACTGCGACGTGACTCTGTCAGAGGCTCTTTGAGGAAGTTGGCTCCGGTCTGGAGCAGGGAAGCTGGCACCATTTGTGGCTTGGCGGCGAAGCACCAAACTTTGCCACCGGTGTCATCAAACGTGGCAACTGGAAATTCCAGTTTTCCCATCTATAAATGTGGGATTTCCAGCAAACCAGAGGATATTAGGGTCAAGATTGGAAGGCATTGACCAACATGGATAGACCTTAACCGACCTTACAACGCCACTGACAGCATTCCAAATTGCCACTGAGGGCATTCCAAATTGCCATTCTCCTGAGTTCCAGGTCTGTCTGAAAATAGGCTATACATGGCTATACACCCAAAGAACTCTATATTTCCATGGGCAAAATGAATGAAAATGATCATTGTCCTATTTTGGGGTAGCCCATTTTTCGACAAAACCAGCGAAGACCATGGCGCTCCAAGGGCCCGTGTGGGCATTGACATTGCAGAGATACGCTGTGGGCAGGTGCGATTTCTGACTGGGTAAAACTTGGTGATTTTTTAGCCGAAAACTGGGGGAACATCAGAATCTATAGCTATAGTTCACCTTGTTTTTTGAGGGTTATCTAAGATTCGCCATGTCCACTCGGGTGCTTTCAGAATTTTCCTCCATATTTTGGGGGATGTAAACATCCTATGGCGAGGATGTGAACCAGACCATGGCTCTGATCAAAGAGAAGTTGGGCGATCAACTGGGTTTCGTTGAACTCGATGACCCTTGGTATCCCTTGGCAGAGCGCCTGGAGACATTGAGCGGCAGGGGTCCACAAGCCAACAAGTTGAATGTCGACAAACTACCGCTTGAGAAACCCCGGATTTACTTCGCTGTTGGGGGAGGTACCAGTGTAGCAGCAGATAGATTTGGGCTGGTATACCCCCAAGAAATAAACCAGGGTAAATCTGAACCCCGGGTTGACATTCGATGTGAAAATGTTCCTTCATCCTTTTTTTTGACCTCAGCCGAGGAAGAGATCTACATGCCTTTGCAAGCTGTTGTCGATCCCGTTTGGTCGCAGCTACGTGGCTGGAAGATCGTCCCCTGAAAACACAAGATTATTCCAGATCAACTTCACAATCAAAACCAGATACTCATCAACACTATTGCTCCAAAAACCAAACATGATATCCCCATAATATCATGATATCCTATGATATCGCCTTATTCTTGAGTTTATACCTTCGATTTTTCTTGGTCAAATGACCATTTTTACCCTGCCATCATCCTTCGCACGAAAAAATCAAGATTCCAATGATATGATCATGACCTGCCCATGAAACCATCTGAAATACCATGAAATCCCCTCCGAATCCCCGAGGCAATGGGGTCCACAGCGCGTGGGCTTCGAGAATGCCTGGACACAGCTGGAAGCATTGGAGGTCACGCCTAGTGAGGCCATTGGCATTCGGGATTCACCATGGTTTTGGTTTAAATACGTTAATGGAGTTAATAGAGTTAATAGAGTTAATAGAGTCAATAGAGTCAATAGCTAATAGATTTATAGTTATAGCATGTTATAGTTAATAATAGTTATAATGCTAGGATACTATCTTTAATAGTTAACAGATACTATAGTTATCGGGTTTTGATACTATTGAGGTTTCCTAATAGGTAATACTAAGATAGTAAATGCACTTGTCAAATAGTTGAATAGTAAATAGTAAATAAGAGTAAACGTTTTATAATTACTATCGTTATAGTTAATAGTATATGGCACTTTAATAGTGATTCTGTAAAGCATTGTTATAGTTCATGGTATATGCTTATAGACCATACTTATAATCAAAACTATGAAACAATAAGTGATGTACTAAGTGTAATACTTTCCATACTATTAGATAATTCTAATTATACAATGTACGGTTATTATATACGGTAATAGTTAGGGGCTACTCCCCAAATAGTGGTACGCTGTAACATTCATAGTCAGTAGTATAATAGTTTTAGTTCATAGTAAAAAAAATAGTAAACTGTGGTTTCTTAAACTGGAAGATCCGCAAAACCATAGGTTTCAATACTAAGTCATGGTCGAATGACTTGGATCATTTGGGAGTACCTCTTAGGAACCCCGGCTATATAATAGTTAAGACTAAATAGTTGATATATAATTACCAATAGTTAATAGCTAGTTATAATACATAGTCATGCATAGGTCATAGATGACACCGGGTCAGAACATAGCGGCATAGCGACGGTTGGAATTCCAGGGACTTCATTCACATATCCGGATGCATTACAATGAGCTAAGTACATCATTATTGACATGTGTCCAACAATATTAACCAATCATAACCAATCAATAACCAATCATATTCAGTCATAACCAGTCATAACCAGTCATAGATGATAGTGCATTTTTTTCTGAATCATCACCAGTCATTTTGCCTAATGATAAATGGTAGACAAACACACTACTACTACAGACGTGTCACACGGATTTTTTTCCTGGTCATCCATGGCAGCTTGATGGTGTATCAGCATTTTCGGGTTGGGCCCAACGACGACGAAAAAGGCGCAATAGTAGGGGGTGGCCCATTTTAATCATAGTTCTTTAAACAATCGCCAAATTAAGATAGAGGTTAGTAAGACCCAATTCTATAATAGTATTTGTGATCAACAGCTTGATATTCTATTTGGGTGTGTCTGAACATCAATTATATCCTCAGTTACAAGCATTTATTGGGGAACATCATGATAAAGCAGCGGATTTGGGGGAACCTATTTTCAGAGAAATCCAGATGGATGGATTTGTCTGAATGGACATAGAAATCCAGATTTGACCAACAAGTATGGATTTTGACCAAACATGTGGTTTTGAATTAAACATGCGGATCTCACCAAGTGTGGACTTGAGCTGACAGGGATTTTGCCAACACATGGAAAGGTGCAGACATGCTGGAGACACTCATCAGCAATCGACATGAATGCTGGATGTGCTATGAAAGCGGGGGATCACATTCTGGTTGGTGGTTTCGAACATTGTTCGTTTTTTTTACCCTAGAAATGGGATGCTGATGCGGATTGACTGATCTCTTTGGGATGGGTTGAAACCATCAACAACCGTTGATGGAGAGTTTGCCATTCACGTTGACAGGTAGTAGTCGCCCTCATAGACACTGGCTTCAACTTTTTGCACGAAGATATTCAAGGTGCGTCGGGGCTAGAGATGGCTGACGCAAGAAACATCATTGGGGAAAGGCGAGGAACGAGCGGCAACAAAACAAGAAGCAACCGCCCTTCAGATGATGTTTACCTCTGGACGTTTAGATGGTTTATATAGTTCCGTTAGTTCGGGGAACATCAACCAGCAATGATGGTGCGACAGTCGACAGTTTCCAGGCCGTGTCTGGGTCAACGAGGGAGAGATTGCTGGCAATGGCATCGATGACGATGGCAATGGTCGCCGTGGCGAAGTGGGTTGGGGGATGGAAAATCCAGGATGCGACTCCAGTCTGATTGTTGATGTTAGAGCAGAACGGCGCCGGCATTGGGCTCCGTTCAAAACAGGCCGGGGCTAGGGTTTTTATCTTCAGAAGCTCAGATTTCATCATGTCACATCTGTTTTTCCTTATTATGAAGCGGGCCCCGCACCAGAATCCGGCCAATCATTTACCCTCTGGTAATTTAACATAGCTATTGAAAATGGTGATTTATAGTGGATTTACCCATTGAAAATTGTGATTTTCCATAGTTATGTTAGTTTACCAGAGGGTAATCCTGGACTAATGATGGAAATAAGGTCTGCCCTTTTGCTGAAATCTAGGGACATCTGGAGACCAAATGATCATCTTGTGATACCCATGGGGTTTCCACCCCAGGAAAATCGTCAATGGTTGATTTTCCACATCGAACTGTTCGTTTACCCTAGGGTAGATGGAAAACAAACCACTTTAGCCTTTGAGCGCCAAAAACAAGTTCCACTTTAGACTCCTGACAGATTTTTCCCTGAAACTCACCACTTTTGCTGGAACTTGAGCTCTGGAAAAGGAACATCTGATTTTCGACCAATTTGGGTGGTGAGGATCCTTGGGTTCAAAAAAGTTCGTTGAATCCTGCTGATTTTCGTGATGTTTGGGAGGACCTGGAGTTGCCCAAAATTTTATTGGTCGCCAACAATGGGGAATCGACTCCCTCCAGGAAACATTAAAGACATGGAAAATCCACGCGACATTGTGAGATCATTTTACTTCAGCTGAAACCATTCATTGTCCTTTTCGCTTGTAGGTTTACTGGAGGCAATATATGGGTGTGTCTGAAAATAGTGTACCCCTAAACCCAATGGTTAATGATCATTATCCCTACTAAATGGCTATAATTGGGAATATACCCTATTTTCAGACAAACCCATATTGTCTATTTCTTATGGTGAGCAAATCCAGTCGCCATGGCCAAATTCGCCCTGAGGCTTTGTCGACGACGTCAATGGTTTCAACTTTGTGGAGCCTGGGCGATATATTTTAGTGTTAACGAAGAGTTGTATAGATTATATTGCAGTAAGCTAGTGAACATGTAGTGAAAATTGTATTTAGTGTTTTGTTTTCACCATTGTCACCAACTTCTGGTGGTTTTATGATAGTTTTGATCAGATTAAAACCAGCAAGAATTTCAAGGAATCATGGATTCCATGACCTTGGACAATGTTTGGCTCCATTTGAGCCATTAAAAATAGCCCTATCCCATCTCATGAAATCTCATGAACTAGTTGGTTTAGTTGTCTTTTCTAGGTTTCCCTATGTTTTGAGTTTTCAGAATCCGCAATGATGGTAGTATAACTCCCTATACAACCAATCAACCATGGTTTTTCGAATGGCTCACCACCGACATCTCCCAGGACAACAATGGTCAACCGGAGGACGATTCAGGGCACGGGACGCACAACGCCGGCATCATTGCGGCGCAAGTGAACAACCTGGGTGTGGCAGGCCACGCAGGAATCATGTGAGCCACACATGGCCATGAGATTTTTATAAAATTTTATAAAGCCTCTTTTTGGGGCTTTGAAGATACATGCTCTTTTGATCTTTTTGAATATTTTTGGGATTTGCTGGTAAAGATCTTGGCTTCACCGATATGAAATGAGATGTGACATTTCGACTTGGGTGTTGTGAGAATTTTGTTGAGTTGATACATGGGTAAGCACATGGACATCACGTTAGCACACGTGCGTTGGCTCAACAGCGGAGGCGCTGCGGGGCGCAACCAGATGGTGAAGCTGATGATTGTGAAGGTCCACTGCTCAACTTGGTCTTTTCGTCCCTCTTGGGGGGTACTTTGGGAGACCTATATAGGGAGAAAACCGACTTCACTTGAGCATCGACATGTTTTTTTCAGGGGTTGAACCTTCAGAAACCAACTATATAGTTTATTTTCCGGAATCCACGGTATATTGATGAACCAGACCCTGTCGGTAATCCACGGTATATCACTTTCTCCTAAGCCTGACGGCTTCAGCAGAGGCACTCACTGCCAATGGTGGCTTCAAAAGTGATGCCATCAACGTGCCTTGGCTGTGGTAAGTTCAGGGCCCCAGCAGTGAACTGGTTGCTTCTTTGAAATATATCTAAGTGTCCTGGATTTTTTTTGACCATATCTGTTTCTTTTTTTTTGTCATGTATGTAACTATGTAATACTTATTACATGATTCCAACACTATGTAATGTAATGTAATGTCATGTAATGTAATGTAATGTCATGTCATGTCATGCGATGCAATGCGATGCGATGCAATGCAATGTATATAACTAATTATAATTATACATGTATATACCCTTAAATGTATAAACATTTGTATACGCCAGAATGATTATGCTATGCCCAACAAATTGGATATCACGCATGCATTCAAGAGTAGCCCCAATATACTTTGTTCACAAGAAAAAGTTTCCCTCAATCATTAGTCATTGATTCCACCACCTGAAATAAGCCATTCCAGGTATTTTTTTTTTTGATATTTTTGGAAGATGGATGTATGTCACCTGCAACCATGCCACAAAGTACCTTTTCAGAGCCGTTTTTTTGTTCGAGGCGCTGAATTATGCGATGGCTATGGGTGTGACTGAGCTGAATTCTGCGGACGATCCCAAGAAGGGTTGGTTGTCCCTTGAGGATTTTGAACATCACCTTCAACCAATTGGATGATATTTAGGGAATCATTCAACTCAACTTGAGGATTTTCATCTATTGGTATCTGTTATTCAACTGTTATTCCCAATAGTTGAGTGATGTTTAGGACATTTACCAAGCCCAATGATTTCACGTCCCAATGATTCTTGGTGGCATCACAGCAAGGCCGAGATCTCCAGCAATTCCTGGGGAGGGCATAGCGAATCGCTGGCGTTGCAAACTGCCATCCAGGTAGCGATGGAAGCGGGTCATCTCTTTGTCTCGTGGCTACCAAGCTGGTGAAAAACATGTGCGACATGGAAAAATCAGAACTGCTGAATATCATCAGTTTCAGAGGTCGGCAAGGTCGGCGTTTGGTGATGGCTATTGCTGGTGATATATCCCATGAAAATCATGAAATCCGGGGAGTATCCAATGAAATCCCCATGACTATCCCATGAAAATCATGAAATCTTCGATTTTTCAGGGTTACCATTTCGAGATCTCAAGGTCTCCGCAGCTGGAAATGACAACCGCAATGCAGATCTTTCTCCCTTCTATCCCTGCGTTTATCCGCACGTATCTTGGTGAGACTGGCGACTTTTTAATCTTTTTGACATGTAGAAACGCCAAGAAAAAATAAAATTAAAGGATCATTTTTGATGAATGTGCTAAAGCAAATCGTAGGACTAAAATCTACCATTTGGGGATGGTTTCAATCCAACCCAATTTATATATAATTAATCATTTTGCATGGTGGAGGTTTAAGAGGTGACTAACTTTTTGTGCCTCCTGGAATTTTACTGGCACACTATGGCACATCTCTGCAAGTATAAAATAGTATATACTGTACACACCTGACTTACGAATATTATATACGTTACATAGAGTATGTGTATATTATATATTAATATATACAGTACATTGATGAAATATACTATATGATAGTAATAGTAATAATAAGAACAATAGTAATAATAACAATAGCAATAATAATTATGATAACAATAATATATCCCTACTAATTAATCTACTCATATATCAGATTATCTTAATATAACTTGACTAATACGACGTTTATCTTTTTGGGATCCCCATTCCCCCCGGGTGATCGGCACGGCAGGTGCTGTGCGTGGCTGCCTCAGATGACCAGGACCGTGACACATTGGACTCATAGCAGGTGGAAGAATTTGCAAATGGTGATTCAATATTTTTAATGCATTATGAATGGAATATACTAAATTATAATTTTGGAATGATATTCCATTAAATGGTGAAAATGGAATCACCATTTAATGGATTATTAATGGAATGTTGATGGTTATATTACTGGAAGATTAGTGGAATATGAAAGCCATCCACCCTCCGGTAATCTAACATAGCTATTGAACATGGCCCATTTAGTTCGTTGATTTACCTATTAAAAGTGGTGATTTTCATGGAATATTCCATTCATATAATAGTAATGATAATATATTGGTATATAATGGAATATAATATGATTTTAAAATATTAATGGTAATATAATGGAATTATTCTATGATATATAATATATTGGAATATAATGGTAATATTAATGGTAATTATATATAAATTATATATATAATGGAATATATGATTTTTAAATGGAGAAAATCATGGATCTATGGGGATAGTTTTTATATCTTTTTATCTGGGCAACCTGATTTTATAAACAGCTACCATGACTGGCAATGGTAAACATAACCATAAAAATGGTGATCCCTCCATATTTTTGACGACCCCCGAAAAAAATATGGGTATTTCTTTCCCAATTCAATTTTTGGGGCATCATTAAAATCTTCGTTGGTTTTTTTCGAGCAGTAAACGGTTCGAACGCTTCGCAACGTTGTATGGTGGTTTTTTTTCCCTGAAAATGGAGGACCAATTTGCCTTCTTCTCCAACTACGGCGCGGAAAGCGTGGAATTGGTGGCACCGGGTCAGAGCATCATGAGCGACTGGGCGTTGTTGTTTTTCAGATTCGGGAATCCCGGAGACATTTTTTGTATTTCCATTTTCCATTGGTGAATTGTATAATGGGATACCTCTACAACAACGGTTGCATATACAATATATATGTATATGATATATATATATACGTCTATATGTCTATATGTCTATATATCTATATGTCTATATGTCTATATGTCTATATGTCTATATGTCTATAAATCTATATGTCTATATGTATATATCTATATATCTATATACCTATATATCTATATATCTATATCTATATATATATATGTCTATATATCTATATGTATATATGTATATATCTATATCTATATATCTATATATCTATATATCTATATATCTATATATCTATATATCTATATATCTATATATCTATATCTATATATATATATGTATGTGTATATGCTGTATATGTATATATATATATACATATTATGTGTATATATATATATATTGAGGAATTATAGCAACATATAATAACCTCAGTGTGACGTCACTGGAATGATGATTAGTAAGTGGAATCATCCCCAAATGGCCTTATTTCAACTGTGCCCAGGTCGTTTTTCTGCATAAGGCCAGATGAAATCTTCCTTCCCCATTTAAGATGTATCACCATGGTCAGGTTGTAGTCTCATCTAGCTGGTGGGTTTCAACAAATATGTTCAGATACGCCTTGTTTCACCTCAACATATGGGATGCCGATGACGATGATGACGATGATGATGATTATGATGAATCATCATCATCATCATCATCATCGTCATCATCGTCATCAATCGGAATCGTTATCAATCGTATCATTCGGAAAAAAAAAACACGATTTCACGACAAAACTATTGGATGATTTACGACTATTATTGTGATCATTATTGTCAGTGGTACTAGATGATTATTATCATTATTACTATCCTAATCGTGATATTAACAATCCATTATTGTTAAATCCATTAATCATAATTATCCATAATAATCTGGATGATTATTAATATCAATACCATTATGAAAACATCACGATCATGATAGTGATGTCAGCACTGCCGAGGCACCTACCTGGAAAACACGCAGTACGCCTCCCTCACCGGGACGTCCTTTGGAACTTCCATGGATCCTTGGTGACCACCTGGTGACCTCAAAACCGTGCATTTCCGTGCCACCGATATGGGACCGATGGTGATTTGTAAAGGGAGAAAAACATCCAAGAAATATGGCTTCAAAATATGTAATTCTGGGGAAAACATACAGAATATCCGAATATCCTCTGAAATTCATTAAAAATTGGCTTCGGAATATTTCAGTTTTTTCTCAAATATGAGGATTTCAGGTTGATTTCTGCAACATATATGGGAACAGATAGACATCGGAAAAACAGTGTAACATGTCCACTGATGGAAGGTGCAAAAACGGAACATGGACGTTTCGGGATCGTTGGGTATGTCTCCATACATTTTGGAATCTAAACTAAAATCGAATGACCTGAAATGTCAATCTTTTCGGCTCTTTGTTTGCATGATATGATATGTATTTTCAGGTACAGATACTGTTACTGGATTATCTAATGACCTGGGAATACAGTATACCGTATACCAGTATCAATTTTGTGTGTCCCATGAGTTTCCCACTTCAGAGCTATGGTTTTTTTCCCCCAAGTTTTGACCATTCCCAAGAAAGTGCAATTTGGATATGCCACATTTCTACCAAGAAAGAAGTATTCTTCCCAGAAGCAATGTAAACTAGCCCAAACCCAGGAAAATACAACAGGTGTATTTGACCGAAGTTACGTAACAGATGTTTCCATGTTTTTACCCTAAGATGTTTTCTCAAACAATAATCATACCCTCTGGTAAACTAACATAACTATGGAAAATCATCATTTTCAATGGGAAAATCCACTATAAATGGTCATTTTCAATAGCAAACTGTTATTTTACCAGAGGGTAGTGGGAAGAACAAAGACCCACAGCTCCAAGACACATGGATCCTATGCCCCACCAGACAGATCCAAAAAAGTGCCATGATCAGAACTTGGATTGTATCCAATTAATTTGGGGATGGTCACCAATCCATTAATAATATATAGTATATATATATATATATTATTATATGGGGATGGGTCAAAACCCTGGTACCTAGTGAACCCCAAAATAGCTGGTAAATGGATGTTCATTCCCCTAAAAAAGGTATTAATAGGTATTGATCCATACCCATATATATATATATATTTATAGCCAATCTGCTTGGATTCCCATAAAATCATCCATACTAATGACCAAAATTATTGCGCCGGAATCCCGTGTAACTTGACCCAAACGCACATAGCTGTTGCATGTGTGGGATCCAATTTTTTATCCAACTAAAACATACTAAAACCCTATATATTGATGGTTATATCCGATTAAATACCATTGATATTCCCATTAATGATGATTGTTAAATATTGATTACCATTAAATCTCATTCATGTGGTCAAATCCCGTTAAATTATTGCCATTGAATATCATATGCTATTGAAAAGATATTTGAATATATCGCCCCCTAGCTAAGTTGGTGAACATAACTGCAATAACTCTGGTTTGACGCTACTTACAACTATAGTTCTGGTTGGTGGTTTCAAACATTTTTTATTTTCCATAATATATGGGATAATTCTTCCCATTGACTTTCATATTTTCAAGATGGTTAAAACCACCACCTTTTCCCACCTTTTCCGACTGCAGGCTGGCTCAGGTAAGGAGCGCAGCGATCCAATCTCGGTGTTCGAGCATCGTACCTATCATCCGGTCTCGAGCTTCATGGAACCACTTTGGCTGGCAAGTGGCAAACATTTCAAGGCACCTGCACTGCGAACACAGGGCTCTTTCAAGTGCTGCCCAAACCAAACCTCGACCTCGTGCAAGGCCCTTGGGTTCCATGGCAGTGCAACAGACTGAACGAAAGCTTGGATGCTTTCCGACTTTGGCCGACACTGCTGTAGGGACACCCCAACGGCGGCTTCTCCCCAAAGCGCTTTCAAGAATTGGCGGAACCACTTCAAGCGCTTTTTGAAGTCGAAGCGCTCCACGTCCAAATAAGGCCTTGTGGCCATGTCGACCCATTGGCCATGGACCTTCAATGGCCCTGACACCCCCCATGTGAGTTGGAAGTCGACGTAGAGCTGAGCGAAGGATACCCAAACAACTGCTGCCGCTGGAGATCGGTCCAGCCTCTCACCAAACCATTGAGTCGCTCGCCTGACATGGCTGAGCCCATAGAGCTGCGCAGTCGCAGGCATGATGGCACCTGTCCAGTTACCAAGACAAAACGTAGCCTCAAACTCACGAGTTGCACGCGGTACGGCAGCAGGAATCTCAGACTCAAGGCCGCCGCGTACATTGCGCCGTCCAACTGCCAAGTGTAAGGCCCGAACTTGGTCACTCAAAACCGCAGCTGCATGTGTAGCCTGAACATGTTGACACCAGTGATCCCAAAACCAAGCCGGACGGGCTTGATTAGCAAATCTCGCCGCCCGATCTGCCAAAGCATTGTGAAAAAAATTCCACGCTTCCAGCTGACTCGTAGCTGATCGAACTGACCTGTGTGCGGGAACTTTGTGAAGCTGCACTTTGTCTCGTCCCAGCTTATCCAACGATGTCGAAATCCACGCCCACAAATCTGAGTTGGCCTTGTTCACAGGCAGCTTAAACTTACCCCAAAACAGTTGATTAAACCGATTCACCACACCAAGGCAATCAGTCCACAACCTGACGGGGGCACGCACACAAGCAGCACAATGCAAAACATAGGCAACCGCAAACAACTCAGCACGGAACGCGGTTTGACAAACACCCGGAAGGACAGCCGCACCAAGAACAGACGTGCCCTGGGAATTCCAATGGGCAGAGAAAGTCGGCACACAAACCGCTGACCACGCAGCAACACGGTAACTCGGAGAGTCTTGGCACAGACAAGATCCATCAGTAAACACATCATTCCATTGATCGGGTTTAAGACCAGTGGCAGGTTCCGGCAGGTCCGTAGGCAAAGCCGCAAGCAGTCGAATCCAAGATGGCCAAGTAGGCGCCTGCAAAGCCCAGCCTCGAAGGGAGAGCGCCGGAGGCAACAACGACAGGGTGCGCACCGCATCTGGTGCCAAGGTTTGCCGCAAATCATGGTGTTGAGGGCATTCCCAGTACCGGTGTTGCATGGTGTCAGGCAAACCACACCATCGACATGCTTCAGACTGTTCATTCCATTTGGCTTTGTAGGACTCGGTGTAGAGACCACCTGCCAGACTATGTCGGTACATTGCCTGATCATCGATAGGCAGGCGGGCAAGGGCCCGACGAGTAGCGGGAACATCCACCTGCCAAAGCCCAGCAAACTCAACACGATGAGAAACCTTGTGAGAAACAAGCCTCTGCCAAGCCCACAGCAACCGCAGTTCGACCTCAGCATAGTTGTGGGTATGGAGATGAAACTGGCCATATTCATCCACAACCGTACCATCACGCTGCACACTAAGTCCAACCTGGCTCAGCCGGTGTGCCAAAATGGCAGCAAGAGAAGTGGGGGGCAAGTCCAATTCCCCGAGGGCAACCAAGGCAACGGAAGAAGTCCAAAAATCCACAGTGCACTGACGACGCACACACCGGCAAGTCCACAAAAGTCCAATCAGTTGTGGATCAACAAGCTCTTCCACAAGGCCCAGCAGGATGTGGCCATTGAGGCCAGGCCGATGACACCCAAGAGCTCCAGTAGCCCGCCTACGCAACTCAGTCCAAACACTTTCACCCAAAGGGGCACTGGCAACAGCATGGAGCCCACGGGACCAAGCAACAGCACGCAACATGTGAACCTTGCTTCGGTGTTTGGCTTTGCTGGCTTTGAGCTTGCCCCAAAAATCATCCAACGCTTGGATTCTCTGTGTGACAGTGTGGTTTGTGTGCTGTCTGGATACGCCAAGGTGACAACCCAGCTCACGGGCTTGGTGCAAAACAGTAATGCCATGTGCACGCAGCTCCCGGCGGGCACGTGGGTCGGTTGACCACCCAAAAGTCTTTTTCCTGTCGATGGACAAATCCAAAAGCCTTGCATACCTTTCAACAAGGTCAAGCTGCTGGACAGTGCGAGCAGGATCCCAGGAATAGGTCTGCCAGTCATCAACATACGACAGGGTTTGGACGGATGGTGCCTGGAACCGCATCCAAAGTGAAAACAGGTGGTCAACCAAAAGCATACCGTAAACGCTAAGCCCACACCCTTCCGCCAAGCCAGTGGAGGTCTGAAAGCCATCTGAGTAGGAATCCCTCACCTTGAAATGACGACACATGGAACTAAGGGCCCCAGCCCAAGCAGTGGTCACCTGGTGAGGTGTGCCAACCAAGACAGCAAGGCATAAAGCCGGAAAGCGAGGGATGCAGTTGAAGCATTTCTCAATGTCAGCTGAGAGTCCAGTCAGGCAGTTGCCGGAGCAATAGGCTTGCTCAATTTGCTGCATGACATGGTGCCACAGGTCTGAGGCCTGGCGGCCAGACCGATTGCCAAAAACCCCATCATCTACCCACTGTTCAGCCCATTGAAGGAGATGTCTGGACTGCAGGCTGGACCACGCCCTGTACAGCAAACTGAAGACCGTTATCGGTCTATAGTCTCCAACCGACGATGCTGACTCAGTTTTGGCAAGGGAATGCACCTTTCCGGCCAGCAGTTGCTGAGGCCAAGCTCCATCAAATTCTGCCCTACTGTAGAGCGAGATGACACTCTGCATGGTCGAGTCATCCGCAAGCAAACAGTCATGGCGGCTGACACCATCAAGTCCAGTGGCAGCACGCTTCTTTTTCCGATGGAACTCACCCTGCAAGGCAGGGCCATCAACAGCCAAGTGCGGGATAGGAACAGGTCGGACAACTTGTCGGGCAAAGTCCAAAAGCTCAGACCAGTGCGTGAACGGTGTGTTATCATGACGACACCAGCGCAAACGCCATTGGTCATGAAAGGCTTCAAAGAGGGCTGGCAAGTCTCCAATCAAGTCATTTTGGGCAACGACATGGCCAACCTGAACAGCGTCAACATCAGAAACCCACACCTTGTCAGTGTCAGCATGGATAACCTCAACCACCTCTCCATTGATCCAAAGAGGCAGGTCAGCTCGCAAGGCAACCGGGGAGCTCAACACCAAGGCACATTCAGCAACATCCACTTCGGTGACAGAAGTCTGGACCGTGTGCACCAGAGTTTCAACAGGCTCAGCTGGTGTGCGGGCAACCTCTCGGAAAATGAGATGCCTGTCAGCCTCGTGCTGCTGACGTCGATGTGACGTTTTGGCTTGAGTGAGCCTCTGCTCCAACAACCTGACTTCCGCAAGGACAGCATCATAGACCTGACAGGCAACATCAAACCCAGGGCAGAACTGTGGCATGACAACTGGGTCCAAGGGGCTAACATATTGTCTGGAAGGCCACCACTCGGCAAACGACCCAGAAAATCCAGGGGCACGCAAAATGGAATTCCACAAACCGATGCCATGCAAGTTATCTGTGCTTCCATGGGTTGGTCTACCCTGAGCCCAGCGGCAGTAATTTTGTAGGCGTCTCACCTGCTTGAACTGCTTCGCATGCATGGCTGAGTAGCCAAAGAAGGCTAGTTGAACATCATGAGACCTACCCTGTCGCATGGGTGCTTGACGATTGCAACGTTTGTGTGGCACAGTTTGGTGGCCGCGGCCTTTCATAGAGGGCAGCCAATCATGCTTAAGGTCAAGTTGGGCTTGGGACTCCCTCGCATGCCAAAGCTGTTGATACTGAGTAGTGGGGTCAACAGGGCTTGCAAACGACATGGGGGCACTGAGCGGCTGGACTTTCTGCCATGGGACTTCCTTCGGACACGGCCACACAAAACGCTCAAGATGAGCAGTCCCGCCTTGAAATTCCGCTCGCAACACTGCATGGTCAGCAAAGGTTTCATGACACACCGTAAGGCCACGGAACGCTAAGACCAACTCAGGAGACAGCCACAGATGATCCTTCCTGGTCACTCCCTTGCAGGTCATTTGAACAGCCGCACCTGTCTGGGCAAGGTGCAAATCCTGAACTTCCTGCCAACCCTGTGCACGCAGAGTCTGGACAGCTTCCAAAACATCAGGCTCAAAATTGAAGTCCCCTGCCAAAAACCGTGGCCCAGGGCTCATAGCAAGTCTGGTGATGGCAAAATCCAAAATTGCTTCAGTTCTTTGATGGGCCATGGGGTGAGTCTTACCTTCAGGGTACCCATACACCACTGCGCCAAAAGTCCAAGACGACTGGGTGTGGAACGCAGCAAACTGAAGACGGCCTGTCTCGTAGAGGTCTAAGGGCCAGGCAGTAGCGACTGTGCGACACGGGACAGCGGAGACAAATCCAACTCCGGCCCATTGGCCTGCTTCACTTGCAGCAGATCGCGGAGCCATGGGTGCTCCTGTCAGAACAGTGCGATACTTCGACTTCATTGCACGCAGGCTATGTTGCAAGTGCTTGCAATCGGCTGACGTCAGATGCGTTTCGCTGACCGCCATCACATCACAGCTGGTGTTGCCGAGGACATGGTACTTGCCTTGCAATCCAGAGGGATTGGCAACTCCCAACGACCATTGCCCATCGGGACCTGGAACTCGTGCTTCTCCAACCCGCAGCATCATCAACCACAAAAAAACTGAGAAAAACGCCCGGAGCTGTCTGAAAGACCAAGGGGTCACCCTAGAGGAAGGCAGTACTCTAGGGCCCCCACACCTTCACTCAGTCCTGGGTTTCTTTGCCAGGATCGTCTCGATGCGTGACATCTGGTCTGTCAGCATCGTTTGCATCTGTTTGGACTGCATGTCCATCTGCACCAACATCTGCTGCTGGAGGCTTTGCACTTGGGCTGTGCTCTGCACATGGTGGTCAGTCACAGTGGCCTCCAGCGTTGTCTGGCGTTGGGCAAGATGCTGGAACTGCTGCTCCAACTGCTGCAAGCGCTGGTCCTGGGAGTCCACTTCCATGCAGGTGGTGGTGGGCAGCTTGGCCAATATGCTCTGCTCGAGTCTTTCCTCCATCTCCTGCAGGGCACTGGATGCCGGTGGTGCAGCCGGTGGCCCGGCAATACTGGCCGTGGCTTTCCGCCAAGGATCATCACTCAGCCAGGGGTCAGCTGCGTGATCAGTCAGGCACATCTTCACAGTCTGAGCTGGGCCAACCACCGTGGCATCGTGATCAGCAGCCGTCGGCTTGGTGTCCTGTGCAGTGATGACCACCTGACCGTGGGACAAGGACAAGACATTGGTGGCAGGAGCAACAACAGCCTGAACAGCCCACATCAAACCTCCGGGAACTCCATGTAGCGGCTGCAATGGACGGCAATCCCAACCACTGGCTTTCAACACACGTGCCAGCATCTTCCTGTCACTGCCGTACGGCCATGGACCACAGTGATAAGTGGACCGACTGCCTGGTGCCAAGTACACTGCATCCGGTTTGACACTGGCAAACACCTCAGGGAAATGGGCAAGCGGCACCCTGAGACCAAACCGCTGGCCGGAGCGGGCAATGCCTATGCAATGAACCTCACAACGGGCCTTGTGTGTCACAGATGCAAAGTCCAACTGAGGCAACCAGATCACCTGAAACTCTGGGCTGGGCTTGAGGGCATCTTCGGTCTTGGGCTCAATGAAGACCCCCTTCGTGCCGCTCATGGCAAGGACAGTCTGCTCCATGGACTTGACGTACCTGATCATGACTGCAAAATGAGAGGCACGATCCCACTTCACCGGTCTGCCAGCATCATTGAAAAATTGCCTGCGAAACACATCCAACAAGGCATCATTGGGCTGATCAGGCTTTGGGTGCCAAGATGGGCAGCTGCAATTGTCCGTTCTGCAGGTCTGTAGGCAGGGTAACAAGGCAAGAATGTGCTTCACTGGCCTGGTGGCAAAGTCCTCCCAGCACATGTCCAGTTGGTCATAGTAGACTGTCACACGGGCACAAGCGACATCAACCGTCGGAACCGTCAAAAGGTCTTTTGACCGGAACTGGTACACCACCTGTTGACCTAACTGAACAAGCACACCAGCAAGTAGCATAGGCTCCTGGTTAACTGAGCATCGCACTGCAAACCGCAAGGTGGACCACTGGAGGCACGTGGGCAGCTCATTTGGTGGGTTCAGCACTAGCATGGCAAGGCTCTGATGCGTCAAAAGCTTCCCCGCCTGTAGGAAAGGCAGGGCATCTGCAAACGATGCAATTGTGACACCTTTGGCAAGAGGCCCAATGGCACCGAACGGGATCTGGCTGAGTGGTTCATCATTGCCAGTGCAAAATGCACCGATCCAACAAAAGCTTGGCAGGGTCGATGTCAACTGGCTTGGACGGAAGCATTTTCTTGGTGGCATTGGACTTGGCATTGGTGGTGGATTGCTTAGCAATCACCTTCTGTGCAGCCTCGTCCGGCAAGACCAACTGCAACACTGGCGTCTGCAGGTTTGCAAGGGCTTTGAGTGACTTCCAGGGTGAAACTCCAGTGACAGCATTCTGCACTTCATTGCGTCCCAAGCTTTGGATAACAAGCTTGGCTCTGGTGGTGGCCTGTGACATGGGCACTCCATGCAGTTGCAACAAACTGGCAGTGAGACCGACTACATCAACTTGGCCAAGACCCCAACACCACGGCTTGGGCACTTCATTCAAGTTGCCAACGGCTTCTCGGAAGCTGACTCGAAAGGCTTCATGCAAATCCAAAAGCAAGGACTCAGTGTGAGGCAAGCATGAGTCAATCAGGACATGAGCAATGTAAGCCACAGCTGCAGCTCCGCAGTAAGAGCCAGAGAAGGACCGACGTGTGCAGGCAACAGCAAATCTGGGAAGCCCCCAAGCTTGGCTCACAAGTCCATGGAGCGGGCACAAGCAGTCCACATCATCAGACCCTCCACACTCCCAAATGGAAACATGCACCTCAGTCAACCCCCGAGTCCAGACGATGGGAATCCAATGCTCATGCACCAAGACAACGGTCACAATACGACGGACAGAGGGGAGGCAGGCAAGCCAATCACGGACCAAGGTGGCAGTACCATGTTGCAACCATGTGGTGGCAAGAAGCGGGTCCAGATATTGGGTATGCGGATCTTTGGCAATGGCAAGGCACGCATGGACATGCAGGTTGATTTCATCATCTCCCATGGCACCACCCTGATTCTGCAACACAGCAAGCCTAGAGGAACTAGGAACTGCGGCTTGTCTCATATGCATGCAAACCTGGACATCTGAGACCAACGGTGGGACCAGGGCAACAAGTTGGGAGCTTGACAAGTGCTTGAGACCGGACAACGCATCAGGAGAAAGTCCATCAGCAGGCATGACAAAAGCGGGGGCAGACGAGTCACATGCTCCATCAGGACAACGACTTGGGCAATCAGTGACACCAATGGACGGAACACCAGACACCCCCGCCTCGGATGCATCGGATGCAACCCTGGGAAATTCCACGGAACCAAAATCCAAAGGTATTTCGGAAAGAATGGCAGGATCAAGGCTTTCCAAGTCAACGGACGGATGTGCAGCTGTCGGCTGCACAAAAGGCTGTACACGGATGCATAATCCAGTGACTAAAGCATCGGCTGCCAAAACCCCACCTGTGTTGGCATCACACCATTGACCTTCTAAGGCATGTTGAGTCAAGTCGATCTCTGCCTGGCACAACTGGGCAAGGGTGGTAGTGTCAGTGACCTGGACATGAACTACCGTACCATCTGGGTGTCGAATCTCTACCATGTTGAGGGCAATGGTCGGTGGAGGGGTATCATGGAGCAGCTCATGGGCAGCATGAAACAACTTCTTGCGATATTCAGCAAGGACTTCGGCTGGCTGAACCTGTGGCAATCCAAGCACCTGCTGCATGTGTCTGAGTGCACAGCCTCCAACCCAAATGGCCTGAAGTGGTGAAGCCAATTGTCCTACAGCGCACAGGCACAAACGCAGGTCAGGGTGATCAGGGGAATTCCACATGGCTGGGGGCAGAAATCCATTCATCAGCGAAAGCTCAGTGGGATGAAGGTGACGAAAAGCAACAAGTCCATCCTCCGTATGAAACTGAACCAACTGGGCATAGATTCCCCTCTGTTGGATGAGTGTTTCTGAGAACCCTGCAAGGCGGCAACCACAAGGGCACGGATCTGCTTGGGAGCCCCAGCTGTGAAGGCAAGTTGGAAGCTTACCGTCTTTTTGCATGAGGTATTTCCGTAAATGTGATCCATCCATGGTGAAGCGGGTGATTTCATGAGGCTGGAGTTCAAGTGCCTTAGCAACATCAGGCTCCCACTGTTTCATGACAGGCAACAAATCCCTGACAACAAGGTTCGGGCTTCGGGGCCAGTCTGGTAACTCCACCTTTCCCAGGCTAGGATGAGTGGCTACGACCCACCACCGATACCTGCGAGCAACCCAAATGTCTTCCAACTTGAGGCATGTCTGTGACACATGATAGCCAAGCTGAGGCTCCAGATACCCAAGGTGTGCCTGAACGAATTTGTTGCATCTGGCTGGGGCAACGCACTCAAGGATCAACAGTGGGCTCTGACAAAGATAGCATGCTCTTAAGCTGGCAGGAAGAGTGCTAGAACGCTCATCTGAGGAGCCTGCTTGGGCACCACCCGTGCTGTATGGCTGACAGCTAAACCCCGACATCAAGGAGAAGGGCGGCTCATGCTGCTGAAACCACTGCTTGACACAGTCCGGACTGGTGATGTCACATACATGGACTTGGACTCCAGGGTGACAGGTTTGATGGAGCGACGCAAGAGGAGGTTTCCACTCAACACTGGCCAGGTGAGAAAATCCAACCTCAGACAAACCAGCACCAGAACAAGCAACCCCAGCACACAACTCAATGACCCGGAAGGCATCAGCAGCAGGACGGAGGCCATGCGCCACAACATTACTGACATCAGTGATCAACAGGTCAACGGTGTCCGGGGCAAAGTCCACAGTGACATCAAACAACGTAAGACGTCGGCACCCTCTGATTTGGCTACTGATATCCCCAAACAGTCTCATTTTTCGACCATCAGGTACAGTAAGGCCCAAAACCATCTCGTGGGTGTGCACCATACAGTCAACTACCAGTGATACTGAAGCCCCCTTTTCAGTCAAAGACCAGTTTGGGTGGAACAACCCATGCATGTTGACCACCTTGTCCCATTCCGTGGCCATTGCAAAGTAAACCAAACGCCCAAAAATCGGTGAGATCGACCCACTACAGAACTGGAAAGGTTTTGAGCCCGGGCTGGGTTAAAACCACCAACCAGATAGTTCAATTTTTAGTTTTCCATATATTGGGAATGTCATCATCCCAACTGACGAACTCATATTTTTCAGAGGGGCAGGTCAACCACCAACCAGATAATAGATGGGTCATATGGTCATTATAATAATGGGATATAGTGATATAGATGGTTGCAATATGTTACAATATATCAATGGTTTGTCTTTATACCCTATTATAACCTCTTATAATGTCTTATAATGTTCATGGAATTATAAAACAACTTTCACTTAGCTCTCGTGGTCGGACGACTGGAGGTGGCTGGGGCCGCTGCTTTGCTCTTCAGCTGGCTTCGAAGTGCCACCAACACCGTGCGATCGGTTGAGGAGTCGGCCGAAAAAATGCTGGGATGTTCAGCAAGAAATGGGGATGTATAGAGATACACAGCAGGGCAAAGGGGGCTATGATGGGAACTTCATGGCAATCAATGGATATCAATGGATATCAATGGTTTGGTTTAAGAGAAATTCTACAGGAAACCATGGGTTTTTAGTTTGAACATGTTTGAAATCTAAGGGGTTCCTGCAGATTTTCCCATTATGATAATTCCGGGATGTACCCTCTGGTAATGACTCAGAGTTTGGGAACTGGAACGTCGCCATGTTCAACAGGTAGGGTAAGGTGGTAAACCTATATAAGGACACCGCCAATATGAAATATACCTCCTGAACCCTGCTTTAGTATTGGATCATGTTGGATCTATTATTCATTTTCCGGCCCCTGTATTGGGGGGTATTTAATATGAGAGGAATGGAATTCAAGACCATCCAGCAAATGCATGGTATAAACCATTGTGGGTTTGGCATTCAGTTTACCACATTATGTGTTGTCTTCCAACCAAAAGTTCTATGGGACTTTTTTCAGCAGCGGAACATCATATGGGTTTGTCGGTTTGTCTGAAAATAGGATAGCCCTAAATCCCATTGTTGATCATTATTTTCCCTCTTATACAACATGGCAATTGTTTTTGGTACCCCATTTCAGACGCACAAAAAAAATCATTCTTGGTTAGTTATCCATCAAAAAATCCAATCCATATCCCCATTGTAGCACCATTTTTGTTGGTTAAAATTCATAAATCACCTCCACCCAAAGGTGGTCAAAGTACTGCACTGTTGAACATTGTTGAACTGTTGGATGGCCATCGCGTCCCTTACCTGGCCATGCCGTGCCAGGACATTCGCTGGCTGCTTTTGGAGACGGCTGAGAAATTGCTGCTCGACAACTTGAGAATTTCTCCATATTTCTCCATTCACTGATGAAGTTGTGGATAGTATTAATATGTATTAATCTCCATTTGATGATGGTCATTTTCCACACTCACTCCAGTTTCTTCTGAAAAAAACCGGACACTTTTTCCGTTGACCAGGTCCTGGACGGAGGGCTTCGTGGGCAACGGCATGTGCGGCACCCCAAGGAAGGGGCCATCATAGTGGCCATAGTGGGGGAAGAGTCCAAAGAAAAGGCTGCCATTTCTCAATGATTTGGTATCAACGATCTGGGATTTGTATAGCAAGTTGAGATATTTGGTGATATTTGGTCTAAAATCTCCCACTAAAATTGTAGAATCTTGTGTTGTGGACTTATTGGATGAATCAGTATGGAAATCACTATGAAACTGAGAAGTACAACACCATTACTCAGGTGACCATTTTATGATAGTGGCCGACTTTTATTAGTTACCTGCAAGGAAAATCAGCCGGGAAAAAAAGACAAAAAGGCCGATGTCCGGTGATGCCAGCCAGGTCCAAGATTTTCGTGACCGGCTGCAACGATGTCCTGAGGTTAGATGTGGATGCTGCTGCCAGCAAAGCGCTGTCAGGAGCCCATGACTGTAGTAGGCCAAGATGAATTTCCCCTGGTTGGTTGGTTGGTGGTTTGGAACCATGGAATTTTATGACTTCCCCAATAGTTGGGATGATGATCCAATCTGACTTTCACTCACTAACTCCATCATTTTTCAGAGGGGTAGGTCAAGCACCAACCAGACCCCCTCGAGATTTCACATGATTTCGCTGTTGACCATGCATTTTCCACGGACAGAAGTTGGGGAGATTCCATGGCCAGGACTGGGATATTCCTGGCTGGTGGGGCCGTGGAGCTTATGTCGTCGTGAGAGCCACTCGATTCCATGGCCCTGTTTCGAGGGCAGGGTGGTTGTTTTCGACATGTTTCACATAGCCGTCAACGGGCCGTCAACCATGATTTGCTTTAAACAAAATTGCCAGCTCAACAGATGGGTATGGGTCAATACCTATAGATACATTTTTAGTGGGATGAACATCCATTTACCAGCTATTTTGGGGTTCACTAGGTACCAGGGTTATGGCCCATCCCCAGATTTTCCCAAACTCGATGAATTGCCCATGAATTTGACCCATGTTTGTCCAGCAAACTGGCCACCGCTTCGACGCTACCAGGTTGCAGCACGTTGCAGGGAATTCGCTTACGCAATGTGAGCTGCGTGAGCAGTGATGGGACGGAGGTGCGGAAGTTGACCGTGCGTTGACCGAGAAAAAAATTAAAAGCAACGGGGGATAAAAATCTGGGATAGTCATTGGGATTTAAGTAGCAAACATGGTGTTCTATATATATATATATACACATATGCACATATATATGTATATATATATATACATGTGGAGTTCCCAGCAAAAACGATGCCAGATTCCAACCGAAAAAATGATGCCGGGGTAACCTCAAAAACGAGGCCACATACGGTAGGTCTACCGGTAGTTCGAACAGGAGTGTGTGGAAATCCGCTTTCCAATGAAACTGGACGGCAATACCTTCCAGTAATGAAACGTAGCAAAGGGAAATCCCCTATTTTAATGGAGGTTTATAGCTGGGAAAATCATCTACAAATCAGATCGGCCATTTTCCATTGCCACGTTTGAGTACCGGAGGGTGGATACACCAGGTCAACCGATTTTCAAAGATCAGGAAATGCTTCAAATCCAATGCCAGCAAGAAAGACTGGCTGAAAAAGATATTTTTCTTTAGATCCACAAAAGAAGCTGAAACCAAACTGGTTGGAAACTGAACAAACATTCGGAGATTTTCATGTCTTTTATGGAGGTTGCCTGACCCAAACCATCCATTTTTCGACCATGACTTAGTACCTCTGGTATCCTGTGGTGACTTGGGGATTACCCCAATAGCTGGATGGTTTTTTCCATGGAACATCCCATTAGAATGGATGAGGGGTCCCCCAGCTCGTAGAAATGGACGAAGCTGGCTGCCAGGTAGACCTTGCTCAATGCAGCGAGGAAGCTGAATGTCAGGAGCATAGAAGGGCCATCGTGGCATGGTGATATACGCCATAGTTACCTTTTGTGGTTAAAACAATGCCATAAACTACCCATGACTGGGAATGGTAATTATACATAATTATACCACCTATACAAATTGTGATGACTGGGGGATGGTTTACTATTGTTTTCACCACATTATACCAATTTCATCCAAATTATATTACAATCCGGTAATCAAAACATGGGTTATTTTCCCAGCGAACTAAACCTCCATTTTTTTGTAGGATATTTCCGATTGCCACGTTTGATGACACCGGAGGGTACTGTGCCGTAAGTTATCATACGGAATTGTATATTTAAGCAATTATAGGAAGGTTTTAGTTCTGGTTGTTGCCAAGTTTGGTGGGAAGCCTCCTAGCTGTCCTAGCTGAGAATCATTTTGGACCGGATGTAGAAACACAGACCTTTGCCCGTTTCTCAATGACTTCCGTTCGAAGGGCTTCAACCATGGATCGCCAGCAATGGTTTCATCACATGTTCGGTGTAGCCGCCAGCAACCCACTTGACGGATTAAAAAACAAATAGACCATGTCATACTGAGTACTGTCAAAATATGTCTTCTTTGTCCCGGGTTTTAAACCCAGTGATTCTTCTGCATTTGGGCGTTTTTTTCGGGGGAAGCCCTCAGTGTTGTTGGTGACACCCCCCAGCTTTTTATGGTTACTAATAAATCCCAATTTTCGTCAGTAGCCTGAGCCATGTCGTCTCAACGTGGCATTTGAAAAATGGGTGCGGCAGGACACGGTTCGTGGCTGGCGCGACTCGTATGATGCCACTTGCAGCGTCTCGGAGGGAGAAGCTTGGGGATGGGCGATTTAGCCACAGATTGGGAAAAGATGAAGATGTGAAGACTGAAAACTGAGGGAAAAAGATCAAGTCCTTGGGGGTTTCAAATTGGATGTCAGGTTGGAACATCTGTGTAGATCTGGTTGCGGGCTCATGGTGAAACCTTGGTTGTTTGGTGACTAGTCTATGGTAATTTGTGAAGAGCCCCACAGTTGGAAGAGATAATCAAAGACTCTAAACTTATGATGGAACTGGGTCCCCAGCTCGCTTTACGTTCTCATTTTGAGTGCGTTTGAGCCGTTGAAAAAACTTGATGTGCTGACATGACCAGGGACATGCCTGGTGGTCGTCTTCTGGGGATCCAAGCTTGGTGTGAGGCATCTATGAGAGCTACAATTGGTGTACCTCAACAGGCAGGGCGGTGTGGAGTCAGCTCTAGAGCACCCAAAGAATTGTCAAAAGTGGGATATTATTACTAGTACTACTACATACTACTACTACTATTACTATTACTTACTATTGTTATCATTATTGGCTTAGATTTCCGCCAGAGACGGGGTTTAACGAAGCAATTGATGGGGAGTCATCAAACATGGCTTGTTCAAACACAGCATCGAAACAGAGACACCAAAATAGCTCTTCCAGGTGCACCAAAAAGATGACTTGGTACCCAAAGTGTGTTCCAAGTCCCTGGTTTTTGGCAGGGAACTACGCAAGTGGTTGGCTGAGCTCGTGGGGTAGCTTCGCGGACCGAAACGCTCGTGAGACACTTTGGGGAGTGATGGGAGTGGCTCCAAGATCTTTCAAGGTTGATTCAGTTGTCAATGCTTTTTGGTTGATTCCAGGTGGCTATGAGATATCTGTTCACAGATCCCTCTCAGAGAATTGTGATGATGTTTGATCAAACATGCCACACCATTTTCGGCACCTCAAGGAGATGAATACCCTTTGGTAAACTAACATAACTATGGAAAATCACCATTGTTCGTGGGAAAATTCAATATAAATGGTGATTTTCCATAGTTATGTTAGTTTACCAGAGGGTATATCATAATATATTGTATTCGACTAATCAGAAACTGGTACTTGGCCCTGAAAATTGCTTGTCCCATGTCCCATGTGAATAAAACCAGTTCCGTAGAAAAAAAGTGAAGTCAATCCGCCAGTTTCAGACAGTCCGCCATTTTAGTCATGGTTGATTATTATACATCTATAAACATACCCCATAATATCCCCATCTGGTTGGTTAATAATGGTTAATGATGGTTAATGATGGTTAATAATGGTTAATAACCACTGATTGGTGGTTTGGAACCATGGAATTTTATATAATTTTATGACTTCCCCAATGTCGTTGGGATGATGATCCAATCTGATGAACTCCATCATTTTTCAGGGGGTAGGTCAACCACCAACCAGTCATCATATCCCCTTCATATCCCCATTCAATGCCACTGCCATTCGCTGCTCCATGGGAGACCGGAGGACTACGCCCGCGATGGCTACGATGCCACGCAAGTCTGTTGCGCCTGCGGCAGCGGCACAGTGGAAGCGGGGAACGTGCCCTTTGCTTCGCAGGACCGAGTACTCAGCTACGCCGCTACGGGCGGTACCCAAAAAAAAGTGGTTTCCTTTACTAAAAAATGGTGGGTTCCTAAATGTGACCTCACTGGAATGGTTGGGATTCGGGGAATTCTCCCAACATCGCCGAAAAAACCAACATGACCCAACTGGAATGGTCCCTCTTGGGGATTTCTGACGTGGTTTGGATCCCTAGTCGTCAGCATAGTTGTTTCAATACAAAGTTACCTCAAGGTCATCCATACTAAGTCATCTAACTGGAGGTACCCCCATTTATTTTGGGAAACTTCCCTTTATGACATTTTATGACCTAATGTCAACCCTGGGGCAAACTGACATGAAAACGCCATGGCAAACCCACATCTATGCTGTTTTTCTGGATCCATCTTCGAAATCGGAGAGATCGGCCGCTTGGGAATACCGAAACAGAATAAGAACATACAAGATTTTCCACATCCTAGCTTTGGGGTTGAATGGAAAACATAGTTATACCAGTACTCTAATGGGATTGAATGGGATATGATAGTGATTCATGCGATTAAATTGATTAAATGGCATTGATTAATTGGATTATTTGAAGATTGTGATTCAATGCGATCTTAATCCGGATATAGTGGGACTTGCAATCAGCTGTTTTTTCTAAAGTTGGAGTAGATTCACCAGTTCTTGAAGGATAGGGTCATTTTTATCCATTTTTATAGGGTGTTTCCCGTGAAATGGGCTACAATTTTCATGTTCAAAACCTTTGTTGAGGATTAGTTGGAGGATCACACTACCCAAGATATTGGGGATTCTGACAATCCATGAAAGGGTCACCCTGTTGTTGACCAACCAGAGAATCTAGAGGATGATAGAGGATGGATGGTTTTGAACGCTGCTTCCTTGATGAATCAAACAGGGTTTGCTGATCCAGGGTTGATGGTACCGATGATGGGTGGCTGCCAACTATATATATATACACCCTCTGGTTATTTAACATAGCCATGGAAAATCACCATTTTAAATAGGTAAACCATCTATAAATGGGTCATTTCCCATGGCTATGTTAAATAACCAGAGGGTGTATATATATAATTATATATATATATGATCTTACTTCTAATGGGATTCCAATCGGGGTAGAACGGGCCAAACGGGATGCAATGGGGATACCACCAGATAAACATGTGGTAATACTATGTCATACACCTGATCAACTGCTGGTTGCTCCCAGGAACACTGTTTAGATGTGGTACGGGCTCATTTATTCTTGGGTTTAAAGTATCCCAAGCACTTTCCACTTCCAGAAACACGAGCAACATGATATTTTTTGTCGCCTTTTTCTTCATCTTCGAAACTTTGTTTAGATGGGTCGAACCCTACTATTACCACACACCTGGGGTTACCATGGGTTACCTGGGGGATGTCGATCCATTAACATTTGGATCATTTGGGGGATTCGGGCGATCACCAGGGCACTTTTTTTTCGCCTTGCTCCGCAGGAATGTCCCGAACCCATTGGGGGTCCGGATGCCAACTATGATGGCCTGGACGACTGCATCATGCCGGTGGTGACCACCACTGCGACGGTCCAACGGGTCCAACGGTCCTGGAGAGACATCATGGTGACGAATGAACGGCTTTTATAAAACCATTATTGATAGGATATTGATCAACGCATCACACTGTATATATATATATATAGATTGAAGAAAAGCACCAGGTTTCGATGGGGATTGGTGCTTTTTCTCGTAGCCACGTTGCGCACGTGCAGTCTGCGACAGCTACAACCATCACTGACACGACCGTGACGGTGACGACTATTACGATGACCAGCCAGATGCTGTGCTTTTTTAATGGATGGGAATGGATGGGAAGATGTTGTTTTTTTGGATGTGAACCATATTACCCTCTGGTAAACTAACGTAGCTATGGAAAATCACCATTTTTCATGGGAAAACTCACTATAAATGGCAATTTTCAATAGCTATGTTAAATTACCGGAGGGTATTGGTGTCTTTTGTGTTTTCGCTGTTTACACTCCGTGTGAAATTCTGATTTTCAGGGCAAATGGATGGGAAATCTTTTGGCCAGTGTAAAGATTTCGATACTCACACGGTTGTTGACACACCACATCCACTTGAGGTTTCAATTTTTTCTTCCATTTTCACCTGTCATATCGTGTCATATCCTGCCAGAATGATTCTCTTTTTGACTTTCATAGTTTCGGAGGTGACCGAACTGACAATCTCCTGCGTGGTGATCTCTCCGACTCCCAGACGGTCTATTTTTGCATATGAACCATTGATCTGCTGGGAAATCCCCGAGCCATGGAGGTTTGTGGAAAAATCAGCTATAAATGGTGGATGGGACTGGCTGTGGAGGTTTAGTTCGCGGAAATCCTCAACTAAATGGTGGGTCATTTTCCAGTCTGCGCCATGGCAATGGCACTGGAGGGTGCACCAGCCAGGGTCCCAACATTCCCAAGGACAAGAAGTAGCACCATGACGAGCAGCACGGCGACCACGCCACTTTGGCCCTGTTGGCATACAGCTTGGGGATTAAAGCCCAGGTTTATTATCATATATATATATATATAAATGTCATCTGGGTAAATTATAACGACCTCACTGCGACCTCACTGTTTCATCATGGTTAATAAGGGAAATCATCCCCTTTTATGGCCGCAAGATTCAGGGTAGTGAAATATTATAATTGACCCAGATTTATGGGATAAACGGATAAAGCTGGGGATATCATCCAAACAATGACCCCGTTGCCGATCCCCATTGATCGGCAGGGGAGGGACCACTACCACAATAGTCAACGTGAAAAAACTCGACTTGGGCGGCAAGTCCTCCAATTTGCAGAGTCAGGGTTTCTCTAATCTGGGATGGACCAATCACATGTTTTTTTCGGATGTTTTGATCCCAAAAAGTGTTGGAATCTTCGGAAGCCCAAAAGAGTGGCCAAATCCCCATGAAATTCTGTCTGTTTATCGAGATGTAGCCACTCCATCAATGCCGTTCATGGCACTGTCAGCAGAGCATTCCACTGGAAATGTATTGTTGGATGAATTTTCATGATGTTTCATGTGATTTGTAGCTATTTCATGCTATTTCGGGGAGTTTTTTGGACATGGGAGGAACTCCGAAGAAATCGACCGGTCCTCAGTCCCAGCTGTGGAGGGGGAAACCTAAGGCACACTGATACCACTACGAGCTCCAGCACTACAGCGACGAGCACGTCGAGCACCGCCACCACCTACAGTTGCTTGTAGCAAACGTGAGGAAAGGTGGCCGGCTTCAAGTAACAAAAAAGTATGGATCTATTTTTTTTGCCATGGATTTAGTTGAGTTTCAGATATGATCTACTGAATCTACTGTATTTTCAAGCATAGAATTGGAATGATGACCCCCAGTGACGAATCCATGCAGAGTTGGCACACCAGTGAAGTCGCTATCAGGGGACCAGCGCTGTGTAGTACTATGAAATACTATGAATACTATTACTAGTATATGGTTTCACAACCAGTGTGAACATACAGCCATGGTTACTACATTACTCGTAAGTCATGGTTAACCGGTTAACCTTGATCTTGTTCCCTCCATGTCCACAAGAATGGTGAGCATCATTAGTTATATCATAGATATCCTATATTATACCCGTCATACCCCCTGGAAATGTTTGGTTAAGATCATCATTTGATATCCGGCAATATCATTATATATCATTCATGCCCCTATCATACCCACTTAGATGTCATCAATAGATGTCCTATCATATCCACTTGCAAAATTGTCAGTCACTCCCATCTAGTGGAATGGTTTGTCAGTTCCACTAGCATCATGGGCACAGCACGCCCGACCGAAGCCGTTTACATCGTCAAATGGTTTGCTTCGTGAACTCAGGTACGAGGGTATAAGTATAGTGGGATATTGATAGGAGATTGGGATATGAATTGGACATTCATTCGATGCTGATGGGATATAATATTATTACCAAATGTGATATTGATGGGATATTGGTCGGAAGGGGTGTGTGTATAGTCAACAGAGAAACCCCTGGAAAAAAACCGTCTCGATGCCGCTGTCGCTTATTGATAATTATGGGATCCATATTCTGGAAGATTACTATCAATATCAAATGATCTGTTGGAAAATCATGGAACCTTTTTCCAGGTGTCAAAAAATTTGAACATATAGATCACATATATATATATAATCATATATATATATTTATATATATGAATGGTTGATGTGTCAAAATAGGCCCACACACTTCAGGTACCGTCACCACAAGCTCCACAAGCTCCATGACCTCGACTTCGAGTACTGCCAGCATCACTTCCCACACTGAAACCTCAACTTCCAGTACCACACATACCAGGTGGGATGTGAGGATCTGAGGTAGCAAACAGGGCAAACAAATGCGGGTAATGTGTGGCATATATGGGTGTCTGAAAAGAGTTTTTTTTTTTTTTTTCGAAAAGGCCGTTTTCCGGAAAATGATAGACCCAATGGACGGAAAATGGATTTCCCAGAATTTTCGGGTACCAAAAGCCGCACATTTTTTTCACCAGGGTGAATCAGAACTACAATCCCCATGTCTTTACAACAAGATTATCCCCATGTGAATCAAAACAAATCCCCTGGATTTCTTCCAGCATTTTGGTAGGACCACTTCAACTTCCAGTAGCTTCACGGTCAGCAGCAGCACCAGCACCTCCAGCACATCCAGTAGCAGCAGCAGTAGCAGCAGCAGCTCTTCGAGGAGTTCCAGCAGCACAACGAGCGAGACGAAGAGCAGCTCCACCACGACATCTTCGACGTTCACGAGGTGGAGAAAAAAATCGTATTCCATCGATTTTCATGGTTAACCAAGATGGTTATTAACAATATTTCAATATGGTTAGAAAAAGTCTTAATAGTGATGAATAGTGAGAATCTGTGATCCAAGATGATCCAAGACATTCCGAGCCATAGATCCTCAGGACAACAAGCAGCACAGTGACTTCATCGACCACGAGCACAACAACTGCGACCAGCACAAGTACCTCCAAAACTTTCACGATGCTGGGCAGCAACGGCAGCAACCACAAAAAGCGCTGTTCATCCCTTGAAATTTTCGATTTCTGGCAAGCCTGACTTGATTTCTGACAAGTCTTTATCAGATTCAGTCCCGATCTTCAATTTTTGCAACCGATTTCGGGTCCATTATCGACGGTGATCAATACCCACATTCCGGGTCGCTCTCCATTGCAAGTAGGAAATCTCCACACTTTGCCTGTTTTGCTTCTACACTCTCGATGCATGGGAACCTTTGCTTGTTTCACCGGTGAAAAACACATGGCTTCCTTTTTTTTTCCTGAACATCGAGTAAACCTAAATTAGATGGTTTGGAGTTTAGAACATAAATTGATTGCGGTTCACCCTTTCACAGCCACATACTCACGTAGGACATCCTCAGGAGCAGCACCAGTAGCACTTTCACCAGCACCAGCAGCACAAGTAGCAGCACAACTTTGAGACTCGGAGAGGACGTGGATATGGAATGGACACTGGTTTCATCTTCTACAAAGTGGGGCCCCTTAGATAGCTAAGTTGGTTTATAACTCCAATAACTATGGTTTATGGATGTTTATGGCACCTATAACTATAGTTAATGGGGTTTATAAACCATCTTATAACTGGGCCCCACATTCTATAGTCTATGGTTAAATCCATGGACATCTCCATTCTGTACACCATTGAGATCGTGTTTTCTTTTAACCAATATATATATATATATATTTTAAGCAACAATGACTGGGTATACTTCACCAACACATGTGGATGGTTTACTGACAATCGAAGCTGGCAACGAAATCGTCTCTCCCTTTTTTCGAATGTTTCCCCTATATCATCATGGGGATTTTCGATGACCAGGTTTGATTATACATTAGCCATTGATCAAATTTGGAGATATGGACGGCTTACTGTACCTGATGTTTGGAGGCGAGCCAAGGCTTACAGAAATAATCCAAAGATACTCAATTTTTGATCCATCCACGCTCGCTGGTTTTTCAGAGGTTGATGACCTGCTTAGCTTCTCGTAAACGAAGCTAGTGACAGGGAATTACAGGAAATCACAATTCTGTTTTTGGTAAAACCATGCTGAACCATAAAACTGTTCTTTTTGGTGGTAAGTCCATACCTTTTTCAACTTGTTCCAACCTAACTGAACCACAAAAACCCGCGTGAAGTTATATCTCTATCAACTCAAAGCTGACGTTTTTTGAAATTGTTAGATTTCAAGTTCACCAACATTTCAGCAATGACATTTATGAATTTAGGCCCACCCAAAATGACCATGAAGGCCCCGCAGAGAGGGTACCACCAAGGACAGTGGAACTCGCTGCAGCCATTGGAACCACCGACTTCGTGCGAAGTACTCTGCTACTGGTGGGCACCAATCAGACCCCAGCAGGCACGCGAGGGAATTGAATTGAGTTTGAAAATGGTTATTCTAAGCCATGAAAAATGGGATGTGCCCTGAAAATGGTGATTCTAACCCATGAAAAATTGGATTTAAGTCATGTGAATGGGTAATAATTACTAGGAAGACTTCAGATGATTTGGCGCGCACAGATTGGGATGATTTGACCAGAGAAATTGGCATTGCACCAGCCTTTTCATCAGATTGATGTAGCCCGGTACTTCACCCCTCCAGTGGTGATGATGTAGAGGAAATATCTTCCAATCTTGTTGGCCTTCATTCTGGTCTTGTGGCAGTTTCATGTGATGCCACATTTTGATTGAGAACAAGATGCGTGACGCATCGCGTGACGTGAGTTAGCACTGCTTCAGAGATGAGACTTGGACCAAACTCCATCTTGGAAGGCATTGATGATGCTCTAGCTGTGGCACTGGCAGACAGCTTCCAGATGTCACGTGTCACTGAATTCGTCAGAGCAGAAGGATCTGTCCCCAAAGATGTTGGGAACACATGGGAGGATCATGGAACGCCTTCTAAAATCCAATGAAGTATAGGTTGATTGCCCCAGTTTTGGACTTCACAAATCCGGGAATTGGGTAATGTATGGTTTGCTGTGGTAAACCCAATCATGGACCCAATTTTTCGGGAACGTCAAAATTGGAGACTTTGGGATGGAGGTTTTTGGTCGGCAAAGTCATCGATGATAGCGGCTTGCGGCTTGTCTATCCGGGTCTACCCCGCATTTTTTACCACCCTTGACAGGAGTGTCCACAATACAGTATAATATTAACATACGTAGGATGTACATCGGTGTATAAAAGTATATATATATACGTAGCCATGCGCATAAGATTACAGATACATATCAAGCATATCACATCATGCATATATATATAATACATATAGATATATTACATATTATCATTAGTACATAATATATATATATATATATGATAGTATGTAATACATCTGCATGTGCCGAGGCAACGCTCTTCTGTGGAGGTTCTCTCTGTGAAAGCTGCAGTGGCAGTGACCTGGTGTCCGGACATCATGGGGGTACTTCTTCCCCAAGGATGGCCATTCGAACGGGGAGAATGGGAGAAACACATCGGTTTAATGGGTTTAATGGCCATTTTGAGGGTTTAATTCCCCCCCAAAAAATCATTTGAATGCGGAAAATGATGATTATCCATAGGATTGAGTTTTCCCCAACATTTTTCAGATACTAAACTCAAATGGAATATGGTTTACACTCCGGTGTCATCAAACGTGGCAAGCCTGGAAATCCCCGAACCAGCCATTGGTTCGGTTGAGTTCGCTGGGAAAATCATGAAATGGAGGACTTGCAGCAAACTATGAGGATTGAAGCAATGAATAATGGATGGTATGGATGGGTGTGTCTCAGTTGATGGGCAAAAAAAATCAACAATCAGATTTTGGGGTACATTTTCAGACAAACCCAATATGAGGATTGTTTACCGGAAATGTTGGTTCTGGGTGAACAAAAGGACAAAGATCACAAGGACGTATCATCCCAGAAAACAAGACGCTAATGTTTTCCGGAAGAACCTGTTCCATCTGGGAAGAGAGCCATGGTCATTTTGAGTGCCCAGGAAGTACCGAAACTTGTTTGCACCATCACCGAAACGTCGCTGTATCCGAGGCCCGAGGTGAAGGACAATTTTCCAAAATCTCGATTGATGGCCCATGGGTATCCTATTTTCGTGACTTTTGATCGCCAGCCTGGCTCAAGAGACCTTCTAGCAAGGTGGATGACCAAGCAATTGGTCGATGCTACGCTGTGCCACCCAGAATTGCCCCTATGCCGTGGGAGGTGCGGAGTTTGGAGGCTTCTGCTGTAAGAAGTGCCATGTAAACCATCTTCTGGGACAGAACCAGGAACATGGCTACTACTGCCAGAAGCGGCTGGTGCCACCTGGCACCCGGAGATCCCCTCCAACTCCACCTCCCGAGCCCCTAAGTCAAGCGACTTCCAAGAAGGCGCAAAAGCGCATCAGACAGCTGGAATGGGAGAAGGCGGAGCGACAGGAGCAGTCGACAGAGGACGGGTGGAAGTTGCAACGCCAATAGATTTGGAGTTGTATCAAATGCAGTAGGTAGACTGAGGTAGATCATCAATATCATGAGTCATCTGCTTTTGCCGTGTATCAACCAGTTGTTTTTCAGTACCCTTCCGATTCCATCCCAAGATTTGGAGTCCCCTTGAGGAATGCATTCGTGGCAGGGTCGTCAAAGAAATTGTGAACGACATTCAGTGTGCCACAAAAACATTTGGACCCAACAACTTCCACAGCGGTCCAAATTGGGTACAGACGCTATACTATTATACCACTTAAACCCACTTAAACATCTTAAGATCAAGGTGTCTCAAGACATCGAAAGTACCACCATGGCCCCTGAGGAGGTGGCTGCTGAGGAGGAGGATCTGGATAGGCCCCAAACCTCCCGGCGCCGCAAGCTGCCCCCCCCGCCCCCAGTGCCCCCAGCGCCCAAGGCCGCTCCCAAGGCTCCCATGGCCGCCCCCTCGTCCAGCTCGGCGCCGCTGCCCTCGGCCACGCGGCCCGGGCTGCGATTGGCGCCGCCGACACTGCGGCTGCTGGGGGGGATGGGGGACGCCGTCCAACTGGTGCAGGCACAGGCGCAGCAGGCGCAGCAGGTGCAGGCGCAGCAGGCGGCTCGACAGGCTGAGGCCACGGCGGCCATGGAACGGGAGAGGGCGGGGCAAAGGTTGTTGCAGGCCTTTGCAGCTGCACCCAATGCTGGCTATAACTGGAGAGACTCAAGTACTTGGCAAGACGGAGTGATTCGAATCCACATGGCTCATTGGGAGCTCTCAGAGGAGCATTGGACCCAGTGGCTTCAGTGGATGCAGAACGAGTGGACGAGGAGGAGCGCAGAGTACACTTGGGCGATATCCACCATGGATCTCTCCCACAACGTCCTCACGCCACCTGCAATTGAGAAGATTTGCGACTTCTTAGACGGGAAGCTAGTTGCTGAGTGCAAAACCTTCATCCGTCTTTTCTAGATGCACTTTTCTTCGTTGATTATGATTTATAATTTTAATACAGTTTGCATCAGGTTTCCCCTTCTTTATCAATGTTTTTCTCAGCATCAGGTCCAGTTTTCAGACCAAGAACTAAGTGCAAGTGTGATATCGTTGCTACCTTGAGTTGTTATTAATTGTTTTCTTAGTGTCCCCATTTTGTCTGAGTTTCAATTTGTTTTGTTTTGCCTCGATCCCGTGGCCAAAGTTTCCAGGTTTGCCATAGCTTCGATTTTTCCAACACGAGCATGTGCGACCAGGGGCTCATTCGGCTTGTGCTCCATTTGGCCAGCACTGGTGTGACGGAGAATCTGAACATCTCTGACAATAAGGAACCAGCATTTCAGGGTTATACGAGTTATACTTCCCAAGGTATGGGGGACTACACTATCATTGACCTGGTTGGTGTTTTTTTAATTTTCCATGTCATATATGGGATGTCATCCTTCCCATTGGCATATTTTTCAAGATGGTTGAAACCACCAACCAGCTACTTAATTTTGGGAATCCCTGTGAACCAAGAAGTATGTCATGGACTGGCGGTCTGGAACCATGCTCAAAACGGAGAAACCTCTGGATGTGCCAGTCACGCGGGCGGTTTACTCCCCCCGGTGAAGCACCAAATTTGATGATGCGTGCGAGACTTGATGGTTTTGTTCAAACTTGATACTACGTTGATATCCCAATCTTGGGACCAGCAGACGTATCCAAAGATTGTAAATTGTTGGGAGAGATCATGGGTTTTTTCACGGGCCAGTCCACGTCCAATCATCATGGTGCCGTTGTTTGTCCCGTTTTGCAGCTTTCTTGGGACATCCCTTTTGGCACCATTTTTGGTCCACGTGCTGTTCTGAATGAGGACATCACTTTCACGGGCGTCTCCTGGCTTTTCACCATCCTCAGTTGGCATCCACTCTATCCATCGCTGGCAAATAACAAGCAGGGGCGTCCCGTGTACTCCCCGCTGAAGGTGAAAATGGAGAACTTGGGCTTCCCTACCAGTGAATTGAACACCTACTTGGATTCCAATGAAGCTGGGCGAGGTTTAGGTTTTTTTTGAAAAATAGCCACCATCACTTTACTAGACATCTCCATTCGTATATCCATTAATATCCATCATTTTGTTCATCAAGATCCATCAATCTTCATCAATACCCAGCAATATCCATCAATATTCATCAATATCCATTAATGTCCATTACTAATTACTATCCATTAATATCCATTGATCTGGACTATTACCTCGGCAACCATTACTGGGATTAGTTGGGTATTAACTATATATCATATCAACCATTAATCTGGATCAATTACTAGGACCTCACTGCGACTTCAAAGGGTAAGTCTAAGTATCCCGAAATCGCCTTATTCAAGATTGTGAATTATTGTATCCAGATCTCTTGCAAATCCTGATGTATTTCCGATTTCCAATCGGAAACCCCAGACTTTGCCAAAGCTCACCCTTTGTTGGACCAGCAACTTAGTTGCACCCCTTATCTGTCAGTACCTTTTGGTTTTTACCCACTTCCTCGTCGGTGCCTCATGTGGTAATTGCTTGAACTGGTTGAAGGGGAACATTTAGCAGAGCCCCCATAGTTTAGCAGAGCCCCCCCTAAAACCAACGACTTAGGAGTTCAAGCTGCTCTGCACTTCAGTCACTGTGGGGTCAAGCTTCAAGAGCCAATTCGATGGTCCAAACCCCAAGAAGCACAACGTAGTTTTCCAGCTGGACGTCGGAACTGCCCCTTGGACCCTGATGGCAGATTGGCAGAAGTTGAAGTTATCCGGAGAAGGACGATATTGAATGAAGATTTTGACTTGTAAGATGGTTGATGGATCATTAATCATATTAAATCTCGCAAAAACATGGATGAAACATCATAAACATATCCACTTCTAGATGATTTTCTCATTAAGACTGGTAGAAACCTGGCAGTATTGCCATCATTCCGGGAGGCTAAAATTGGATGACGGGGGATGACAGCAAAATAGCTATGGGGTCGATAGGATGAACTTCGATATCTGGTGGATTTCTTCAGTATGGGAGTGGCAAGTCTGCATTTCCAGGATGCGAGGCGTCCGAGTTTTCTGGGAAACCTCTAATATGACACATTGTGACACCCTGCTGGACTGTTCGGTATTTTCGGCAACTGACGTTTTGTTGATTATTGATATCCCATGATATCCCCATTCAGAATTATACCATATTAATCCATATTATACCATGGTTCACCACGATTAAAATCGTGGTAAAACACCATTTAGTAAAGTTCACGTGTTTTCCACAAAAACCTCCTGGTTTTTCGGTGAAATCAGAGGCTTCGGAATCCAGACGCATCCTGAATCCCTACTCCATGGTGAAATGCTCGGACCAATCCATGGTGGCGCAGACGCCGCGTCCCTTTCGGACCAATTTGGTGGTCCGCAAGCCCACGCACCAACGACTGGAGCCGCAGGCAGACATACATACATACATACAGACAGACAGACATACATACATACATACATACATACATACATACATAACATACATACATACAGACAGACATACATACATACATACAGACAGACATACATACATACAGACAGACAGACATACATACATAACTAACATACATACATACATACATACATAAGACATACATACAGACATACATACATACATACATACATTACATACATACATACATACAGACAGACATACATACAGACATACATACATACATACAGACAGACATACATACATACATAACATACATACATACATACATACAGACATACATACATACATACAGACATACATACATACATACAGACAGACAGACATACATACATACAGGCAGACATACATACATACATACATAACATACATACATACATACAGACATACATACATACATACAGACATACATACATACAGACAGAC
>Ga0126342_10000366_pt1 | contig 46572 bp, 28 predicted proteins | sample Cyp1metagenome_FD_92528 | JGI IMG/M metagenome (GOLD analysis project Ga0126342, IMG submission 92528) | Coral microbial communities from Lord Howe Island, Old Settlement Bay, Australia - Cyphastrea 1 metagenome | ecosystem: Host-associated > Invertebrates > Cnidaria > Coral ...
CAAGCACCTTTTGGTCCATCAGTGGCTTCGCTCTGCCATCCCTGATTCACAACAACCAATCTCTCCTATAGGTTTCCTATTTTTGAAACTTCCGCCACCGCCTTGTGCGGTACTACTGGTAATCCCAACTGACTAATATTTTTCAGGGGTTGAAACCAGGTAAGTACAATGATTGGGCATTCCGATCCCATCGAATTAACTGATCGAGTATGCTTATCCTATACGATGTTGGATTATCCCATAGAAAACGACCATGTGTGGGGAATAGTTTTCCTAATGAAGGAGAATATGAACCCCATTTTTAATGATTAAGGATATGTTTATGATCATGAGTTTTTATTTTCCCCATACTTAATGCAGTTTTCATACCCAGAATCATGGATTCGAACATCATAATCACAAATTCAGATGCCCAATACACTTTTTCTTCAAATCTACGATTGGGTATATATGAATGATTTGGTTTGGAAAAATGAAAAGTCCATGACTTGGTTAGCCCTCAATCCCGGGGAAAATTCCCATCACTCCCCCCACTTTTGTTGCGGCCAAAATCAGCCGCCAGGCGGCTCCAATGTTCCATGAATTCCAATGAAATCCCAGGAAACCATTGTGAAACCACCATGAGTTCCCCACCACTAAAACCGCTCGGGCCCCAGGTAGACCCCCAGCACGCGGACCCCACTTTTCGGCAACAGCTGGAGGAGACATCAGACATCAGACATCGGACATGTTGCAGATGCTGTTCAGTTACAACGTCTAGGGGATGTTTCATGATTTGAATACTATGAAATATCTTGAAGCATGCGAATGGTGTTTAGTGAATGTCATGTTTTCATGTTCAAAATGTTTGCAATGTGTTGATGGTTTGTTGAAATATGTGTTAATATTGAGTCATACTTCATCAAATATCATATTCCATCATATCAAGCATTGCACCAATGTTGAAGATATGGATGTGTTTGGCATTGTTTGGTATTGTCATCATCATCATCATCATCATCATCATGATACATAGACGCGTATAAACATGTAATGTATTGCATTTGGACTTCCAAAAATGCCATTTCTAGCTGCGGCACGAGATGGTGCCAGAAGGAGTTCACTGAAGGAGATGGCCATGGCTCAAAAACATGGTAATGGACAAGGAAGCTTTGTTTTCTTATTCTAATTTTCAACTACCCATTTTTGGAGGTACTCACTGGTAATTCTACATCGCTATGGAAAATGGTTATTTAGTTCGTTGATTTACCTTTAATAAAAGTGTGATTTTCCATAGCAAACTGTTTGATTACCAGAGAATATATTATTTTTGCCATTCCCAGACGACTGGCGTGTGTCCACAGCTTCCAGCAAGGATCGTCCCAGTGATCGTAGATGGAGTGTGGTTTGTTCAACGCTTCATGGGATGGGATGATCCTCCATACCCTCTGGTAATTTAACATAGCTATGGAAAATCACCATTTATAGTGAGTTTTCCCATTAAAAATGGTGAGTTTCCATAGTTACGTTAAATTTCCAGAGGGTAAGTACTTACCAACCATTTAAGAAATATGTGACTACTGATATCGCTGTTGTTGGTTACATCAACATACATAAACCAGTTCCTTTCACAGGCCCTGTGATCCACACACCGTCGCAGGACGTGATGCTGGAGGAAGTGAAGTACACGGACAGTGTGAATCCGCTGGAAATGTTTCTGAAGGGCGACTACATCATGAGAACCGAAGAGGTGGCTTTCAGCTGAGGGATTCCACATGGACTTGGCGACATGTTTTTCTCAGAATAATGGGGATGAGAGCATCAATAATGGCTACAGTCTACGATTAAGAAGCAATGATCTGAAATATATAAATATGCTGTTGTTTGACCCCTTGAAAGTGAATAATGTTCAATTCATGTATTAAACAGTCTAGTGGCATTGGCTAGCCAAAACACAGCCCTTTTTCTTTGCGCATGCCATGGGAAGATCATCTGTAGATGGTGGATGTTCCATTGCCATGATGGGATGTATGGCTATGGGTTAAAGTCCTGTACCCATCCTGTACCGAACATCAAAATAGCTGGCAAATGGATGCTCATCCCCAACTGATCCATAGCCATATTGGCTTTGTCCGAGAAAATGGGGGGGCTAACGGCCCTTGCAGTCGTCGGAAGATGAAGTCCGCAAGCTCGGTACAAAGATTTTAACCATGTTCCTAGTCATGACCTTTGGGCAGCTGGCTAGACAAACTAGGTTTTATGGAACCATATTTCGGCAGAGTTTCCTGCTCTTTTTTTTGCTTTGGCCGGCTTCATTTCAGAATCTTGAGGAGCAGCACTGGAGGAATGGTGACCCAACGGTGACATGGGAGAAATGCTGAGACCATTGTCCCTGAGCACGGCATTCAGACTCCCATCTTGGCAGAAGTGCAGAAAGAAGCAGCCACGTGGTTGGAGCTGCATGATCCAAAATTCGCGAGTCCGGCGGCCAGCGGGCAGCGGTCGCCACCCCTTCCCGCTGTTTGTGAACAATCCTTAATCCTTCTGGTGTCCAAGGCAAAGGACAAGAGCGAAAGCACTTGAAAGTGCATGCACCAACCTGAAGATTGCCCTGACTAAAGGTGCGCGCCCAGTGTTTCAGAACATATTCAAGACGATGAGTCCCCATGTCCCCTGTCCCCAACCAAAAATTTTTCAAAAAGTTCAGGCCTAAAGGTGTGCACCCACTGGGTAAGATCCAAGATTGACAGCTTGTGTGAGTGAAATGTGAGCTGAGTAGGACGAGTCTGGAACCGAAAATACGGTAGCACATGGTAGCACCAATTCCAATGGTTTCTCATCATTTCCTCATTATAATGAGGATTTTCTGGAGTATAGCCAACTTATGTTAGTTGGTGAATATGGGTGCCCCAAATTCCAATGGTTTATTGTCATTATCCCAATCAAAATGGTCATGGTGTATTCAATTTTCAGACATACCCAAGTCATTGATGAATCTCATGTGCTGATGAATCCCCAATGCCCCCATCAAACAACCACTTGACGTTTGACGTGTTTCTTGTCCAGAATCAACACAACATATCACACCAAAATCTCATTAAGTTGACCATTTCTATAATTAAACTCATATGACCTCATAATTATATACCTACAATGTGGGCCCCCCTAGTTATAATTTGGTTTATAAACGCCATTAACTATAGTTATAAGTATCATAAACCATAGTTATTGGAGGTATAAACCAACTTAGAAATCTAGGGGGGCCATGTTGTATATCCGTATATCCCATATCAACTATCAATATCCCACATGATTTCTGGAGATGTTCACGATTTTGCCAAGCCCCATTGGCCCCACATGATTTCCCACAGCACTCTCCAGTGGACCAGCGGCCGACGCGAGAGGGTGAAAGTGGCGGCCTTTGATGAGGCACGGGGGTTTGTTGGGAAAATCTTCACCAGCCATGGCTTTTTACCATCGAAAAAAAAGGGGGTTCCGGTTCCAATTGTCCCATCATCCAATTCTATGATTTATCCACCCAAAAAAATTGATCTGGGGAAAGAATGTTTGTGCTTAAGAAAATGGGATACAGATTGGGCTTCGTTGATCGTTATTTTACTACCCAAGTGGATTAATATCCAATAGTAACCATTCAAAGTCATAGTTCGTAATCACTAATAACCATTAGTAGCCATATAATCATCCATTAATAATCCGCTCTTATTTTCAACTAGCCATTGGCTGGTTATACCCCCAATATAATCCATTAAAAAACATCCTATAATTAATAATAGTATCACCAACAATTAATGGGGTTTAATCCACTAACAATCCATTGAGAATCATCCACTACCCTCTGGTAAACTAACATACCTATGGAAAACCACCATTTTTAACAGGTAAATCAGTAAATCAACTATCAATGGCCATTTTCAATAAACTGTGAGTTTTACCAAAGGGTATATCCCCAATTCCAATGCATTATCATCATGATGGGGGTGCAAAAAACAACTTATAACTTGGGGGCACCATCCTGCAATTAACAGTCCATGAAAAATCATCCAATATTGTTGTATCACTAGCAATTAAATGGGGTATCCACTAATCATCCATGAAAAATCATCCACTTCAGTTTTGAGTGTTACTGATTTACTGATTTACCTGTTAAAAATGGTGGTTTTCCAGTTCGGTATGTAAACGTTTACCAGAGGGTAGTGGATGATTCTCAATGGATTGTGGATTAAACCCCATTAATTGTTGGTGATATTATTATTAATTATAAGATGTTTTTTAATGGATTATATTGGGGGTATAACCAGCCAATGGTTAGTGGATTAACCTGCCACCCTGGAGGCCTGTCGCCAATCCGCCCTGCTGCTGGGCGTGTGCCAAGCCGCCACGGCGGCCGCCAACATGGCCCAAAACGTGCCCGAGGACGGCCTCGGAACCGCCGGTGCTGCGGTGGCGCCGGTTTCAAGGGGAAAATGATGGGAAACTGATGGGAAATCCATGGAAAATCATGGGAAAAATGGTGAAAATCATGGGAAAAATGGGGAAAATCATGGGAAAAATGGTGGAGTTTGGAGAAAATCATGGTGAAGAGTTGCTTCAAGATGGTGAAAGCTGAAAATTGCAATGGATTACTATGAATTGGTGACTAAAACAAATGGGACCTCACGAATCGGGGACTCACCAACTAGGCTTATGAACCACTTACGTTTCGTGGGATGATCCAAGAGGTCTTGCGAAGCAGACTGTGGTTGTTTGACAACGGAGATTTGTAAAAAAAAATGACTGACAGCTTGGATTTCTGGGTATTAAAGGAGTAGACCATTGAAATTTTCGATGACTAAAAACCGAAGAATGTGCATTGGGAAGCGCAACTGTCTGAAATCGCGGACTATTTTTCATTGAGAGTGGGATTTGAGACTCAAAATCAAGATGTTTCACCATGATCTGATATAAGTATACAAATGGGCGCTGTGACCCCACTCCATGCTTCAGCGTGAGAATCGCCTCGAAAACTCATGTTCCCATTGTCCCACAGATGACGTGGGAAACAAATATGTGGATTTAGAATGGTTCGAAACCATTGAATGTGCGATCTGTTTGACTGAAGATGTTCCATCGAATCGATGGTTTTCGCTCTTAATCTGTGTAGCAGATCATGATCCATTTTGCCATCAGTGATGCTGGTAGTTTGTTGAGGCGTAGGGAAAAGTGTTGGTACATATACCCGCAAACCCCATTTGCCCGCACCTGCTTACAGCTCATGAACGAGAGTCACGAAACACATTTTTTTGCGGGATGAAATGGACATCGTGATCATGTTGGCTATAATGATAGAAACGCACAGCCTAGGGAGCTCTGCGCTGGATTTGACAATACCGTCATCACATTGATGGTTAGATCATTAAAGCCTAAGCCCTGAACGTTGAAACCTAAAACCAAAAAGCCTAACCCCTAAGACCCTAAAGTCGAAACTCTAAACCCTTGGGATCCCCTTCAATACCAAGTTGTTTGGGGAGTGTGATTTAGATTCCATTCCATATATCTGTCTTGATCTGCCCTTGAACAGGATGAAATCATGAACATGTTGTAATTAGCACGACAAAAGAATTGTGGGGGTGCAGATGAATATACCATGCATCGATGGTATGGCAAAATCGCTGTCGTTCAAAGATGAGAACGACAGACTCACTTGAAAATAATTTCGAAACCTCGAGGGAAATCCATGTCTATGAGTGGTCTGGTAAAACCGACTTGTTGAGTTAGCTGTAGGTCTAGTGCCAGTTTTCCACAACCGGTAGCTATAATTTATTTAGATGTTCCAAAGCGTTCCAAACAAACATACACAAACACCTTGCTGGTGGTTTTCCATCCATGCTTGGGACGATCCCCAACGAATCGTTTCAGAGGATTGAAACATGTTGAAACCATATTTCTGGGACAGGACCAAAGCAGATTGGCGCAGAGCCTTTCAAAAAAAACACATTTGCGCAGAGTTTTGATTGACTTGCAAAAAACAAAAAGAAAACAAATCAAATTATCCATATCGCACCAATGAATTGACAGCATCTCAAGTCATTGTTCATGATTGCTTGCATGGGTGTGTATTCATTTGGTATTGAGGTACGGGATCTAATCATCTGGAGATAAAATATGTCATGCTGATCGAGCCTTTGAAGGGCAAATGCCAATGTCTATGTGCCGCTTGGGATCCTTGCCGCCGTTTGCTCCCGAGACCCTCAAGAGAGGTGGACGATTTTGACCAGCGACGCCGACGGGAAGAACACGGCAACTGGGCCCCCACCGCTTCCGGCCACGGGAGCGAAAGCCCCGAGTCTAGCTGAGGGTGTCATGGTGAATGCAACCACAGATAGAAACCTTTCACAGGCGATCGAAGTCTTTCGAAAAATGATGGTAGTTTTCCACAATGACACATCTGATATTTTGTCTGAACTCCAGAAGGTTTTGGTGGGCATTGAAAATATTGGAGGAGGTTGGGAGATCAACAGGATCTCGGCCTCTCAGTCAACTCACTGGCTGCCGGGGTCAGCTACTTTGCCGGCATCGTGAAAAGCTGCCCACTGTAGGGGCAAGCATCCGGAGCAGCCCGGGTCCGACAGGCAGCAACGCACCTGAAGTACATCCACGCGTGGGTTGCTGTCAAGTTTCCCCATCAAAATGACCAACTGAGGTGCCTTTTGTAATCCAATAAATTCAGATGGAACCTAGGTGGAGAGAACAATTTTATCCATTAATAATTTACAATCCAATTTGAAGGGTCACGAATAACTCAACCCAGACCAAAATCTTGCCGCAATGCAGGACATGAGGGGATTCAAAGGCATTTGTTGCAGATCTGGAGGCCGGATCAGCGGAGGTGTTCAGACAGACATCTCAAGCCACGGAAAATGGGGAATGAATCTGGATGAACCGGGGAGCTAAGACATGTACATGATGGTTACGGCTATGAACTGTTTGGGGTATACCAATAACATGACCGCAAGCCCGTGACTTGAATCTGGTTCTGATGTTTCGAGAATGGACAGTTTGGCTACAGAACTGGCAGAAATGAGGCACGACCAACAAAAAAACGGTTAGTGTTTTCATGGATTTTCAATGTTCAACCCGTGTTTGGGGGAATTATCCCAATTGACAAATTTGCATTGTGGGGACGGGCTGAAACCAGCAACCGACCAGAGGAGAAAATATGAGAAAATAGTCAGAGAATCAACAAAATGATCCAGAGCATTTCAGTTGTGCACATTGCATGTGAGTACGCAAGCAGACTTGGATGTGGACTATCACCATTGAATTCGAATATTACACTGGTTGGTGGTTTGGAACATGAATTTTATTTTCCATATATTGGGAATTTCATCATCCCAACTGACTGTCATATTTTTCAGAGGGGTTGGCTCAACCACCAACCAGATCATTACGGGCTGATGACCAGAGACCACACCAATTGCAGTGAAATCACAGGATGGCCCCCAGTCGAGCTCACGTTCAGTTGCCGAAGAAGAAGTTGCGAAAAAACCGATGGTTTCTTTGGTTTATGGTAGATTCAGATATAACCATAGTTAATGGGCTTTATAAACCAACTTATAGCTGGAGGGCACCATCCAATGGTTGGTGCCAACCAATGCGTTTTGCTGCTTCAAACCCCACGTTCGATGCCTAACTTCAACCCTCCCTGGTCCACCAGTCGAGGCCTTTCTGGTCTTCGAAGCTGGCTAAAGGCGCGGAAGGGGGAACAGCTGCCTCCTGGTGAGGAGTTTTTCTGCCTCCAATAGTGGCGTGTTTTTGGACGGGAAGAAAAAATTGAGCAGTGTGCAGAATCTGTGTTGCTGGCGGAATTCAGGAAGTTATCTAGCAACCTCACCACGAAGGAACATTTCAAGAGCCATAGATGATTGGAATCCCTATCAACCAACTATAGTATAAAGGGATAACGAAAGGTTTTGAGCGCTGTTCACTTGGTTGCTAAATGTATGTTGGCATATTTTGCAGGTTTAATGGTATTCCGATTACCCTCAAACGAGATCGAGGATATAAACTGGGCAAACTTGAAGGGTTGAGGGTAATATCAGCAAGAATTTCCAAGACTGGGTTGTAGTGAGGGATTATCTCCAATAAATGGATAAAACGGAAGACATTGGAACTCACCACATAGGCTCAAGGTACTAGTTGTAAAGGGGCCTCAGCTGTCGGTTCACATTTCCTGTTCCACAGCGAAGTGCGGCAGTGGATGATTTCAGAGATACTGAGCCGCTCTTGGGTCAGGCATGGTTTGCATTTTTAATGAGCCGACCATCATTCTGGAGAGTGTGTTTGGCCACCTCACATGACCTCATTATCATTTTAGAAATGGAACTGGAATCGAGTTTTGGATTGATGACATATCACTGATTGTCAAGATTGACTAATGTAATCATTTTTGCTGGTGAATTGTCCATACTGTATTTCTTGGGGCTAAGCATGGATTTTCCATTCATATTGATGGTATATCATCATTGATGGTCAATGATGCTTCATATTCTCTCAAGATTGCAGGTGAAATTCCCATAGTTTTCAGACTTCGCATTCCCGCCCCGAAATTCACATAGACCCTGAGATTTGCCATTTTTGTTGTGGAGACTAAGTTTCCAACCCTCTACATGGCAGCTTCTATGTCAATTTGGGGATACTTGAAAGATCATCGCCCTTGATAACTGGCTACGTGGGATTATAACCCATTATCAGCCATGTTTATGGCTTACCCTAAAAATGACGACTACAAAAAGCTGGCTTTTACTTCGCTGGCCCAGCTCGGATCCCTTCCCCATTGCCACGAGGCGCCCTTCTATTGCCGCGTTTGGCCTGAAGCTTTTCGAAAGGCGCTCCGGGCTTCATGGGTTAACCCTGATCGGCGGCTGGGCTGAGGTGAACCCTCCGATGCCCGAACGAAATGGAGGTGTTTCATGGGAAAATCATCTATAAATGGAGTCTATAGGTTTACCATCACAAAAAACCATCAAAATCATCTGTAGATGGAGGGTTTTTAAGGGGAAATCCTTGAACTAAACGGAGGTTTGCCATCATTTATCTGTCGGTCATTTTTTGGTGACCTCATCTGACCTCATCCAAAGATCATGGTGATGTTTTTTTGGTCAAATTGTCCCGAAATGGCCTTAGATCTAGTTTAGGACTAGGAATCTTCTAGACTACCCAGATTATATGGGCTTTAACCAGCAAACATGGCGATGTAAGATAAATGCCGGTTGCTTGATGAATTTTCTGGGAAAGTTTTACCCTCCAGCAAACCAAGATTGGAAAACACGCAGTTTCGGGTGGAAAATGCTCCACACATGGTGGACGCTCACGCTTTTCCAATATGTGCATTCCCAATTGTTCAGGGCACATCCATACTGAAGAGGTCGCATGCACTAGGATACGTGATCCATATCTGTTCCTCCTGTGTTGTTCCCTTCACCCCCCATGAATCATGGTTTGATAGTGGATGACATCATATTTGAGACCATGGAATGGAGCTGTTGAATATAAACGGAGGATGCTTGGGTGATTCTTGGTTGTCCAAGCCTAGAATACATGTTCACGGAATTTACAGAGTCCGCCAATCATGTGTGCTGGAGCTAGAAAGCATGTTTTCCGGCAAGTTGTCCCTTCATAAAAGAGTAAAAGAATGGAAAAGCGACAAACATTTCCAGCGGTGGGGTGACTGGAGCCGCATGGGTGCACTGGCGCAGCCAACGTTGGCAACGTGTCAAAGATGGAGGATGACTTGGAATGCTTCCAAAATTCGCTGAAAGTTCAAAAACCCACCGGAAACCAAGATTTTTTATATATCCGGAGAAAAGAAATAGGCTTTCCTATGGTTTTCCTATGCTTTTCCTATGGTTTCCTCAGAATCTCCCACACTTCACTCCATTGGGTTCGGTCTCGTCCCGGCGAGGCCCGATCCTTCGGCTTCCGCATGGCCACCGCCATCAGTAGCATCGGATTGGTCTTTGATGCTCGGCGTCAAAATGCCAACGGTTGGTCACTCATGTTGTTACCCTCTGGTCAACATACAAAAAGCTATTGAAAATTGTGATTTATAGTGGATTTACCCATTAAAAATTGTGATTTTCCATAGTTACGTTAGTTTACCAGAGGGTAATAGTGATTAATTGTGGTTAATAGTGGTTAATTGTGGTTAATAGTGGTTGGTGGTTTGGAACAGGAATTTTATTCTTCCATTCAGTTGGGAATGTCATAATCCCAACTGACTTTCATATTTTTCAAAGGGGTGGCTCAACCACTAACCAGAAATGGTGGATTGAATGGAATAGAATGGGATAGAGAATGGGATAGAATGGACATGTAGTGGGACGGATAGTGAGATTTTTATTTTGCAACACTCAAGATGTCGAAAAGTTTCCCCCAGATGTTCCAAATTTTCCAAGGTATTGTCGGCATCTCGGAGGGAGCCTCCAGGGTTGATCGAAATCGTGTTTGTTTATTGGGAATAGCCTCTGGCAATGAAACGTGACAATGGAAAATCACCTATAAATGGAGGTTTCTAGCTGGGAATAGTGTAATCTAATGTGATCTAAATGTTCATCTACATCATCTACGAAAGAGGGATGTTCAAGTGCCAGGTTTGATTTCCGGATGGTAGTTATAACCAACAATATCAGGAGATCATGGGGTAGAATAGTACCAACTTTGCAATTTGGGAATTCCAGCTAGCGATGAAAAATGGCCTGCACATGGGCAAAAGAACACGCTGATATCAATGTACGAAATAGGGATGGTCAACGGATGTCACTGGGATAGGCACACCCATGGAATCAACCCACGCCAAACAGTGGAGTAACCTGGTGATGGTTGAAGTCCCACCCATTTCTGGCAAAATAGGGATGGTTGATGGTCGGGTGAAACCCACATCCACCAGGTTCAGACATAATAAGTGTTAACATCATCCATCAATATTTCCATGAGATCGTTGACTCAGGTTGATTCCCATTAAATCTGTTTTGCATGGATAGTCCTACAAGAGTTGATATGTCCATAGATTAAACGTCAATGTCATTGGCATTATATTCCATTCGAAATAGGGTATAGTATAACTTCAAAAATAGAATCCTGTATGGAATATCCTGCACCCATCGGATATCATGTAGTTTTTTCATAGTTAAATCCTATTGAATCATACTTTTTCTATTCCCCAAACAATCTAAATGCAACATAATCGGGAATTTCAGGATCCTAAAATGGAGGTACTGTACCACATAAGGCCATATTTTCTGGGGATGTTCCCTTACAGAGGCCTTATTTTTCGGCCTTTTTTTTTGGTAGGCACCTCCAATTTCTTCCCAATGGATCCCATGGATCCTACAAGGTGGTGCCCCCCAGTGATGGAACGTTGGTTTATAAGCCCATGAATACTATAGATATATCACCAACAAAAACCATAGTGAAATTGGAGTTATGTGAACCCCAACTGAACGCGTTCTCGAACGGGGGCACCACCTTGTATGGATCCTACCCCTTGGTCCCTAGGCATTGGCAGAGCCCAATGCGGTTTGGCCGCATCGAAACGGACCGATGTGGACACTGGTGACCATCGTGTTGATCTTGACGCCTGTGCAGGGAGTGCCTTGAAGCCTGATCTGGTGGGTAAACCATGGGGGCCCCGGGTACCCGGTAAACATACAAAAAGCCTGCTTGAAAATGGTGATCTACCCATGAAAAAATGATTGTTCCTGGATTATTTTTAAATAAATGGATTTACCCATTAAAAGTAGTGATTTACCCAGCTACAAAATGGTGGATCTTTCCATAGTTATAGTGGATTTACCCAGCTACAAAATGGTGATTTTCCATCGTTTTTTGTAGGTTTACCAGAGGGTACCCAATAGCTGGATGGTTTATTTCATGGAAAATCCGAACATCAAATGGAGGATGATTGGGGCTACCCCTATTTTAGGAGACCTCCATATGGCCAAAAAAACGATTGTTTTAATGTGGAAATTCTGGGAAACCATGGAAACATCTCGGAAAATCCACCTGAAATGGAGGTGTTGTTTGCCCAACATGGTGGTTTTGTATGGTTCTGTTGTGTTTGTTTTATTGATGTGGTAAACCCAGTATCAAACTATTCCAGTAGCTAACCCTGTGGGGGCAATTTCAAATCATCGCAAATAGAAGTATGATACCCAATTTCATAGGCCTCTATTGGGGATGGTTCATGATTGGGTTTGACACATTCGGGATCATGATGATATGCCATAAGCCATGGGATTTGGGGGTGACAAACACATATGATTAACCATCCCCCTGAAGACGTCGTAGACCCTGAGAATTGTCCAAAATCGTTCAACCGTTCCGGCAGGGTCGTTGTCGTTCAGAGAGCATAGCTTTGACCCTCCGCCTGCCGTTGAGCTGAACCATGGCCGAATCCCCAATTGTTCATGGTCAAATCCTCGATTTTCATGGTAAAGTCATTCAGTCCGTATTGAAAGCATGGATACATCACAAGTGTTGATGGTTAAATCATGTTAAATCACATGAATTGGAAGATTTAACATGTTAAATATGATAAATCATGATAAATCCCTATGTTAAATCCATGGCTCAATCCCAATTTCTTCCATCTCCAGGTCATCCACGCCTAGGCCTCGTTACAACGCAGCCTGCGGCGCTTCTGCGGTACCGCTTTGGGCAGCCTGCTGGCAGCGGGATCCATCGCATTGGTAGGCGCGGTGTTCCAGGATCCCGCAGATCGTAAGTGGCAGCTGGTCACCATAGGGAAAATCCGAACATTAAATGGATGACAATGATTTGGGGGTACCCCCATGACAAAACGGAAACCTGCATTTAGATGATGTGATATAGTTTCTGGTTGGTGGTTTCAAAGATTGTTTATGACTTTCCATATGCTGAGAATTTCATCATCCCAACTTACGAACTCCATCATTTTTGAGAGGGGTAGGTATACCACCAACCAGATGAGCTGTTCCATGATTCAATAGTAACCATAGTTAGTAACCATAGTTATAACCCGTGAAATTCCATGATTCAATCCATTATTTACATCGGCTGGTTTTCTATTGGATCATCCCACGGATTTTTGATCCATAGGGTGATCCTCCGGATATCAATGGTGGTGAAAAACCGGATTTGTTTAAGCAAAGTGGGTTTATCATTCCAATAACTGAGTTTCTGGTAGATGTATCTCTATGTCTATACTTAACAAAAAATGGAGTCGGATGTCTCAAAATGGGAAATCCCCTCAAAAAACGGCGGCTCATAGCTGGGAAGATCATCGTACTAAATGCCAGAAAAATGGTGAACGAAAAATCTGAAAGTGGGAAGATAATGGGATTTTGCCATCAAATATCGCGATTCTCTGCTGGGGATAATTCAATGGCCATGCAACAGGAATCGATTGATTGGAGGTACCTACCATTTTTTTTAGGCCGAAAAATAAGGCTTATGTCAGGGAACATCCCCATAAAATTTGGAAATATGGTGCATCTCCATTTTAGGATCCTGGAATGACCATTGAGAAATGGGATTCGTCACATCAATCTGATCAGCATGAGGCAGAACTACATCCCTTGGCCGATTTGGTGGTTTCCTACAGTGGGTACCCCAATAACTGGATGGTTTATAATGGGAAAATCCGAACATTAAATGGATGACAATGATTTGGGGGTACCCCCATGACAAAACGGAAACCTGCATTTAGATGATGAATATAGTTTCTGGTTGGTGGTTTCAAACATTTTTATTTTCCATTTCATGTATGGGATGTCATCCTTCCCATTGACGAACTCCATCATTTTTCAAGATGATAAAAACCACCAACCAGGTTTGGTTAAATGTGACTAGTGTTACAAGTTGGTTTATAAGCCCCATTAACTATAGTTATTTGCGTACAATAAACCATAGTTATTGGAGTTATGTTCACCAACTTTGCTATCGTTTGGGGGCCCCACATTGTAGTAGATCATCGGAAGCCAACTGTTTTTTTACATGCCATGTGACCATCAATCACGACCTCCAACCATCGGCCGTCACAAGAATCATGGGGCTATCGATGAGCAGTGGCTGCGATCTACCCCTGTTGGTTGGTGATTAGTTCGGGGATTATACTATTGCATGTTCATGGAAAACAATGCCAGTATATTGGATTATAATGGTACCCCTATATTGATGTTCATGGAAAATGCATCTAAACCTAATAAGAATTGGGGATTACAATAGTCCAAGAACGGGATTCATCCAACCAGTATTTCATGGAATGATAGAGGGTTTTATTTCACACTGCTCAGATGATTCAACCAGTAATGTCAACCGCAGACCGTTGTTGGTAAAGAGTTGGGGGGTCATCCCACAGTTGTTTCAACTGATGATCAACAGCCGGCGTAACATTCATCCGGGGTTTCTGCCTTCTCCTGGAGGCATCAATTGAGATCCTGAAAAATCTCCATCCTGTGCACCATAGAGAAATGGTGCCCCAAACGATAGCTAAGTGGGTGAACATAACTCCAATAACTATGGTTTATTGTACTTATATCTATAGTTAATGGGGTTTAAGACTCCCTGGTGGCCAGAGATGTTCTCCTTGATCTCTTTGGTCTTTTATGTTGCTGAAGTACACAGTTTCTTCCATCCTGCGCGATGCAGGTCGTCCTGATCTTCGCATCCTCTCCAGCCATATCTTTGCCCTGTGCTTTGCGCTCAAGTTCTTTGAGCCCGTGACCCACCTGTGATTTCAATGCTGGATTTTGGTGATTGGAGATACTTCAATGGTGATTTCATGGTGAATGAATGGAACTGAATGGGATTTGTTGGTGATCACCCCGGTAGTCTGCTGTGGATGGACTGGTGATTTAGGAGGGAGCTTCACTGACACATTAGTGGGTGTTGAAGATCATGGCGGATACAAAAAACGGGTAGACAAACCAACCCTAAAAAGTGTTACCATCTGGTTATTTAACATAGCGAACTGGAAAATCCCTTATAAATGGAGGTTTCTAGCTGGGAAAATCATCTATAAATGGGCCATTTTCCATGGCTATGTTAAATGACAAGAGGGTACTCAATGTGGTGGCCGTCTATCTGGTTGTAAGATGTTGAGTAGGAAATGTGTTTTTGCTTGTGGAAGCATAGGCATGAACTTGTATCGGCGGCAGGCTTGAAGGAATCTTGAGTTTGTTTTCAAAGGGATTGAGACAAATTGATGGTATCTCGTTGCAGCCACATTCAACCATTATTTTGGTGATGTATTACATCTACAATACCACTACGCTAGCATCATGATCAGGACCATACCATTCATTGCCGGGTTATTGTTATCAATTCGGCCAATCATTACACCAGCTATCAGTCGTTATACCAGTATATAAATAAGGGAATCACAAATGATTTTCATCTGATTGGTGGTTTGGAACATGAATTCTATTTTTCCATTTCATATATGGGATGTCATCCTTCCCAACTGACGAACTCATATGTTTCAGAGGGGTAGGGCTCAACCACCAACCAGTTGTAGATCATTTTCTCAGGGAAAACCTGCCAAGGGGAGTTCCAAGTGCGTATAGAAGCATTGTTTTTGGATCATATCCCAACTTCAAAATCTGATCGCTCCAGTTGTACCCATAAAACTAACCCCAACTGCACCACCAAGTCTGGAAAATCCTCTTTATTCCCCATTTTTTATGCCGGTTTTAATGGCAAAAATCATCGATAAATGGTGCATTGTTCGAGCCACCAGTAGAATTTTCTTGGCTTCCAAGATTGCATTCCTCCACTTGAGGAGTTGCAATATGCTGGAACAGTACCTCGATCCACGGAGGAACTGTAGAGAGCTGGTGAGAAATGTGAGAAGATCTGCTCAAAGATTTGGGTAAATTATAACGACCGGGCCCTGGAATCATGGCTTACAAGGGAAATCATCCCCAAATGGCCCAGCAATTCAGGTTAGTGAAATATGATAATTTACCCAGAAAGATGTTGGATGTTCATTGGACAGAAATTGATGATTTCTTTCTGGATTTCACTTAGATTTCATGCTGGTTTCATGGTGGTTGTCCGAGGTTCAATGGATAGATCCTGGGATTGAAACAACATGATGACCCCTGCCATGAGATCCATGAGTTGAGGCCATGTTCCGGGTCTATGTTAGTTTCTGGGATGGTATATGATGTAATCATAGATATAGGTCATGATATAATGATAGTGGCCATAGTTTGTACATATATGTAAATATGTATACATATGTATATATATATATACATATACATATATACATATATATATACATATATATATACATATATATATATATATATGTGTATGATATGTGATAATATAACTAGAAATTTGGGTGATGTTTGATGATTTAATTTGTATATTCTGTTGTGATTTGGGGAGTTCAACTTCAGAGACCGTTTTGACTTGTTCATGACTGTTTTCATATCATGATGACGAATGGATATCACTACACTCTTACATAGAAGTTCAAGAGACTTTTTGGTGGTTATAGGTGCTCAAAATGCCAGTTCAATATTGGCCGGGACCGCTTTCAAACCCACTTGTCGAAGAATCGGAAAAAATGGCTCAGACTTTCCCAGTTTCTCTGGTGTCCACATGCTCCCATTTATTGTACCTAGGCAGGTGCACTTCCTGGTTGCGCAGGTACCCAGTCACTTGTGAAACCGGCCCTTTCCTTTCCTTCAAAAGTCATAATATAAGTAAAACAATAGTAAACCATCCCCCAAATCACCATTTTTATAGGTGGTATGTCTACCATTCCCAGTCATGGCTGGTAAACATGACATTGTTTTACCCACAAAAGGTATCGCCTCGAAAGCATTCCCAGGTCACCATGTTGCTGAAGTATCTTATGTCCAAGTCGTTTGGTAAATGGTGGCGATTTCATCAGACTGTCAGAGTGGCAATTCCTTTAACTGGTTGGTGGTTTCAAACATGGTTTATTTTCCATAATATATGGGATAATCCTTCCCATTGAGTAATATTTTTCAAGATGGTTAAAACCACCAACCAGTTTAAGGTTGATGTCAGAAAACACTTGACAACACAACTCACATTGCTCTATGTCTCGCAACATGTAGGTGTTTTGCAGAGTTTCGCACATGTGAATCGTTTGAAAGACGATATGTCCCAGCAAATCCGCTGTGTTACCCGCAGTGTTTTGCGCCCCAAACTCAATGTGTTCCATGTGTTTTTCCAGAAACAATGTGGGAGACAATGGAAACACGGTGAACAAAAATTGATCCAGAAAACTGAGAAAAATCTCCCCAAGCAGTTTTCCATTTCTGAGAAATCAGGTGGCGTTCGTGACTTACATGGTGGTGATTTTCAGCTTGACGGATGAGCTCGACATGGGGCCTGAGGTGATCGGAGGGGGGAATTGATAGTTACCCTCATTGATGGATACCCTCTGGTAAACTAACATAACTACTATGGAAAATCACCATGTTTAATGGGAAAACTCACTATTTCTATGGCCATTTTCAATAGCTATGTTAAATTACCAGAGGGTATATAATATTGGGGATGGATTCATATGGGAAATTGTGGCACCCACTTTTGTTGTAATATTAGGGATGGTTGATCATTGGGGTTGCTATTGAGTCATGTTACGTACTCATCATTGAATGGAATTTCAAAGGTACGAAATCACAAAAAAACACATACCGACGGCAAAGGAAACCTTCACCCGTGCTCATATTTTTTGGGGTAGAACCACATGATGTTTGCCCAAAAAAGGTCCGGATATGTGGGTAATAGGTCCGGTCTAAGCACGTCTAAGCAGGTGATCCCAAAAAAGAGCTGCTGATTCTTCAGGTGAACTGATTGGAGCCCATAACACACCAGTTGGCTGCTTCTACGGATAACCCATTTTAAGGTTCTGTAGCATCAATTGCAAGACGTAATCTTCGACATCCTCAATCCTTGGAAGCCCTCCAAAATTGCAACCCAGGGTTAGGGATCAAGAAATGCTGATTGTTCCTCTTTTTGTTGATATGTCCAACATGTTCAGCGAAAGCCTAATCCAATTGGTCTGGATAGTAAAATGGCGGTGAAGCCAAAGGCGGGAATTCTGTGCCAAAATTTCCTAAATTGAAAACCCAAGAATTTCAGCAGAAATGACCAAAGACCAGAAATTGCCAGGACTTTTGATAATTTCTCTTTGGAATTACAGCAACTGCAAGACAAATCGGGAAGTGAAAGCCTGGAAATGATGAATAGAAAATGGATTCTATTCGATCTTGGGGTTGTTCAAACATCATGAGTTGAAAATATCATCCTGAAAAAAATGTTCTATCTTTTTGTGTACCTCTATAGCTGACGAGACCTTGGATGGAGAGCGTAGTATGTTTGAATCTTTTTTAATACATGTGGATATATGTGGATATGATATGTCAAGCTAAAAGACAAATGTTTGCATGGTATCTAAGACTGGCCATGATAATCCTCCACCAGTACCTATTTATAGATGTTCCCAGCTAGAAACCTCCATTGGCGGATGTCCCGGCGAAGCCATGTTTCATTACCGGAATGTGGATCTCCATGATAATCACTACTGGTTGGTGGTTTTCATATATTGGGAATGTCATCATCCCAACTGACGAAGTCATATTTCTCAGAGGGGTGGCTCAACCGCCAACCAGTTAACCATTATCAACCACTATAAACAAGTATTTTCCCCACCATTACACCACTATTAGAGGGGTACCCCTATTATACCAAGCTGTTTGTGAGGATTTGAAGGTCCGGGGTCCAGGCGTGGCGTGGTTTCGCCGAGTTGTAGCGGAGATCAGACTGCATACCCTCTGGTGAACTGTCACATTTTGCTATGGAAAGATCCACCATGCTATGAATGGGAAAATCCACTATTTCGACTGGGCCATTTTCCATTGCTATGTTAGTTCACCAGAGGGTATGTATACTTGTCATTACTTGTCCAGCACTTGGTGGGAGCCCTGCAGTGCGGGCCAGACAGGGTCGCAGCTTGCTGGAGCAAATGGAATCCGGACACCAGCCTTGGCCTAGCAACCGCCATAAAAATTTTCAGTCTGAAATCCCCATGTTCCCCATGAAAGCAGCATGTTCCCCATGGATTTACATTCACTTGTAACTGGAACTGCACTTGTAAGTTAGTTTATAAACCATAGTAACTATAGATATGTCCACCATAAACCCTAGTTATTGGAGGTAATATATAAACCATCTTGGCTAACTACATCCCATTAAATCATCGTTCAATCCCTATAAACTCACCATTTTCCCACTATAAACTCACCATTTTCCCCCACAAAAATCCACAAATGTTCCCATGAAAATCCTCATAAAAATCCCATTTCCCCACCATAAACTCACCATTTTCCCCATGAAAGTTCTCATAAAAATCCCATTTTTGAGTCCCAGGTAGCCCACGTTGAGCTGATGCGCCGCTCGCTACACCTGGCCCTACGACGCTGTTTGGATGTGGCCGTGGGTGTGTTGACGACGCTGGTGGGGGAGCCACGGGGGATGGGGAAAAACGGAAGGGAAAAGATGGAAAATGATGGAAAATATAGTTTAAGATGGTTTTATATGGAGTTATATGGTTTTATATGGTTTTGTATGGTCTGGATTTATATGGTCTGGATTTATATGGTTTAAAAAATGGTGTTATTTCTGGGTCAACCTTGGTTAGATACTAAAGTACTGTTTTTGTTTGCTATCAATGGTAAAATTAGTCCGAACCAGCAAAAAAATTAGAGTTGTTGACAGGTATCTAAAATTCACCATGAAAATGGTGGCTTAATATGGTTTTATATGGTTTAATGGTGATAATCATGGGATAAATTGGGATAATAATGGAATATTCATAGGATACACGAAAAAAATGTTGGAATTGAATTTGATTTTACAACAAAACCGAGGGTTCCGGACTTGGGCATGTTAGTGAGAATTGCTTTTCCACACCAAAATGGAGAAGGGGATTTTTAGAAACTATCAATGGAGTTTACATGTGGGCTCAACATGTTTTGACCATAAGAAATGTGGATGTTTACTGGATCTTAGCGTTTCAAAAATGAAGATTTGACCATCAATTCACTAGGGAGTGAATTATCAAAAGATTGTCCCCATTGATTTAGGATCGTACAATCAAGAATGGTGATTTCATATGGATTTTACTGTTTTTTGATGATTGTTTCTCGAATCATTGATTCTGATATATGCTTATATCGTCCAAACGTTCGCAGAATCAGAACGTCGTCTTAAGCTGGTTGTCTCTGAGTTTTGGTTGCTTGTATCCACAAGTTTTAATCTCCTCCAAATTGGTTTCATTAGATTCCCATTTAAAGAAATGCTGGTATTCCTATGTAGATGATTGTTGCATCCACAAGTGGTTGGCTTAGCAGCTGGCCTGTCACAGCAGAGCTGCACCAGAATTGCAGAGCCATAGGGGCACGCCAACCAAGTGCGAGAGGAGGAGGAGGCCACAAAAGCTATGCTGGTTGGTGGTTTCAAACATGAATTTTATTTGCCATTTCATATATGGGATGTCATCCTTCCCATTGACTAATACAGTATTTTTCAAGATGGTTAGAACCACCAACCAGAAAACTATGGCAAAGGTGCAAAAACAACATGAATCGTTGAGCGACCCGACTAAGCTCATGCTGGAACCGAGCCGCAGAGGCCAACATGCAGAGATTTGATGTAAATCTGCCCTTCCTGGAAAGCAATTGCCTTTTTTTTGATATGAAATTATATGAACTGGCTGGTGGTTTGGAACTTGTTTCCCATATATTGGGAATAATCATCCCAACTGACTTTCATATTTTTCAGATGGGTTGAAACCACCAACCACTGAATATCTGACGCATTTTGGGGTTACTGAAGACTACCACATGCGAAACTCGCTCCCAGAATTGAATCTGGAGGCTTTGGATCCCAAAAGTAAACCAACAAGCCAAAGAAGCCGTCGCGCCGCTGCGACATCTTCATTTCGTCCCCATTCTCTAAGTATTGGGTATATCCTTCTTTGAAGAATGTAGTTGTTAATATATATATATATATGTATAACTACGTGTATACAAATATAATATATATATATATATATATATATCCATCATACCCTCTGGTAACCCAACATGCCAATTGAAAATCCACCATTTATAGATGTTTGTTTCCCATGAAAAAACATTTTTCCCTGCCATGTTTGATGAAATCGGATGGTGTTTCTCCAGCCATTTGGCGGCTAAGTGGCTAACCTCCTGATCATATTCTGGTGTAATTGAAACTTGCTGTGCTGAATGCTGGTGTTAGGGACATTTGCGTTGAGACCCACTTATATCCCCAAAAAATTGAGAATGAAATCACGTACCTACAGTCTACCAGCAGGTGTGGTTGTTGGTTGCGCACTCGACGTTCTCAGGTAGTAAACCCAAGTATAGAATAGCCCCATTCTGGATGATTTAAAATGACCTCAAATGGTTGGGTACCGGGATGGTTTATGATTGGGTTTATCATGGTTTACCACATGATTTCCTTATCATTGGATATTGCCAATTCTCTGTAAGTAGTTGTATCACCAAACCACACCCTAGCAATGTTTGGATTGGAGATGGCATGAAACAAGATTCTGGGCAATAAAATGAAGGTTCAAGAAATGACCAAAATCCACAGTTTCCAGGACTAGTCTGTTTTGAACGTCTTTTTTTTCGATACAAACAAACATAGCTATTGAAAATGGCCATTTATAGTTGATTTACCCATTACAAGCATGGTGATTTTCCAGTTCGTTAAAGTGGCGGTGAAAACTGGTTTCTATCACTTTGGGGAGTACGACATGAAGGAATCCATGGCATCACCCATTTCATCCCATTGTTGGTGGTTGCTTTGCGCTAATCATGGCCTCTATTATACGCAGTTCGTGTCGATTTACATCCCCATGTTCGATGGTTAAATCTGTGAAACAGCCAGATTTGCCTTCAGACCATTTCTCATGTTCCGCAACATTTAGGCCTTAAGCTAACTTGGCAGCGTGTGACGAAATAGGTGTGCGTGAGTCGTCCCATTCTTTGGCTGTTCGACCACCGCCATTTCACAGTGGTAGCGGAGCGATTGGATTTTTGGGGAACTTCTTTGACTTCATTTTCTACGCCTCTGGCAGTGCTGGACCCTGAGCAGGTCCCTTGGTGAACATCCTCTACTGCGTCCTGGACTACTCCTGAACTTCATCTACGACCTCTTGGTGGACGTGCTCTACTTCTTGGTGAACATCCTCTACGACCTCTCCATCTTGCGTCCTTTGGACTGGCGCGACATCTACTACGCCCTCTTGGTGCGATCTACATCCTGAACTACGTCTTGGGGCTGATTCCTGAACTTCGTCTACTTCCTGGACATCGACATCATGGGGGAGAATGACAAGACCGACGACTATGGCTTCAATGCATCAATCCCGGTCTGGGATGGCCGAGCTGACTCTCTTCGGGAGTTCAAGAAGACGGTCAAATGGTGGCTCCATAGCGTGAACCTTGAGAAGACGACTGGCTACAACCTGGCTGCAAGGTTTGCGATGAAGCAGACTGGATCAGCAAAGATGAGAGCATTGGAGTTCACGCCGGACGAGCTGGCCTACACCCCTGCCGAGGAGTACACCGACCCTGACTCTGGTGAGACCATCGTGGTGACCCCAGCTGACTATGCAGCTGGCATCAACAAGATCCTGGCAGCATGGGATGAGATGATTGGTCGTACTGTCAACGACCGCAAAGGAGAACTCCGTGAGAAGTTCTACTTGGCTACACGCCGAGGACAGCAGGAGTCAGTGGTTGCCTTTTCTTTGAGGTACCGGACCTTGGTGGGCGAGATGAGAGCTGAAGGCATCACCATAGACGATGCCGAGACAGCCTGGTTCTACAAGCAGAAGTTGGCCCTGAACGAGATGCAGAAGCAGATGTTGGAGACCACTTTGGGGACTTCAACAGAGGTCTACGCTGACTGTGAGCGTGAGGCCGTGCGCTTGTTCAAGCGCATGCACTTTGGTGCAACTGGAGATGGAGGACAACATCATCCTGGACATCGTCGCCCTGGACTGACTTCAAGTGCGTTGTCGAAGTTTAGACGAAGCCTTCCATCGTCTTCGAGCTCAACGGCAAGTTCATGGACAAGGAGATCAACGAGTTCAAAGGGAGCTCACTCAGCTTATGTGGCTGATGCTGAGCCCACCGCTGAGGAGGACGAGAATTGGCAGGAGGACAATCAGACCAACGAGGAGCACGAGACCTACGAGACCGAGCAGACTGAAGAAGGAGATGGACTAGAAGCTCTCCAAGAAGCTGTCGAAGTGATGGCAGCTGAGTTGGAAGAAGCCGCTGAAGCCGGCTGTGATGAGGAGGAGCTTGCAGGTCTGGAAGACCAGATCGAAGGAGCTGTGGAGGCCCTAGTAACCTTGAAGGAGGCCCGATCGCAGATAGCAGCTGTGAAAAAAGACCGTGGTTTCAATGGGCCGTCTAGTGGGGCCAAAGGAGGAAAGAAGGGCAAAAGCAGTGGTTGTTTCGATTGCGGAGCACAGGACCACTGGAAGGGCGACCCAAAATGCCCTGGTCCTTCAAAGTCGAAAGGCAAAGGTGGCCCAATGAAAGGTAAGCCTGGAAAAGGCAAGTTTCAGAATAAGATCAACTCTCTGAAGAGTGCTTTGTCTAGAGCCCGAGACACCAATGTCACGGAGACCAACATGGCGGAAGTCAATGTGGTTGATTTACTTCCACCACATCCTCCGGTGAAGTTCAACTCTGTGTCTTTTGGCAACAATGAGGTGCACGAGATCAACATGGTTTCTGCTGGCAGCATCTCTGAAGCTTTGGCGGCTAGCACGACCAAGCCGCTGGACATCCTTTCTGCCGACAAGTTGTACCAGGCAGCACTGGATTCAGCATGCAACCGTTCATGTGCCGGGAACCAATGGGTCCAAACCATGTTAGAAGCACTCCAGTTTGCCCCAACCGAAATTCAGCAGTTGGTTGAATGTGTAGAAGAACAAGAGCAGTTTCGGTTTGGCAATGGTGGCGTTTTGGTTAGCCGTGAACGAATCAGACTTCCGGTGATCATCCTCAATCAGGTGGTTTTGGTTTGGGTCAGTATCATTCCATGTGGTTCTCTTGGTTGTCTCCTTGGAAAAGATGTTCTTGAAGGTTTGGGTGCAGTTTTAGATTTTCGTGGCAAAGTTCAATGGCAAGTTCTATCATCAAACCCCCAAAGATGGATGAGATTGTCAAAGATGAAAGCGGGTCACTTTTCTTTGGGGCTACTTCCACGTAATCTTGAACGTTGGCCTTCCCTTCAACATCTTCCTTGGGTACCCCTTGGTCACGGTAATGTTTGTGAAGTACAAGGGATTAACAAGTTGAGGGTGAAGATCCAATCGATGCCTCAAGCGGCCAAACATGAAGCTTGCGTCACAACAGTGAACTTTGTGCCGGAGCACTTTGTCGCCTCAAGCCCCGGGACATCTACAGGAGATGCAGCCCGCCTCTCAAGATCCTTCGCCGCAGTGTGGGCAGCGATGGCGTCGAATGGTAGTGAGACTGCTGACACGGCAGATCTGGCACTACCTGGGGCTGAAGCTATGGCTGGTGCAGCGACCGTTTTTGCGGTACGCTCCAACTCCGTTGCCGATGGTGGCAACAGCAGCAGACTGGCTGCAGCAGGCCAAAGACATGGTGAAGAGGCGAGTGTGGCCGAAGTCATGGCTGCAGAAGGCCATGGATCGTGGGCACTTCACGGTGATCGCGCTGAAGGAGGCCATCTCTCTGAGGCAGAAAATGGGTCTTCGGATGAGCTTCATGGAGGACCCCGTGCTGAGCTTTGGCATCAAGAGCCTCAAGAAGAAGCCCAAGGCCGTCCTACAAGGAGCACTGGTCGCCGAGACCCAACGCCTGCTCCAGGCGACAGAGGCCGATCGAGAACTTCGTCTTCGCGCTCTCCTTGGACCCCGAGGAGGTCTGCCCCGGCTGAAGTCCGAGCTCGTGGAGCTGGCAGTGCTGTTCCGGCTGGAGGTGAAGGAGGACGACCGCATCGAGGACCTGAAGTCCAAGATCGAGCCCATGGTGAAGTTGCTGAAGACAGGCCACACGGTCGACTATGGGAAGCTCAACAAGATCCCAGGTCGCCAAGAAGCCGCAGCACCCGCCGCGGCAGAAGCCTCAGCCTCGGCAGCACCGTTCGGGATGGAACGGGATCAGAACGGACAGTGGGTTCTGAAAGGTTTTCCACCCCTGGCTCCAGAGCCTTATCAAGGTCGAGATGGCCAGGATGTGATGTCGATCTCGAGCATGCCATCCACGCCGCGAGGAGCAGAGTCCTCTCCGGTGGTGGTTGGAGACAGCTAGACCTGAACAAGGAGCGGGAGGTCGATATGGCTGGCGCCGACACTCCCCGGAAGCAAGCTGGCTATGTGGATCGCGAGAGCTCTGCCGAGGTGGCCAAGAACATTGGTGGGATTGCTCGCTCTATGTTCTCCAAGTTGAAGTCTGGAGTTGTTCAGATGGTCAACCAGGCCGCCCTGAAGGCAAAGCGTTTGGTGGAAAAGTTCCAAATGAACAACGATGAGATCAAGGAGATTTTGGAGACTGAGTACATGGACTCAATGGCTGAGATTGCAGATGGCAATGTGGAGCCCCTGGCAATGGTGGTCGAGCTCCCTGAGAGTCCTTCCTTAGACGTTCATCGTCGCAACCTCAAGGAGGGCAACAAGAAGAGGGCATCCAGACTATCCCAGAAGAGAGACGGCTGATCAATGGCGTTTGTGCCATTGGGGAAGTTGGATTTGCCGGGATCACTTCACACCCCGGAATCAATTCATGAAGCCTGCAACAGTTTCAGTTCCTCGATTCTTCCCGACAGAGGCCTTCACTGGTCGACGTTTGGTGGAGATCTATGCCCCGGACACCAACAGGGTGGTGGATCGAGTTTGGGATGAAGATTTCAATCATCCTGCTTGTCCTTACTACTCAAGGGTTTGGACTGGCCGCACATGGTTTCAAATCCGACGAGAGTGGATCGACAAGTACTACCCGGAGGTGATTCCTGAGGGGAACTCCTACTTTGAGGAGCTGGACTGGGTGATTGACAATCCAGCTGCTGAAGGCTTGCACGAGCTGGAGAATGGCAATTCAGTTTTTGTGGCAACACAGCCCAAGTCATATCGTTTTCCAATGCCACAGTCTCACGACACCAAGATTTCCACCTACGGCTTCTATGTGCGACACGCACGCTGGGAGGTCTTGGAGAACAAGCGCCCTTGGAGAAGCCGAGGTGTTCATGAGTTTCACCATCAGCATTTTGCTGAAACACCAGATGTCTACGTGGTGGTCTATCACAACAACGAGTTGGACTACTTGGAACCACCACTGGTGACGGAGGTCTACACCACGACCGAGCCCATTGCTCATGAAGCCATTCGTCGAGGACATGCCGTTGGACAGTCCCTGACGTTGGACACTGGCTATGACTTCTATCGGGAGTCCCATCGACGAGAAGCAGATCGTCGACTGCAACATCAGAAGCCCTTTTGCCTGATGCTGGCATTTCCATGTGGTTGGTGGTCGCCCCTGATGGATTTGATCACTCATCAAGACCGACGCAAGCTGCTGAAGGTCAAGAGACGCAGAGCCAAGGAGAAGCACCTGGTGGACTACTGCGTGAAGAAGGCGAAGGAGCAGTTGCGAGAAGGGCGGCACTTCATCATTGAGAACCCCAGCAAAAGCAGGTCTTGGAAGGAAGTTCACTCCCTTCGGAAGCTGACCGAGATGGCAGAAGAGCTTGGGTTGCACTGGGTTCAGATGGATCAGTGCATGACTGGTCTGCGGGGTCCTGGTGGCGGCTTGATACGGAAGAGGACATGGTTTCTCACGTCATCTGAGGAGGTGGCTGAGGAGCTCAAGCTTTTTCAATGTTCTGGAGATCATGAACATGAGTGGTGCATCGGTGGCAAGAAGATCACAGAGCCTGCTGGGCACTACTCTCCAGCACTTTCTGCTGCCATTGTCAATGGACTTGAACGTCAACGCGTGGTGGACTTTGGCATCAAGCGCAACATTGTGGAGCGCCTGCATGAGGCTGAAGTCTTGGCAGCAGAAGCGGCTGAGAATGATGATGAAGATGGTGAGATGTTGGAAGAACCACTTCAACCTGGACAAGGTGATGGTCCTGGACTTCTTGAACCTGAAGATGATGAGGAAGACATCCCCATCGATGACAATGTCAAGGTCACCGCAGAGGAGCTACGAGCAGCCCTACATTTGCACAAGGTGACCGGCCATCGAAATCCCTTGCGCCTGGCAAGAGCGCTTGTGATAAGTGGAGCATCACCGAGCATGGTGAAGGCGGCAAAAATGATCAAGTGTGAGCTTTGTCAAGAGCATGCCAACGTCAAAACGAGGCGTCCTGCAAATCTTCCTCGACCTCGACACTTTGGTGACAGACTCTTTGTGGATCTTTTCGCTGTGCGTGACCTCTATGATCAGACGCACTGGGTGGCTCATGCAGTGGATGCAGCAACAAGGTACCACTGTGCCAAGGTCCTCAACACCAAGTCTAGCGAGGAGGTTGGAAACTTTATGGTCGAACAGTGGTTCACACCACTTGGTGTGCCGTCAGCTGTGACATGCGATATGGGACCGGAGTTTGTGAGCGACCAGTTCCAGCAGCTGATGGACCGACACAACGTCCAGCTGTCGCATGTGGCCGTTGAGGCCCCCTGGCAAAATGGTCTTGCCGAGAGGGCAGGCGGTACCCTGAAGACCATCCTACGCACCTGCATGGCTGAGCACTCAGCCAGCGAACATCAAGATGTTCAGTCCTGTGTGGTGGCAGCCTTGGAAGCCATGAATGGGGATCCTTCAGAAACAGGATTCAGCCCTGCACAGCTGGTGCTTGGGAAGCAGCCTCGTGGTTTTGGACAAGTGATACCCAATGATCTTCAAGCTCGACTTAGTCAGCATGGCCTGATTGAGAATGACCCGAGCTTCACCCAGATCGTTGCGATGAAGGAGACGGCTCGTTTGGCACTGGTCAGATTGACCTACAGCCAAGCTCTTCGTCGAGCTGAGATGGCTCGCAGTCGAGTGGCTCCAAGCTATGAGACTTTTTCTGTGGGAGATGTGGTCTACTTCTACAGAGCTCAGAAGTACTCAAGTACAAAGAGCCAGAGCCGGAAGCGCCTTCAACTGCGCAAGTGGCATGGGCCGGCAGTTCTTTTGGCCCTTGAGGGGAACGAGAACATCCCGGTGAATGCCTATGTTGGGTATCGTGGCAACATGACAAAGGTCGCCATGGAGCATTTGCGCCCAGCTAGCAGCTTGGAGCGCCTGACTTTCACGGACTGGTCTGAGATCATGGATGAGGTGATTGCCAAAACAACACAACGCCCTGATGATCATCCAGATGAACTTCAAGCTGAAGAACCAGAGAAAGGTGAACAAGTGCAAGGTGATCGCCCAGAGGCATCACAACAAGCTGGAGAAGGCGTTCGTCCTCAGGTTTTTGCCTTCCCATTTCCAGCACAAGACTACTTCCACCATCGGTGCCAGCGTCCACAATGGGTACGCCCCTGCCTTCGCGGCGACAGTCCCAGCGGATCGAAACTGATTTGGGTTCCACCGTTGGTCAACATCGCAGTGAGGAAGATGCAGCAGCTGAGAAACCCCAAGCCGACGTGCCTCATCAAGAGGGTGGACAAGTTGCTCAAGTTCCAGATGCTGAAGTGCCGAGTGGATCTGGTCAAGTTTCACGACCATCTGTGCCAGAGGATGTGGCGCAGGAACAGTCAAAAAGGGCACCGGGTTCACCAGTTCCTGATGCAGTTTTGAGAGTTCATAGGGGTAGGTTAGAAGGAGCCCGGAGTTCTGTTAGAAGGGCATTGTCTGAAGGTGCATCACCAGTTGAGCGAGAATCCACTCGCAGAAGGGTTGAAGATCCAGTTCCACCTTTAGAGTTAGGACCAGCTACCCGTGAGGTTTTAGCAGCTGAAGTGGATAACAACACACATCCTTTAGTACGTGCTGTTCAATGGGCTAGAGAAGATGTTAAAAATGCGCACCATTTTGAACATGACCATGGAACCTGGGATGGCAGGTGGTCACTTCCTTCTCGAGCTGTGGTCGAGACCATGGAGACATTGGGCATGCCGTGGCCGAGTGGTGGACATCAGCATGAAGCTTGCACTACTGCAGCGCATGGCAAGGAGCTCAAGTGGTCCGAGATGGAAGAGAAGGTGCGAGATGAGTTTCGTGAAGCAGCAGTTGATCAATGGAGCAAGTGGATGGAGAACAATGCCATCCAAGTTTTGTCACTGGGAGAAAGCCGAGCAGTGATCCAAGAGTTGACACGTCGCAATGAGCTGCAACGGATTCTTCGGCCGAGATTTGTGCTGACGGACAAGAATTCCAGTCTTCGAACTCCTGAGCGCGATTTGCCGCTCAAAGCCAACGCACGATTGGTCGTGCCTGGGTTCAAAGATTTAGCCAATCTTCAAGGTGAACTTCGAAAAGACGCTCCAACTGGCAGTCGCCTTGGACAACATCTACTCTTCAGCATTGGGGCCTTCTTTCCAAACTGGAGACTACTTGGTGCTGATGTTCGTGCCGCTTTCCTGAAAGGAGATCCTTACGTCTCCAGGGAGTTGTACATTCAGTGCACCAATCCGAAGATTGGGCCCACCATACCGCTACCAGCAGGTTGCCTTGGAAGAGTGGTGAAAGGAGTCTTTGGGTTAGCCGACGCGCCCAGAGAGTGGTACCTTCGACTGTCGAAGGAGGCTGAGCGTCAAGGGTGGCAAAAGTCCTCACTGGATGCCGCTCTTTGGTTCAAATGGAGTGAGAAAGATGGAAAGCTGTGTGGCATGCTCATCGCCCATGTTGATGGCTTGCTGTGCGTGGGAGATGAGGAGGCAGAGAGCAGTCTGCTAGCTCTTGGTGATGTGCTGGGTTTTGGAAGCATTGAAAGAGATGACTTTCAATGGTGTGGCAAACACATCCGCAAGTGCAAGGACACCGGTGAGATCAAGATCAGCATGGTTCCCTACCACCAGAGTTTGAAGCCTGTGGTTGTGGGACGTGAGCGTCGCAAAGATCCCTCAGCATTGCTGACGCCTGGCGAGATCAAGAAGCTCAAGGGCATTTTGGGATCGCTGCAATGGTTGGTGGCTCAACTACGTTTTGACATCTCATTTCAGGTATCTAGCCTCCAATCGGAGACACCGACAGTGGGCACTTTGCTACGTGCGAACAAATGCCTGGTGGAGACCAAGAAGGACTATGACTATGAGATGACCTTCAAGAGTGTTGACTTCGCCCGTGGGGGAATTTTGGTTGTGGCAGACGCCGCACTGGGCAACGTGGATAGCAAAGGTGACTCTACTGGACCGCCTGGGACAAAGGTGCACTCACAGAGTTGCTATGCGGTCTTGCTGGCAGATGCAGAGATGATGAGAGGCAAGCTGGGCACATTCAACACTTTGGACTTCAGATCGCACCGCATTCCCAGGGTGTGCAGAAGTTCTTACGCAGCAGAGACTCTTGGAGTTGAAGAAGGTTTAGACGCAGGTGAGCTTGCACGAGGTTTTCTTGCAGAAGCCTTGGGGGCGGATGTGACTCGAAAAGACGCCTGGTTTCAGGTGTGCAGAGTTCCTCTCCTGGGTTGCACCGATGCCAAGGATTGCTTCGACAGATTGACACAAGATACTGGCGTTGGGACCCAGAAGAGCCTGAGCTTTACTTTGGCTTCACTTCGACAGCAACTTCGACGCCCAAACACCTACTTTAGGTGGACAGCAACCATGAACAACTTCGTCGACGCAGGAACAAAGCTGATGGACAACTCGACACTTCGTCGTGTTCTTCGTGAGGGATCCTGGTCGGTGGAGTACAACGCCGAGTTCACAAAGCAAACATCAAAGGCCTTGAAAGAAGTGACGGACGCAGAGAATTTGCCTGGACGTGCTATGGAGCCACGAGATGAAGCTCTTCTACGACATATTCATGCAGTTTCTGAGAGTCCTGGTTGGCACTTTTCTGATGGCGTGGGCATTCATGTAGCCCGTAGTGCCAAAAGTTTGAGATCACCAGCACCTCGTTTTTCTTTGAGAGATTTCCCGTACAGAACATCCCTGGGTGAATATCGCTTCAAAGGAGCACTTCATTGGAGGGTATTAGAGGAAGGACAAGACCTTCGCGATCTTGCCAATCCGCAAGGTCAGCTGGAGGAAAGGAGCAGGTGCTTGGTGAGTTTTTACCACAATGGTCTTCAGGCAACTTAAAATAGGATCTGTGTGAAACAGCCAGATTTGCCTTCAGACCATTTCTCATGTTCCGCAACATTTAGGCCTTAAGCTAACTTGGCAGCGTGTGACGAAATAGGTGTGCGTGTGTCGTCCCATTCTTTGGCTGTTCGACCACCGCCATTTCACAAAATCTATGTTTGTCACCATTTTGCGGGTTAAACTGCCATTTTTCGCCTGTTTTCAATCTTAAGTCATTATTTTTCACCAGGTTTCAAAGTGAACCAGCATTGTTTTGCCCCCTTTCAGTATAATTTCACACATGTTCACAGTTAAAAACCATATTAATCCATATTAATCCATATAACACCATATTAAACCATCTTGAACCACCATGTTTCCATGGTTAAGCCAACCTTTCTCCATCGTTTGTTTCACCGCCATCTCCAGGTGGTCTCTGTCTTCGTAGCACCGGACCGAGCAGTGGATGAGCTGCGCATGCGTCACTGGCGAAGATCTAGAAACCATGGAGGTTCTGTGGAAGGTTGATCTGAATTGGGCAAAAGGTTCAGTTCTGACATCATTGGCATGGACTCCATTGAGTAGTGATTGAAAAGACCTGACTACTTGGACACCTCAAATGTGGAAGGTTAATGGGATGATTATCGGGGGGTTAATGGGATTTTGGATCTGGGTAAATCTGTGGGAGGTTACTCACTAGGTCTTCAAATATGTTTTCGCGTTCTTTAGCTGTGAAGCCGAATATGTGTGTATATACATATATAAATATATATGGGTAAATTATAACGACCGAACCCTGTTCTCCCGAACCCTGGAATCATGGTTAGATTGTGGGGAATCATCCCCAAACAGCCCAACATTTCAGGTTAGTGAAATAGTATAATTTACCCAGATGGGATTATCATGATAGTTTGATGGGATTATCCCTGTTCATGGATGTTAATGATAGTTTGATGGGATTATCATGGGATTATCATGGGATTATTGATAGAGTGACCCACAATCTAAAATTCTAGCTATAAATCATATATACATACCTGGTTGGTGGTTTCAAACATGGTTTATTTTCCACAATATATGGGATAATCCTTCCCAACTGACTAATATTTTCCAGAGGGATTGAAACCACCAACCAGTATATATATTATTATATTATATTATATTATATTATATTATATCATATTATATTATATCATATTATATTATATTATATTATATCATATTATATTATATTATATCATATTATGTTATGTTATATTGTATTATATTATTTTATGCATAAATCCACCATATTATTATGGGATTAATGGGGTTTCAATGGGGGTACCCCAATAGCTGGATGGTCTAAGATGAAAAAAGAAGAGTAAAATGGATGAGATTGAGGATATGGATGGCCATTGATTACTGATATTATTATGGGATTTAATGAGATTTTTATGGGATTATACAATTAATTGTAAAATCTGCTGCGGATTCTCATGGGATTATTTAGAATGAATTCAGTTGCCATTTCAGGTACCTAACCTGGATCTACAGTACCATATAAAGCCATAGACATTGAGGGCATATCCCATTACATAGCCCTTACATAGGTCTAGTACCTCCAATTTAGGTATGATTACTGGTATTTTGATGGGATTATCAGATGTTCTGGGAATAATTAACGAGAATGGCTTAGAACCAGAAAAGTTGGGTGTCATCAACTAATATGGGCACATACGAATTACGAATCTAGTACTACCCTCTGGTTATTTAACACAGCCATGGGAAATGGCCCATTTATAGATGGTTTACCTACGTATTAAAAACGGTGATTTTCCATGGCTTTGTTGAATAACCAGATGGCAAATATGGTTTGGCCATAAATCAGCATATTCGACTCAACTAAATCCTACTTGCACAGAGTCCATCAAAAATTCTGGCAGCCTGGTTCCAACAGCCCACCGTCTTTCCAAAATGGTGGGTACCTCAATAGCTGGAGGGTGTTCTGATGTAAAATCGGAAAATTACATGGATGATAACTAGGGGTACCCCCATGACTTAGGAAACCTCCAGCAGTAAGAAATGCATGCGTTTCACTATCAAAAATGGAATTTGCCCTAGGGATAGTAAGGTTTTGGGTGGAAAGCCGCTGAGATGAGGAAAATGTGTCGCCAATTTTGCAGAGGAGAACCATATCCAAGGGTAGTTTTTCCAATTTTTGTCGTTGAAATCCTGGTGTTTGTTGGATTATGTCACCCTATGGTTTTTCAATGTCCAAGTGTTGGGGTCACCTTATTTGGTCACGAACTGGGTACTGTAAATAAATAGCTGGTTGGTGGTTTGGAACATGTTTTTCCCATAATATATGGGATAATCCTTCCCATTGACTAATATTTTTCAAGATGGTTAAAACCACCAACCAGGAAATATATGACAATCAAAAGCAGCAAGCAGTCCTTCCAAAAATGCTCCCCTGTTTCCGAGAAAAGATCAAGCCAAAAGCCTGCGAGCTTTGAGATTAAGGTTTTAGATATTTAAGATATTTTAAGATTAGTGTCCTCCACTTTAAGGATAATTATTACCTTAAAGATGATCTTGTCCTTCAGCTTCAATATAAAGCTAAACGTCAAGTGTTCAACTCTCAAGCCCACCTAGATTTCCAGGGTTTGCGACCACTACCTTTGCAAAGTTCAAGCTTCAAAATGAGGGTTGGGCCGACCTAAGACATAAGTTAGAAACTTCAAGTGACCTTGAAGGTCTCTGTCAGTCTTTAGGACCTTCAACTTTGAGATGAAAACTCAACTGCGGGCACGACTTTCAGGTGGACACACGGCGACCTGTCAAGCTGGGGTCAAGCTGTTTGGAGCCATCCTGGGCTGCACTGGGAGATCTTGCTCAACGCAGTTTGGGGTGGCTCAGCTGTGGGCAAAGCATGCTAAGACGCCAGAGTTCGGCACCACAGTGAGATTCTGAGGCTTGCACTGACCCACTGCCGATATTAGCTTGACAGATCCCCAGGTCATTTGCTTGGAAGGCTGATGGGCTTCCCAGCAGCCGGCTTTTGGGGCAGCCCGCTGGGAAGTGGAGTGCCAGGAAGGATGAAGGCAGGCCTGGACCATTAAACTACATAGACAAATACTAATATGGATATGCATGTATGTATATATATATGTATATGGTCCAGTCCGCTGGCCACCTACTCCCCCCATGGTATCCACCCTCCATACAGACAAACAGCAAGAGAGACATACAGACATACAAACATAAATCCCTACCTGCATGTATTCATACCTTCGTACATACCTGCCTACCTACATAAATACGAAGACACATATATGCATACCTACCTACATACATTCCTACCTACCTACATACCTGCCTACCTACATACATGCATGCATACATACATACATACATACCACATACCCCCACATATCCCCCCACAGGGGGGGAGGCATGCATACATACATACATACATACATACATGCCTACATGCCTACATACATACATGCCTACATGTAGACATACATACCCACCTAAATCCATTCTTACCAACCTCCCTTCTTACTATACCTACCTTCATACATACATGTATGTATGCATTCATACATATATATATATGTATACCTATCTACATACATACCACATACCCCCCACATACCCCCATGCATATATAGTTACATACACACACATATATATATATATGTATGTATATACACATATGTTCATTCGCCTAGATGCATTTTCTACATATATTCATTAGTATAGAATGGCTCACATATGGATGTGTCTGAAAATGGGGTATACCCGCAATGACCCCTTTCAATAAAAAGAATTGTCATGAACCGCCGGATTTTGTTTCCTCCTTGATTTTCAGACACATCCACATAGATATATATATATATATATTAATTATGATATGATGTGATATGATATGTAATTATAATGTTTTTAAAAACAATTTCATATAGTATTTTCAGACAAGCCCCTTTGAACAAGAGCTTGATGTGCCTTTTCTAGGATGATTTGCTGAGATCCCGCAGAATTCTAGGTGAAGAAGAGGCTCTGCGCTGTGCTGCCAAGGGCATGAAAGTTACTTGGTACCTTGATGTGGGTGTATCTGAAAAAAATGTGTTTACCCAACTAAAAATGGTGATTTACAATTCATAACAAACAACAATGATCTATAATGGGTATATCATAGGATAATATATATATATGTATGTATGTATGTATATATATATACACACATGCAACAACATGAGTTGGGGTATGTCACGGCAATGAGAAATCACCCATCACTGGAGGTTTATAGCTGGGATAACCATCGATCAAGAGTGGGAAGATTGTGGTTTAAGCAATGAATAATGGAAATTGATGCGTCTGAAAATTGGGTATACCCACAAAATGGATGTGTTATGGGCATGGTTGATTCTAAAAGATAAACCATTGGATTTTGGTGTTTCCCCCTCAGTTTTCAGACAGGGCATGCAACACACAGAATATTTGATGCAGGTTCCGCAAACTACCAAACGAAAATTCTATACGGCAGTGGGTCACAAGCCGTAATCCCAGTATTTTTAGAGATACCCTCTGGTTATGACTGACATAGCTATTGAAAATACCCCATTTATAGTTGATTTACCCATTAAACATTGTGGTTTTCCATAGCTATGTAAACGTTTACCAGAAGGTAAACAGTGATAAATTCCAACTAAAAATCGAGGTTCACTAGGTATAAGGGTTATGACCAACAGTCCTATGGTAATTTTTTATCCCAGATCTCCAATCAAGAGACATCGGTGTTTTTGGGGTGTCTCCCTATTGGCCCCCTATGGTTGTTTGCCTTTTGGGGTTCAAAAAAAACTGGTTGGTGGTTTGGAGCATGTTTTATTTTTCCATATATTGGGAATAATAACCCCAACTGACTATTTTTTGTCAGAGGAATATGATGCCATCTAGTTATGACTAACATAGCCATGGTATAGATAGCCCTAATCGAAATAGATGGGCCATACCGTTCTTAATAGCATGGTGTTGATTTTCCATGGCGAACTGCAACAGTCATAACCAGATGGTTTTGCCGAACTTTCGGCCACAGTTCGACCCAGTGGAATGTAATGGAGAATCCCAGAGTTTTAGATCATTGTCCCATGAAAATGTCCATTCATAGATGATATTTGTCCCATATTCCCATGAAAACCTCTAGATGTCCCATGTCAATGCCGATTTCGCTGGGATTTCCCATGGCAATGACACAATGTTGTCGAGGCTGCCTGCCAGCTGCTGGCGAGCCATGCATCTCCGACAGACCAGGTGGGGATGCATCCCAGCTGTAAGTGGATAAGTGGGTGATATGATTATCTAAGTTAGTGATCATAGATATCATAGATAATCATATTCTAAACTTAGATAATCATAGATTTTTGCATATTCTAAACACCTATGATGATCTAAGTTAGTGATAAGTGGGTATTATAGCATATTCTAAGTGGATTTTAGGGTGATAAGTGGGTGATAAGTGGCTGTTTCTAAAAAACATTTTAAAAAAAAAAAAAAACTATGATTCATGCTTAGTTCCAAAAATTATCTTGATAGTTCTATACCATAATTGGAATATATGATCAAATTTCAAGCGATCGTGGGGGGGTGGAGTTTTCCATTTTTATTGGGATTCAAGTTCAGAAGGCACGATTTTCTGCGGGTCTCGAGCAAAAGCCGTGCTCTCCACAAGGGTCCCATGGATGGCTTGACGTCTTTTCTTCGCGACCCTTGTGTGGCCTATACTTCTCAAAATTCTGTGGTACGCATGGGTCGTCAATTAAACTATTTTTCAGAGAAAACACATTGATTGGCCCCCCCATCTCGCCAAATTTGACAGAACATATTATTGATGGAATCATGATTCATCATTATTCCCTATGACCCCAATTATTACTGTTCAACAGCAACATTCCAATCAGCCAATCATGCGATAGATAAGGATGACTTTGATCCTTTTGATGATTGTTTACTATTCAACAACCGTTATCCCATGATGATGTCCTAATCCCAGCTATGCCAGGAAGCATCCTCCAACACCTCTCAGTGGACTGAGCTACGCAAGGACGGGGTTGACCATAACACCTGGAGGTTAAACAAACCAAGACTGGTTGGTGGTTTGGAACATGAATTTTATTTTTCCATATATTGGGAAAAATCATCCCAACTGACTTTCATATTTTTCAGAGGGGTAGGTATACCACCAACCAGAAGAGATGGAGGTGTCCTAAAATACGGTACCAAAATAGGTACCCCCAGTCATCCATTTATAGACTCATAGATGGATGTTCCATGAAATAACCATCCATCTTGGGGTACCCCCATGACTATCCTATGGAAATGACTATGGAAACCCCGAAGGCTTGGGTGTCATGCCAGAATTTCCCAGGAACAGCCAGCAGTTTTCAGCTGATCTCCATGAAAACTCCAACTGAAAGGCTATGAGCCCCATCTGCAATCCCATCTCAAATCCGAAAAAGCAGTTGATTTGGGCAAAACAAGAGTAGCCAACATATCAAACCAATGTTACTATGAGACTATAACTGATGTACATCTATGTTGTTAGATTCATATACATAGGTTAGACTATAGCTAGTTTATATTGTTCATTCCTCTCTCTGGGTAAATCTTGAATTGGTAGTCCTAAATATCAACAATAGGCTTTAACCCATCAACAAACTGTGGTGCGTAAGTGAAACTTGAGTCACAAGGTGGTGCCCCCCAGCCATGTTTGCTGGTTTGTAAACACCATTATATGAATAGTTGGATACCATGACACAACGGTGATAGGAGTTGTGTTTACCAATTTAGCCATAAGTGGAGCATCACCAAGGAATGGATTGTAGGGATGACGTGGAGCATCACCATCCCCAAACGTACATAGGTCCTACTTAGAAAAGGGGGGTGCCATATTTATTGGGGAAACAAGCACTGAGAATTCTACTGAACGCGTTTTTGGGCTACCGTGACATGCTACGCATCTTCATCCTCATCAGCTATTGAACACCAGGTGGACGTAGCTCCACCAGAAGAGGCTGTGGAAAAACGGATGCCAGTTGCCCACCTGGTGCAGTGTGTCGTGTCGCTTATGCTATGCGCAGTGTGGTGCAGTCCCAGTCAGACAGTTGCCCGATGCTTGTGGGATCGCTTGCCTGTCTTGATTTTCTGAAGGAGCATATCATGGATGGCATTGGGGTTGTGACTAGCAATGACATCAATTTGCATCATACGGAAGGGTTTTTCTTTGCAATGCAAGTCAGGAAAATGACTTTCAGCAAGTCTGAGACTATTTTTTGGATCTATATCAGTCTATGTTGACTTGCAGGAAGGTAATGGGATAACGGTAATAGGAAAAAGATTGGCTAAAGGGAATCTAAATGAGATTGGCTAATAAGAGCAAGAGTGGTTCGTGGAGATAATTTTACATTCACAGTTATGGCCCTTTACCAGTTATAAGTACTAACAAAACCCCATTTATAGAATGTATAATTCCATTTATAACCAGTTATAACTAATAAATGGCCTTAACTGCAGGGATTCTGATAGTGATCATCAATGGGGAATTGTTGCATGTGGATAGAAGGGGGTAACGGGAAAGCCGGGATCTAATGAAACCAACATAAACCATACATCAACAATCGGAATAGTTCACCATATAGCGAATACAATGGGAAAATGGGGTAATATACCATACATGGGATAATATAGAAATTATTGGGACATTGAAAATCAATTGTGGATCATACCCAGCCCTCGGTACCCCGCAAAACGAATACTTAGATCCCATCGATACTAGAACACATTTTTGCTTATTAATTCCTATTTTTTAATGTTGAATTGCAATTGTATAACCGTCATATCATCATTAATTGGTTCCATTCATCCCCGTGTTTGAGTGTAAAACCCATCATACTCCATGATATCCCATCCATTTCCACCCGAAAAGGGTATAGAAATCCACCAGCAAACTAACATAGATCGCGAAAACCCACTATGTGAAGATAGTTTTCTAGGAAACCCCATGACTGACCATAGCTATGTTAGTTTATTATAGGGTAAATCCCATGATATACATATCCACGCTATCCATGTCCATCATTCATGGTTTAGATTTAAATCATCATGCGTCATAAACCCGTTTTTCTTGTGATCCCTTTTTAATCGTGAACTCATCTTCAGTTAGCATAGATCTGGAACATGTTAATCCCATTGTTTTACATTTACTAAATGAAAAATCCCATTGTTGATAGTTAAATCATGTCAAATCTAACCTGCATATTTAGAAGTCCAGATATAAGTGGATATAGAACTATATAACTACATATAGACGTACTTATAATTATAGCTCAAACAAAAGGGGCTCATTTCACAATGGCTTATAGCCATGAGAGTCACCTTTAGCCTGCCCCATTTTTCGATTGTCAAACCATATTCTGGTTGGTGGTTTCAAACATGAATTTTATTTTCCATTTCAAAAAGGGATGTCATCCTTCCCATTGACGAACTCCATGATTTTTCAAGATGGTGAAATTGCACCACCAACCAGATCGCTAAATTTTGACCATCATATATTATACATCCAGCAGTTTTACCCATCACTAAAGAAAAACAACCAGCTGTTGCTGTCCGAAAGTTTCGCAGGAGATCACCAGCAGTTACGAATCCCTGAACTTCGCCGGCGACGGCCGTCCTGGTGTGGGCGATGTGTTGCCCGGCGGCGTAAAAGAACGGGCTGTAGAGAGGTCAGCAACAAAGATTGGGTGGTTTTTTTAACCAGAAATGGTGGATGAATGGTGATTTAACTATGGAAAATGGTAGATGAATGGTGATTCTACTCGCAAACATGGTGGTTTTACTAGAAATGGCGATTTAGGAAAAAATGCTGGATTCGAATTGCAAAAAAAACCGGCTTTATCAAATCACCAAGACAAAACCTCTGGGGGGTGCTATGTTACTATTTTACTTTTAGCGAGCCAAGCAATGTGTATTGCATCAGTGGTTGGATCTGAAATTTTTCACCATCCTTGCATCGGCTGCTGGGAACCCCCCCGTTTTTCCATATGGCATTGTCTCCATCCATAGCTCAAAATATGAGTGCCCCCTTTTTTTTCCCTTCTTTTTGAGCTCAAATTGAAGTGAGCGTTTTGGGCTGCACTCCGACATTTTGAGACATTCCCATATTTTTTCTGGGGAAGAAACCTGGTTTCGAAGGATTCTCGCGCGCCAATCCATTGAGACTTGGAGAAGATCGCTGTTTCAGATCCGCCAGAAACTGCCGAGCTCAATCGTTGGGTCTACCCTCTGGTTATGACATTCACAGGGCCATGGTGAAGCCATAATCGAAATAGATGGGCCATACCGTTCTTAATAGCATGGTGGATCTTTCCATGGCGAACTGGCAATGTCATAACCAGCTGGTACACTTGTCACATATCTGAATACTGCATAGCATGGCATCAGAAGCTTCCCCCATCTGACTCCAATGTGTGACTGGTGGAAATACCTATGGTCACTACCCTCTTGCAACTCAATATGGCACTGAAACATCAAATTAAAACCAACAGTTTCAGTGGAAACATCGTTTTTGTGAGGCGAGTGACTCGGCTTTTGTGTCCAACAATGGATTGTTTTTGTCACACCCAAAATCGCCCAAAACCAGCTGGTTTTGTATTGACACCTCGGTTGGCAAAATATTGCTTCACCCCTCGGTTGGCCATTTGATGTTGGGAAACTGGTGGATTCTAAACCGTGTGATGTCGTTTTGAAAACAAGACAACTCCGACAAGGGCTAAATAGTATAGTAGAACATATCTATTATCGAACTTCAAAGTAGCTAGAGAACCCAAAACCTATATTTTTATATAGGTCGCAAGTCAAAAACCTTGCTTTTTTGGAAGTAGTGATACAATTTCTAACGCTATGTTTGGCAATGTCCCCATCAGGTACCGTATCCGTATCAGCGGGATCATTGGATCCTGGGAAAACCTGGCAATCTGGCTGGGGAATACTAATATGGCAGAAATGCATAGCTGGTTGGTGGTTTCAAACATTTTTTTTAATGTTCCATATATGGGATGTCATCCGAAACCCATTGACGAACCATTTTTCAAGATAGTTATTGCACCACCAACCAGATAGAAAATTATAGTTGTAGTGATATGTACCTTCAATAGTGATTTAAAAAATGTAAGGAAAGGAATGAAAATAGGCAGTTTGAACAATGATAGTGGGAATCTTCACTTTTGAATATTATTTTATTTCAAAGCGGCAGAGCCAATCCAATAAACCCTCAAAATCACCATCCCCAAGTGGTGTATGAACGCTATCCCACACTGATCTAAATCGGGGTATATTCCCAGAGGACCCCTACATAGACCTTATGGTAGGTACCTCCATTACAAAAAGGTTCCTGAACTGGCCACTGATTCTATCTTTGCTATGCGAACCATGGTGCTGGAATATGCACACCAGCATTTGCCCGACAAACGTCCAAAATCACCCAGTGTTGTAGGTTTTTATATACCAGCACCATGGTTCGCATATGGCTTGGGGAATACTAAAGATTTCAAATTCTCGTAACTTGGGATAGTTCTAACCTCGCATCAGGTTGGAAGACGCACGTTGGGAGAGCGCTTGGGGCGTGGATGGTGGCGTTCTTCTTTTAGGCCTCGATCTTGGGAATATGGGATCATTTAGGGTTGTGAGGATAGAAAGTGATAGCTATAAAACCAACCACCGATAATGCATAATGTGATAGAATTATGTACTTATATTGTGATATTCATTGATATGTATATATATCTACATATCCATATCTAGATATATATATATATACTCTATTTACATTTAGCAATCATGTGGATTCAATGGTGTAAATGGTGGTTTAGTCATCAAAGGCGGTGAAAAATTGGGATTTCATCGTCGACGGAGATTTTTTATCGACGAATAGTGGATGGTTGTCCGAAAATGGGTAGACCCCGTAGACCCCAAAAAATGGCCATGTTAATACAATGTGGGGCCCCCTAGATAGCTAAGTTGGTTTATAACTCCAATAACTATGGTTTATGGTACTTATAACTATAGTTAATGGGGTTTATAAACCAACTTACAACTGGGGGGCCCCACATTGCAAGGCAACCAGGTAATAAGGAATAGTTATCATTGACCAGTGGATTTAGGGGTGCTCGTAGCGTATGTTTGCTCGGACCTTAGGACCCCGGATAGGTTTTGTGCTATTTTGGAGTTGAGCCATTCCATACCAAACTCTAAAAAAGCTATTTGAGCTATCTACCCAGAAAGTCCAATGAATATTCAGAAATTGGTTGAATGTAAAATGTTCACAGAGAATCAATTGGTTTCTATCATTCAGCACATATCCTTGTAGTGTTTTCGTCTCCAAAACAGGTGTAACGGCTGAATTTTTTCCGATCTCACGCCGCGATAGCACGTCGAAGATGCTTGATGGGAAGTGTCCCAAAAATGGCCTGGCCTGGTTGAATTTTTTTATCATAAATTTTACCCAGAATTGTTGAATAAATCTATGGAATAATTTGTATCATTTACCATTCCATAGGAATTAGTATGGAAAAATAGAATAAATGGATGGACATCTATGGATAGTTATCCATGGGAATATAAGAATTCTATAAATCTATGGAACAAATGTCCCATAGAATCTGGATCTATCTTAACCCAGTCTGAGACCCCGCCAGGTGGGCTGCTGTGGTTTCCGAGCTGCGGTCGAAGGGGCCCACCAAAGGCAAAGCATTGCCTGGATGCGCCTGGGAAAAAAAATGGCGAGGTTTTGGCTGGTTTTTTTTGACCACTTGGTGGTTTAGTTGGTTCAAAGAGTGAACTATCCCTAGCTGGTTATATTAAATCCATAGTTGTTGGTTTAAATCATATGTCAGTCCTATTTTTTTTTTGTACTTGGTGGCTCATCCCACGAATCGTAAGTGGGTTATAACCCTGGTAAATGGGATAAGTAGCGGCAATGTCCACTGAAAAGACTGGGGTGAACTACCCCACTTACGATCCGTGGGATGAACCACCAAGTACAAGCACCACAGGAATCATGATTTACCCTCTGGTAAACTGTCACATAACTATGGAAAATCACCATTTTCTATTAATGGGATAACTCACTATAAATGGCAATTTTCAATAGCCATGTTAAATTACCAGAGGGTAAACCCCAAGAATGATGCTGCTACTTGGATTTCTTTAAGAAAATCCAGTTCAATGGATACATAACCTATGGTTGCTCATGGCAAGTCATGCATTATGAGTGGAAACTAGTGATGATTAATAGGAATGGAATCAAGCCACTGGTGCACACAATCGTTTTTAGCGGTTGAATAGTCAACTAAAGAATTTTGATGGTACAGAAAGGGTCCATTTCAAAGTGTTTAAGTTGGCTTATCTAACTATTTCGATAGATCCACCACAAATCTAATCGTTGGCAACGAAGTTACCTATCCATGGGATGGGCTTTCTGTGGTAAGCCAATAGGCAACGAATGATACCAATCACTGGTATTTACTGGGCCAACCCTCTTTGAGATGACCAGGGCCAACCACCGACAGGTTGATGTCTATCAGTTGATGCCATCAATTGGGATCTAGAAAATCGTGCGATTTTCTGTGGGGATTTCTATAAATGGAGCCCCAAATCATCCATGTTCATGAGATTGTCCATAACCATCCATTTGGAGTAGCCCATTCATAGAAACCCCCTATGGAAATATATAGGCGGGTGGTTTTCATGCCAGATTCACGATGTCGAGCATCCATCAAGATGTCATCCCGATCACTGAGCAACCATAGGTTATGTAACCATTGAACTGGATTTTCTTAAGAAATCCAAGTAACAGCAACATTTTTGTGGTTTACCCTCTGGTTATGACTGACAGTTTGCTATTGAAGCCATGACCCAATCGAAATAGTGGATTTTCCCATTGATAGCATGGTGGATCTTTCCAGTTCGTTATGTAAAATCACAATTTTCAATGAGTAAATCCACTATAAATGGCCATGTTCAATAGCTATGTTAATTTACCAGAGGCTACTTGCTGGTGGAACCCCAAACAGTGTATCGTCAACGAGCTTCGCTCGAAGAGATCCGCTTGGGTACCGGTGAATTTATTGCTTCCCGCAGAGACCCCCAAAAGAACGCAGCGATCAGTTGACTCAGTCAGATTTCCATTTACTTCGATGAAAATCATAATGTCATTCGCAAATTTTGGATGTTACCAAGATGAAAAAAAAAGCTTGATGACCAGTAAAATCAGCAAAAATCCTGAGTCTTTTCTGACATTAAATCACATTTTTATATATTTTTATGATGTTTAAACCCCCCAATTCCTAGGGGACTAAAGCCTAAAAGCCATGGCCATGGAGGAGTTGTTCCTCCACAACGTTGGGCACTAGAGATCCCATCGGTGCATAGCATCTGGTGTTGATCATGAATCACCATTATCCTGCTATAAAGCCAATATTTGATGGGTATATTAGTATATGATACCCCCTGGTAATTTAACATAGCTATTGAAAATTGCCATTTATAGTGAGTTTTCCCATGAAAAATGGTGATGTTCCAGTTCGTTATGTGACACTTTACCAGAGGGTAAATTCATGATATAAATGGAGGTTTCGTTCGCTGGGAAAATCATCTGTTTTTTTTGGGGGCCATGGCTTCCATTTCGCTATGTAACAAATAACCAGAGGGTAGATTGGATGGAATGATAACGCCTCAGGTTTGGGAGTTAAAACCCAAATTTGTCGCGATCCAAAGCCCCATGTTCTAATGGTCATCATCCTGCAAGTGTAATGATGTTCTCCATGAACATGTGGTGTTTTAGAACACGGGTATGACATGTTCCTTTTAATGTCAACCCCGGATAAATACACCATGGTTTAGCAATTAGGGGGTATTCCCCCAATAGTCATTTCATCTCATACTTAAATGGTATCCTTCCAATTAAACAACCGTTTGGGGTTTATAAATCCAGGGTTGACATTAAGCATGAATCGTTTCCATTGTTGATATCCGATAGTACCTCGACAGGTCCATCAAAATTAGATCCAACTTGTCGTCTCGCTGATGACCCATCGTCAGCTAGGCTCAACTCCAATAGAGCTGATGCTAGTCCATGGTACCCTCCGGTAATTTAACTTAGCTATTGAAAATGACCCAGTCGAAATAGTGGATTTACCCATTGATAGCATGGTGATTTTCCATAGTTATGTTAGTTTACCAGGCCGGGTAGTCCAAAAAACCAAAGAGATATGGCTAGATCTGACAAATCCATTGAACTCCTGGCCATTCATAAAATAGTTGATTTACGCTATAAAAATGGTGGATCTTTCCATCGTTTTCCCATAAAAAAATTGTGATTTTCCATCGTTTTCCCATAAAAAAATTGTGATTTCCCATGGTTTTCCCATTAAAAATGGTGGATCTGTCCATCGTTTTTTGTAGCTTTACCACAGAGAAATGGCAAAATCCATCGAAAAAACCCACCGGTCCCAAGGCCGTCGTGACCGTGAGCCGCTTGCTGCGGAGCGTGCAGACGCTCATGGGCATTTGCCAATCGGATTTCGGCGAGGCGAAACGAGGGTCCAAAAAAAAAGATCCAGCTGGGGTGAAATCTTAGGATTACCAGTCCCAATTTGTTGGTTGATGGGTTGATGATGGGTTAATGATGGGTTGATGATGGGTTGATGATGGTTGATGATGGATTGATGATGGGTTGATGATGGTTGATGATGGATTGATGATGGGTTGATGATGGGTTGATGATGGATTGATGATGGATTGATGATGGGTTGATGATGGTTGATGATTGTTGATGATGGGTTAATGATGGGTTGATGATGGGTTGATGATGGGTTGATGATGGATTGATGATGGATTGATGATGGGTTGATGATGGTTGATGATGGTTGATGATGGGTTAATGATGGATTGATGATGGGTTGATGATGGGTTGATGATGGATTGATGATGGGTTGATGATGGTTGATGATGGATTGATGATGGTTGATGATGGATTGATGATGGGTTGATGATGGTTGATGATGGATTGATGATGGGTTGATGATGGGTTGATGATGGTTGAGGATGGATTGATGATGGGTTGATGATGGTTGATGATGGATTGATGATGGGTTGATGATGGTTGATGATGGATTGATGATGGGTTGATGATGGTTGATGATGGATTGATGATGGGTTGATGATGG
>Ga0126342_10000367_pt1 | contig 46566 bp, 40 predicted proteins | sample Cyp1metagenome_FD_92528 | JGI IMG/M metagenome (GOLD analysis project Ga0126342, IMG submission 92528) | Coral microbial communities from Lord Howe Island, Old Settlement Bay, Australia - Cyphastrea 1 metagenome | ecosystem: Host-associated > Invertebrates > Cnidaria > Coral ...
GGCAAGCAGGGCAAGCGGGGCAAGGAGGAAGATTCACTTATTTTCCCTAGAAGCGGAGCAAGCGGGGCAAGCGGGGCAAGCGGCAGAAATCACTTAGCGGCCCCGCGGGGCACCCACACTGTTTTATCGCCAATTTGTGGCCCTGTTGGGGGAACATATTTTTTGAAGCAGCGTGTTTTTCTTGGGCGGGGTTAAGAGGGAACACAAATAGTCTCTAATCAAACACCTGGTTGGCTTTTTGGTAATTGCCCCAGTGGAGAAACCTGTAAAACACATGGCAAGGTAGTTGCTGTAGGATCCCATAGGATCCTTGTGTCGTGCCGGTGATCGACTGGGCGAGGTTTGAGCCAGACCAACAGCGAATCAAAGCGGACGTTGCGCCGAAGATGAATCGCAACTCGGTAGCATGGGGGACTCAGCAAGTTTCTATATGTGATACCCTCTGGTAAACTAACATAGCTATTGAAAATGGCCATAGAAATAGTGGATTTACCCATTGAAAATGGTGATTTTCCATAGTTTTTTGTATGTTTACCAGAGGTATGTGGGAAAACACCCCCCCTGGTGGATCATTTTCGGAACGGGAAACCGATGGAATAGCAACAGGATTTTCACATCTTGAGTTGATCATGATCTTCGCCAAAACTAGGCAACACGCCAAGCCAATCCTCATCATGCTACTGTTTTATATGGGTGTATGTATATGGTCCATATATGTGTATATTTGTATATATATATGATACATATATAATGTTTATCATGTGTATATATGTGTGTGCGTGTGCGCGTGCATATATTGGTGACATATATTTACAGACTGTGTCTATTACTATCAAAATTCATATCCAATGAATCTTATACCTTCTGTATCCAATCTTGTCTTATCAGGTCTAGTCCAATCCAATCCGCCGATCTTTCCCTCGATGTGGTTCAACCTCAGGAGTACACCAACAGCCTTTTCTAGGGACCCACTAGGCTTGTGTTCCGCCGATCCTTAGTTATTTGGGTATGATATACGGGATTATATGGGTCAAAATTTAGCAGCCCACTAAGATTGGATAATACTAAAATTGGATCAAATCAAACCTATGGTCCCTTTCCGAAAGTCCAGATTTCTTTTCCATTTCCTTTCATCCAATCCTATTCTTAGCCGCCTTCAGAGATCCCAAGTCATAAACAACTTATAAAAACTTATACAACATTGCCATGGAACATGACCCAGGTGTTTTCCCTATCAAAAATAAAAAACGGTGTTTTTTCCATCTTTCATCGGAAAATCCAGGCTTTCCTGTAGATTTTCCCTTTCCACCACTGATTTCATGGGAAAATCCATTGGGAAATCCATTGAACCGGGATCCTCGAGGTCTGGTCATCTTCTTTAGCGACTCCTCGGTCCCTCACGAAGTGCGTCGATGCCGCAGTGCCCTGGCTATGACCGCGACCAGCAGGGAGTGCAGGGAGTGGGACCTATATTGCCATGAAATATCGTTTTTTTTTTTTTTTTCTGGACTATATGTGTGTAATTACTGTACATGTAATTCTATGATTTATATGATTTGTATATATATATATATATGTATATATATATATATCTCTCTCTATATATATATATATATATTATGCATGTATATATATATATGGGATGGCATTGCATTTTTTTGGGGATCATGAACACAGCACAGGTCAAAGTTCGTGGCTGAGCCGTAGATTTGGGGTTCTTTTAAGGGTAAACACATGGTACAAGGTGATGCCCTTGCCGTCATAGGAGAGAGATACGCTGTGACCACCTGGTACATCAACCAGGCCGGGATTGGTTGGACATGGGGATCCTGGTAGTGGCTGGACATGGGGTGCTCCAGGTCGCTTGTTTTTACGATGTGGTAATTTGTGTCATAGCTATGGAACATCACCATTCTTATCCATTCTTCATAGGGAAATCATTACTTTCATGGGATTTTATGGGTCACTTCGATGGCCATGTTAACTTACCATAGGGTACATCATGTACATCGTTCAATTGTGATGGGACTCGGGTTTGCAGAGGGTTGAAATGCCACTCCACCGTATACTACAGTTGTTTCCTTCGATACACGTGGCCGTTTGGATGGTTGCCTCAGCAGGAAATGCATTTGGCCTACCACCAAGCGGAGGAGGTGGGTCAGTGAGCGGCTTGAGCTTTGGTGATGTCATGATGTCGTCATGTCTGACGCGCGTCGCCAACGAAGTGCTGGTGGATCTGTTCTTTTTGGTGCCCAAAACGGGAAATAGCTTCACCAGGTGTTTCTGCCCGCAAAGAGATCATGTGGTTTGACGGATTTCGGTGTGCGAAGTGCCGATTTCGGAAAGGGAATCGTTTTTTTAGCACACCGCAGTTTTCTTTGCGAAGATGCATCCATACTATGCGCGGAGCTCAGTGGGCCTAGTGTTTCATCCCCGTGCGGCCGCCTGTTGAGAACTGAACCATCCAATCAGAGACGGTGCGCTGGCGATTCACCGGATGCAGTGGACTTGCCATGTGCGCCGAAGTGGCAGTGGAAACTCCAACTCAGTTCTCAATGGAAGGAGCCATGGCGGCAAAGTTCCATTTTAGTGGCCAAAGCTGCGAAATCTTTGAGGAAAAAGATGGTGAAGCTTGCCACTTCGATGAAGAAAGATGGTTTCAGACTCATGAAGACTAGGCAACATTGTGTCATATTGTGTCCATTAGATTTTCATAGATTTTCAACAAAGGTCCATTAGGCTGGCTTATTCTCGGCCTTGATCCTTTTCTGTGCCTGATGCTTCCCTCAGGATGCCTCCCAAGCCTCCCCCGGCCGGCCTAGGAACGAAAGGAATCGCCGTACTTCGCTCAGGGAACTGGGTCGACGGAGTGACGAAGTGGATGTTTTCTCAGCTTGCCAATCAAGATTTGACCTGTAACCTTTATGTGGAACTTTCCGGTGGCAATGGGAATCCCTAAGTTCAAAAGCTACATCATCCACAAATATCTGCCAATCCGGATTTTCATATTGTTTCATCCTTTTTCCGTTGTCTGTGTTGTTAAAGAAACGTCCTGAAGTGTTGTTATGCTCCAGCACTGCCCTTCAAAATTGGAGGTCGGATGCCTTTGACAGTGTCAACAAAGCTATGTTGGTATGCGCACCCTTTTGTATGAACAAATGGGATGCTTGCGGCGATTTCAAGCCGCTACCTTGTAGGAAGAGAGTGACCAACTCTTAAACTCCTATTAGACGAATCGCCTGTAAAGTTCCGCCAGATTTTCTGCAGAACAATCGTCAGGACAATCTCCCAGACTTGCTTGAAGGGGAAATTTGCACGAAACCTTTACAATATATGTTATAATTATCCTCTATATATCTGTGGGGTTTCAGTTGAAAAACAAGGTTTTCCTGCAAATTGTCCAGTGACAATCACCCAGCCACGGCCGTCAGTGGGCATATCTGCTCAAGTCTCTTTTTTTATGTGCCTTTTCGCCGCCCCCTGAAACTTGTGCTGGGGGGCTGGCGTTGCGTTTTCGCACCGCGCATGGTGTGGCTGGGCGGCACATCTCTATGCGAAGGTGATCCAACATTGATATGAAGTTGTGGATTCGTAGCGGCGTTGGAGTCGAGCCCTTTCGGATGTTCTCTGCAAGGTTATGTAACTACCAACAATTACGAACATCTAAGAATTGAAGCATTTTTTAAAGCACTGCATTTTGAATTTTTGCGCAGCAAGTGACTGCAGTGGTTTCCTTTCCAACTGTGCTCTTTCTGAGGCAACAGCTGCTGCACAGATTGGTGTTGATATGCCTGAACCTCAGCCCCAGATCTTCACCAATGAGGTATGCTCTCAAATGCTGTAAAGGTGGGAAATGCTTGCGTATGTTGAGCTCTTCATTCTTCTTGATCACATCCCTGGTTTTTGTGGGTAAAATCACCTGATTTCTACTTTCTTTTTTTTGTATGGGCAGAACACATCAACCTCTCCAGCTCCGTTTTCTGTTCCCATTTCGTTTCCCCAGCCGAAATCTTAGTTTCGCGCCTCAGGGGTGCTAAGTGGCCTTGGTCTTGCCCTGGGAGGCCAGCTTGTGACATGTTGGTGGGTCCGAAAACCAGAAGACATCACAAGACTCGGGCCAAAGACGGGAGACATGGAAGGCGGAGCCAACAAAGACAGGGTAGAAACACCAAACCTGGGAACCTGTGCAGAGAACGGCAATGTGGATAGTGAACAAATGTGAACAATCAAACATCAAACTGGGTTGCTGGAAAGGTAAGTTTCCGTCCCTTTCTTGGATGATCATGTTTTATCAAGGCCATCTAGGGGATCCCATGTTTGTTTCAGCTGCTTTCTCTTCTTGTTACATAGCTATGATGAGTCACACGGTCCTTTGCAGTCACCCGCAAACAAATTGATAGAAGCGACATTTATATACTACTACCAAAAACTACAGCATTCTTTAGTAGAATTTCAAATTTCACCCTTTTTGATGTTTACCACGATGAACATGAAGGGGGCCCTGAAGCTCAGAAAATGGCTGGGAAAAACGTTGTAATCGTGTCCCATGTCGCAGGCAACGACCAAGCTGATGCAGAGAAGGCTCGAACAGGGGTGAGATAGCGCGATATACCTCAGTGCACAGCCACTACTTTTGGGACTATGAGTGGAACTCCTTTCCTTGATTTATTGTAATCAAATATTAATTAAGCCTTAAACGAATTCACCAGAAATGGTCAGTCGCGATTTTGCATGCCATTTAAGTGAACATCCGATTCTACAAGGAAGACACAGATAGACGTGAGAAGACAGCCATTGACTTGTTCTCAGAAGGGTAGTTACCTCACATATGCATAGATGCGTGGTATTATGGATAGCTGTACATACACAAATGCCTATCTGTTTATATATAGAAGATAATAGAAGTTGGCCGCGGCCGCAAGGCACTGGTTTTGTTCTCGCCCGCAGGTGCAGGGCAATCTAGAGCTGGCGCCCAGACGAGAACTGTTACGCAAGGAGGGCAGAGATACTTGGCAAAAAGAATGGGCAAATCTTGGTGCCAGTCAGTACAGGTAGGTGAAACAGGGTGAGTGGCAGGTCCCCTAGCTGCGGTCATCCCACCTACACCCTGCGAACTTGCGAATGATGTAAAATGATGTACAGCAAGGATCAGCAAGGTATTTATATAAACCATGGATATCAAATCAGTGGGAAGCAAGGAAGGGTTTCCCCAAGATTGGTGATGCAAGCTGCTCAAAAGCCCAGGAATGCAACGCCACACCATGTGGATTCATGTGTTAAACCGTCAGCCCCCATGATAATCGGCAATGACTTAACGTACGTATATAAAACGTTATAAAACTACGAAGCTGTAGAATTCGGTATTCTTTGACTTTGCAGCGTGTCTTTCCCACGCTAAGCTGCTAACTTCCAGTGGGCTGTTCGCCGAACCAGCGGCCCCATCTGCCCGCGTTTTTATGGCTCAGGAAAATGAGCAATCTATGAAGGCAGCTCGGCAATTTTCGCAGGGCGTAGCTTGGTTTCCTTTGGGATCTGGGAGACAACTCTGAGGCTCCAAAATGACTCTTCTAGAAAACCATATCCATGCAGGTAAGGGCTGGCGATTCTCAATTTTTTCTCAACATGGGATGACCCAGGGTGAGGCGGAAGCAGAAATAAATCTACAATTGGCATCAATTCGCATAAGATTCACAGAATGGGTCTGAGTCATGTTTCTTTTGGACAGCCCAAGTTGGACGATTTGGTACTGAACATGTTCATTGCGTGGGGTGATGATCCCCTTGTAGGCGAGTCCTGCGGCCTTCAAAGAGATCCTTGGCTGCATTGGGACATGGCTCAGATATTGTTGCCCCAGTGAGGCACGGAACAGTGGGACTTCTTTAAAAGTACCAACCAATAGAAAGCTTAGGATGTAGCGGAATGCAGGGTATTGCCATTGGTGGATAATGCCATTGATGGGTATTTCCTATGCAAATTGATGACCTCAAAAAGTCCAACGGGGGACCTCGCCATGAGTCAGGTACCGCTTCTCAGTGGACAAGACTCGAAAGTCAGGCCTTGAGATGCTTCTTACAAGGGGAACAGTTAACCATAAATCGCCATATTTCAGGTTGAGGAATTATAATTGAGCCAGACAATGGTTCGATAAATATAATGAAGCACGAGAAGAGCGTGGTTGTTCTAGTTTATTAATTCAATTAAGTTATTGCATAAGATCAGTTGATCCATTCCATTTCAGCTAATTCAAGCAATGCAATTAAAACATGTAGTTAAATAATTTCAATGTATTTGATTTTGCTATTTCAAGCACTTTCTAGTTATTTGATTCTTTGAACTATTTATTTAAATCCCCTAACACTGTTTATTAGTTGTTTTTTCCCGTTTTAGTTGACATGATTTCCTGCAGTTCAATTATTTGACTAATTTGATTGCATAACTTAATTTAGCGGATACTTCTATCATCCAACTATATAATGGATCAATCCATCATATTCATCCATTCTTTTATTCTGTTGAAAAAAAGTTAAGTGGATTAATTTCACATATTGAGTCTGAGCTTATCTAACCACGCCAATGTTGTTGGGAAGTAATTCACCTGTTTTCATTATTATCATTATTTTTATTTCTATTTTTAAACTCGTGTACTCTTTATTTGAATTCAGCTAAGCAATCCGATCAATTTATTCAAATCAGTCAATTGAATTAGTCTAGCAAAATTCTCTGATTCCATTTATTTTAGCATGCTGTTGTTTGTTTAATTGTTATACTTATTTTAATTGTTTTATTTAACTTACTAATTGCATTGATTTGACGAACTGTTTAGACGTTTAGGCTGATTCATCAATCTCTACATACATAACTGATTTAACTAGTCGAATTTTACTAATCATTTTAGAGTAATTAGTTTGGGCATTTTCATTATCATAATTAGCGTTTGAACAAGACCGTTACATAATTGATTGATTTAGTTCGTTTTTTTTTGACTACTGAAAGTTCATAGTACTGGTACATAGATTTGACGAAACAGTGGAGCTGATAATGCGGCCAGCATAGAAAAACAAGGCAACAAGTGCCAAAATTGAGCCACCAAAGTGCAAAACTCGAGAGACCAAAAGGTTGAAATTTAGCATCAACAGATGTTAAACATGAGCTTCAATAAGTGTCACAATCGAGCGCCTAAAGGACCGAAATTGATCTACCAAAAGACCAGCATTGAGCACTAAGAACCATAAAATGCATCACGCTAGATGCAACAAGAAGTGCAAATTGACCACCAAACGGTGGCAAAATTGACCAAGCAAAGGGCCAAAATGGAGCCACTGAAGTGTCAAAATGGAGACACCAGAAGCCAAACAAACAGCACAAAAATGTTTCAACATGCGAAACAACATGCAAAACATAGCACCACAGAATGCAAATAATTGGCCCCAAAGTGCCAAAATCGAGGCCACAAAGTGCCAAAAAACTGTGACAGCGCCCTGTCAATCTTGGAAAAGGAATGCACGACAAGGCAACAAAGAAACGGAAAAAGGAACAGGAATAAGAAGAGGAAATAACGGAGCGAACAAGCGACCTGAAAAGAGGACAAACTTGTGCCCGTGATGGCCCTGTCAATCCTGGAAAATGAAATGAAGGGGAGAGGAACAACAACAAAAAAAAGGAACAAACAAGAAGATTGAGAAGACACGCAAAAAAGGCAGAAAAAACAACTTGAAACTCACGGATGCAAAAAAGAAAAACACCAGGCAAAAACAGTCAAGGGAGAGGAGACGAAACATACTGTGAGAGGAAATCGGAACAGAATGGCAAAAGGACCAAAGGAAGAAAAAACACGAGGAAAAGGAAGAAGGAAGAAGAAAAGGCAGAGGGGGAAAGAGAGAAAAAAGCAGAAGAAGGATATATTTTTAAAAGAAGTGTGGCTGCATTTGTTCCCTTCTCTAATCTTAAGGTCTGATGAATATAGTCCTTCACACTGATCTCTTTATTTTACTAGTAGTAGACCTGAATGTCTCAATCCTATCTTTGCTTTTCATCATTTTTAGACCCTTGTAAATGACAATTAACAACTCGCATTCTAACATTAGCAACAAATAGAACGATTCTGCCACGGGAATCTCTGATTTTCTCACTGCTATTTTTTTTCTATCATTCCTCATGTTCAGTTGGCTTCCAGTAGCGGTCCCAAGATGGAGTGACTAACAATGAGACCTAGCTATCCAATGCGAATAGTTAGTTAGAACCAGAGGAAAAAGAAAATAAAGTGGAGGAAAAGGAACACGAAAAAGAAGAAAAACACAGAAGAGAAAGTGGTTTCAGAATGTGCACAATGTGTATGCGTGTGGATGTGTGTCAGACATTAATGTTTTGATCCTGGCAGTGCCGCCCTGTCAATGTTGGATAAAGAAAGGCAAAAAAAGGGACCCACTTTCTTTTAAACTTGCATATATGTTTCTAAACCTTGCCTCTTTCTTTTAACCTTGGAAACTCTTTTTTCTAAACTTGCCTTGCTACCTCTCTTTTCTAACCTTTGCTTAAAAAAAGTAGGCCAAGGTCAAAAAAGAGTAGGCCAAGGTCAAAAAAGAGTAGGCCAGGTCAAAAAAGAGTAGGCAAGGTTAGACAAAAGTAATCCAAGGTCAAAAAACAAGAGGCAAGGTTGGAAAAAGTAGTCCAAGGTCAAAAAAACAGTTGCCCAAAAAGAAAGAGGACAAGGAGGAGCAGCAGGAGGAAAAAAAGCATTAATAAGATTATAAAATCAAAGCAACGCGAAGCAGGAAGAAAACTATGAAGATCCACAAGACGAAAACTAAGGAAAAAGACAAGAAAAATACATGATGGAGAGAAACACACACACACACATGCATGCATGCATGCATACAGACAGACAGACAGACAGACAGACAGACAGACATACAGACACACAGACACACACACACAGACATACATACATACGTACGTACGTACATACATAGATACATAGGAGAGAAACATACAGAGAAAACAAAAAACACTATAGTCTATGCATATGTATGTGGCAGGGACCTTTTGGGTCTATTTCATTTCTGTGTGCTTTTTCCTTTCCTAGCAGGACGGTCCCAGTGAAGCTGAGCACCTGGTGGATACGGAAAAGAACACGTTCTATGCGCGCTCCAGGAAACATTCCGGAATAGCAAAAGGAAGAAAAGGATGCTCTAAGGGGCCAAAGGTGATTGCGCGAGTGAATCAGCATGCATGTATGTTTGTATATTTATAGCTGCATATATGCTAATCGTCGTTAAAGTCCCTGGTTGCTGGCTATACCGGCATGGTAAAGGAATATGACCCTAGTCCCGCCACCGCCGGCAATTTCCGGTGACCACTTGGATGATCATCCCAGTTAATATCTAGTCAATGAATCTGGTTAGTGAGTCTTCGCTTCCTGGGATTTCACCATTGCCCACATCATTGGGTCAATAACGCCAGTTGCGAGCAAGTTATGGCCGGTAGACTCAGCAGTAAATTATCATAAACCGTCCACACTGCTTGGGGTTATGGAAGGGCTGCGGCCCAGGGTGCTGCCGATTTTAGCGCAACTCTGCACGTTTCAAACCTGGGTGCGCGCCCCTGGCAACGCAGGGGTCGGCGGATGACCCAGGAAAAAGTCGACTGATGCCAGGCCAATCGGTCTTCGACATCTCGGAGCTTTTCCTCTTGGATCAAGCTGGTGAGGCATGCCCCAGCTTTTCCCAAGTTTTATTAAGTCCACATGTCCAAAGCCAAGCAACATGCGGTGCTCACACCAGGTAGCAGCAATCCTTTCCTGTTAGGGCTGGTCGAAAAAAATCCGAACAAGGATACGTCCAACTGGTTTGCTGGCCTTCAAAACTGCCATGGAATGATGTCCGTGGAACTTTGCGCAATCCTGGGAATCCTGGGCGAATTTTATAACGGCCTCATTGGCCGACGTCATCCTACATCACGGTTTGGTTTTTGGATGTTATTGGGAAATCATGTTCAGAAGAACGATTTTCGGGCTGGTGAATATTGTTGCATTTCAGCCTCAACCATAAGGCGTTGAGAAAATGATGGCATCGCTGCCGACATTCCACCATGAAAATCAATGCATGAGCCGACGGGGTGCTTGGCTTGAGGCCTTGCCCCTTAACACGCCCAACACTGTGCTGAGCATCACCAACAGTCAGGCTGGGCACAACAGCTTCGGTTGGCGATAGCATGCCGCAGCTATTGAACTGGAGGGTGGAGCTTCCAACAATGCGCAGGTGTGTCTACATAGTTATATAATATATAGATAAATGAATAAATATAAGATAGCCAGAAATATGCACGTATTTTTTTTTAAAATATAAATATAAAGATCAATATAAAAACTAAATAAATAAATAAAATGAATAAATGATTAAGTAAATAAATAAATGAATAAATAAGTAAGTAAATAAATAAATAAATACACACACACACATATATATATATAAATACACGTGGACTCTATATTTCTTTATTTGGAATATATCTGTATATATATATATTTATACATAAAATTACACACACATGTATATATATATATAACATCATGGACTATATGTACATAAGTATAAGCCCATAGGTGGTTATATGATACATGATTTTTGGGCCATTGCGGACATGTATTGCAGATTGCAAGAAAAATGAATAAAGAGATTGAGATAGACGACAACACGCTGACTGATATGAAATGCAGTAAAATGATATGATCTGAAATGATCTGATACATCTTCACGCGGATGACGCAGGCCTTCCGCTTTTGAAATAGGTTGGCTGTCAACCTAAAACTATTGCGCTGACATGCGCTGGCCGTGCCACGTTTTCAGGTCATTAGTAGCAATCCACGGAACTTGGTCGACAACAACCCTGCCACCAGCAGCTTGGCAGCGGCCAGGTGCAGTAGTTGGACGTGTCTGTAGATTCAGTACCGCAGCAAAGAGACTTATGCGTTGTTACCCTCTGGTAAATTAACATAGACCCTGAAAATCACCAATTGTTAGAGGAAACTAATCTTCCAACCCCTATCTACCAGGGTCTATGTTAATTTACTGGAGGGTAATTAAATCCAAGCCTTGTGGCTACTTGTTGGCATATTAATTATGACACAACATGGTGATATTCTGGGTGGAGGCAGCTTCGTTTTTAAAGTCCTGACTACATCCAGTAGGCCACTGTCAATGGCGTGGCGTTGCTGGATGGGTGATGCAGGCCCCCAACCTAGAAGATTGATTGTTTGGATGTTAACCCAGCACGGGTGAAGGCTCATTGAGCACCCAGCGCCTTGCAGTTGCGAGCGGTGCCCCCTCTCATAGGCATTGAAGTGGCACCTTTCCACTTCCATTTCTCCAAGGCATCCGGCTCACCACTAATCAGACCATCACACTGAAGCTGCAGCAGATGGGTGTTTTGGTGGCTGGGTTTGGCTTCAAAACGAGCCAGAACGAGGACCGGTAGGAAACCTGGCCCTTTGCGTGGGGGATAGGTGAGATTATATACATGTACATGTCTAGCCACCCAGAAAATAATGGAGCAAGAGCCCGAGGAGCCAAGTGTATGAGGAATCGTCACTACATTACATCCCAACTTCAACAGACACTTGGTTTCAGGCAATTTCAGTAATCCAGATGCGCTTAGTTGGGCATTTTCAAAAATCAAAGTTCGTTGATGTTTTGTTCAGGGGTCATATTTCCCAGAAAAATTACATGGGGATTCTCACAAGCCATGAGCTGGGAATGCCAATGAACCAGATCTTTGGCATTTTCCAAGTCTTGCAACGGATTTTCCAATAACATTCCCCAAATTTTCTTGCACGAAGCCATTGTCTGGAGAATTTAGTAATAGATGTAATAGGTATTTGATCGTGTTCAATTGTTCCGCTGTTGGCTTCCAAGTATTGCGCTGCAGGACGGCAATGGATTTGATCCGATCTCTTTCCGCTTGGAGGGTTCCATGGATGGCAGCAGCTGGTATCTCCTAAACCAGAAGGCTGGTTATAGCACACCAGAAGCTCGTGGGGCGCTGGTGGGCCCATTCATGGTTTCCAAGTGCCTTTGTGATTGTGGCGATGGTGCTGCTGCTGCTGATGGTGGTGGCGGTGGTGATGATTCTGGCGATGAGTGTGACGAAAACGACGAATTTGGTACCAACATATAAATGTCAATATGCCTTTGACATATTTTGAGCATGAGGAAGATCATGAATCATGCTGGTCTTTAATCACGATGACAATTTTGGTACCTTGTGGCTCTGAAGACACGCAGTATGAACGTGAACCTGATGATTGAGGTTGACAGCTCTAGCATTGCAAGGTGACAAGACCCTCCCGGCCAGCGCCTTTCCAACGACTGTGCCTGTGCCACCGCCAGTGCCCTCTGCAGCACTTGGTGTGGTCTCGACGGGGTCCATGCATCGGCCTTTTGATCGGGCCACGGTGTCTGGTTCATTGTCGACCCAGGGTGAGCACAAGGACGGTGATGATTCCATGACATGCGGTTTGGAGATTTCATTATGAAGTAGCACCCCCCCACCGAAGTAGAGCATTTGACCTAGGGCAAAAATATTTTCTGCACATTTATAAATTTTCATCCATTTCTTCAACCATTGCTACCTAAAAGCATTTATATAACTCAAGGGCCAAATCGAATTGAACCCAAGCCATTGTCATCATCTCAATCTTTATATCTTTATGATCAGCTCCTTGGCTTCCCCAGGACATAGCAGCCGTGGGCGCCTTGCGAGCCACCACCATCACCAGCACCTTGCCCTCGGCTCCAAAGGTGGCTGCGGCCGTGCTGGATGCCTCAGCCTCGGTCGGCCTGGACAAGGCCGATGCCGCTGCCACCGTTGCTGCGGTGGCTGCTGTGGAGGCGGTGACTGCAGCACCGAGTACGGCTGCGGCCCGGCTGGCGCAGGCGGCCACAGCGGCGGGGCTGGCGCCGGAGCAGGTGGAGATGGTGACGGCCACATTGCAGTCAGTGGATCAAAGTCATTGGGAGGCCGTTGTGGAAGCTTGGACTGCGGTGGCGGCCAAGAAAGCACAGGCCCAAAGTGCGGAAGATAAGGCCGGGGGGTTGGCCAAAAGTTGTGGCCGGTCGGTTTTCTGGATTGCCCGATTGTGAAGGATAATAACCAAAGCTGCTGCATTAAACCTTGTTCCCAGCCAAGCAGCCACAATTCTTGCGTTAGGCCAGGATGGCAGAGGAACTTTTGTTTGCAATGTGTTGTGCCTGCAACTATTGCTCTGGCATCTTCCAATTGCCGTCCTCGTTATGAAACCGCCTCAAAACATCCCTGGTGCCAGGTGGCTGCAGTGGTCTCTGCATCTGGCGAGGCCGGCTTAACGGTCGCCCAGCAGGCGGCGGCCGCAGCCACCAGTGCCAATGCAGCTGCAGCACGAGTAGCAGAAACGGTGGCGGCTACGTCGCCGTTGAAAATGGTGGGGGAAGCGCTGGAAGGCTAACTCCGATGTGGAACTAGCGCCATTTCTTTTGCAAGTTTAGACTCGGCCTTTAAAATTTGGGGGGTGGCCCTGCGGAATAGAGGTCATTTGGGTTCCATGGATGTCGGACTGCGGCGATTTTCGGGGGCATAGGCAACATCATGCACATGATTAAATTTTGTGTCGCCGATTTCTTTTGCTGAAACTTTGAGGCAGGTTGGCTTGCCCAGCCACATGTGAGTTTGTTAAATGTTCCAGTCTACAGCTTGCTAACATTGCGGTGGCACCTAGACAAGATGCCAGCACAGCCCTTTGGATCGCTCGTAGTGGCTCCAACTTGTCCCAACTACAGGTCCATCGATCATGAAGGGATCAATATTTTTTTTTATCATTAAGAATTAACCACGAATCCTATTAATTATATAGGAGAATGTACGAGATAAGGAAGCCAAAACAATAAGTAATGACACATGAGATAGGCAAATAAAACACACACACACACAATGAGTACAGTAGATAAAGAAACACCAAATCAATCCAAATAAGGAAGAGCCCAAACAGTAGAATAGTTGTAAGTTGGCACTAGTGCACGAACAACTCACGAAACAACGGCGCGAAGGAAGTGAATGCATAGTGGATAGATAGAAAATGAAGTGAACAAAAGAAACGAGGAAAAACAAGCATACAAATGCATGAATCATTAAAAAACATGACATGAATCAATAGAAAACTTCGCACATGAATAAATACATGAAGGAAGAGACAAACAAATAAAGGAATAACAAGTAGGGCCAAACATAGATGAACATAAGCAAACAAGTAAGCCAAAAGTAAGTAACGGATAAAGAACAAACACCTAAGCGAATGGACCAACAAATAGACACTAATTCTCAATAATTAACAAATGAATAGGAACACCGATAAACATGAACGTTACCAAAAAAGGAAATGGACAGGCATGAGCGAATACATCAAAAGGTAAAATAAGCAAACAAAGGATTAGATGAACGCATTTCAAAAACAAGGCATAGAACGAATAAAAACAAGCCGACAAGTAAATAGGCAAACGATCACTTAAATGAACAAACGGCCGCACAATCACACGGTTTCATTTTCACGCAGGTGCTGAGCTGCAACCTGAGGGAAAGGCAGCAGTGGCCGATGCTGCAGCCAAAGAGCGGCCGGACAATCAGCCGCTAGAAGTGTCGATGGATCTGGGTTTGCCAGAAAACGGGTTCTTAAATTCAATTTATGTTAACTCAAGTAGGGGACATGCGTTTCTTAACCAGCCTTTTTTCCAACAAACCGGTTTGGATCATTTATAGCATACTTGGTGGTTGGTCAGGAGAATTATCACGAATCAGTTTCAAAATTGTTTTGACATGTCTGAAACCTGCTTGAATATGGTTTAAAATAAATTATGCCGATAGAGAGAAATTGGCGGGGGAAAAGGGAGGATATTTAGGTGGTTTAGATATCAGTGGGTCAACGGAAAGTATGAGATCAACTGGAGTTTTATGATGTCTTTTCGGACCTGGTTCCGAGAGGGCAACAAACCCCGGATAAAAAACACTTAGATTTGCATGTTTTTTGTTTTGATTGAACTTGGTAAGATTGAGGTTTGATGATTTTGATGTCCCCTTTCCATTTTTCCATCGGTTTTCGATTTATCATGGGAAATCATGGGGTATCCCATGAAAGTCCCCCACTTTTTCGACTTTCTGCTGAGGGAAGCCATCGCCCATGTTCTCAGAGCAGCGGGCATAATGGCCACCACCACTATGCTGCCGATGGTACCTGGGTGGAATGCCCAAGGACTAGGACCAGGACAAACATTGGAAACCGAGTGATTCATACACCACCACGCGTTTGGATAACAAGATATGTAGTTATGACAAGTATGTATGACAAAATGTTATCATCATTCATGGAGAATTCTCCCGTATGTCCAGTTATTTGTTTGGATACCAAGATATATATATATATATGTATAGTAAGTATGCTAAATAAATTTGTCGTTAAATATATACATTCGGACAATCGTGATCATCATGTTGTGTGTGGACAACTTTGTGCATTAGGATGTATGAGATCACCATGTGAGTTATCATGACAGCGATGACTATGAATATGTCCGACGCGTTCATATGACAACTACGATGATTATAACCATCATTATGATCATGATTATCATGATTATCATTATTATCATGATGATGATGATGACGATGACGATGATGATGATGGTGGTGATGATGATGATGTTGTTGTTGATGATGATGATGATATGTTGTTGTTGTTGTTGTTGATGATGATGATGATGATGATGATAGCTCTGATCACCGTGAATAATCACGATGATCGTGATAGTTCCGAAATCACGGTGATAATGGTGACGATCATGTTATTCTGATGATCATTTGCGCAAAATAATAATTCATACATGGGAGAGAGACTTCATGTTTGTTTATAAATACCTGGATCCCCAGATTTGTCGCAGATCTCGGAACACGCCCTCCTACTTGTGCATGGTTCCGGTAGACTATTATTGGCAAACCCTGCTGAGGCCCCCCATGGGTTTTCCACAACAAATTTCAATTTCGGGTTCCCAACCCCAATGAAGCCCAGTGATATCAGTATTTTCTAACTAACAACATTGATTCATATTTTTCCACACCCTTTATCATAGTCATTGATTCATATATTTCCCCACAAAAAACAACCGTTATCCATGGTATCTACCCTCTGGTTATTTAACATAGCCATGGAAAATCACCTTACCTATTAGAAATGGTGATTTTCCATGGCTATGTTGAATAACCATATGGTATATTGTTTCGTCGATTCTAATATGGCTGCCCCATCGCTACAGGTGGATGTGACGGATCCCGACGCCCGAGTGATCCTGGAGGCCGTGGTGCAGAAGTTGGCGAACGCCTCGGTGGATCCGCAGGAGAAGGCGGGCGTTGCCGAGCCCCGTGGCACCGGGGACTGGGGTGATAGCTGTCAAGAGCTGGTGGATTCTTAGGTTCCTCATGAAAATATGGATTCTTTTGGGGTAGTGTTGGATAGATGTGGAAAATCAATGAACATTGGATATACTTTGGACATATTTTGCTTCTCCAACTTCAGACAACTCCACATATGGTTGCGCCAAGACTCGGGAAAACAAAGTGAGTCGGGGCCAGAGTATGAGGGTTTACAGTACACGGATTTGGATGGAGGCATGGGAGTGCCACAAGAGCAACATGGTCTTGATTATATGATTCATAGCCTTGCAACAACGAGATTGAATTTCGACAACGATCCCATTTTGATCATGGTGATTGTATGCTTTGTATCCAGGGACCTATGATAATATATGCATATATATGTAGTCTTGCTGTATAATTTAATATATATATATATATATGTAAATATGTATATATGTAAATATGTATTTATGTATATATGTATATATGTATGTATGTATGTATGTATGTATATATGGATATATGCATATATGTATATATGTATATATGTATAGATGTATGTATGTATGTATATATGTATTTATGTATATATATGTATTTATGTATATATGTATATATGTATATATGTATTAATGTATATATGTATTTATGAATGTATACATGTAAATATGTATTTATCAATGTATATATGTAAATATGTATATAATGTATATATGTATTTATGTATGTATATATGTATATATGTATATATGTATATATGTATATATGTTTTTATGTATATATGTATATATGTATATATGTATATATGTATCATGTGTATCATATATATCATATATATATATATATCACACACACATGTATATGTACGAATGTAGTCTATCCATCCGAGAGTTTTTTTGTTTCACAGCTCTCCTTCACCATCCTAACGCCAGGTGAAGATTGCGAATGCGGCGGCGGAAGCCTATGTGAAGGGTCGTGCCTCCACTACTTCCGTTGCCGCTGGGCACAGAATCCATTCAGGGTACGGGGCATTTTCCGGCCTTGGAGGGATGGTCGAGCGTTGAATCCACATTGAATCCACACATATAACCTTAAAATATGTGGTATATACACACACACATATATATATATATATATATGCATGTACGTGTGTATCCCCATTTCTGTTTGGTTAAACCCCATTCTTAATACATGGTTTGTGGACTCACGGTGAACGTGCAGCTTGTGAAAAAATGACCTGGCCCCATGAGTACGTATCAAAGTTGTACTTACATATCCCAGAGTCAGTTCCTTCAATGGCTTGAAGGACAAATCTACAGAGAACCCTTGTACGTATTTTATGGGAACGGCTTATGGTTTTCTGTAAATGTTCCTGAAACCTTGGATGTCTCCTTTGACACTTAAATTCTTGGTCACAAATGGGACATATTTGAGAACCAGCCAACAAAAGTCGATTTCTTTCCACCATGTTCCAGCTCTACCCCGGGTTTGTTCCCCCTTTCATTGCCGCGCATCCAGGATGGAGTTGGCATGATCGTGCGCGCCGCTGAAGCGTTGGGTCTAGCGCATGCGCAGGTGAAGAGGAGACCCCTAGCAGAGTCCGTCGGTCATTTCATGTTGTTTTTTTGGTATCCAACTATCCTTTTTTGATATAGTTTTCAGCTACCAACCAGATTTGGGACAATCTAGACCATTGCTACCAGTCTCTTTCACCCAATGTATCCTAATGTGAAATCCAAGCAAATACCCACCAGAAACCCTGGTATGGGTGTACTGGATCTTCTTCAGTTTGGGATCCCTTGTTGGGAGTACTGCAAATACGGGGAAGTGATCACTAAACCATCCACCCGAATCAACGAATCCACAAGTCATGATGGTCGTACCTCCCATGATTGAAAGGGGCCAAGGCACAAAACGGGTCTAGGTGAAGTTGAGCACCTAATGGACTAACTCCTCATCTACAGTATCTACAGGTTGATTTCCTCACATACTTCCCATACCAAAAAATCCCACAACAAAACCATACAAACCCATTGATGGAGAACAAAACCATACAGAAAGGAAAAAACACACAAGCAATCCATTAATGGATAACAACACCATTAAAAAAAAAACCATTTGAACATATCCTTGTGATTCTCCATCCAAAAATCCATACCCTCTGGTAATTTAACATAGCTATTGAAAATGGCCATTTATAGTGGATTTACCCATTGAAAATAGTGATTTTCCATAGTTTTTTGTATGTTTACCAGAGGGCAACTTTTCTGTTAAACCCCATGGTTTTTCATTGAACATCTCGCCAGAGGATGGCCGAGACGGCGGAGCAGCTCACCGTGGCGGAACAGTTGGCGGCGGCCACGGCGCTGCGGGCAGCTTCCGCCGCTTGGCGGAAAGCGCTGCGGGCATCGGCCTGGAGATGTCTGAGACAAGGGGAACAAAAAACAGGGGAAAACACCTGTTTGAAACCAATATATATATATATATATACGTGTATATATATATATATATTTCACAATATATTCAACAACAATTTTTTGATATAGTAACTTTTGGAGGTTCAACTTGTGAGATGTGAGTTTTCTGCTTCCACTTATATAGGTCTTTTGCGGGAAAGTGTGGGGGAAGATATGTGATGGTCGACATATCTTAGTCTTTTCTTAGATATGATATATATATATATAGTATAGATATGAGCTATGGTCAATACTCATGGTTAATAACCATTAAGAGGGGCTAGTCATCCAATGGTTCATAGGGATTTATAATAACCATTATAAGGATCCTTATTATGGATGGGATGACCATCAACCATATAGTGAGTATTGACCATGGCTCATATTATAAAGGCGGGCACTCTTCAAAAGATGAACCAACTCCAAGACCAGACACGTGTCGCTTCTTCTGAGGAAGGACCTGACGTGCTCGGTCCAGAGGATCCGGCCGACAAGGTTGCAGCAGTCCCATGGCGAAAGTCAACCCCTTGGAGGGGAGGTACTACAGAAGGATGAATGATATCCCCTCCAGTAGGCTAAGGTGGCCAGGTGATATCTCTGTAATCATATGTACCCTCTGGTAAACTAACATAGCTATTGAAAATGACCATTTATATATAGTGGATTTTCCTATTAAAAATGGTGATTTTCCATAGCTATGTTAGTTTACCAGAGGGTATATTCTATGTACAATCCCTATTTGTGGTTTTTCTTTGCGGCAGTCACGCTGCTACTTCAGTGTATTTAAGTTCTGAAGGGTGTAGGTGGGTGCCCTGAGAGCATTTTTCCACAAAGCTGGTTGCTTCATATTCCTTTCAAGATTTGAGGATACTATGGCATTTTGCCCCAGAGATCAGAGTTAACTATCCTAAAATATGAGTAGGTATCTCCAATATTCAATAATTACTAGCCGCCGAAAAGATAGAACCGTACAGTACCACTATTTTAGATTCGAATTTGCTTTTCTATTCTTGTTTGGGGTTACTACATGTATAATGTCATTTTTAACCCAATGTCTGCAATTTTATAGGTAGGTACAGTACTGTACCTCCATGTTACCCCCACTATGCAGTCACCATACTTACTGTAATATCCCTATTTCACGTAAAGGACACATGCTAAAATCCACAGTTGAATATGTATATATATATGTATAGATATGAATGCACATATATATATATATACACATATATATATAAAGCTATATAGAGAGATATACGTATTATATCAATGCATATGCATATAATGTGGGTAGGTAATTCCAAATGTCTGGATTTCAATTAATTGGATAGTAACTCCAGTTCATACCTCCAATCAATCCACACAGAATATCTCCAATGACCGCTGATGTTTTGGTAGTTGAAGAGATAAATTGGAGATTTAACTACCAGTCAATCAATTAATAACTAATCTAAGTAATGCCGATTTAAAGGATTGAAGACATAAATTTAACCGCCAGCTACTCATTTTATCTATCAGTAATGACCAATTATTTACGAACTCATGGCCAATTACACGTTAATCGAATCACAACCGGATGGTTTTACAATCATTACCAAATCTGATTCATTCATGATACTTCCCAATTAAACATTAATATACCAAACTATTGTGTTTGCCCAATTATTACAGTTATTTACTAACCAATCCCCAAATCAACCAGTGTGATAACAATAATAATTAATGCCCAATCTAAGTATAACTATCATCATTATAAACATATAATACTTATTCCAATAGTAATAGCACCTATATAACATATAATAATTGTCATATCGAACAAATAATAGGAATTGATAATTCTTATAATCAGAACAAAATCCAAGCCTATTTCCACTATGGGAGCAGTGGTGTTCTTATAGTTAAATAGGAACACTATCAACCTTAATAGCTCAGTAGTTTACAAGAAACTACTAATCATATAGAGCACCATAATCGTTAACATGAGTAGCTGGGTAGCCAATAGTCCTTATAATCATATTAGTAGCTGATTTCAGTATTTAACTATTATGTTAGATACCTCATAACATGAATAGTGACTACTACCTGACAACTAATAGTAAGCATACAACTAATAACCCCTAACCATATAACCATATAACTAATGATCTGAGGCGGTTAATATATCTAACAACTATTATTATATATCTAACAACTAATGATCCCTTTGTAACATGGTGCTGATGCTAACACCCCTGATCCAAGGTGGTGAAAGCCGAAGCCGCCGCTGGCGTGCCAGAGGCGGAGCAAGCTGAAGCCGCCGCTGCCGCAGTGCCATGGCGGCCATGGTCTGCGTGATTTTTCGGGGGAAAAAGCACCGAACATCCGGGAAAATCATCTACAAATGGTGGATCTTCAGGGGATTTTCGAGGAAAAATCATCTGTGCATGCTGGAATTATGTGGAATTTCATGGAAACATTATCTACAAATGGGATTGCATGAAAGGGAAATATAGGGCACTAGTTTTTTTTTCTCCCCTCCAACGCGGAGCCGCAAGGTGACGGTTGCCGCCAAGAAGGCCAAGAAGGCCAAAGAAGCCGAGGAGGAGGGCGAAATCCTAAATCGCATAGCTCCTCGGTGAAACCCGGGACGGCCATGATGCACGAAGAATTTCAGTTCCGAAATCCCATGGAACTGGGGAAATCGGGGAAATCTGATAAATCCCTTTTATCTTTAGATATCCTTATGGAATACCATGGACAAAAGGAAGGCCAGCTGCGGTGCAATGGCTAGAATGGGGATATGACTCCCATGCACTAAGAACCCATCATATGGGTTTGTCTGAAAATAGGCTATATTCCCAATTATAGCCATTTAATAGGGATAATGATCATTAACCATTGGGTTTAGGGGTACACTATTTTGAGACACACCCATATTCCTCCAAAACTGATACGGAACCCAGAATGGCAACTCAGTTTCCTCCGGTCATCAAACCTGGCGAAATGGGAAAATCACCAATGGAGGTGTCTTATCTGGGAAAAACATCTGTGTATATACATACATATATATATATATGGATAAATACATACATACATACATACCATACCATACCATTACCATTACCATTACCATTACCATTACCATTACCATACCATACATATACATATACATATACATATACATATATATAATTACATATTATAAATGGTGGATTTTCCATTGCTATGTTTGACTACTAGAGGCTACCATCAACAAAGCCTTGGGATGGGATGGTCTCCTGCAGGTTGCCGAAGCCTTGAAGGAGACCGAAACCTGGGACAGCTGGAGCTTGGGCCACTGGTTTTATATGACAATAGAAACAGAAAGGTATGAGTCTATCTTATAGTTACTGTAGATATTTTGTATCCTGTATACGTACATACAATACCATACAATACAATACAACACGACACGCCACAACACAATACAATACAATACAATACAATACAATACACTATATATATATATATTATATACATATTATATAACTATTTATATGACTATATATATATATATATGTACAGCTACATATGAACATGCATGGATCACACAAATCAAGACACATGTAGACAAGGTGGGTTGGGCATCCTTGGCTTTCCACAGCACCAGATTGGGCTCGACGAAGACCAAGCAGAAGCCATCCTGGAGACGGTGTCCGCGATGTCATCAGAGGAGCAGGCGCGGAGCCCAGCGGTTAGCAGCGGGCGTGGATTAAGAACCCCCTAGGCTGTTGAATTTGGGGGAGTCCCATTAAGTATCAGATTATGACGATTTGGAGGGTAGCCCCATAATTAATAAATCATGGTTTATGAATCCGGAATTGATATGATTGTATAATGTGGTAAACCCAGTAGCGAACCATCCCCAACGTGGGCATTGCTGTTAGGTATACCCCGTATGACTGGGATGGTTGAAGCCATGGCCACAGAAGCTCGTTACAAAAATTGGTGCCAAAGGATGCCAAAGCTGGAGGATTTGGAGGATACGTTATCTGCAACTGTTGGCTAGCTAGCAGAAACTCTCCAACATCAACATGACATCATTTGTAGTATATTGTACTGACATTTTGTGATGACCGTTTCTGCTGCCACATGGGTTTCTCAATTTGACGACGAATCTGCCGCTTCTCGTGGTCGTCAGGCGGTGATTGAGCGCTACCTGATTTCACTGCTGAGCCCTGAGACCGTCGTCACCACTACGGGCGATTTGAAAACAGAGTGGGGGGCCACAGGGCGATCCCTGGACCTTACATACAAAGGCACAACCATTTCGCCAGAAAATCTCACAGGCAAACGCATTTTTTGTAGATTGATGATGCAGGATGATGTACAGTAGTCAGTCGTGGGTTCATTTAAGGGAGGTCCATGAAGCCATTGTTGTTAGTTTCAGATAGATAGATAGATAGATAGATAGATAGATATACTGTACACATATGATGTGATATGATATGATTTAACATACCATGACATATCGTATACATAGATGGCCATATCATATCTAGTTGAACCTTTGTGATGTTAACCGTGTCGACCAAGCAATTCTGCCATAGGACCATGGATCCAATTGGCGGATTTAAAAAACGCCAAGGCCAGTCGTCACCACCGCAGTGAGCACCAGCACCAGCATGACCCCGGCTGCTCCGGGCTCGGCGACCTTTAGGTCGGGCTCGGGCTGACAGCTGGATGTGATGTGATTTTTGATGCATCAACCATCCAAAATTTGGATTTACCCATGACAAATCATGAAACCATGGGGGTTTAACCTGGCAACTGTGCAAAACAGTGATTTAATCATGAAAAATAAAGATTGAACCAATAAATCATGTGTACTGCATATCTGGAAGTGGTGGGTTTTTTGTGATAGTGCCAATTTAAGGAGGGACAATGACGATAAACCACACGATTTGGCGATGCCCATGGTCCAGCGACCTTTGTCACTGGAGGTTTTCTGTGGTTCCATCCACCAGCTCTCGATCGTCCTATAAGGCACGGGATGCATTCCATTGTGGTGGTAGTAAGCAACAATGCCCAGTAGATGAAGCAGGCTCTCATTCTTGTATCATATTGTAATATATTGTATCCCATTGTAGCGGTGATCAAGCGGCAGCTCTCATTGGGCTGGTTTTGGTATCTTTGAGATCATTAAAACATAGAACTTCGCACTTGCAGACAGAGAGAGGTTCCCAAGGAGACTTGGTTTTCGGAAAGCATCAGTGGATGGGAAAATCAATGGAACATCATGGAACCAGTTTCCAGTGAGTTTTTCCCTTAATCCATTGATGGTTTCAGATTAACTAACTGGATAGATGGAGATTACTTAATCCATCTATCTTTTAGATGTAGATTCAGCATGATTCAGCGACCTCCAGGCCGAGACGGGCCTCTCTGCCAAGGGCTTCGTCTTCGGAGTGGGCCTGGACGTCCAAGGCCGTTGGGTCTTGAGGACCTCGGTCGTCAGATGTCATCGGATGTCGGATGTCATCGGTCAGGACTGGTGGAATTCATCGAAAGCCGAACGGGGAAAGAGGTGGACCCCTTTGAACTCAGCTTGGCATATGGCAGTTTCCTCTTCAGCTGGCCGTCCACCACGGATTGTTCCAACAAAGAGATCCTCGGCGAACAAAGATGCGAAAGAAGATGTGAAAGGGTGAAGGTTTGTGGTTTTGGTGTGCTTTGGTATGTTTTGAAAATTGACGTTTTTGCTTGGAAGAGTTTGGTGTTTGGATCTATATTTTATTTGGTGGAGTGTTGGGCCAAAAGATTGTTTACATGACATTTGACATTTGAATCATTCTGGATGGTGGTGACACTGGCTGGAATACGTGGCTTGCGGATGTCAACATATTTTACCTTTGTGCTGTGCCCGCGTGTCCTGGCAGCAAGGTAAGACTCCTCGTAGTTGTTAGCCCAGTTCAGGTAGTCGTCCCTCTTGAGTTGTTCAAGGAAGCGAGCTCCGAAGTACATTTCCTTTTCAAAATCAATCTGATGGAAGTTTGATGCTCATAGAATCGCAGCCAGCCAGCATTTTTCTTCGCAGTGTTTGGTTCTTTGTACCGCCAAGATAGCCGTGTCGCGTGTCCCAAAATGTCCCAATCCATCTTCATCCAGGAGTGGCTTCACGGATTTTCAATCCATCACTTTCTACAATGCGAGCTTCTCCAATCCGGGACAAGCTTGTGGAGATCTGTTGGCCACTTCCATGGACCTAGATGGAGTGCTGAGATTCCCAGCTGAAGGCGGATGGTGGAAAACCAGCTCATGTTTGGTGAACATTTGATGCATTTCTAACATGATATGAATATGATTATGCTCGTATTACACATCATATCTAGATTTGAAAGTTGATTTTAGGCCCTGTTATTTTGAGACTTTTAAGGGAGTGCCCAGCCAGGCGATACCGATATGTTCCGGGTGGCTGGGATGTGCCTTGGCAGCAAGATGCCAGATCTCCTTACATCACGTGGTCACACACATATCACAGATGCACGCACAACAAAACATCGACAACATAATATCCTCACCTACAAATAAGGTACAAATACATATACAGTATATATATAATATTATATAATCAATTATATATATATATATTTATTTACCTATATGCACATCTACAACCATAACCCCCCAGGATATCCCAGAATTTTTAGGGCTTCCCCTTATGGAAGCCCTACAAACCGGGACTGAGGTTTGGAAGTCAGTACGAGGACTCAGGAGGTGACATGGTGACTTTGAGCATTTTGGACTTGCTGATCTTTCAGATCAAGGCCTCTGGTGAGAAGGTGCGACACTGCGACAAGGGCGGTATATCGGTATACCCTCTGGTAAATAAACATAGACCCTGAAAATAGCCAATTGTTAATGGAAACTAGTCTTCCAACCCCTATCTGCCAGGGTCTATGTTAATTTACCAGAGGGTATCCATTGAATATCATTGAATAGCCACATTGGCACCGTTTCCAGGCTATTTTACCCAGTGAACAGATGTGAACAGGATGTGATTTGTGGAGATATTTCACCAAGTTACGGAGCTCCATGGGGTACGCTGCAGGTGGAATACCGGGTTTGTGGTGACAGCACCGGTGCATCCTACCTGGGGTGTCCTAGCAGGTGCCTTGGCTCAGGGTGACCGGGCTGCGTCAAGCTCTTTACAGGATCTCTACGGAACACTTGAAAACATCAAACCCATCTCTGAGCAAAATGCACCCTCACTTGATCTCACTAGTTTTCCTGAAATTTTACACATCTGCTTTTTGTCTAAAGATTTTTTTCCATGTCGAGAATGGATTTTCCCACTGATTTTCTGGGCCAGCACCCCCGGCCAGCTGAATCCAAGCCAGGAGCCCTTTGAAGATCAAGTACCCCGAGAACAACTTGGGGCAGGGCGTCAAGATCTGCACAGGTGTCGTGGTTGGAAAATCATGGAATTTTTCCCGCTGCTGCTGATTTACCCTCTGGTTATTTAACATAGCTATGGAAAATGGACCATTTATAGATGGTTTACCTCTTAAAAATGGTGGTTTTCCATAGTTATGTTAGTCTACCAGAGGGTAACTAGGATTCACCCAATAAATCTGTTTTCTTATTCTATTTGGGGACATGTTCGAAGTGACTGACCAGGCTGCTTTCGCGGAGTACGCATCAAATCATGTCTTGGTGACCTAACATGACCTAACCATTTGCAGGACGATGTGCATGTCTATCATCAATTCAAACCTGGTTTTTTCGAGGGGGGTTTAAGACGGCAGGCCAGTCCCACTTCCACGAATACAAGCTGGAGAACTGCTTCTCTGTGGCTCGGAGCGTTAAGTTGGCTCTCAGTGAAACTGATCGTGGCGTGTAGGTTCTGCGACAAATTGTCACCAGTGGATTAAAAAAAAAGATTTCAGGGTTTTGAACTCATTTTGTCAGTGTATTCAGTGTTCAGTGATATTGTTAATATAGTTTATTAATGTTTATTAGTTGATATATGTTGATATTAGTTGGACATTTCCCACTGAATTTCAATGGATCCCAGTCTTCATTTTACAAGTTCGGCTGCTTTCTCACTTTGCAAAGTGTGCGCAGGTGTGATGATGCAGCTGGAAAGATCGGGCAAAAAGATGCGCAGTTTACTTGGAGGTTCCAAATCATCTATCAACATCAATAAATTTCAACAGATGTACCCTCTGGTAATTTAACGTAGCTATTGAAAATGGCCATTAATAGTGGATTTTCCCATTAAAAATGGTGATTTTCAATAGCTACGTTAAATTACCAGAGGGTACTGATTTAATTAATATATAGGTCTACTATTATTCAATAGATTTATTGGGCAATGATTTACTGATTCAATAGATGTTGCCAGTCCAATATCAATGGGATGTTATTCAACCGATTTCAATAGCAACCCCATGGGACGCATAGAGTTTCTAGGGCGAGATAGGATTTTAATGAAAAAAAGGGTGATGGGACTACTTAACATGAACTGCTGATGTTTTTGGGGAGGGCTTGGTTCGCTGATCGCTCAGGGGCTACCTGTTGGGATTGGGTCAAAACATATGAAATTGCGATATTTTGGGGAATAAACATCCAGCTATGCCAGCTATGACTTGGAGTACCTGGGGTGCCAGGGTTTTGACGAAGCCATATGGAAACAACCTTGGCTAAGGATCGCAAAGATTATTTGGATTTTCCATCTTTTTCACTCATATAGAGCAGTTCATTTTTTTAGCTGGTTGTCGCACAATTCTCCCAACCAGCTTGCCCATGGACCAAAACATCCTCAGTGCAGCCCAGGGCGCCCACAGTAAAGCCTAAGAGGCAGCGCCCGCGCCAGGGGTCTGGATGAGCACCTGGAAATTCTTGCGAGCACAATGAGGATAGCCATTTGAATCCATTTGACATGGCAAAATCAACTTCCAAATCCAGTTTTTTTTTTGATTTTTGGGAGTTGGGGTTCCTGATGTTCAACTCTAGGAGGTTCAAGGAGTGTAGGAGGTTGCGAGCACCTACCACGCTCCTGGCACAGCCTTTCCCAGTCCTGGGCAATCTGGAGCAAAGCGAGGCAGAAACGAGCCGGGTTCCTCATCCTCTGGTAGTTGAACATAGCTATGGAAGATTGGCCCGGTTTTTCCTTGCAAAAAATGTTGATTTTCAATAGTTATGTGAAGTTACCAGAGGGTAAGCTACACAGATATGCATATACATACATGATCATACATGTCTATACATTGATGTCATAGTTTTATGAATACACGGAATCGATGTATAGGCCCTATTTCGGTAGGTGTTGCTGGGGGACCCTGCACCAAGCATCAACTCCTGTCATCGCTGAGGGCCAATCCGTTCTACCCTCCTTTGAGGTGCTTGGGACTTGGGGCCGCATTATCCCATCATACGATCACAGGATGGTGGACTGATGACCCTACAAAACCCACGTCTGTCGATGTTTCCAGCAACCCGTCATTAAAAGACAGGCTTCACTCAGTTCAATCCTCACTTTTTGGTGGTGACATGTCATTTTTTTACCAAAGAAAGAACCATGGTTTTCATCAAAATTCCCGGATTCACCTCCATTTCACCATGATTTTCCCACCATTTTACTTGGATTTGACGGAGCCAGTCCACCAAGCTGAGCAAAAAAAAAAGCTGGTTGCTGCGATCCAGAAACTTCGAAAATCTCGGATTTTTCGGTAAATCATCTTCAACCTATCCAGAAATATCCAGAAATGGTGAAGCATTTCGGATTTTTCTGGTAGACTGGTAGACCATGTAGACCCACCATATACCCAGCATTTCATGGAAATCCACGTTTTGACCCCCTCCCTGTGGGGATTCCCAGCAGTGGACCAGGCCCACCCCAGTGGAGTCCAGCCCAATGGTCCCGCGGCCACCGAAGCGTGTGAAGCTTCCAGCAGTGGTCATGCCGCATGGGAAGACGCAGGCGCCGGCCGGTTGAACCATGGTTTTTTTCAGCAAAAATCGGTGGAGAATGATGCGAAAGATGATGACATCTTGGGGTTCTTCATACGTTTTTGATGGATGATTACCCTCTGGTAAACTAACATAACTATGGAAAATCACCATTTTTAATAGGTAAACTATCTATAAATGGGCCATTTTTCATGGCTATGTTAAGTAACCAGAGGGTATATCTATTGAATCCATTAGGAGTCTTTTTGGGGATGAGTGTTCGATTTATGGGTCAGACGGGCGGTTTGTCTAACTACCAAGTGATGGGATGTTCTTGATGCTGCACGCACATGCAATTACGGCAATGATTTGTTTTGCTCATCTTCGTGGTTGGTGACCCTGAGCCAAAGATAGTCTGGTCATTTGTCATTTACAGTACTGAATTGTCCAATTTTCTGGGCACTAATTTTTTTACGCATATCCCATTGGCTTCGATGAAATCATGGTGCTTGCATTACCAGGGTTCACCATGTTGTACTTCAACATACTTCAACTGTTTACTCTTCTCCAGCTTCATACGATTGGTATCTAGTTGACTTGTGGGCCTGAGCCAAAACAACATCGCCAAACTATGGTGGGTGAACATCCCAATCCAACTCCGTCTATTTTTAGGGATGTTCACCCGGGCAAAGCAGTTTGGTCTCATACCAGCTTTGTGAGAGTCCACAGGCCGCGTCTTCAAACTTTGCCTCCGCATTTGCAGCCGAGCGCACATGGTGTCCAGCGGGGTATTGTTAAACATCGAAGCGCAAACAATAGATGAACTTGGACATGAACACACCTCTTCCAGCAAAATCCGAGCCCAACAGATCCACCTTCAGCACATAAGTTTCATTTGAACCCAAATGACAGCACTGCTCCACATTTCACCCTGGTCAGAAGCAAACGTGGCATCCGGTGGCGCGCCATGCCGTCCGCCGATAGCCGCGAAAGCCGCGAGGGCCGCGAGGGGCGCGAGGGCCGCGAGGGGCGTAGGCACAAGGATGCGCCCGAAGGGGAGGCATCGAGCAGCGGCGCACTCTCAGCAGATGCCGAACGCCGGTTGCAACGGAGGGAAAGCAATGGCTAGGGGCAGGGAGGCAACAGAAACCATAGGGTTTGGTTGATTTCGGCACCCTTTCAGTTTAGTGTTGACCACTGTTGACCATTCATTCTTGAGCAGAATTTTGAGTATTTTAAGCCACTTCGTTTCAAAGCTTTGACATCGTTCGTTCTTCTTTGTGCAAATCAAGGAGGTCCAGTAGCTACGGCGGGAACGCATGTGTGATCAGTTGCGCACGCGGTTGCATTCTTAACGGGGTTTTAACATGAATTTAATGTACAAAAACAAACAGGGACAGACGGAGGGTCCACGATTTCTTGGGATATTTTGGGGGTTCCGGTCCGGGCCTGAATCCCGGTCACCATGGTTCCGCTCCCTGTACCACCACTGACATCCCTCATCCACCAGGAAATGAGCAACTATGCCTTCTTCGTCAAGTACACGTACTCCAACGAGTGTGCGTTGCTTGCGTACAATTTCCACGAGTTGGTGTCCAAATTGCAAATCTTCGACATCTTCGCGTACAGGCATGACCATCGCCTTATCTCGGTGACGCTGGCCTACATCCTTTACAGATACCAGGCTCACAATGGGGTGTGTCCAGTTGACAACTCATGGTGTTTGTGTTGCGAGGAAGATAGAATTTCAATCGACCATCGGAAGGGACTTATATAAATAGGTATTTTGGCCACTGGGCGGCTGCCTCCATGTTCGACCTCCATCTTGGCAGGTTCGAGCACTTGGAATTCACACGAATTCACCATATGTGGAAGGATCATGAACGATTACAAAGAGGGGTTGCTTCCTTATACTAGGCACTTGAGGGTGGTCATAACACCCTGGCTAGCCCTTTAGGGGTTCTGGAAACCACTGTAGTCCCCAGAAGGCTTCGATCGCCAGCTCCGTTGCTGCGGCACCTGCCATTCGCGAGGTCCATCATTGCGACATGGCCCTAGACTTGGCTCTAACTTTGGTCTATTTGGAAGACTTGAGGAGTCAGGCGCGCACAAAAAAGGGTGGCACCCATTGGGCCATGACTGAGCATTACTTTCCCAGGGGGAGAAGACAAACACAAAATATCCACGTAAATCCACGTAACTAGCAATGATTATGATTAGCAGCAGAGTGCACAAATAGTTTTAAATGGAAGGATTGGGGACATTACTTAAAAATAATGGCGACATTGATAGACATTGACTTGAACAAAGATTGGAACATCACTTGGCCCAATAAATGCTGGTTGCGGAACATGCGGCATGTTTTCTCTGGCCGGACAAAAAATCCTGGATCATGAGCTTCCGTCTCGAGGTGGAGGCAAAACCCGAATTGCGGGAGAGATGTCGCGATGCTTTCAATCTGATATGCTATATGGCCTTCCTGGCGCATGCCTTCAACTCGGATCGGCCGATTCGGCTTGCAGATTGGTTTAAAGAGATTGGCTCCTTGGTTGCCTCTAAGACTCTAAGAGGGGTTAGCCGCCGGCAGCCGTTTTTGAGCTGGGAAAATGATGAGAAAGCATTGGATTTAGATGGATTTAGGAGGTACAGGGCACCCTTTTTCAGACAAACATGACATTTCCGGCAAGGTTGGCGCTCCTTCAAAAACTGCCAGCAGCTGAATGCCTACGTTTTCTTCCTTTTCTCCCAAGTACGTGGCTTCAAATTGCGCGTCAGTGAGAGTCAAGTCAAGAGGTATATCCAGAAACTGTGCAGTGTTCCGAATCAAGCTCACAAGTGAGCACCCCCACTTTTTGTCATCGCGGTAGCTTAGACTATAAGGCGATGTCATGAAGTCGCATGACCAAACTGTCGCAGTCTGTATCAGAAAAGGCCCACTCAGTGCTGCCGTTGACGTGTCGCATGATTCTCTAGAGATCTCTAGAGGGGATGGTGTAATTTATCAAGTACGTGAGCCTAAAGGAATGATTAACAAGTGGGTGCAAGCACCCGTCCATGCTAGTCCCATCACAAGACCACCGTGATGGGATTCCAGAATAAAATAGCTTTCCATCACACCATTTCTTAGCCTCTGTGCTTCTCATTGGGGTGATGAGATGAATGACTTCTGAAATCTTCTGCTTTTTTAAGAGACTTATTCCCGAACAATCCCGAACAGATGGAAGCGTAAACCAACTGCAAACTATGGTATTGAAATGTATAGGGATAACTTTTCTGTTGGCGATTTATGGCGATTTCAAGACCAGAACCATCGAAATCCCCCAGGATACCGAACATTGGACCCCTAGCAGATGGCTTTCATCTGCTTTGCATATTTACTACACAATACTACACATATATCCCCAACAGGTTTGTCTGAAAATCGGGGATAGATTTAATATTATTTAATGCTGCATTTTTTTTTCAGAGGGTTTCGCATCTAGCCCTCTATGATCCTCTATGTAATCCAACAGTTTGCGATGGAAACACACCATTTTGAAAAACGGGAAGTAATCGAACTAAATGGATTTATATTTATATAATTTTTTTAAATTGTTCATTGTCCACAGCTGATTTTGATTACGGCCCAACACCTCGTCTTGCCCGAGGCGCTCTCAAAACATGGTAAAACGTGAGTCATTCTGGCATTCCTGAAAAGGTTAGGAGGGAAATTGTGCGTTGCTGCGCAAGTCATCCGTAAAGCCTTCAACCCTAAACCACAAGCCCTAAGCTTGAAAAACACTTGACAAAATCAGGATAAAACCCTGCAGAAACCCCAAGACCTAAGGGCGACACGGGTGTTTGCGTCTTGAATTACCAGAGGGTATAGATCATCATTTTCCCGATTATATCACCACTATATGTACACACATATAATATATATATAATTATATGTCATATATAGGTCCACCTGAGAATACCACTATTTTTGATCGGAGAAATCCCATTTGCCTCGAGCATGGCATGGCAATGGAACATCCTCGGCATCCCGGCACAGGCACCTGGAACGGTGTTGCTCCGAGCCGTAGCACTGGTGTCGCCTGGTTTGTGGTTAGCCTCTGGTAAACTGTCCCAGAACTATGGAAAATCACCATTTTTAATGGGAAAATCCACTATTTCTATGGCCATTTTCAATAGCTATGTGAAATTACCAGAGGTTAGTTTCAAGTGTGCAAACGTTTTCCATTCGCAAACGTGCGATGATGATGCGCCGATTCATCAGCTGCTTATTGATCCCACTCCCGGTGTTATCGATCTATATAAATTCATCGAATCCATCTAGCCCACCTAATTAGTCCATCTAATATTATCTACAGTAATCTATCTAATTTGATCGTATTTAACCTATTTATATAGATACATCTACCTCATTTAATCAAACTAAATCTAATCTAATCCAATCAAAGTCGGTCCTATCCCTTATCCTTCCATCTACATATACTTATCTATTTCACCCCATCCTATCCCCTCCCATCCTATCGAGATGGATTTAGATGGACATCAATGGATGTACAAGGCGATCAAAATGGAACCCTCTCCACAGGAACCACACCCATACATCTCTTGTTCCGTATTGCCATCAAAACGGCCCCCCAAAGGGTACCTTAGGGCAACCCAACTATTAGCCTATGAACATCATGAACACATCAAACACAGCCCAAGAAATCGAAATGATCTATGATCCTGAAGCGATATTTAAACGGTGTTCAAAAACCCTTGTTGAGGATTTTCCGGTTTTTTCCTACCTAATATTGATTGCGGATGATCACAATCCATTTAATTACTAGTGAAACAATGTCATAAAACCAGCCATATCTTCATGGTTTATACCAGCCATATCTCATGATCATGTTTTACCATTGGTTTGGGTGGTATTTCCAGTGATATACCCATGAACTATAGAGATATATCCACCATAAACCATAGTGCCATAGTTCTACCACGCAAAAACCATGGGGAAATCATGGGAAATCTGGAAATCCCAATGGAAATCCCAATGGAAATCCCAATGGAAATCCCAATGGACAACCCAGGTTAGAGGAGCTCTTTCGCCAGCTGCAGCCTTCACTGGTACGCCAGGTGCATGACGATGGGCTCTTTTTTTTTAATGAACAGACGATGACCAATATATATATATAATTATATATATATATATTTATGATATATTATTATATGATACTTATATATGACATATATCTTGTATATGACATATATGATGTTTATATATCTCTTTTGATATTTATGTTTATATGATATATATATCTCTCTCTATAGTCTATATTACTATATCATACTATATATATGATATTTATATATGAAATATTTGTTGTTTGCATACTTGTTTATTTGGCTATATTTGGCTGTTGTAATTCATTTGTTTATTCATTGATTCATTCACACCATTGATATGTTTGTTTCATGATTGGGTTGATGATTGAATTTCAGGCGAATGATGATGTTGCCTTCTAATTGAAACTACATCTCGACTTGCTACTCGCAAGCATCAACTGCCTAATCCTTGGTTTGGCAGGAATTAATTAATGTACTTTTCACACCCAAAATTCAACATACAAATCATTTATATATGATATTATAATATGTATTTATACATACATGTACGCATGTACATACACATACACATACACATACATATAACACACTCACACACACATATATAATATAATAATAATATAATAATATATATATATATTATACATATATTGCAAGTAAGGTCTTAGTAAGCCCACCACAGCCACCATCACCACTAGCACCCCTCAGGTGCCAAAAATCATGGAACGCAATCGCTTCACGGAGATCGCCTTGCTCCACCAGGTTCTGGAGAAATATGTGGCGCCTCTGTCAGGGCCCTGGTTGCGGGGAACAAGGCTTGAGAATAGGGGGAAAACCAAAACCACCAGATGACCACTACAAAAGTTGTGAGTGGAGTGGAAGCCGTATATTGACATATGAATATATAATAATAATATATATATATATATTATAAGTTGGGGGCATAGTTTTCTTTTGGGTTGCTCCGGACTGAAACACTTCTGGATGACGGCCCTGTGGTCAGCAGTTTCTGAGGCCTCTGTTGCCAGAAGGTACGGGCCCGAGAGACAGCACGCCAGTCTTGGCCAGATGAATTGGAGTTTATCATTATTAAACTATATTTATATAACACTTGTTATTTATTATCCTGTGGCTACAAGATTTATTTATCGTGGTTCACCCAGTTTGAGACTCCAAGATAGCGTATTCGAGACTCCAAGGTGTCATGAGTTGATAAATCCACGGGGCCCCGTCCAAATTCAAAAGAGCCGCTTGGAGACTTCACACAGAAAGGTCTCACCCAAACCCCGGAGTTGTAAACGCGGTTGATTTTGCTAGTTTTGCACAAATAACCACCCAACATGGATGATAAATCTGATAAATATTGCTGTGAACTGCTATGACGTTGGAGACCTCAAAAGAACAACTTGCAGGCGATGGATCACCTTCACAGATAGATCTCCTGCAGGTGCTGGGGAGTGGCAGATGCCAACACCGTGAATTATTGGGGTGTTGACCGTTGAACCCTTGAGTATTGACCGTCAAACTTAGGTAGTATTGACTATTGACATCTACTGACCACTAAAAATGAAATGTCAACATATTTCAACCAATGATGATGGATGTTGGGTATGCTCTTCAATAAGGCCTTGTATGGCTTTATTGTGAATCATTTGATGATCTTCATTGCCTGCACGGAATGTTCCGATATTGGAGGCTGACCCCAAAGTAGACCATCAGCATCTTGTTGAGTTGTCTCTCCATTGTCGAGTCATCTCACCACCCTCCCGATTAATTATCTATTGATGATGATATATATATATAGTGTGATTAACATTGATTACGTCATACTCGCATTCTTGCCGTTTGGATGAGATACTCTCCACAAATCGATGCAAATCAATGCAAATCAGGGCATACCTACATCTACAATCATCTACATTTGTAAATCAGTTGGATCCGTTCCTGTTCATCAAATTTTCGCGAGGATTTGATCCCGAAAACTCGCGAACTGCAGGTGATCCTTGAGAAATTGCCCAAGGGCCTTGGAGTGCCCAGTGGTCTGTTGAGAGGTCGCAAGCCTGTGCACATTGAAGCCGCACGGCGGAAGATCGATGGAGAAAATCATCTGCAGTGAAGCAACATAGATGTGGAACACCCGCCAGAAATGTGCAATGTTGGTTAAGCAATAGTAACTAATAGTACATCATCCCCCATTTTAACAATTTTTATGGCGAGAAACAAACCATCAAGATATGGGTGGTTTATGATCTAACAGTCTAACATTTCTATGTTCCTACAGTTGATACACACAATACTGTAGCTGTAAGGGTGTAAGTGGTATCATATACGTACGCACACACATATATACATATATATATATAGATCTGAGTGGCTTGCTCTACGCGCCTTTGACTTTGTATGGTCTATATTCCCAGTACGTACTTCCACTACCATACAGTACTATACAGTACCCATTTAATTTCAGGTCTCGACCTAGGTTTGCAAGGCCGACATAGATTTGTATGTAACTACACGTTATACGTTTGTCTACATGATAAGGTTCTAAGGTTCAATTGGGAACCTGCTTGGTTGACCCAAATGGGCAGTTCAAGACTCATTCCGCCGGATTCGGAGTAATGTACTTGTGTCTCGCTTTCGAAAAAAGTCAGTCTTTTCTCACCAAGAACAAGGCAGCCCCTTTACGAACTAGAATTGTCGTGGAAAGACGAATTGACATGGACACGACACCGGTGCCAAAAAACGTGCTTTGACAGCCCTTCACATCCGCTAATTTATTTTGAAAATTGGCCTGGCCCATTACTGTAGCAAGGTAACATTTGTTAGTCTTTCAAAACAGTTCTAGGTACATCTCTACCGACCTATATTTTTAGGGCCTTTGGATGTTCAGGATATCATATAGTTTCCAATAATTATGAAGATCAAATATCAAATATCGGACATCCATATCCATCTGCACACACGCACACATGTATCTCTCTCTCTCTCTATTTGATTACGTAAAAACACATTGATCTGTATGCCCGATCCAATGCTGCCAAGCTGAGGTCGCGGAAGAAGCAGTCAAAGACTTCTTACAGAGATTGTCCGCACGGGCGGGTTCTCGGGTTCTCCAGAGAGGTGAGCGATTAGAAAAATAGACCCGGGTTGATCGATTAATATTGGGACTTATACTACATTATTAACCCATGGTTTACGACATTACCTTATTTTTTTTTGGATTATGATAGCCCATAGTAAACCTACCAACTAGTACAATGAGATGGGATAGGGGGAATTTTTCATGGTTCAGATGAAGTTAACTAATCCCATGGCACAGAGGAACATATATTAAGCACCCCTTACATCTGTGTAAATCTCCTATTAACCAATTTTTCTGGGGGTGTTTGGTGTTAGGGGGATGGGATTACACCTGCCTGTCTAAGAACACTATGGAGATCTATGGAGATTATATAGCCCGTGGGTGGGCTATGACAACAGTATTCTTGATATGCTACCTTTATTGTAGTCATCCTGAGGTAGATAGAACCTGGAATTTTAAAACATGTTCCCATTCCCAATCAAATGTTGTTGTAACTTTACATTTAATTAGGAAGATCAGCAAAGGTATTAGGGAATAATAAAAACCCACCCCCGTAAAACTTTTACATTAAATTGGGAAGATCAACAGGTATTAGGGAATATAAAAATCCCACCCCCGTTAAACTCTACATTCAATTGGGAAGATCAACAGGTATTAGGGAATATGAACATTAAAATCCCACCCCCGTTAAACTCTACATTCAATTGGGAAGATCAACAAAGTTATTAGAGAATATCAAAATCCCACCCCCGTTACACACTACATTCAATTGGGAAGATCGACAAAGCTATTAGGGAATATTAAAATCCCACCCCCGTTAAACTCTACATTCAATTGGGAAGATCAACAAAGGTATTAGGGAATATTCAAATCCCACCCCCGTTAAACTCTACATTCAATTGGGAAGATCAACAAAGGTATTAGGGACTATCAAAATCCCATCCCCGTTAAACGTTATATTTAATTGGCAAGATCGACAAAGGTATTAGGGACTATCAAAATCCCACCCCCGTTAAACTTTACATTTAATATCATTCAATTCGGAAGATCAACAAAGGTATTGGGGTGTTGTTGATGATCAATGATGATGATGTTGTTGATGATGATGACGATGGTGAATATGATGAATGATGATGATGATGATGATGATGATGAGGATGATGATGATGATGATGACGATGATGATGATGATGATGGTGATGATGGTGGTGGTGATGATGATGATGATGACGCACTGCCCGTCGTCGTTGCGGTTCGGGGCAGAGCCCAGGCATTTGCCGTATGTATACATACATACATACATACATACATACATACATACATACATCCATGCATGCATACATACATACATACATACATACATACACACACACATACACACGTACACACGTACACACATACACACATACACACATACACACATACACACACATACATACATACATACATACATACATACACACACACATACACACACATACATACACACATACATACACACACACATACATACATACATACATACATACATATCGCACACACATAAACACATAAAAAATAAGCTTTTGTGGCATCCCCAACGCAATAGTAATTTGTTTTCACAGAATTGTTCGTCCGAAATTGGCTGGAAATTGACCTAAAAGCTGCGCCGACACACTCCCGGAATCGCACCGAAACCTACTTGAACCCTCATTGAACCTAACCCGGAACCTTCTCCGAAAGCTCGTTGGACCTGGCCCGGCTTTGCACCAACATCTTCCAAAACCTTCTCTGGAACCTTCCGGAACCTTGTTGGACCTGGCCAAGACCTTCCGGAACCTTCTCGGGAACCTTCTCTGCAACCTTTTCCGGAACATCGTTGAACTTGGCCCGCCTCTGCACCAAGACCTTCTGGAACCTCCTCCGGAACCTCCATCGTAACCTTCTCAGGCGCCTTCCGGAACCTCGTTGAACCTGGCCTGGCTCTCCACCAACGCCTTCCAGAACCTTCTCTGACCTGGCACCTGCACAAGAGCCTTCCGGATCCTTCTCCGGAACATTGTTGAACCTGACCCGGCACCTGCACCAAAGCCTCCCGGAACCTTCTCCGGAACGTTGTTGAACCTGACCTGGCGCCTCCGGGTCCGGAACCTTGTTGATCCTGACGTGCCAGAGCCTTCCGGAACCTTTCGGAACATTCTCTGGAACCTTGTTGAACCTGACCTGCCGCCTGCACCAAAGCCTCCCGAAACCTTCTCCGAAACCTTGTTGAACTTGACCCGGCGCCTGCACCAGAGCGTTCCGAAACCTTCTCCGGAACCTTCTCCAGAACCTTTTCCGGAACCTTGTTGAACCAGACCCGGCGCCTGCACCGAAGCCTTCCCGAACCTTCTCCGGAACCTTGTTGGCACCTGCACCAAAGCCTCCCAAAACCTCTGCGGGAACCTTCTCCTTGTTGAACCTGACCCGGCGCCTGCACCAAAGGCCTTCCGAAACCTTCTCTGACCTGACGCCTGCTCGAGCCTTCCAGAACCTTCTCCGGAACCTTCTCCGGAACCTTCTCCGGAACCTTCTCCGGAACCTTCTCCGGAACCTTGTTGAACCTTTCTCTGCAACCTTCTCCGGAACCTTCTCCGGAACCTTGTTGAGCCTAAGTTGGCGCCTGCAGCAAAGCCTCCCGGAACTTTCCCCAAAGCCTCCCGGAACCTTCTGGAACCTTCTCCGGAACCTTCTCCGGAACCTCGCTGAACCTGACCCGGCGGCTGCACCAGTACATTATTCTAGGCTGAAGAAACGCATCAACAAATAGATAAGTAAATAGATAAAATCTAAACAGCGAACTGACGAACAAATTAAATAAATATAGACACACACACGCACACACATATATATATATATATATATGTGTACACATACACACATACATACATACATACAGACAGACAGACAGACAGACAGACAGATAGACAGACAGATAGACAGATAGACAGATAGACAGATAGACAGATAGACAGATAGACAGATAGACAGATAGACAAATAGACAGATAGACATACATCCATCCATCCATCCATCCATACAGACACACACAGACACACAGACACACAGACACACAGACACACACACAGACACACACACACACAGACACACACAGACACACACATACACAGACACACACACACACACATAGACACACACACAGACACACACACACAGACACACACACAGACACACATACATACCTACCTACCTACCTGCATACCTGAATACCTGCATGCCTGCATACCTGCATACCTACGTACCTACGTACCTACGTGCCTACGTACCCACGTACCTACGTACTTACGTACCTACGTACCTACGTGCCTACTTACTTACTTGCATACGTGCATACGTGCCTACATGCATATGTGCATACGTACACATACGTACATACGCACATACGCACATACGGACATACGGACATACGTACATACGTACATATGTACATACCTACATACGTACATACGTACATACGTACATAGGTACGCACGTACATACATACATACATTCATACATACATACATACAGACAGAGGCAGACAGAGACAGACAGACAGACATGCATGCATGCATGCATGTCTACACCTACATATCATCTACACTATGTTTGCATCTAAATCCATACTTATATGTATATGCATGTTACATGTCCAACGCAAACCATCGCTTCAGGTATGCTTTGATCAATAGTGCCCAGAACCAGGAGTGGCAGCATCATCAGCTGGCGGAAATCCCCAATGAACAATGGAGGTTTTGATGGGAATTTCATGGGAAAATATGGAAAAATCCTGGTACATGGAGGTTCATAGTTGGGAAAACCATAGGGCTGGAGGATTTTCCAACACGCCATCTATGGCAATTCCAATGGGGAAAATTATGATAAACCATGAGGTTCCGGTACCTGTTTTCAGACAAACCCGAATCTGAGCTGGAGCTTCAAAATGGCAATGTTTTTTGTAAAAAACAGTTTGCATGGCCCCAGTTTCTGAAGTTCCAGGCTGGCTTTCGAGGACGTATATATGCATGTGAGATCATTTGGGTCATTTTGAAGGTCACTTGGCAAGTCACTTGGGGCGTTGGCAAATTTGCCTGTCGTACGTGGAGCATTTGGGTTGAGGGAGGTCACACTGGATTTTCTTGGGGTGTTCATTGTTCTGTTGGCTCAAGCTTGGCTCGGCAGCCAGGGGTCGTGAAGACTTCAGAAAGTTCTTATGGGCAGGAAAGATCTTGAGAGTAGGATTAGCAGATTAGCAATGACGAACTAAGCATCAATTCGACAATTTGTGCCCCCCCTTGCCCACAGTGCCAGACCTCACCAAAACATGCTGAGATTCCCACCGGAGAAGTTCAACAAATCACGGGGGGAGATGTGGACCTAAGCTGCTGAGACATGGACCCTGAAGCTGTCAAAAGGCCACTCGGATGACAACCTGACCAGATCGGATCCACCCGAGAGAAACCGTCTCGGGACAGAGACATTCCTGGCCTCCTGGACCCCACTGTTCTCCCCATTCAAACTCCAATATTTTTGCAGTTGAATCCTTCTCATTCGAATATGGCTGAAACTATGTTTTGGTGATCTCCAGATATTTGTGGTTAGTTTGCCTTCTTGTCGTTCAACTTGCATTCTGGTGTTTAAACTCACAGTTTTGGGAGTTAATTTCCGGGTGGTTGAAATCATATTGCTGGTAAAACTCCCGTTTTTGGTGGTAAAACCAGTGCAACACCCATGTGTTTTGGTGGTAAAACCTTATACAGTTCATGGTTTTCACCATGTAAAACCACTCATTTTGCTGGTCGTTCAACTCCTCCCAGGTTGATCTCCGATTTGGAGGAGATCTGTCGGGAGCATCAAGAGAAGCTGCAGAAGCGCATAGCGCAGGAAGGTGCGAGACACCCTGAGGACGTGGTTTTTTCAATGGCGTTCTCCGTTGAAAGCATGGTGACCAATCACTAAAAACCCAGGCTGAGCCTTCAAGAAGCTGGCCATTAGGCACCAAATTGTTGGGATTCAAGTAATTACCACCATGAACTAAACATGGCAATTTTGTGTTGGGGTTCTCTTTGAAGCGACTAAATGGAGGAACATAGAGCAATCATGGATTTTTTGCAGGTAGTCTTTGGATATGGATCCCTTTGGATTTCCTCCTGCCCTACTGGCCGCTATTTGAGACATGGTGTCCTACTAACCTTCACTACTCACTCTTCCAGCATGGGGGGACGCCCAAAATAAACCCATAGAGAATTTGGTGTATCCCACCAAACGGCCATTCTTTTCTGTGGGGTGAAACATTAAAAAATCTTCCTGGTATCAGTCTCCAGGTCAAAATCTCAGCTAACCTGCCTCAGGTGAGCGGGAGCCCAGCCCCAGCAGCCCCAGCAGCCCCAGCAGCCCCAGCAGCTTGTTCGTGCTCCCCTCCGGTTCTCCGCAGCCCCCGCGGATTTGGCCCAAACTGGCGCCCTTGAAGCCCCACGACTGGGCCAAAATCTTAGGCGCCAGGGCCCGCCAGGGCGCCATGTTGGACCGAAATGGGTGGGTCATTTGTGGGTCATTTCATGGGAATTTATGGGGATATAGTGGGGGTATAACCAACAATAGTGGGATACAAACGGATGAATAAATAAAAATATGTAAATAAAGATAAATCAAACGAGAACTGTTTTATATAAGATGTTATAACCCCCGGTATGCTCCATGATGAGTATCTCCCATGCCATTTCTTCACGTCAGGGGTCGTGTCCCGTGGTATCGAGGTTTATGGATCCAAAGACATCCAAAGCATCAAAGGGGTTTCTGTTTTTCAGCTGGCTAAAGGGGTTGCAAATGAGAGGGGGTTCATCATGTCCTGCACTGGCGGTGATTTGTAGCAGATCATGGGGACGGGCATGCACCACATTTTGGCAATTCTAATTGGGAATCTCACTTTGCGGGAATTACCAATTTTTTCAAGCCAATCTATGAACAAAATGAGGAAACAGTTTGGTTTGTTTAAAATAGGGCACCCCTAGATCCACAGGTTTCTCATTTCATCTTCCCTAGAACCGTTGCTTTCTTGGAGGTACCTCCCATTTTCACAGACGCCCAGTTACCCAAACTGATCCAGGTGAGGTCAAAGGCTCCAACGAGGACAAAGCACCTTGGCAATGGGAGTTTGAGCCTCGTGCTGTGGACATTTTATTTGACATATATCCTGACATTCTATCTGACACACTATATCTGACATTCTATCTGACACACTATATCTGACATTCTATCTGACATACTATATCTGACATTCTATCTGACATACTATATCTGCCATTCTATCTGACATTTTATCTGGCATTCTATTTGGCATATATTATACGCTGACATTCTTCTGGCATTCTATCCGGCATTTTATATGGCACGCTACTTGACGTTATTCTGACATTTTATCTGGCAAATTATTCTATAAATTCTATCCTTCATTTTGTCCGGCATTCTATCTGAGATTCTATCTGTACAGTTTATCTGGCGTAGTGTTCGGGTCCTGCAGGGCCCAGAGAGCTGGCGAGCTTGCCATAGGGTCCAGTATTGCCGGGCCCGAAAGCTGGCGAGCTCGCGAGAGAGCTGTGTAGAGGAGGCTGGCAAACAAGCTGGCAATGATGTTAGCGAGGAAGGGGTGTCCGGGAGTGTCCGGTGTCCGGCTTTCCAGTGTCCCGGCCGTCCGGAAGTATCCAGGATCTTTTTTGAACATGTAGAGTCGTCTAGAGCCCCTGAATGTCCCTGGCAGGGGAAAAAGAATTGAGCAATCCAATGTAACCCACATGTAATCCACATGTAATCCACAGGAATCCCAACGGTCCCAACGTCTGACTCCGAGGCTCCGGCTCCGGCGTCGCCCTCGCCCAACTCGGAGGCGCGCTCGCCCGCGGCCCGCTGGCTTCGGCAGGGCGAGCCGGCAGAGGCGAAGTTGCTGCTGCCCCATGTGGCTCGGTTGGGGGAGGGGAAAATCTGGGAGGGGTTTTGCCTGAACCATGTGGTTAACCCAAAAAAACATCCGTCCCCTCAAAACCATAGATGGGTGGGATTCCAACCATCCCCAAATGGATCCAAATGATGTCAACCCCGGATTAATAAACCATGGTTTATTAATTAGGGGGGTACTCCTCCAATAGTCATAATCTAATACGACTTAAATGGTACCCTCCCAATTAAACAGCCTAGGGCCTAGGGGTTTATTAATCCAGGGTTGACATTGGTAGTTTCATTGGGCCAGCAATGACATTTCATGAAATATGGCCATCTTGGGAAATCATCGAACTAAATGGGTGATTCACCCATGGTTCTTGAACCAATGAATCATGGGTTGATGATTGTTTTAAACCAATGAATTATGGGTTTGGATATCCCGAGACATTCATTAGTACAACCCAGAATGCCATAGTTCATTCATAAAACATATATTTTGAGGCATATTGACTCATCTTTGAGATATTGACCAACAAATAATTTGCTAAACAGATCAAAGTATATTAAAACCATATGCCTAGTTTATCTCATCGAGGTGCCGTACATGTATGTTGGATTAATGTCACCCCCTGGGGTGTGGATCATTGAGATGGGTACCATTTTAGTGGCGGCGGATTCTCACTCCTTGGGGAAATCCCCAAAAAAATCAGCAACCAGGGTTCAATAGTCCGGGGTTGACATTATGTTTGGATATTCTCCATCAATGTTAATGAATGACAATGGAATATACATATATATATATATATGTATACACGTATGTATAGATATATTTGAGATTATAGTCGGATTGTAGTTGGACAGCAAGATCAACACTGGCATTTATGAAATCTGCCAAAATTGGGGACGCAACTATATGGGAGATTCTATTTGAGATATCAAGAATAATGGCGATACCATTGGATATACTGGGATTTGATGGGGTGCAATATGGTAAACATCAAAACCAACCTGGAAACATGGATTTAAAATAATCCTTAAACTTTGTCATTCTTCATGGGGAGACCAACAGTGTGGGGTTTGCATCCTCAAATTGTGAAGTGAATATCACCTACATCCTGGAAATTGGTATCAGCAACCCTGTTTGGACGCACAAAGTTTGGACATGATCATTTGTGGCATATGAGACCTTCCAAGTTTGGGGTGAATAATTTTGATGCATACACTTAATACACTTCATCGAAAGGGAGGATTCTCTGAATTACTGTATCCAGAAATTAATTAGGTGAAGACTTCAAAGAGTGTGATAAATGGACGTGAATGGATGAACCCTGGGCATATATTGTACCTATTATGTACATATATATATATATATCTCTCTCTCTCTTTCTTGATGTATATATTTTGATGTGGAAACAGCTTATCAGACCCAGGTTCCGGCCAACATGCTCGAGCCGGAGGGGTTGCCGAAAGCTACTCCAGCAGCTACAGCCTCTGCTCCGACTGATGCGCCTGTAGCAGCGGAAGAAGCGCCAGCCGCAAAGGAAACGCCGGCCGCGAAGGAAGCGCCAGCCGATGACGCAACAGCCGATGAGCCAACGTCGTCGGACGGAGAGGGTGACTCAGGACCCGTTGAGCCTGCGGGAGGGTTTTGGGAGAGAAGATGTAGAGGGTTGGTTGCACGGTCCAGAAGCACTGGGCAGCCATATGGCCCCCAAGTCCTTGGTGCGGTGTCTAGATGGGATGGATTTGAATGACCAGTGACCAATCTATGCTGCAGTGAACATGGAGGAAGGGCCCGGCCCTTGGCCCATCGACGAAAGCAAAAGAGTGCGTCTCTAAGCGACTCGGTCGATCCAAGTGCCTGAGATGAGAGGAGATGAGATACAGTAGATGGGATTCAGCCACCCCAAAAAAAAGCGTCTAATGATGAGCCACATTTGGAATTCCGGAGTTAGGATTCAACCATCACGATTGGAGACCAACTACTGTATTGGAAACGCGGAGATAAATGAGCCAAAGTTGGGAAATTGACCAACCGAAATTATAACGGGACGGACATATTGGAAATAGGGAGATTCATAGGCCAAGTCGCAAAATCGATAGACTGGTGTAGCAATGTTAAACTGGGTAAAGCTAGGGTGTGGTTCATGGGCCAGTTTTTAGCTGGAAACTGTCCCACTAAATCCCACTGAGAACTGCCTCTCCCACTTAGCACAACCAGATCAGAAGCCAGTTCCTGACCTACTCACCGTGGTTCCCCAACCACCTACAATGATCTTCCCCTACATGATCTACTTGGCCAAGGGCGACCACTCGCTTGTACACCCCGATTTTCACTCGCTTGTACACCCACTTTTTCCCTCTCTTGTACACCCATGAAAATCATGCTCATGATCATGGGGATGATCATCATCACCATCATCACCACCATCATCATCATGATGATCTCATCTACAGCACCACCACCACCACCACCACCATCATCATCATCATCATCATGATGATCTCATCTACAGCACCACCACCACCACCATCATCATCATCATCATCATCATCAGCATCAGCATCAGCATCATCATCAGCATCATCATCATCATCATCATCGTCATCATCATCATCACC
>Ga0126342_10000368_pt1 | contig 46515 bp, 32 predicted proteins | sample Cyp1metagenome_FD_92528 | JGI IMG/M metagenome (GOLD analysis project Ga0126342, IMG submission 92528) | Coral microbial communities from Lord Howe Island, Old Settlement Bay, Australia - Cyphastrea 1 metagenome | ecosystem: Host-associated > Invertebrates > Cnidaria > Coral ...
ACATCATAGATCACAAGCACAAAATACTGTAAATTACAGTGTAAAAAGGTGATTTTTGATTCAATCACCAAGTACACAATTGTAGAAAACCCACACCCGCCTCAAGGCGGTGTTCCCTTGTTTAACCATCCTGGTGGTAAAATGACCAGTTGATGACGGGCGATGACCCCTATGACATGCGATGATTCACCTTTCTGATAGGGGTCCAAGAAGCCTGTACTGTTCATAAGTTATCGAAATGGATGTGTCTGAAAATGGGGTATGCACCCACAGTTGCATAAGGAACATGATGATGAACCATCAAATTTGGAAGCACCATGTTTTCAGACAAACCCATATGGAGAATCTTCCATTCATGGATGATTTCGTGGAAAACAACATAGGTTTCCATATCTATGCCAGTTCATCCCGAGGTAATTTTGATTCCCAATTCATGGATGATGAGAACCCCCAGTGATGAAGTATAGACGAAACAACTTTATAAAACAAAACACAATTACACATATACATCAACCGAAGACGTAGTGAAAATTGATAAATCGCTCAACTGATAAAGGGCCTATCAGATTGACTGCCTAAAGGCCTGGGGTGTTCCGGTAAATGTTTCCCTGAGTGCCGATGCCACTTGCGGTAGAAGGTCATCCAGGATTCAAAATTGATCTTTGACAATTCAAAACCATCAATGATCATCAATGATAATGTGTGATATACCCAGTGGCTTCGAATCTATGATCATCTATTTCGCTTTTTGCGAATCCTTTCTGGCTCTAGTCTTCTCTCAGGCTAGGGCTTCATATAAATCACCAAAAAACTATACAAAAACTACATAAAACTACATAAAATCCAGTGATATGTTTTTTTTTTTACACCATTCTACCCCAACAGTTCACCCAACCAAAGCGCCTCCTGACAGGTTCAATGGCGGCTTTCCCAAAGGGTCGCAGAACGGCCGTGACCGGCAAGTGGTCCTGGCACGGACGGAAATCTTGGGAAAATTTTGCGAAATTCCATCGATAAATGGCCATTGAAAGGGGCAAATCACTGAACTCAATATCAAAAAGACCTGGATTGTCCGTTATTTTTTTAACACACATTTCTGGCAGAAAAAACACATGTTTAAAGGATTCTGGCTGGATATCCATGAGGTTCCCCATTTCTGCGGTTCAAAATAATGGACTAAATTACTTAACCCAGGCTACCTACCTAATTGAAAGAAATTCAGCATTCCTAAAAATGATAGCTGGACCGATTTGGCCCCTGAGGTTTTGCGTGTTTGACACATGTTGAATCATTTGTATCTGGAGGGCTTAGGTATCTAATTACAGTCATAGGTGGACTAGAAAATGATTTGTGGATACAGGATGATATGAGCACCTCAATCTCTCCAGATGAGTCACTTCCCAAGCGACATCTGAAAACAGTGGGTCTGTGGAGTACAAACATCTGTGAGATAAGAGTCAGCAATCAGCATCCCCCTCTGCGATTTTGCACATGCATAAACACCAAACAAAAACGATTTGAACGGACTGTTGGTGATCTGTTGTCAACATAGCCTCCTTCAACATAAACATCATCCTCGCGGTTTATGTTAATTTCCACCTGACCTTCTGGGCTTTCACCGCAAACTCAAGAACTGTGCCTGGCCGTACACCATCCCAGTTTTTTGCTCCCCACAAGACTCAGCCGCCGCCCTGTCGCCACCTATCTTTTGCCTTACCGACCCCAACCTTCCAAAACCAAAAAAAGACGATGATCTTATTTTCTCCAGATTGTTTTTTTTAACAAGTCCCCAACCTTGACAACTAGCAAAAATCTATGGTTTCCACACTTTTTTCTCATAGTTCCATGTTTTTTTTACCAAAAATCACCCACAAATCCATCCCAGCCCCTGAGGTCCCCGGCTGAGGGTTCGTATTGGTTGGGCAGATGAGCAGTGCCCTCCCCCAGCGTGGGCAGCCGCTCCACCCCCATCACCTTTCGAGCAGCGGGGTCCAACCGATGACCATTGTAGGCTTAGCATGAATTACCCTCTGGTAAACATACAAAAAACTATGGAAGATAACCATCTTTAATAGGTACATCAACTATTAATGCGCCATGTTCAAAAGCAAACTGTTAAATTTCCAGAGAGCAATCCAAAATGACACATATGATAATATGTAGGTCTTGTACTAATCCATTGAGTTATGATAATATATTGGTGATGACCATATTATATAATTAATCCATTGTTTAATGTTTATTTTCAGAAGTAATATATATATATATTATTCCAATCGTTGGCACATCATGATGATTCAATGAATATTAATATCAAATTTAATATGTATTGTCCAATTGGACTAACATTGACATTGATTTAATCATACGCGTGTATCATGTGCTTTGTCCAATTGATAATATTGAGAATGGATTCAATATTGATAATGTTATGTAAATATATCGATATGATTCGATATGTATTCATTTTTTTATGGTCCATATATCAAATGGAATGATGATTAAATGTTCATTGTAAAATAATGTGTGTGTGTGTCAAGGTTTGTAATTATGATTTACGATTTGCATTGTAAATATGGTTCTTTCTTCATAATTAATCATGATGATTGCATTGAAGTCCACAGTTCAATGTGTAATCTATGTTTCATGATATGTTTCATGATATGTTTCATGATATGTTTCATGATATGCTTCATGATATGTTTCATGATCTGCTTGCTTTGTTACAGTTTTGCAAATCCAATCCAATCATTCAATGTGGATGGATTGCTTTGATCATGAAGGTCATTGCATGCTTAATGGTGTACCCTGTATGTTGCTTATGGATATGTTCCGGGATATGTTTATGTTCATGTCTATATATCGATGGCAATCAAATTTCGGAACAAACAGGATGTCCTTGGATGTTGCACCCATCTTCTCCATGCAGAATCAGTGTGGGCAAGATGATTTGTCATAATCCTATCCTTGCCTCATAGATACGAATCAACAATTCAGGCCCGAAAAACAAAAAAACATGTATTGTAGCTCGCTGGAAAATGCCCCGTTTAGTTCTATGATTTTTCCAGCTAGAAACCTCCATGTGTGGTGGATTTTCAAGCTAGCCATGTTTGATGACACCGGAGGGTATTCTATTAAATAGCCCATTCTCCCAATATTATCCATCAATATCCATTATCAACTTTTGAATAACTATATTAACCATCATATCCCCATCGTATCCCATTGACTATCTCATTGGATTTCCCATATTACAATCCCAATTTTTGCTGGCTCACCATTTTCCAATATGATTTTCCTCGTCTTTTCCCATTCAAATCTCCAATTCGTTCTTATAATTTTCCGTGTTTTTCCTATGAATTTCCCATGCTTTCCCCATTCAAAACTCAATTTTCTTCGGTAAAATTGCGGCGCCGCCTCAGGATGCTTCGACCTCAGCCATAGCGACTTACGATTTGGGGAGTTTACCGGGTTTACCCCTCTGGTAATTTAAGATATGGAAAATCGTCCCATAGAAATAGTGAATTGTCCCATAAAAAAAGGTGATTTTCCATAGTTATGCTACAGTTATGTTAGTTTACCAGAGAGTAGTAAAGGAAAATCCCAAAGATAGATGATATAAATCCAATTCATATATAGTTGATGATAGTTGGTAATATCCCATGATAGTTGGTTAATGTTAGGTAATATCCCATGATAGTTATAATGGAACATATTATCATCAACTATAATCAACTATGATAATATAGGGTGGTTCCAAAGTCATGGGGGATCCCCAATAGCTGGATGGTTTAGTAGTGGAAAATCCGAACCTAAAACGGATGATTTAGGGGTACCCCCATTTCAGGAAACCTCCATTTAGGCTTTACATGGTGAATCCAAGCTGTCAAAAAAAACTGGTGAACGGACGATTTCACCATTGAAATCACAAAAAAACATATAATAGTTTGTATGTAACCAAGGTTGACCCTAAACTGATAGGACCCAGTTTAATAGAATATCAAAACATATCAAAACTAAATTATACTAAATTATACTAAATTGATATACAACGGGAAGATAAGTGTAGGATATAACTCGATCAAAAATAAATGGAAACTAATGGATTTTTGATGGACTATAATTTTAATGGAATATGAGTGCCAGTATATTTCATGGGATACAACTAATTAAACCAATAGCACTGGAGAGGGAAGGGTGAAGGATCGAAAGGTAGGTGTGGATTGGAACCCCAGCGGTGTGGGGGAGGGATACGTTAGGGAATGACAGCAGAGAGACCTATCCAGCAAAAAGTGGCCGCACTGGGCCACTGGGACAGCAAATTTTGACAAAACATGGTTGCAGGTCTCCCTCCCCTCAGCCTTCGATTCCCACTAGGCCCGTTTAAAAACAGTAGCCCAACCCATTAGCGCAAGATAAGTTTAACCAAACCTTTTGCCACACGCTTTTACCTTGCTGCTTTGTTCGTAGCCAAGTAGAACTGCGTCCAACACAATTCAAACCGGAAACTCTGAGTGCGTGATCGTGACATTCAGGCATCTATTTTTGTTGTTGTTGTTGCTGTTGCTGCTGTTGCTGTTGCTGCTGTTGCTAATGCTGCTGTTGTTGGTGTTGCTGTTGCTGCTGTTGTTGGTGTTGCTGTTGCTGTTGCTGCTGTTGCTGTTGCTGGTGCTGTTGCTGCTGTTGCTGTTGATGCTGCTGTTGCTGTTGCTGCTGCTATTGCTGCTGTTGCTGTTGCTGCTGCTGTTGCTGTTGTTGCTGTTGCTTTTGCTGTTGCTGTTGCTGCTGTTGCTGCTGTTGCTTTTGCCGTTGCTGTTGCTGCTGTTGCTGTTGCTGCTGTTGCTGCTGTTGCTGTTGCTGCTGTTGCTGTTGCTGCTGTTGCTTTTGCCGTTGCTGTTGTTGCTGCTGTTGCTGTTGCTGTTGCTGTTGCTGTTGTTGTTGCGGTTGCTGTTGCTGTTGTTGTTGTTGCTGTTGCTGTTGCTGCTGTTGCTGTTGCTGCTGTTGCTGCTGTTGCTGCTGTTGCTGCTGTTGCTGTTGCTGTTGTTGCTGCTGTTGTTGTTGTTGTTGTGGTTGTTGTTGTTGTTGTCGTTATTGTGGTTGGTCGTTGGTCGTTGGTCGTTGGCTCTTGCTGGTCTGTTGGTGGTCTGTAATTGGTGGTCTGTAATTGGTGGTTTGTAATTGGTGGTTTGTAATTGGTGGTGTGTTGGTGGTCTGTTGGTGGTCTGTTGGTGGTGTGTAGTTGGTGGTCTGTGGTTGGTGGTTTGGCTTTTTGGTGATTGGTTGTTGTTTGTCGTTGGTCGATGGTCGGTGGTCGACGCTTGTGGTTGTTGTTGTTGTTGTTGCTGGTTGCTGGTTGCTGGAAGCTTGTTGATTGTTAGTTTAACAGAGTACTCCTGTCCTTGAAATTAACATAGACCCTGCCATTTTTGGGGTTAGAAGATTAGTTCCCTTTGTTGCTGTTGGGCATGGTAATGCTCATATTTCATGGGATATAGCATTAGATGGATCAATTATATTGTTTATTAACATGAAATAAATGTGTTTAAATCCATTTTTGGGAGTGTTGCCCCTGACTAATCATCATTCTCTAGTGACGTCGGGGCGTGAGGTCGTTACAGTCATTAAGGTATACAGTATACGTATAGCAACCGCCACAAAGATCAAAAACAAGAAACACAACATTATATACTACTATATTCATTGGATTTTTACTATCTAGAATTACAGTAATACATATTGATTATTATCATATCATAGCAACCACTATAATCCACCCAGTCTATCTGTCTGTTTGGATCTTTTTGGACTCTGTCAAATGCTTAGACCCGCTGGGTGCAGATGGGCTGATGCTTTCAACTTCGCAAACTGGGATCATCATCATCCCAGTATAGTTGGGATATGTTGGGATGATGGATGACACAACATTTTTCGATTGATGGAAAATGGATCATCATCCCAATAGCTGATATGTTGGGATAGAAAATGACAACAATGACACAACATTTTTCTGCCGTTTTTCGACACACCGTGATGAGAGATTTTGTTGATCATCTCTTGAAAACGCCAGCGCGTTTGAAACCAGCAACGATTCGTTTCATGCTTTGTAGATCTTTCCCAAGATAGCTTCCCAGTCCCATGGAGTCCCATGGAGTCCCCCCCGGTGAACCGACCAATGAATTTCCGTGGTTTTCCGAGCACCATGAACCCATGGGGATCGTACACGAAAATGTAGTCCAACGTTCCGATGAAGGGCTCCTCGTCCTAACGGATCCAGATGTTATGCAGCTTGGGATTATGCTCGTTAGAGATGTACACGACATAAGGTACAAGATATTGTAAGGGGTAAAATATTAGATATAAAATGACTATGTATGGTTATATGATATATCAAAAATGTACGTACCCAGTTTGACAAATGTTTGTATGAATTTGTATGTATATGTGGCTTAATGTGGAAACATACGCAGATTGAGTTTGACTGACTGACCAAACGCATCCTGTTGAAAACAGGGGACAACAATAATCATGCAAATCACTAATCAACGAGGCTCACTGAACAAAAACCGTGCACACTTTTGCACCTTTCAAAGGCCAAAAAAAAACCATCGACGATCACATTGAGGCAAACTCTTCTGAAAACGACGAAAACGACTCGTTCTCGCACAAGTTAGAGTGATATTGCACCATTGAATTTCCATGATTGTCGGTAGATTCTCAATTGATTGAAAAAGTTCCTGTAAACTAACATAGATGTGGAAAACCCACGATTTTGTAGATCATATAGTAATTAAATAATTTTCCTAGGGAAACCATGTTTTCTTTCCACATCTATGTAATTAAGTTGACCCGATGGTAAGATCCCTGAATCATGGTCTCCCCTAACGCCACCGCGCTGCTTTCGGCAGATCTTCACTCTCACCACTACGTTAGCAGGGGCAAGCGCACCCCATGTTTTTGGCGCGCTGCCGGGGGAAGAAAAAAACAGTTGCAACTGTATAGCATATTATATATATATTATGCACATATATTGTGGAATCAGAAAATAAATGCCTTTTCAAAGGCGTTGATAAATCTTTAGCAGAATAATAATCTAAACATGTACCCTCTGGTAAACCAACATAACTATGGAAAATCACCCTTTTTAATAGGTAAATCAACTATAAAGGGGCCATGTTCAATAGCAAACTGTTAGTTTACCGGTAGAATCGTTGCATATCGTTGTAATAAACAGCGGTTGCCAACCTGCCATCTTGGTTACTTCGCCCAAAGCAAGAAGCCAGATGTGCGGCTGTTAGGTATATATATAATATACACCTCAATATCATTGAATATATGGATAATATTAATAAATAAATACATATACATATATTATTATACATACATCTATTATATAGTTATACAGTTATACACATGATATACTGTGTGTGATACACTATTGATAGATCACCATCATAGTATGTCTCTATATCAGCAACATTCATTAACATTCGGAGAACCATCACAACTATTAATTATAAACACCTCACATATCATTGCCAAACAAAAACATACTACAACTCATATGAACAGCATATATCATCATGCTTTAAAACGGAAACAACGAAAACTCACATTTCATGATGATGATACATATATATATATACATATACATATATACATATTATTATATCATATATGTGATATTCATATGATCCACAAATCATTCCAAATAATATTCGTGATCCAACATAAGTCAGCTGGGCTCGTCATCGGCGTCGATGAAGCCTTTGAGATGCTCCTGAGCCCAGCCATTTTTCGTCGGCGAACATGGTGATTTCATGGTGATTTAGGATGAAATGGCCATAGAAATAGTGGATTTACCCATTAAAAATGGAATTTTCCACAGTAAATGATAGTTAACCTGGTTGGTGGTATACCTACCCCTCTGAAAAAATATGACTCCGTCACGTGGGATGATGATTCTTCCCAACTGAATGGAAAATAAAAAAACATGTTCCATACCACCAACCAGATAATGGAACATCATGGAGTTTTTTTCAGGGCAATCACTACTTGGAGGACTGGTTGGTGGTTCTAACCATCTTGAAAAATATTAGTCAATGGGAAGGATTATCCCATATATTATGGAAAATAAAACATGTTTGAAACCACCAACCAAAGGATCATAGATCATAGATCGTTCAAGTGAATAGTAACCATAGTTAGTCCACCCATTTATGAATAGGATAACCCCACATTCAGTGGGGACTTACTGACGATCCGACTGGGCATTTATAAACCACTGACGATCCGACGATCTGTGGGATGATCCTCCAAGCGCCCCTGCTGCCCAATAAACATCAGGATAGCTGCTTGTTGATGCTCATTTTCCCCCGTTCATATCAATGGATATTTCCGTGAAAAAAAAACAAATAAAGTGGGGACCTCCAGTTTCTAAGTTGGCTCATAGACCCCTCCAACTGCATATCTATATCACATATAATATATAATACTGTAGATATAAATATTATGCATAATATTGTGTCATACAATATCAAAAATCAATCCTCAGTTTGTTTTTTCAAATTACCGGCCAACCTACCAAGCACTTCTGCATCCACTGTAAAATCCAGCAACCCGTGGTGGCCCAGTAGGGCCCAGTGCCTCCAACCAGCCCACTTCCAACTCTTTCTTTCCTAGCAGGATCGGCATCCAAAAAGTCACTAAACACAACACGGCGCCTGATCTTGGAATCTTCATCAAGCCCGTTTCAGACTAGTTAACTTATAATATAAATATATATAAATTATATAGTCATGAGATGTCATGAGTCATAAGGGTCTGTCTGAAAATGCGAGCGCGGATAAAATTGCCATCCATATCTCCAAACTACAGGGAAAATGCTGGTGAACTATGGTGAACTGGTGAAGCCATGATTTAGGGATACGATTTTCAGACCCAAAGGGAACCATGGGAACCCTGGTATTGACCCGAGATGTCCGGGCCCATTTTCTGCTTGGCAAGTCATTGCTACTCGTTTTTTTCTGGGGCATTTCAAGACCCATAGGATCCATGTATGGTATATATGCTAACATTGGGGGTATATTAATGGTAAATGTTACCATATATAGCATACATGGATCCTATGGGAGATGACAATCAATCGTCGAGCAACTGCTCGCAAGTTTGCCCGGACGTTCCCAGTTTCACTTGAGCAATGATCCTACCGTCGACGATGACGAAGCAAAATCATCGCGAATCATCATTTAACTTTGGTTGGTGGTTTCAACCCCTCATATTAGTCAGTTGGGATGATTAATTATTCCCAATATATGGAAAAATAACATAATGTGTCAAACCACCAACCAGTAACTATTATTCCACGTAATTAATTATCTCCCGTACTCAGATCCTTCATCCCAAAGCATGGCTTGGTTCATGTAGAGTTCGCCAAAAGTGGCGCCTGCGCGGCCCGCGCCTTCAGAATCCAACATGAAAAAGAGCTCTTTGTACTCTGAGATCGACTGATAGCTCTGGGCGCAGGGCGATGAAAAAAAAACACATTTTTGGAGGATGCTGGGTGGATCATAGCCGGGACTATGCCGGAATACCATGGATGAATTTGATGCAAGAATAGCCCAAAAAGTACATTGACACCGACTCTCAACATGGCCAAGGTTTAATGGCAACCAACTAGAATTCCAAGCTTGTATTTGGCAAGGTCTATGTTAGAAAGGGGGGATGGTGCAAGGAACTCTTGACTCTTGAATCTTTTCATCAAATTCAAATTCAATTCTGGCAACTTTAGGAGTTTGCAGCCAAGGGTTTGGGGTTTACTGTCATGGACACGGGCCCTTATCGCTTGCAAATGTCGACAAAGGTTCTAGGTGCAATTTATACCTACCCACAAGTGGCTTCAACATCACATCCTCGGGGCTGCAGGCGCTCGGGCGTATGGAATGGGTACAACTATGGGATTTTTTAACAGGCTTTAACCTTCATCAGTTGGGATGTGAGCCCCCTACAACCGTGGTGAAATTTAACATATTTTTAACATAATATCACCCAATTCTTATGGTTCCACTGCGCTCCCAAGTGTAAATAGCTGGGGAGTTGCACCAACCGTCACCAACCCCTCCAGGTTGCCGCGCCATCAGCTCAAGGCCAGTACAGAAGTCCTCGCGCCACAGATTGGGGACTAACCATGGGATTGATCCGTTCAGATGGCATAAATCGGGGCATAAAGAGTAAGAAGTGGGATTGCAACCCCATGATGATCATGATGTGTTTCCTCTGATTTTATGTGACTTTGAACCAATCGCATGATTTTTATTAGCGGTTTCTGGAGGGAAGGCAGGTTTTGGATTCCTTCCTGCAGCTTTTGGACAAAAGCTCTGAGCAAACATGATGAAAAATTCCAACGGCACGGCACCTGGTATCTATCCTTTGAAAAAACGTATTGATTGAACTCAAATGATCGTTATTTTGGAACTCTGAACCAAGAAAATTGGTTCGGTTCTTCCTGTTACAATCCATAACTCATCATTACTATAGATCTTAATTGGAGATGATCCTACCCTCCTGTAAATTAACATGGATATGGAAAACCCAGCATTTGTGGATGGGCTTTCCGCATCTTTTGGTATGTTTCCCCTACACCCAAGAATTGGATACTAGAATAGCATCATTCTGAATTATCATAATTCACTCACCTGAAACGTGCGGTTATTTCGGCATACATACCCTACAGTAACATCATCATTTGTGCTGCACCCTCCAGTGGTGTTGGTCGTTGTATATCCCGGAGATCCCATGAGCCTTAGCTAACCTCGTTAGACACCAATTTAGCTATTTAAGGGGCCGTAGAATTGACTCAAAACGTGTCCTCCCAACTGAGCCGCAAATTACTGTACTATTGAATCATTGGAATTTAAGTTGGAGAAAATGGTGGGTTCAGCAACCAGTCAATTCACATAATATGCAAAAGAAAAAAAATCCGCTCCGGACACTGATCTACTTTCACGGACTAGTTTCATTGATCTTCCATATGTTACCCTCTGGTAAACTAACATAACTATGGAAAATCACCATGTTTAATGGGAAAATCCACTAAAAATGGCCATGTTCAATAGCTATGTTAAATTACCATATGTTACTTGCTTTCGTTTACTTTACAGGACTCCATCGGTGACCATGGTCCATTTGTCCTCCTGATTGATGCTGCCCTTACAGGCGCAATCAAAGGCCTCTGGCCATAGCCAGGCCAAGTCAGAATGGAAAGGGTTTTTTCGCAGCATTTGGGATATAGGACCCTTAAACATCCTAAAACTATATGGGGGGTTGCATAAATGGAGATAGCCTAAAATGGATGGTATATTTCATGAAAAATCCATCTATAAATGGATGATTTGAGGGTACCCCCACTTAGGAAACCTGCTTCCTGGTGAGAAAAAGTGGGGCTTTGCAGCCGAATTCTGATTTCATTTCTGGTGTTTCAGGCAAAAAGTGGCTTGTTTGAACCAAAAAGAGAATCAAAGAGCAACGCTCCGGGAATTAGACAGCAACGATTGGTAAAAATAGCTATTTATATCTATTTATCAAACATACAAAAACTTTTGACTGACAAACAACTATAATTATGTTAGGTTCTGACCAAAGCAACTGATTCTTAGAAAATCCTGCATACAAACACAGCGCTATGTTCTAACAACGACAACAACGACAACAACGACAACAACAACAACAACAACAACAAGGACAACAACAAGGACAACAACAAGGACAACACCAAGGACAACAACAAGGACAACAAGGAGGACAACAACAAAAACATCAACAAGGACAACAACAACAACAACAACAACGACAACAACGACAACAACGACAACAACGACAACAACGACAACAACAACAACAGCAACAACAACAACAACAACAGCAACTGCAACTGGAACAGCAACAATAAGAATAAGAAAAATAAAACATAATTAGAACAACAACAACAACAACAACTGCAACTGCAACTGCAACAACAACAATAAGAATAATAAGAAAAATAAGAAAAACAAGAAGAAACAGAAGAACAAGAAGAAGAAGAACAACAACAACAACAACAACGACAACGAGAGGGATAGTTGCAGAGGTGCAACCATGGAGTCATAGAGGTGCAACGGTGCAACCGGCAACGAAGTTGCATTCTATAACCAGGGATAGTCAACACCCTATAGACTGGCTGGTTGATAGGATGTGTTTCCATGGTTTTCCTATTTTTTGATTGTGATATTCCCATTATTTGTGTTGTAAAAGGATCATGATAATCCCCTAAACTAATCATCAACCAACTGGAGTTTTGAACACTGCTCATATGCCAACTGCCCCAACTGACCCAACTGACTGCTATCATTATGTCATCTTTCAACGCTTCAACGCCCACCAGGTAAACCTCTAGTCTTTGGAGTACCATGAAATAATACTGATGTGGTTAAATCAATGCCATGAACCACCCCATGTTTGATGGCGTATACCACCCATTTATGCTGATTTTGGGAATGGTTTATGATTGTTTTAACCACATGAATACCGTATTGTCTGGCAATTTTGGGTATCCGAATATCACATGTTTCTTCTCTTCGAACGGCGACGATTTCGAACGGGTAGCCCGGTCCCGCGGCCTCCAGCACCATCCTCATCCGTCGTGGATGTTGTCCATTCAAAAAATAGGCCAGCCTCCGCCAGGGACATCTTTGAGGGATGTCCAAACCCCCGGGGGGGCCATGTCTGTCCAAATCATCCAAACATTGACAGATATTGTTTCCCGGGATTTTTCTGGAATTTCATGGTGAGTTTTGGGAATCCTCCATTTTTTTACAATGTTAACAAACCACCCTATGAGGCTTGTGACGAATTCTGCCGGCCTCACCAATGGATGACTCAAATCCCCTGGACCTGAGGCTTCTGAGCATCCCCCAGTCATCACCATATATAGGTGGTATGGTCACTGGTCACTGGTCACCCAACATGGCTGGTTTATGACGTGGGATCCAAGGTGGGGATGGGATCTGCCAGGGGCGCGCAAAGGGGGACCTGGTTGTTTCAGAGCGATCCTTGATGTTCATCCCAAAAGCCCCAAGAAAAAGGTGATGGTTGGAGCCCAACAGTTCAACAATCATGTTGCATATTCTTTGTAGGATACTTCAGATTCATGGCCAGATTTGTATAGTAAGTACTTGGAAGTGCATCCCAGCAAGTGGTCAATCATCACTATTTAAGACTGTAAAAACGTAGGTGTATATATAATATTGCACTAGATGCACTATATACATACATAATTATCGATATATGCCGCAAATCATATTGTACCATATAACATAGCTGGGGATACTCGTTACTTTGCAACTGAGATGAGATATGAAAACGACATAAAACGACCCTTATCTTATCTCATGAAATACTAGTTGGGTCATAGCTTTCCCTACTACGGGTCAGTTCACCCACAATAACTCAGGTATTGTATAACTCCTTCGAAAAAAAAGAGAAAAAACAAGCTGGTCAGTTCCAGTTTGAAGTGGATGTATATATATATAGGATATATAATGATATATATATATAGTTAGTTTTAGGGGCCCCCTGTGGCCCTGTGGGGGTTCAAATACCACGGGGACCTTCAAAGCTCCCCCGCCCCCTTGCTTTTTGGGTCGCCCCACTGACTCCGGCAGCGTTGCCCCAAAGGCCCTTGAGCTGTTCGGCGAAGGCACCACCGATCTCAGGCCTGGCGAAGGCACCACCGTGGTCTATGATGGATGATCATGAATAGCGAATTTGTTATTTGCAACTCATAGCTACTTTTGCTGTTACATTATCAATAGTTACTACCGTTTTTTTGTGAATAATTATTGTTATGTACCATTATGTACTACTGTACTACTAATAGCATCTGATAGATACCAATAGTTTTGACATTCATAGTTCTTGCGATTTACTACGAAATATTGTAGTTGTTCTTTGTATTTTCAAATCTCATCAACAGTTGTTTTTGTTGTTCTTAAGAGTTATTCGTAATGATTATTGCTATAAAATAATTATTAGCAATAACCATAATGGTCATCATGATGGTCTATTGGTAGTTAATTCATTGTCAATTACTGGTCATTGAATGATACTGCTTTTTTAGTCCGGCATTTCAAATCAGTCTTGGGTTGTAAAAATGGGATTACCACAGAAGATCTCTGAACCAACATGTGCCAAAGTCACACCCTCTGAAAATCAAACATTGCAACAGAAAAGCCAACACTTACCCTCCAGTAAATTAACATAGACCCTGGCATTCATCGGGGTTGGAAGATTAGTTCTCCACTCAAAACATCGTTATTTTCAGTATTTTTTGCAGGGTCTATGTTAATTTACCAGAGGGTAGATTGGATACAGATAGATCATTACCCTCTGGTAAACTAACATAGCTATGGAAAATCACCATTTTTAATGGGAAAATCCACTTTTTCTATGGTCATTTTCAATAGCTACGTTAAATTACCAGAGGGTAGATCATGACTTTCCTCGATTGTCATATACACCGGCTCCGGGAGCCGGCGCATTGATCAGCTGGGTAGGTACCTTCCACATATGACAAACCTGCATCCAGCTATGACTAATATCTATAGCAACCACCAAAAGATTAAAACAACAATAACAAACTTTAAAACTTGGGGCCAAAATATGGTACTGTTAAATCCCCCAACACAATAGAAACGATAAATCTATGACTATTTCGGTGAGATGTTACTTTTCTATCTTTCTGAGGAGATCCCTATACATCGCTAACAAATCACTAGAAAATCGTAAAACCCATTAAACAAAAAAAAAAAACTAATAACCCCTTAAAAACACCCAGATTTTTTTTACATTCCATAAGAACCACGAAACATCCATATATGAATCTCTATAAATTATAATAAATAAAATGTCCTTTAAACGTCTATATCAATTCCCAAAGAAACCCGGAAAAAAAAAATAAAACATCCCAATAAATTCCTGAAAAACCCCTAAAACTGACTATGAAATCACTAAGAAAACCCTAGAAATCATTGAACCAAGGCACTTCACTTTCAGCGCCATGTCATTGCCATGGTGAAACCTCAAGTGGTCATAGCGGCTATTCACGCTAGGGCAACCCGAATCCTTAGCTAAGTCGGTGAACATAACTAGCATAACTAGGGTTTATGGTTACAACATGTTACAACTATATAGTGAATGGGGTTTATATGGGTTTATAAGGTCTGTAAACCAATTACAAGTAGGATGTATTCCAGATATACCTAATCAATTGATGTCAGAGGGATTTATACACCTATAAACCAACTTAGAACTGGGGTATGCAATAATGCGGGGGATCCAAACATGTTGTGTATCCCATAATGCGGGGGATCCATACATTATGTTGTGATAGGACATCCATAATTACGAACCATCCACAAATTGCGGTTGCCGTTCTAATGCTATTTACATAATTTTACATCAAGTTACCCTATGTTACCCTCCATGATTTCGAAGGACAATGATATGGCACATCCATGATTTCGAAGGACAATGATCTACTTTCATGCTGGGTATTCTATATGCAATTTTACTGAAGGGTACGTGTGCAGTGTGTTTTTCCAGATAAGCTTACATACACCTAAGAAAGTGCCGTTTTGTGTGGTGTGGTAGGGTGTGTTGCGTTCTGCCCGTGGCCAAACAACTATATGGCATCCGGAACAACGACTGATCCATCACCAGAAACATCAAAATAAAACCATGATAACAAGGATCACGATGACGATGATGACGAGGTTGTTGATAATGTTTATGATACAATGACAAGAATGTTCACAATGGTGATGGCGATGATGATCATGATAAAAATGATGATTATGATGATGACGACGATGATGATGACGACGACGATGATGATTATTATCATCATCATCATCATCATCATCATCATCATTATTAAGCTTACTATTACTAATAATAAGTATTATCATTATCATTATCATTATTATTATTATACGTTATATGTTCTTAACGTTATCGTCCATCTCATGATGATTACTACTATTCTTACTACTGTGATGGTGACGATGATCCAGGCCAGGAATCTTCGAAGCCAGGCAACTCTGCTTTGGGCGCATCACCACATGGGTCCTCGTTGGGAGATTTTTTCGATCCAGTTGTTGATCGTCTCCCTTGTCCAAGAATCGTCCTCAATACCTACCCTCTGGTTATGACTAACATAGCCATGGTATAGATGGCCCATTTGTAGATGGTTTACCTATTAAAAATGGTGATTTTCCATGGCTATGTTAAATAACCAGATGGTAATATAAAATTGATATTATGTAGTTGTTTGATAGTTGTGATAAAACCATATAAAACCAGAACTTCTTATCTTTAGCTCGATATCATGGTTGTACTGTTGTACTTATAATCTCTTACGTTACATGACATATCCCATCAGCCCCCGATTAATGAACCATTGCTAATTAATTTGGTGTATTCTCCGCCAAAACGTGAGTTCATCTGGTATTAAAATGGCACCCTTCAATTAAACAGACCAGTGTTTATTAATCGGGGCTGACATCAAGAATTTAACTGTAAAACCCATTAGTATTGATGTAGTTATAGTAATGAATATGCGTATTATCGATGGAATTTACTAATTGCCGGGCTACTAATGTTGATTGAATCTCAATTATATCTGGGTTCGTCTTAAAATACGGTACCCTCAAAATTATATGCTTCATCATAATTGTCCGTATTTCAATAGTAACCATTTTGAAATTTTGGGGGGTACAGCCCATTTTCAGACACATCCATATAATTCCATATACTGTATATTGTTGGTTAGTTTTATCAGTTATATCTTAAACTTCCACAAATATCCGATGATTCTTTATCACCATTGTGGCTGCTGAAATACCAATTTGTTGATACACCATCGCTATCCATGACTCATCATGACTCATCATGACTCATCATGACTCATCATGACTCATCATGACTCATCATGACTCATCATGACTCATCATCCGAGCAACAGAGGTGATCTCTTCAATGTCTTTCAATTTTTCGAAGAGTCTTTGCATCTTTCCCCCCTGTCGCGAGCTGGATTCGACAAGCGCAAGCGCGACATCGCTTGCGGTCAAGGATTGGATGTTGCATGGAACCGCAACAATTGGATCTGCAAGATGATTTTCATATTGGATATCGCATCTTTTGGGTACCATGCTTAATCTACGGAGTCTTTTTGCAATAACTTCAGCAAGCACCCGCAAGGGAAGACACTGTGGGTTTGCCATAGGGTACCCAGAAAAGTTCACGCTGGATTATCAGTTTGCCCCGATTTTTTTGACCAAGCCTATACCACCAATTGGTAATGCACAAAAGACCCATACCACACATATTCGGGTTCAGGCAAGCACAATCCTACATAAAACTACATATTACAGTAATGTGGGAAACCCACAATAATAAACCCACCATTCGGGGATGGTTTACAGGACCCATTTATGGTGATTCTGGGGATTGTTTATGATTGGGTTTACCACATTACCACATGAACATTTTTTGGGATTAATTACCCTCCAGTAATTTGTTACATAGCTATTGAAAAACGGCCATAGAAATAGTTGATGTTCCCATTAAACATGGTGGATTTTCCCATCAGTTTTTTGTATGTTTACCAGGCCGGGTAATTGTATACATAGGCTGATGTCCCATGATGTCCCTATGATGACTTCCCTATGTTTAACATTGAATCATCCCATCGTATCCCCAGAACGTCCTTCTTGGTCCATATGAAAAAAATCAGGTCTTCACCGATATCAAGTTGGTACCCTCTGGTTATGTCAAAATAGCTATTGAAAATGGCCATTTATAGTGGATTTACCCATTGAAAATGGTGATTTTCCATAGTTATGTGACAGTTTACCAGAGGGTATATCGAATGATCGGTCAAGTTTAGAGACAAAAACCATCATTGATATTGTTGGTTCTATCTCCCATTCAATATATACCCATTGGCACCCCTATAAATCCCTATTTTTTCATGGCTGAATCCAAATTCACAATGGCTGATGGGGGGGTTCCAAAATGTGAATCAACCCCAACTTCAACTGCCATGTTCCCACATTTATAGCCCTTAACATAACAGTTGTAAATGCGATTCTAACTCCTGCAACTAAGAGTTGGTTCTATATCATATATATCACTGACATGTGGTTTTCGAAGCCACTTTCTAACTGAGGCCATAATAGCAAAAACAATTGAGGATGGGTCAAATTAAATTCAATTTATACCATTAATCACCACATGTCTGTTGTGTTTTTAAACATCCATAGGATCCCTACAGCATCCCATTTCCAAGCCGCCCCAGGACCTCCAACACGCGGTGCGGGATCTGAAGCCGCGCCATGTGCTGGTGGGTGTCATTGGCCAAAGAACCTCGGGTGACGCAGGTGAGAAGGGAAGATCATGGCTGTTGAATGCGATGTTCCCATCGTTTTCGCAGTTTTTGGCCATTCAGACCTCCATGATTTTGGTTAAAAAAATCCAGTGGATTTCCAACTTTTTCTTGTATCTGGAACATCATGGGGATATTACCCTTTGAATGTGTCAATATGTGTCAATCAAACATGGCTGCAAAATCCCCAATGGAAGTTTCAACACACCTGTGATTTTGGCCAGAAACATATTATTCCCCCAGCCAACATGGACCCTATCATGCATAGGGAGTTGGAATGGGGTCTATGTTAATTTTGGGGATGGTAAACACATGTGATTTTTGCAGGATAATTGAAGACACATAGACCTTTCCGGGAAAAAAAAAAACAAAACATTAAAACAAAAAAAATGTTTGGCCAACAAAAACTGGTGAGCCAGCGAATTATGATTGTTGATCACATATTCTCAAGGAGGCAAACGCTAAACCAAACATTTTCCCAAAATATGTGTCACGCGTAAAGCATGCCAAATTCGGAATGGGTCAAAGTTGGGTTCTCCACAAATTGGATCCTTCCTGTGCTTATACTGAAATTCATGTATATACCCTCTGGTAAACTAACATTTTGCAATGGAAAATCACCATTTTTAATGGGCAAATCCACTATAAATGGCCATTTTCAATAGCTATTTTGACATAACCAGAGGGTAAATGTTTATGACAAACATCTGTGGCTAATGCACAAATAAAGAACAAACGTCTCAGTACTGTGGCGAACATTAAGGTCATGTCACCCATGAAATCTCGGCAGCAGTTCACCCCAAAATAGCTGGAGAATGCTGGATATAGCTGGGTGTTCATCCACCTCAAATACACGGTATGGTCTATGATCACTACCCACTGGTAGCTTAACATAGCTATTGAAAATTGCAGACTTATAGTTGATTTACCTATAAAGATTGTGATTTTCCATAGCAAACTGTTAGTTTTCCAGAGGGTAATCATCAAATTTGGCAACATCCCACATACTATAACAATAACTCACTGACCTGAAGACTTTGGCAACATCCCATTCATTCATCCAGATTGGATCCCATTAAATTCAAAGATGTTAACTCACAATCCCATTCATATTCCATTCATATGTCATTTACAGTAATTGATATTCCATTCTATGATCCCATTATTCAATATTATTCACCAATTTAGAGTTAATTTTCCCAGCTACCAACCTCCAGCGGAGTGGTCTTTTTAGTTTCCCATATCCGCAGACCAGATATGGGGATTTCTTAAAATGGATCCCAAAAATCCATGGGTTTCAATGCAAAATGGTCGAGCCCTGGATGGATTGGGAGTACCACCATTTTTAGAAACTTCCATATGATTCCTGATCGCCGACCTAAATAACCCCGCGCCAGAGAGCGGGAAAGTCCACGTAGACGTTCAGCTTGGTTGGCCTCGGCGTCTTCCCATTATTTATCCACAGTGAATCTTAGATACCCTGCAAAAAATCTAATATCTAGTCTAGCTGGTTAGGACTAATTTTCCTAACCAAAAGTTGTGATTTTCCATTTTTACCATTGATAGGTTAAAGTACTATATCTAACCGAAAGTGGTGACTGTCCATATTTTTTTCCTATAGCTATGTCAAATTACCAGAGAGTAACTTCTATGGTTTTGGTCAAATGTTTCGTGTCAACACTGGTTGACCATCCACATACTGGGCTATCCATCACCATGAAAACAGCATCTACTGAAATGGAAGCACACAATTAACCTGGGTTGAGGGGTTTAGAACCTGGAAACTATAAAATTACAGTCAAATTAAAGCAATTTGGAACATGATTTTCCTACTCTAGCCTGGCTAATCTTGAATACCTTGCAAACAATGCTGAGTATCTTTGCTATGACATATTCCTTAATTATCAAACCACAGTTCAACCACTATCCTACATTATCCTACCAGATGTTATAAATGTCCATTTCCTAAAGTGTCCCATAGCAAAACAACATCATTTACCCTCTGGTAAACTAACATAACTGTGGAAAATCACCATTTTTAATGGGAAAATCCACTATACATGGCCATTTTCAATAGCTATGTTAAATTACCAGAGGGTACCATTCACCCGATTGTCCCCGTTGGGATCCCGGCCGACCCGTTTTGCGCCCGCCCCGCTTTGCTGGGCGTGGCACAGACCCTGGTGGATTTCACCGAGAAATGCTCATGTGACTCATGGGGCATGGGATAGAATGAGTTGGCACAAATGATGTTGGCTACCCTATGGTTATTTAACATAGCCATGGAAAATTGCCCATTTATTGTTGGTTTACCTATTAAACATGGTGATTTTCCATGGCTATGTTAGTCATAACCAGATGGTAAATACCATGGTGTTTTACCATGTATAAAACCCTTCCGGTCATTCATTAAAAACACCACTTGGGAACTGGAAGCTATGGCATCTATGGACTCGGGTCTCGGCTGGCCATGCGGAGCTGTTTTCGCCTCGCTGTCGCCATGTCCAAGGTTTCCGGCAGAATTTCCAACCAAATTCTGGAAGGAATGAAGCATACCCCGAAGGAATTCGGGAATGACTTCGCCAAACCATGCCTAATAGGGATAATTTTAAATGGGTGAATCAGTGAACCGCAGTAAAAATATGACCATCAAATACCGCAATTTCTATCTTTGTCAGGAATCATCGGTTTTTGTGGAATCTTCATCTTTGCAGTTTGGGATCGAATCGGACGTGTCAGTCAAAAATCAATTATGCTGATCAGCAGCTATGTTTCAAAGTCAATGATATTGTTCTTAATATGTGTTCTAAAATCTCCAAATGGCTTTGTCAAAAAATCAAGAATGCCCCTAAATCCATGAGTGCATCCTTTTCTCTATACAATGTTGTATGGCATACCCCGTTTTCAGAAACACCCAAATGAAACGCCATATTCCAGATACCATCAAAATCCTCAAATCATTCCTTTAAAATCCCCATGATATTCACAACACTTGTTCGTTAGTTGAATCCCATAAAATATCAACATAAAATGGTTGGTTTCATGCCATCATACCCATCATACCGATATGTTTCTAATGGTTAAACTCCTAGTTGGGTTTGTCTGATCATGGAGTATCCCTCAAAACGGCTGCTTATCATATGTTGTCACTATATCATGTTCCACATAATTTGGCTATTTGTGGGGTATACCCAATTTTCAGACCCCAAAGTTGGAGATGTTTGTGGTTCGTTCTATCCCATTGATACTGCTCATAACTATACCCATAAATTCAATATGATATACTATATATATGATAAATAATATTATTAATTAAATATATATATATAATATATATAAGTTTAATACATAATATAATATAAATATAATATAAATATAATTATAATATTAATATTACATATAATATTATATATCTCCATGAAATCCCTACGATTCCCATCCTGGGGCACCCCAGCGCGAGCAGCGCTGTTGTGCAACACCTTCAGGTCGAAGAGAATGGGATCCGCCAGAACCTGAGTCCAAATGGGCGATTCGCATGAAATCCACCGCAGTTGAACAGTTGTAGATGGCAACATGGCACTGGAAAGGCTGTCGATCATGGGCTTCTCCTGAAAACTGAAGGATTGATCAGCACTTATACCAGGATACCATCTATAGTACATTACATACCGTGGATGGTTGCGAAATCCTGTATGAGTTGATGGTCTATCCCATGGCTTATCCCATTGATAATCTCATTGGGGCCGTGTGGAGGGTATATCATTAAAATCTTAAATATACTAAAATGGCAATTTGCAAAGTCCAGCTTTACTGGCGAACTACGAATGTCACAGGCACCTTTTTGTCATAGTTACCATCAGAACTGGCAACTGGTGCAGGATTTCGCACCGTAGCCCTGAGCTCATGGCATCCACTTTGGCGATCAACTCCTGCCACCGGCGCCAACGCTATCTCCAACCACGGTCAAAGCTATTGGATCCTCAACAAAAATGCCCCAAAATCGTCCCAAAATCATCCCAAAATCTGCAATTTTGATCAACCTTTTGTGGTTTTGGAGGAAATCCAACGATAAACCATCCTCAACCCATCTTTCTCATTCTGGGGGTTTGGAAAGAACAAATACCCCATCCCAAATAGGCGTTGGGTTTACCACATTTGGTTTCGCCGGTTACGCCTCATATATTGGTTACAGTAATCCCCAGAAAGATAGAAAAGTAGAATCATGCAGAATCTTACTAAAATAGCAATGTTTTTTGAGGATTGCACCTATCCTAATAACTAACAACAATAAAAGTGAAAAAAAAGTATAAAAAGTACTTAATCCTACTATGTTCATTATTTTCTGGGGTACAGTACATGAAATCCCTAAAAATAGTTACAGGATGGTGCCCCCCAGTTATAAGTTGGTTTATAAACCCCATTAAGTATAGTTATATCTGCCATAAACCATAGTTATGGGAGTTATAAACCAACTTAGCTAACTATGGGGCACCACCTTGTAGAATGTTGTAAATGATTGATTTCCTGCGGATTCCACCCTATTCCAGCCATTCCCCACGTGGCTCGTGACCTGTGGATACCTGTGGCCCCCAACGCGCTTCGTGTGGCCCTCGCGCTTGAGCCACTCCATGCGCTCGTGCACCGCCAGGTCCTCCATGTGTTGCCGCAAGGGGTCCTGCGTGCGCCAAACAAAATGGGGGGGGAATCAATGGGAATTCCAGGATCCATTTTAATGGAGGTACTGCACCATATTTTTGGCCATATGTTGGGGGTATATCCCCTGAAATTTAGGCAAATAGGCCTTATATATGGTAGGTACCTCCAATTTAGGTTCCTGAAATGGCCATTGAGGGAATGGTGATTCTTGTGGGATTTGTCTATGACATGTTTATGAATGTGATCTTTATGGGAATCGATGGACTTGACTGAGCGATGTTTTTGGTAGCTTTACGTTTGTTTGATGAATTCAATTGTATTTGAGTGGGATTAGCAACCCCCCAGTCATAGAATGTCATAGACAAACAAGTTTGGAAATCTGGAAATTATGGAGGAAACATCATCGAATTGGCATCCTGGAAAGACAATTCTATCCTTTTGGGGACTACTTTTTTATGTGTGGCCTGGTCAAGAGTCAAAACCCATTACATATAGACACTGAAGTTATATCGTTCTAAATTTGTTTGGTTATGTTTAAAAGAATGTAAAACAAGATAAAACAAGTACCAAGTGCTTGTTGGGGCTGTCAACACTGAGAGTCATTGTTGTCATCCAAATGTCAACCAAGATGATGATTTAAGGTGACCGTAAATCTTTCTGTGGCTGTGGAGGATTCCGCCTCATTCCCCAGCAAAGGGAGACTCATCCATTTCAATGATTGTGATAGACAGGTGAATTTTATAACCCGAACCACCGACTGACTTGTTGTTCTTCTTGGATGATTTGTACCACTATAACCGACTAGACTAGACTATAACTAGTTGGTGGTTGAGCCACCCCTCTGAAAAATATTAGTCAATTGGGATTATTATTCCCAATATATGGAAAAATAAAAAATGTTCCAAACCACCAACCAAATAATAACCCACAAGTAGTACTCCATTCACCACTGATGATCTCCCCCCTGTCCATCCAATGTCCATCCTGTCCTTATGCGTCTTCTTGGCGATGAGCCCAGGCTCGTCGTTGCGAAGCAAGGCGGGGGCTGATTGGGGCCTCGGGAACGACCCGACACACGCGACGAACGCGGCCGAAATTAGGGCCTTTTTGGGTAGGGAAAATACGATTCGACCCTGAGGACACATGGTTTTTGAAGCCGGGGAAAAGGACAAAATTAAATTTGAACATATTTTATCCTAGGGACATATGACATATGGACTTTGAACTGATTTAAGGTGACTCAGAAGATTCTACCAAGAAACATCTGGCCCAAAAAATGGGCATCTGACCAAGAAAAGAACACCAGAAAATCAAAACGATGGAAACGACCACAACTATATACTGATTCTGCGCCACAAAGATGAGAAAACAAGTCTGACAAGAAACACGGACTTGATTTTAAATGACTTGAATTCTATCAACACAAACAGTATAGAGCTGTGACCAAACCGAATGGGATAGAACCAACGAACATGGCAATATATTATGGCAATAAAGACGTGAGACACATCATCCACCCTTTTGGGCCATGTGATATAGGGGAAACGCCCCAAGACGTTTTGGTGTATCCTTCGTTCTGTTGGCATATCTTGACCGATGTCCCACTTTCGTTGGGTGAAACCCATGATATATTTTTACAATCTGGATACGCATCGAAAAATTACACTAAATTCACTAAATGCCAAGCCGGACTTACCAAGATATGGGTGTTTCAAGAACTTTGGGTCGCCCAAAATTAGCAGTTGTCCTTTGAAACGTGACCGATCACGTGGATGATTTGGGGACTCCCCATGCTGAGAAACCACCATCTTCAACTGAACTCGCCAAATGGGTTTGTTTTGCCCCAAAAAAGTGGTTTCTGATGTATACCTCATTTTCAGACAGACCCAAATTGGAGATAGGTGGTTCTATGATATATGAATTAATATAATCAATATATTATAATAATTTATAATATACCCATTAATAGCACATTGGCCCATTAATAATTGCATGAAATATCATGAAATCCTCATTATTATGTTTTTCTCGATTCCCTTGGATTTCCTTAAGGATGCCAAAAACAATTCCCCACTTCGAGTGGATTTCCCATTCCCAGATGCTCCATGTATGGTATATTTACCCACACAAAAAAGTGATGTTTGGGGTTTCTATGTGGATAAATATGATCAATTCTCCACCACGGAGAATTTATGAGCTATGGCTGAGGAAAAAAGCGCCCCCCAGCTTCACGAGTTTCACCATGGGGATCCAGCACATTCAACCCATTTTGATTGGGATTTACCCGGCCTGGTAAACATTCACAGTTTGCCACCTTGAAAATGGCCATAGAAATAGTTGATTTATCCAGCTATAAAAGGGTGATTTCCATCGTTTTTTGTATGTTTACCAGAGGGTATCTATATGATATAGCTAATAGATGCTAATAGCCAATGATCATACGTTATATTACGCTATAACATGTTATAACCAGCTAGATCATAGATCTTTGATGTTTGGGAGTTTCAAGACGACTTCTCCATTCCACCAGGGAGTTACTCCGCCGGCCTGCGCCGGATCGCCGGGGGGGCCTCTTTCCGATGCCTCGCGGACTCGCAGCTTCAAAACGGTGGATTCCGCTGGGGGTTCTACCGGAAAAAGAAGGGCATAGCATGGCATAGCTATAGGGGGATTTATATAACATGATTTAACATGTTTTTTTTTAGATCTCTCTTGGGGATTACGATGGATTGCGTTTTTTTTAGGGGAATCATTTGCATGATTTAAGCATGAAACATGGGGATAGCATGCAAAAATGATGGGATAGGTTTTCCCTGGAACCAATTCTGGGGCTTGTGAGTGTTACACTGCAACATTCACTGATACCTGAAAAACCTCTCAAGCTGGTGCTTGTGGGAAACGCGAGAAAAGCCTCAGCTCTTTAAAAGGTGGCATGAAATGAACGATGCCTTGAATCTTGTGACCACGCAAAAAAACACTCATATCCCTAACAAAAAAAAGACGTGGGCGACATTTCAGGGTGGCGCGCGCCACCTACGACAGTCACCACGCTATGCACATCCTCCACTTTTCTGTCTCTTTTTTTGGGGGATAGACTCCATCGATGGGACTCACATGATTGGTGAAACCCCAAATGATATGTGGAGGTTTCCATAAATGGGTTTATAATGGAAAATCCCAAACAAACATGGATGATTTGGGGGTACCCCTAGTGTAGGAAACCTCCATATGTGTACGTACGGTTAAATGAACAAATGTGTTGAATGTTCTAATTAACAAATATAATATCTGGCTATTTCACCCCGTATGGTTCTGAGTCAAATCCCTAGGCCCTAAGTACCTTAAAATAGCTGGTTCACGGATGTTTATCCCCCTCAGTCATATTGTAAGAATAGGTAACTTGAACCCATTCCCGTATAATTAATAGCTACGGAAGAATGCAAGCTTCAACAGCTAGATCATCATATATTGTTCATCTTTGACTGGTCCATTTTCGTTCATTTTCCATAGCGATTTGTTGTATAACCAGAGGGTAATGAGAATAATCATTGGACTATTACATATTATTAATTGGATAGAAAAATATGGATTATGAGTGGATTATCATCGTGGGAATATCATGGGAATTCATAGATTCTGGGTAAATTATAATATTTCACTAACCTGAATCTTGCGGCCATTTGGGGATGATTTTCCTTACTAACCATGATTCCAGGGCTCGGTCGCAGTGAGGTCGTGATCAAATTTACCCAGATATCATGGGAATTCATAGACGATTATCATTACAATTGTAGATTAATATGGATTATTAATGGGATTATTCCACTATATCATCATTACATCATATCATTAATACCATGGATTTGTTGTAGATTCTGCTGTTGAAACAGCTGTGATGTCGCATCGCCTGCCAGGCTCAAGCCGAGCTTTGGAGCCAGCCTAGGGGCCATTTTTTTTCGGCCAGGTTTGGGGAGATTTTTAACACAGGCCCAAGATGAACAAAAACAGCAACACAACATAGGGATTTCAATGTGAACATTGGAAAAAAACATGGTTTGTACTTACAGCAACCTGACTTATTAGACTGAGATATAATGATATATATATATATATTTCTATCTTGGATCTTATAGTTGTGTGAACATAAACAAACTTATAAGATCTTAGAAGTGGAGGGCCCCAACTTCTATGGCTAGCCCATCCTTGCGTTTGTATGTGTTTGTTGAAATATACAGTATAGTATAATTATATGCATGTATACGTATAGTTTACCACCCGAAAATTCAGAACAACATATCTGGTTGGTGGTTTCAACCTACCCCTCTGAAAAATGATGTTTCGTGAGTTCGTCAGTTGGGATTTTCTGAAATTCCCAAGTGTTTCTGGAAAGTCAGAAAAATCACCATGTTGGGATTTTCTGGAAATTCCCAAGTGTTGGGATTTTCTGAAATTCCCCATGTTCCAAAGCACCAACCAGATATCAACATGTATACCATACACCATCTTATAGTCTCCATCATCGGCACCCAGGATGTGTCCTTTTAAGACGTTGCCGTGACGTTGCATGGTGAATCCATCCGTGAAACATCGCTGGATTTAGCTGGTTAGTACATTTTAATACATGTTACCAATGATAGGGAAAACACTAAAGTACTATATAAAGATTAGTAAAGTATCTAGCCAAGGTTGATCCAAATATCAAAGTACTAAAGTATCCAACCAAAGTTGACCCAGTGCGAGCCCTTCCGCCCTTCCGCCCTTCCGGTTTCGAGGGTGTTTTATGATCAGTTCGAAGCCCCTTGGGACTCGAAAAAACCCAAAGCGAAGAGTTCTTTTCTCATGATTTGTCTTCTGGTTGGTGGTGCAATAACAATCTTCAAAAATATGAGTGCGTCAATGGGAAGGATGACATCCCATAGATTATGGAAAATAAAAAATGTTTGAAACCACCAACCAGTCTTCATTTTGGCTATTCGGATGTACCCTCTGGTAATTTGTTACATAGCTATTGAAAATGGTGATTTATAGTGGTACTAGTAAATCGGATTTACCCATTGAAAATTGTGATTTTCCATAGTTATGTTATTTTACCAGAGGGTAATGATTCACTAACATAGTATTTGACTCACTACCTTTGGGTTTCCCATGGGCTATGAAAATAGGCTACCTCCAACTGCTACACAAAAAAAGGTGGTCGATCCCCCATTTTCAGACACACCCATCTCATCTGGTTGCTGGTTGGTACGCCTACCCCTCTGAAAAATGATGGAGTGAAAGTCAGTTAGGATGATGACATTCTCAATATATGGAAAAATAAAAAATGTCCAAACCACCAACCAGTCACACACACATATATATATATATATTGCTGGTTAATATCATGTTATATCCCCTTTTTGTCTCCCCTTTATTTAAAAAAACACAAACACACGCACACACACAGCTGAAAATGAGCCTGGAGAATTTGACTATAAAAGCGAACGGTCCCCACCCCAACGCAGAGCTCATTGAAAGTTGTTCCACGTGAGTAATACATATTCACAGGAATGTCCCAGTAAATCGTTATTTTCACCGGCCAAAACCAATCTTTATTGGTAAATCTCATGAAAAATCTCCCAAATCCCACAATTTTCTAGGATCAAAGCACATCAAATCTATGATATTCGTAATTCGACCAACAACCTTTGATCTATTTCAGTTTATTTTTTTGATTTCGTCCAAAAAAACCCTGGATGCCAGGCTGGGCCGCCCGAACGGCCGATTTGGGGCGTCCACCTGGTTGATTTTCCCCAAGGAGAAACCTCTATTGATGGGGAAAATCTAAGTGCCACGGTTGATTACCGGAGGCTGTGTTTGATGGATTTGAAAGCTCAAAGCCAATTCTAATACACAAACAAATAGCCGTCTTAGGATTTCAAACTAGCTTAAAAAAGTTTGTTTTGAAGCAGCAAAAATCAGGATGTAAGAATACTCTATGAGATTCCTACGTGATTTCATAGGAATGTTGGTTTGGAACTACAGCAACTATAGGATTTACGGATCATGATTTCTGATGGATCTACAGTTATGAACGGATTGGATTGCACTTTGTCGAGGATTAAATTTTGGGGCACCAACGGAGCCGCAGAAATTGTCATTTTTTGCGGTGGAAACACTGGTTGGTGGTTGAGCCCACCCCTTCTGAAAAATATGAACGTCAAATGGGATGATGAAATTCCCAACTGAATGGAAAACAAAAAATGTTCCAAACCACCAACCAGTTCACCATCCATGTCATGGGGAGTGCTATGCGGCTATACGGCTATAACCCGTATGCCAGATGACGTTTCCACAGTTCCCTCTATTTCCTGGAACCTGGTTTCGTGCGGAGGGAGTTCGCCACAAACAAACCCATGGGACATCGCTACCAAACATCATCGGATGGGATATCGCGGTGTAGCTTTCACCATCTTTCACCCCTGCCTTTGCTTCCTGAGAGGGGGGTAGAACATGGTAGAACCACCAGTTTCTACCATTCTTGCACAATCCTGGTCGCTGTTTCTCCATGCTCCTGGGATTATTGTCCCATTCTCGTGGTATGTTTCATCTACGGTAGATTCTTATATATCATGTTTTATTGGTTAGGCTTGCGCTTTTACCCCCGCAAATCATTTCTTTGGGCTGGTTGTCAAAGTAAATATCTAGAAGTTGCTGTATTCCATGATAATTACAAATGTTTTGCGATTTTCCCTTTGGAATCCCTTTGGAAAATGGATGAACAGGGCTTTCTGTGGGATTTCATAGACAACTATCAACCTCCCTTTCCTCACCTAAGGTATTCTTGGACGACGTCCGAGCAAGAGGCAACCGACCTGACATTTCTTCAGTGGCTGCAGGTCAGGCGTGCTTTTGGCTACAACCATGGCAAAATATCGTCCAAAAGTTGGAAAATCACTAAAAAGAAACTGTGGTGATTCATATCAGTTCTAACTGGAACTGCAGTCACAAGCAATAATCACAACTAGTGTATAGTAGTCCCACAAAGGATGCCAGAAAACTTTTCCAGGATGGTAGTTGGATGTTGTGTTTCCAATTTATATATCTATGATTGGGGGGTTGCTATGTGAAAGATGATAAATATAGATACTGTAAACAATCATAAACAAGCGCTGCATCTGGTCATCAATGGTTATCCAGTGAGCAGATTAATGCAATTAGGGGATCTATATTGATATTAATGGCGAATCAATAAATTTGTAGTAAATCAACGAGAGCGAATCAACAAATCTAAAGTGAATGAGTCAATGAATGAAATGAAATGAAATGACATGAAATGAACATGAATGAATGATTTTATCATCAATCAATAAATTTCAAACTATTTTCTCATTGATCACTGATCACTGTATGAAAACATATTGATCACTATATGTTTATGTAATGTTTATGTAATGTTTATGTTATGTACATCTTGGACGAGCGTCCCACAGATCGTAACCAGCACTGGGATCACTGGGGGCTGGCACTCGTGCAAGTGTGACGCAGGGGTGTTCGAGCCTGCCATTGGCATTCTTTCGGCAGAAAACCTGGGTAAAAAAACACATATGACGCATAGCCGCATAGGCATACCATCAATGCATGGTCCTATTTTCTTACAATCAGCTACATAATCTATATAGCAGCTACATGTAGAGGTAACATACCATTCGACATAGAGGGAACGGCTCATGAGAACCTCAAACACCAGTCTTGCAGAGGTTTCAAACATTGTTTTGGCATAGGGAGAGAACAAATGGAACAAATGAGAAAAACTGATCAGGTATCAAAGTCCAAAGGCAATCAAAGTTCGATGATAAATCTATGCTTCTGTGTGAAACGGATCAGGATCAAGCGGATTATCACCCATCCATTTCAATCATTCTGTCTGGACAACCCCCAAAAAAATAGAATCTAATTTCTCAAACCTGGCTGAAAAACTTGAAAATCATGCATGAAACTCATGAAAGTAGACCCACATCTCTATATTGCCTAGACTCTTAGACCCACTTTCCTCACTTTCCCCAACACGAAAAACATGGTTGTTTTACTCCATGATTTTTCAGATGTCCTCATAAACTCCTTCAAATCCCGCATTTCACCTTAGTTTAGCCCTTCAAATCCCGCTGGTACGTCCCGAGAAAAATCTGCTCATTTTCCATTCATGTTCCCATGATTTTGGATGATATTTGGTATACTTCTTACCAATTCAACATGGCTAAGCATGGCTAAGCATGAAAAAACATGGCTAAAAATATCTTCACAAATATCAACATAGTGTGCTTAGCTGCTAAACATCTTCAAATCAATGATATCAAGCTGGAAACGTCTTTCGCCTTTTTTTGGGGTGGCAAATCGCCAGCGATGTCTTTCTTCACCCGGTCACCCGGTCGTTTCCGCAACGGTGTCAGCCGGAAACGGCCTCAGCGCGGCCGGGTTGCTCCGATGCCAAATCCACCGCGGCTCCTCAGGAGTTTGAAATTTGGTGGAAGTTGATGTGGGAATCTGATGAACATTGAAGATTGATGACACTTGGGGTGAATTTGATCAATTTTGATTGATCTAGACCTCAAACCTTACCCCAACAAAAAGTGGCGATTCAATTGGCACGAAATCGGCTTTAAACATGTTTCAACCGTGTGAAATATGTCGGGTTTTGATTCACCAAGCACTCAGTGATCCCTGCTACTGACGTGTGCCATTTCGGCTGATAGATGATCACTGAACACCCAAGTAGCACTTAATCACTTAAACTCAGATTGCTTTGAACATGGCGAATCTTAGATAATTTGCCGTAGATATCCATAGATAGCCATAGATATCCATAATGGATATCCATGCCTTGTTGATATTGTTTCTTTTCCCCGTTGATACGTATCCTTCTCCCCGTTGATACCAAAACTCACGCAACGGACCCAGTGAAGCTTTCGGTGCAAGTGGCGAGTAAAGAAGCTGGACACCGACTGCCACTGCGGTTGCCGCCTCTGCAAACAATGGGGGATCCCCAAGTCAACATTTATATATATATATATACATGTATGATGTTTCTTTGAATGGTCGTTTCATGAACATGTGTGATTAAACTTTGGATGTTTCTTCAAAATGGTTGCTTCATGTTGTTTCCATACTAAAATGGTGATTTGCCATCGTAAAATTGTGATTTTCCATACTAAAATGGTGATTTTCCATCGTAAAATTGTGATTGTCCATACTAAAATGGTGATTTTCCATCGTAAAATTGTTATTTTCCATCGTAAAATGGTGATTTTCCATACTAACATGATCTAACATGGTCAATGACTGGATGAGAACTCGGGCTAACCATGGATGGGAAACCTCCAAACGGTCTCCAACAGCTGCAGAGAACTTGGAGGGTTATGAGTGAAACTCGAAACGGAAAGTACCCTCTGGTTATGTCAAAATAGCCATTGAAAATGGCCATTTATAGTGGATTTACCCATTGAAAATGGTGATTTTCCATAGTCATGTTAGTTTAGCAAAGGGTATGTATTTCATGTCACTGCGAAATACACATGATACAATATATGGATATATGGCTCAAAGTCATAACCTGTTGATACATGTTGCCTCCAACTGGTTTTTGGCTGGTGCAATAAGCTGATGATATCGCAATCATATGGCCAATCGCCTGTGCATTCCACTGGTGGAAAATCAATGTTTGATGGGCTGGGAATTCATTTTTTCCGGTTGAAGTGACATTCACCTGGTAGATCCTGATTGTTTAAATAATGTTGAATGCAATGTACCATTCAAATCCATTCAATACCATGAACCTATGTACTAGTACATTCAAATTTCAAGGTTGACTCATATGGTAGTTGAACGGTAACTGATCAATGCAACGAGAACATGTTCCAGCTTGAAGATTTGAAGATACTTGAACATTGTTCAGACCCCGAAGTATCATCCCTGAACATACCCGGCCTGGTTATGTCAAAATAGCTATTGAAAATGGTGATTTATAGTGGATTTACTATGATTTACCCATTAAAAATTGTGATTTTCCATAGTTTTTTGTATGTTTACCAGAGGGTACTGGGTGGTGAATGGCCAAGATTCCGTTCGTGCTTCAGCACGAAATGGTAACCCATCATCTATCCATTGTACCATCAGTCTTGGTGGCAAACAAAACATATATATATAATATATATATATATATATAACAGCCAAAAGAAAGCAGATCAAGCAAATCGACAAGTTGCAGGAATGATACGGAGATCAGTTTTGGTAAATATCTAATTAAGACACTATTTACCAACTAATCTAAATGATTGGTAAATATCTAATTGAACATCATCTGACTAGCAACGGTTGCATCCTGGAAAAAACTCTGGGGCATCTTTTGGGGTTCGACCCAAGTTCGCACCTGGCCAACGGTTGGACCTCAGAGTGATACAGCTGGGAGCCTCAAAAGTTGGGGCTTTGACCTGATGAAGACCATCAGAACTTGTGTTTTCACCATGAAAAATATGGATTCACCGTGATTTACTCATCAAACATTGGAAATTCAGTGAATGATGGATTTTGGGTCTGTCGGAAAAAAACATATGCTATTGCATCCAATTCATGGCAATTGAAATTCATTTGTGAAAATCATGATCTTCCGATGATTTTCAGAGGACACCATTTGCACTAAATCATACGTGTCTTGAATTACCAGGGCCAGGGCGAGTTGCATCCATTTACCAACTATCATCATTGCAGTCTCTACAATAAACCATTCCTTCTTGGAGTATCCAAGCATCACTCCAAGTGTCACCTGGAAGCCGAACATACGTAGATTTTTGGAATGACCGAGACCGATGCTAGACGACTGAAGCTTGTTCCCTCACCCTGATCCATCGAAAATGGATGTACCCTCTGGTAGACTCACAGTTTGCGAACAGGAAAATCACCATGTTGGATAGGTAAATCAAAGAACTATTACATGGCCATGTTCAATAGCTATGTTAAATTACCAGAGGGTAAATCCCCCGCACAAAATGCTGTCATGGGTCTTTGATCCATCCATGTTGTAAGGATCCCAGTCACAAAAAATGGCACTCGGCCATCAGTCGTTTCCGAACATTTTGGGGGCCAGGCTGCCAGGTCTTGTATATTAATTGCTACCCGCCAGTAAACTAACAGTTTGCTATGGAAAATCACAATTTTTAATAGGTAAAACATCTATAAGTATGCCACTGTCCATAGCTATGTTAATTTACCGAAGGCTAAACCATGCATCAAAGATGTTTTAATGCCACCAAACCGTTTGATCCATAGAAGCATTATGAGTTCCTCACCAAACTGGTCAATCTTTGGTAGTCCGCAAACAAAAGTTCTGTTGCTGGCTATGCATCGTTATGGTTATGGATCGTTATTGTTATTTTCCATTTGTAGCATAAAACTAAAGGATATTAGTACCTCTCCAAGGTGATGCAATTTTGCCACTAACACCAACTGAAGCTGGAAGATCGGGTCTAGCCGTCTAGCCGTCTAGCCGTCTAGCCGGGGTGGGTTGTTACACCAGCGCAAACGAGAAACGGGATGCTCATGGGCGATGACCTTGAGCTTTTCAGAAATATTCACCTGGCGTTTTGAGGTCGTCCCAGTTCTGGCTAGAAAAAGATCCAAAAGCTGATCATGTTGATAGATCAAAAGCATTCAAAATTCATATGAAATCGCCAAAAACATCATTGGCAAGAGGGAATATGTATTTTTAGAATATCATTAGAATGAGATGTAAATATATATATATATATATATATAAATATTATATATCATATCATATCATATATATATATTACTATATATATACCCGCCAGTAAATTAACATAGACCCTGGCATTCATCGGGGTTGGAAGATTAGTGAAACCATTAAAAAATGCTGATTTTCAGGGTCTGTGTTTATTTACCAGAGGGTATATATTTCAAACTCATTCACATCCACAAATCCCATTCCATCCATAGTCATCGCATGGGCCCCATAAATCGCCAGCCGTGAATTGCTGCAGCCATGCCAGTGCCACACCATGCCACCAAATCTGATCCTTCACCTGGAAGAGTGGCTTTTCCCACTAGGCTTCCCATGGGAGATATTGATATGGATGTCCTAATCTTGATATGGATATCATGGGAACAAAATGGTATATCTCTATATCTATCTCTATCAATTACATAATATGATAATATGAACATGTAATTATATATAGAGTGTGTATATTATGTGTATATATATAGATACATACAACAAACCCTTAAAATATGATTTTAGGTTTCTCCCAAATATGATTTGAGGTTTATCCAGAAGCCCCAAAACAGGATAAACAAACACATTTTTTTGATACACTTTTTATCATCAAAACATCCAAAATCTGAGTTCCAAAACAAACTAAATCGCCATCTCAAAGTCTCAAAATCCAAAGGTCAGAACCCATAAAATGTTTCATCCAGACACCTTGAGGTGCTTGGACGGGGATGTTGGGGAGGTCATAGTGCGCACTTCATGACCTGAAAAGAGGGAAATCGGAGCTCGGAACCTCTGGTATTGAAGAGTTTGCTGAAGCCATGGCCTAACTTAGTTCAGTGATTTTTTAGCATTTAGCATGCCGTTATTTTGATGGTGGTTTTCCATAGCACAAAAAGGGTGGACACCAAGAGTCGTGATGCTTTTTGAGTACAACTCATGACACAAATTGATGGGATAAGACTGGGCAATTTATATTCAAAATTAATTTAGGTGTGTTCAAAGTGCATTCCGGTTATGTTCATAACAAATGCAGAAAGTGTTCATTTTGATATCCTCTCAAAGTTTTCCTGAACCCTGAGAATGAGAGGGAGTAGCTTTGAATTTTGATACCTAGCCTAGCTTCAAGGACATCTCAGACCTGGTCAATGAATCATCAACACAATGGGCTCTCTTTCTGGCTCGACTGCCTCAGTAACTGAGCCATACCCAGACCATCACTCTTCAGCCCAAGTTGCAAGCAGCGCCATCGCCGAAACTCAAAGGCTGATGGTTCTTCACTCCCCATGGCCCCATGTAGATCTTATTTGCCTACCCTCCATGACTATCATGATTGTTGGTGTGCTGAATGTGGAAAGATAGAGGCATTACGGTACATTACGGTGTACCCTTACCAGCCAGAACATCGTGGCACAAGAGTGTCATTTCCGTTTTCGCTGACAGATTTCCCAACAGCTTCGTTGCGTTGTCTGTGGAAATGTTCTGTTTTGATGCAGCGGCCGAGAAGGCTTCAACTCTGAAGCTGACCACATCAAATCAATAATTGCACGTCCCCGCGTGTTTGTCATGATGATCACACCCATCCCCAGGTTAAGGGGTCAGTTTTTGAAGAGGTCTCAACGGATGTGCCGTTGTGTTTTTTTTTGGTCATCCATTTGAGTATAAATTACCCGGTAACTTGTAACTCCAATACCCAGATGCTCCATGTATGGAATATTTACCAACATTTGCCCTAAAATTCACCCAAATGTTGGTAAATATTCCATACATGGAGCATATGGGATAGATAATGGATAGATCTTTGAGTTTTTCGCTTATCCTTGCCATTGGGCTACCAAGGAATCCACAGGATTGGCCATCTTTAGCAGCTCAAGCCATCCGTATGTTGGGGGTTAGTCATGTTGAGCCATAGCCATATCCAGAATTGGGTATCAGTCAAAATTGGGTATCCTGAAAATTGTATGGTTTCAGCAGTTTCAGCTTCTAATAACAACCCAAATCAGACTTTGTCTTAAAATCGCTTCAAAACCTCCCCCACATTTATATGGTTTGCGACAAATTGAAATGTACCTCTGACAAAAAAAAAACATGATTGGTAAAAAAAACTCAACTTTCCCCCCTTTGGTGAATTGCCGAAATTCCCTTACCCTCTGGTAATTTAACAGTTTGCTATTCAACATGGCCCATTTAGTTCGGCGCTTTACCTATTCAGGATGGTGATTTTCCAGTTCGCAAACTCTTAGTTTACCAGAGGGTATATTCCATTTACTATAGTTATATCCACCAATAACCATATAGTTAAGCCACCTATAGTTCCATTATCTCCCATTATAATTATATGTATATACATGTCCCCATCATATCCCATCAAAAATCCACCATCATTCCATAGTTAATTAATTCACTTATATCTCAACCATATCCTCATCCCCATTATATCCCCATTATATCCCCATTACCCTCTGGTAAACAAACATAACTATGGAAAATCAACTATAAATTGCCATTTTACATAGCTATGTAACAAATTACCAGAGGGTAATTATACCACCTTTCAATGGCTAAGCTACCCACGGGATCCACCCGCGGAAACTCTTCTTGGACGACCGTCAAATGGCGTCCTTGTTCCAGGCGTAGTTGGTGAAGGACGGTTCACCCTGTCGGTGCTTCTCAGCATAGGCGCTCCTGAAACAACGGCAGCACACGCTTAAAGGTGGTGATATAATGGTGATATGATGGGGATATGTATATACAATTATATACACTTAATTATAATTGGAGATAATGGAACTATTGGTGGCTTAACTATATGGTTTATGCTGGAAATAACTATAGTTAATGGGAGATACCCTCTGGTAAACTTACAGTTTGCGAACTGGAAACACACAATCTTTTCATCGGTAAATCAACGAACTAACTGGGCCATTTTCCATAGCTATGTTAATTTAACAGAGGGTAATGGGATATAATGGACAATTATGTTGGGTTTACCCGGTCATCAAACGAGGCGAACACCTGCTATTTTAGTTGTCTATTGATTGATTTTCCCAACTATAAAACTCAATTTCTAGGCAATTACCCATAACAATCATATGATCATATGGTTGGTAGCAGTATGGCTGGTTGGTATATCATATTCCCATTCATGACCACATTTGAGCACTGTGCAGCACGGTAAAAATAGGGCCTATCTCAGCTAATAGGTTAGAGACAAGAAGTGGTAGCATTCTTAATCAATTTGATCAGTGACTATCCCATGACGGTATTTTGCAAGTCCGGATACAACATGAGTCAGCATGACTGTCTTGTTGCTTATAGAGCCAGTTTAGGCACATAATCATAAGACCGATAGGCCCCAAATTCACGTTGGGGGACACTACGACAAAAGCGTGCAATCCTATGAGTGTAGACACGCAAACATCTCAGTGATTAAAAAACTTAGGTTATATGAGTTACGGTCTATGTCATATATTGATCTCCAAACATTAGGATTATATATAGAAAGACTGTAAATTACCCAATGTAGGCCATGTAGGCCAATTTGGACTACTATTTTGATTGTTTAGGACCTATTTCCATCAGATGTGAGACTGTGAGATCATCAAGTTCTCTATCAAGGGGAGGGACAAACCCCAGACTATCCTCTGCTCCCAATACCGGAACCCGGTGTGACTGGTTGGATCCACTTGCTTAGTTGAGAACAGGATTCCCCATTCTGGGAAGGGGTGATATTCCCTTTTTTTTAGCATAATCCCCGAACTAGACATGAACCAGGGCTTTTAAGAACATTGCTCATGTAGTTATAAGTTATAACAATTATTACCAGGACATTCAATGAACAACAATTATATATTGAAACTCCACCATGGAATTCTCACGTGGGAACCCCTGCATTCTTCGACACGACCTGCCCCCCCCCCATCCTCAAATGACATCCCTGTGGCCAAAGGTGCCACCCCTGGCGATCGGGCTGTTGGAATGTCCCCATGTATAACCCTAGAGGGATGGAAAACGTATGAAGAAATATGGAACAGGTTCTTAATTCACATACCACAATTCTAGTAGACTTTTGCTTTTAGGAAACTTTTAGCATCTTAAGATTTGATGGGGGGGTTGTATCATGGGATTCAATGGGGATTTCATGGGATTTAGGGATTCAAATGGGGATGTGATTTACTTCTCTATCTCATTTGATGCTGCTGAAAAATATGAGTTCGTCAAATGGGAGTATGAAATTCCCAACTGAATGGAAAGTCATAAAATTCCATGGTTCCACACCACCAACCAGTTATGTTCTAGCAAGATGTTGCTTTAAGGGATCCCTTAGGGAGTCGCTGTGAGGGAAAACTGCCCCTGGTCTAGTGTGTGCTCAGAAACACAAGGCCAGGTACAATACTCAGGAGCCAAAAATCATGTCGAAACGGCCAGAATGCTTTTCCGAGAGCAAACATGTTCACCTCTTTTAATCCTTGCGCCAATACTTATGTTCAGCTCCTCTCTCCTTTGAAGCCTTTGTAGAGTCACTATGAATCAAAATCAGAGGCACCCAGCAAAAAAAAATCCTGGGATAGATTGGGATAGTGTAATTACTGGTGTTCTAAAAGGATTTTGAACCAATCATCGAGACGCAATCCTGCAGGATTCACATCTCCTAACTCAAAAATGCTTGCAGATCCTACAGTAGTAGTTACCGTAACGGGGTGCACTTGGGGCTTTTTGCTGGCTATAACTATGGTAACTATAGTGCCAGAAGTTGGGATATAATCCCTATAATAATCCCTATAATAATCCCTATAATAATCCCTATATTTATGGGATATAAATGGATATAAATCCCTATAATTATGGGGTATTTCTCATTATTTCTCACCACTTAGCATAACTGCATCCCCAAATCAAATCGCGCACCATCCCTTCGCCGTCGCCTGAAGGCTTCCCGGGTGATTCTCATTCTCCTGGCCATGGCCAACTTTGGAAATCATGGCCACATATTTCATGGTGTTATCTTTATCATTTTTGTTATCTGCTTAGTATTGACCCCAAGATCCAAACATGGAATACACATTATGATATAAGTCCTATATGCACTCAAAGGTCTAGTATAATATAATATAATATATTATCGCAAGAACAATGAAGGATTAACATATCCAACCACGCTTGACCCAACAGTTTTTTCCCGCAGGTATCTTGCTAAGGATAATCAGAAAGGCTACTTGCCCACCATGGTTTCTTGAATACACCACTTGCACTCTCCTGAGATGATATCCATCCAGGCATCACCCCTGGGGGATGGGAGTACAGAATATTACACACATGAAAATTTGGATCAAAAACTTGCCACGAACAACAGGACGAGTCAAAAAAAAAACACACCCATGGCCCATGTAAAACAAGTTAACTTTCCAATCAGGATCCATCTTTTTCCATCTTTTTCCAAGAAAGAAATTGTGGATCGATTTCGGTGGATCAAAGCCCTGAACATCTGAACCTCCTGCAGCTTGCCGGTGGTCAACAGCTCGTAGGGGGCGGATCCAGGTCTGCAGTGACCCCATCATCCGGTCATGGCGAAATTACCCTCTGGTTATGTCAAAATAGCTATTGAAAATTGCCATTTATAGTGGATTTTCCCATTGAAAATGGTGATGTTCCATAGTTATGTTAGTTTACCAGAGGGTATACATTACGTTTTTTGCCTTCGCAGCAAGAATATGACACATGCTGTGTAACATTGTGTAACCAATCCAATCATATCCATCACAAACAAAAAACACAATTAGATACAATTAGATCATTAGATCACCATATTCATTGGTTAAGATCCGTTCAACTTGACAGGTTGTCCGATGTCTTCAGCAACACGTTCTCCACCGCTGAAGATGCTTCCCAAGGCGGCAAATCTTTAGATGCACAAGTTTCCTGTAAAAAACAAGTTCCTTACGTCTATCCATTGCACTGGGATTTATGGTGTATCATCTACATATTATTACATATATATATAAATAAATAAATAAATATGTTATATGTTATATAATATATATGTGTGTGTTATATCTTATTATGTAACATATATATATATATATACTGTATATAGTCCTTGCTGAACTATGTCAGTAAATAATGATATAATGACAAACATTGGTTTGTGTTCTGAAATTCTTTACCTCACAAGTTGAGGTGAGTACGAACCATGACCCCGCTCTAGTCAGGGCAGAGATTTTAAGCGTCGAAGGTGATTTTATATCATGGGATTCAATGGAAATAGTAACATTAGCCAACATTAACATTATATAACATAACATATATATATATATATAATATATTTATATTTATATATTAGCAAATTCGTGGAATTGATGGGATGACCCTCTGGTAATCAGTTTACAGTCTGCGAACTGGTAGTTTTCACCATTGAAAGCAACATGTTTACAGAAAAAAAAAACAGCGAATGTAGCACCAAGTTGATCCAAGCTACTCAATTCTACAAAGAATTCAGAATACACCGATTTGGTCACACTTTGTGCTGATATGTAGCGAGACACCCTATTTCTTTGTGCTTCATAAACTGCTGTATGACTATTGTTGGGGCTAGTCACTTTCAGCCAATCCTGAATAATAGTTACAGTATGTGTGTTGTTCCATTGAGAAGTGTTCAAGACCGTGACCCTTTGTCATTCCAAAAAATGCACTTTCGCCGTCACCTTGATTCTTAGTCAATGCTGGTCAGTTCTAGGAACAAGACATGGGTCAAAATTGTCTTGTACACCAAAATCACTAAAATGAGATGATTATCGTAAGAATCACCAGTCCATCTGTGTTATATAAAGACCATCAAATACTGACTCATACTGTACCCGTTAACAAGTATGTGATACGTGTAGGACATGGGGGATTCAGACCAAGAGCGTCAGACCAATGGATTTGGAGGTAGCTATGTTGGCACCCTCACAAAGCAATGTTTTCCACACATCATGTCCCACCTGAAGTTGAAATCCCCAGCAAGGATAAGGGGCAAATCTCCTGCAAACCTGCAAGCGATGGTGGGCTCAGCCGTTCTCTGGTTTCACCTTTTTTGCAACCCCGCATGAATAGTTGGACACCTGGAAATTCTATGGAAAACATCCTGGACAGATTTTGTCAATGTCAATCTATAGAGTTTGTCCTGGTGTCCCCCTCGAAATTTCAGGTGTCCAATAGTTGGAAAACACATCCTGGAAACACTTTGTCAATGTCAATCTTGTTGGGGACGACTGGAAAGAAGCTGATCCCTCTGGGCCATGACCTATGAAAAACACCGTGAAGCAGCCTCAAGTTGAAACGACCCCACATGGCACCCTATGGATGTCACATCATGAAGGCACTCTAAGTAGCAATCCCCAACAACCCATAAATCCATATAAATCCAATAAAATGCGTTTCCATATATAAATCCATGAAATAAATCCTCATAAAATGGGAGTAAATCCATATAAATCCTCATAAACCAAATCAGAGTTTCTAGGGTTCAAAGACTCTTGGGGAAAGGTCTCATGATATCTGAACCGCGGGGCTTGAAGGCGCAGGCTCCGCATAGGGAGGCATGGATCACCATCACCTGCCATGCTCCCAGAGGGGTTGAATGGTAAATGAAGGGGTGAAACCCGAGGGATTGAATGGTTCAATGGATTGCTTGAAGGGAAAATCTTAACCGGAAACCAGTAGGTAAATTTACCATCAAATATAGGGTTTTCCATGGTTTTCCTGTAAAGTTTCCCATCATCCAATTCCATGAATGGTGATGAATGGTGACCTCAACGGAACCTCATGACTCAGTCTCTGGACTGCCGAACCGGATCGCGGGGCATCGGGTGTGGGTCCAGGGAATGGATTGCATGGGACCTCACATTTTGTATAGATAGATACATATTATGTATATTTATATTATATATTTATATATTATATTATATATGTATACATTGCGTGTATATATATATATATATTATATTTCGCATTCTCATGTTTTGTGCGGTCAGTCAGCCTCAGTGGTGAAATGTTTGGTGCTTCTGGAATAGTTACCTCAATCAAAGTTCTATAATTTCTCGTGACGTCGGCCAGCGACGTCTTTATTAATTGATCAGTATATACATACAGCATATCATTATTACATGTGCATATTATGTATATAACTACATGTATCTTTGTTCTTTATAAGTCCCTGTGAAAAGTCTCCAAAGTCTCCATTCTTTGCACAAAATATCACCATCTTTATGGAACATGGTCATCATCCCGCTTGACCCGGATAACCGCCCGGCCCGGCCCAGTGCCTTCATATTGAGGTAGTCGCAAGGCATGTGATACGTGGACACCTTTGGCGCGGAAATGCGGTTTAAGCGTCGTTCACAGCTGAACAGCGGTGGAAAATCGAAGGGGACATCCCAACAAAGAACTTGCTGTACTGTGGTTAACCTCTGGTAAACTAACATAACTATGGAAAATCACCATTTTTAATGGGTAAATCCACTACAAATGGCCATTTTCAATAGCTATGTTAGTTTACCAGAGGGTAACCTTTTTTTTGTTCTTGGAGAGTTCTGGGAGAATTAATATATTAAAATGTTCTCCGTCCCTAAATAAGGGTTTATGAAACGCTACACCCCTTGAAATGTCACATATGACACCCCGGCCGTGGAGCGTATCCCCCGGCGCAGTGGCGCAGTGTAACAGCAGAGCCTCCCAGCAGACTGTGTCGATGATTATGATTGTTTAGAAATGTTTTTAGAATCATCAAAATCATCCAATCATCTATACAATTGGTAATTTATAGCGTAGAGGATTATGATTATATGATATGTTGAATTGGCTCAAACTTACCCCCAACTGGATACATTCTCTGACTGTTGGAAGCCGATTGGTCCCTGTTAAATCTACGGGCCACGGCTGAATCTGGGAGACCCCTGCGACGAACTCTTTGTTGGAAGCTTGATGCCTCTGGCTTCTCAGCAGCCAAAGATGAGGGCACAAACAAGAACTGTTTAAGGGGATTATGATATGATCGAAAGATGACTAACTTTGAAAGATTACTAAGTGTTTGATGGGTGTTTAATGGGTTTCAACCAAGAGCAATGAAAGTCACTGGGAATCATCATCACGTAAGTATAGTTGAACAGAACAAGTAGAGCGAAACACCACAAATTAGGAGGGTTACAAAGCTGTAACTAAACGAATAACATGGGAGAACACCGAACCGTACTACCAATCTTGGAAAGGAATTGGGGAAACATGGGGAACATAAGTATAACCAAACATAACATCAACAGCGCCGAACAAAGACCAGCATCGTATGATAAAGCCAGGACAAGTAAGATGTAAATTCTAACGATCAGATGGAGGTCTTACACATTGTTTGAAAGGAACTTATCTTTATAAGTACATATACCGTATACCAAACAATCTGCATGTTGCTTATATATCATATATCCGTTGCCATGTAAAATTGGTAAACATGCAAACAATATATTTAAGGGATAGAAGTAAAATCTAGCCAACATAGGAATGTAGCGCAGCATGAATCATTGGCGCTACAAACGAGTGGAACTTCGAGTGGATTGGCCCAATGTCGACATCCGTGACATCCGGGCAGTGCTAAGCGCTGGCTCTTTCTCCGGCTCACGCAGGCACCACAGAATTGTAGTGTTCCCCCAAAGCATAGTAGTGACCTGTGGCAGAAGCTTGCGGCAACAGACTGATTGTGCATAACTCCAAAAGAAAGCAAAGTGCAACCATCTCTATCTGATGAAGTGGTTGATGAATACATTCTGGCCTTCGATGGAACACCTGAGAAACCCAATTACAAGAGAGCAACAACAAATACAAAAAAAAACAAACAACAAAAAAAAATGTCGCAAATACTCTACACTGATGCCGAGGTGCGATGGAAGCTCACCTGGCCCAGACCGCAAATGGGCGATGTCACCCACCGAATTCTGACGACCCATGGCCCAAAATCGTGGTATACCCTGGTTTCACGCCAACATAGGAGGTATAGATGGATCATTGGATTGGTTTAAGGGAAAATTTACAGGAAACCATGGTTTTTACCATCAAATATAGGGGTTTCCTGTAAATTTTCCCATCATCCAATTCTATGAATGGATGTTCATGCCCTTTTTCCTCGGTATTGACCCATACCCATCCATACCCGCCCTCCACTTCCGTTGCTTCCTCAGACTACCAGGGGAACCTTCGAATCTTAAAGGACATGGTCCATGGTGTACATGACAACCTTAGATATTTATATATAAAAAACGGAATATATTGTTGATCATCGTTTTCAAGAATAAAAGCAGCATGTTCTGGGACATAACCCAATATGTTCTTCAATAAAGCAAGTTCTTTCCCATCAAACCGATGGGTTTCAATCTTGTTCAACCCAACTTCCAATCTTAGAGTCCATCATAGTCTATCCAAACTCCAGTGAAATCTGCTCCCACCGCCGCCTGCAAGGGTGCTGCCTTCACAGCAGCCCCCAGCACCAGCGGCTGATCGCTGCCAGCCTGGAACACCTGAACGCGCACCTGGAGAAGCAGCGGAAGACCGGCCCTGCCGTATGGACGCTTCAACATCCAACGGTCCATCATCTATTTCCCGGTGGGTGGAAGAAATCCTGAGTTGATAGATGGTTGATCCCACTATTTATATCTATTTATAGGGTTTCAATCATCCAAGGTGGTGCAGGATTTCTTCCATCCAGAGTAGGATTTTTCGGGGTTTTCCGATGCTTTATGGCGATGATGGGAAATGAATGGATATGCCGCATATGCTCCATTAAAAAAAGTAGATGATTGCCCATCTATAAATGAGTATCAGTGGCAATGGACCATTCCCCATTTATGTTTTTACCATTAAAACCTCCATCTATATATAATTATAGATGATTTCCCATTGCCAGTGCCACGTTTGAATACCAAAGGGTACCTTGAAACTGTGTGTTTTTTCTTGACAAGAAATTGCTACCCATTCCTTGCCTACCTAGTGACCTAGTGATACTCGTCACTAGATCGAATTGAATAGGTAAAAATTAAGTAGAATGACACCCTGTCCGCACGCAGTTTATCAATTTTGATGCTCTCAAAGCAAAAATCCCAAGGTTGTGTTGGTCAAAGCCACATTGAAATCCATTAACAAAATCAATTGAAACCCATTTCAATCCATCTTAACCCATTAAATCAATATTTGTTTCCATATTGAAACCCATTTCAATCCATCTAAACCCATTGAAATCGATATTTTTTCCATATTGAAACCCATTTTAAATCCATCTAAACCCAGTAAAATATGTTTTTTACATATTGAAACCCATTTCAATCCATCTAAACCCATGAAAATCCATATTATGTTTTTCCATATTGAAACCGATTTCAATCCATCTAAACCCAGTAAAATATGTTTTTTACATATTGAAACCCATTTCAATCCATCTAAACCCATTAAAATCCATATTAGTTTTTCCATATTGAAACCGATTTCAATCCATCTAAACCCATTAAAATCTATATTTTTCCATATTGAAACCCATTTCAAATTCATCTAAACCCATTAAAATCCATATGTTTTCCATATGAAAACCCATTTCAATCCATCTAAA
>Ga0126342_10000369_pt1 | contig 46512 bp, 39 predicted proteins | sample Cyp1metagenome_FD_92528 | JGI IMG/M metagenome (GOLD analysis project Ga0126342, IMG submission 92528) | Coral microbial communities from Lord Howe Island, Old Settlement Bay, Australia - Cyphastrea 1 metagenome | ecosystem: Host-associated > Invertebrates > Cnidaria > Coral ...
GAAATCAATTGAAAGTAAATTGAAATCAATTGAAAGTAAATTGAAATCAATTGAAAGTAAATTGAAATCAATTGAAAGTAAATTGAAATCAATTGAAAGTAAATTGAAATCAATTCAAAATCAAGTCAAATCAATTGAAAGTAAATTGAAATCAATTCAAAATAAATTGAAATCAATTGAAAGTAAATTGAAATCAATTTAAATCTATCATGTTTTTTGATTTTACCGTATTCTGTACCCGGTACCTTGTTTTTCCACACTATTCTGTACCCCAAATTTGTTTAGGGGGGGGGGGGCCTCCCCACACTAATCAGGAACCAACATTATCACTGTTTTGGGAAGACCCCGATAACTACTCTGCTTTTAGAACTGTTAAAATATGTTAGACTGATCATGTTTGCGCTGAACAATCCGCATTTTGAACGCTAAAATCATGTTAAAACATGTGCAAACCAGTTGTTCAACGTGAACAAAAACCTTCAACCTCCATGTTTGTTATGGCTGAATCAAGCTACTTCCCACTTTCTTAGTGGCTTCCGGTGACTTTCATGCAGCACAAGCATCTTTTTAGCTGATGACCCAGGAGCACTGCACCAGTAGATGTTCTGTCCATGCCGTCCGGAGGGACCGGAGGTTGTGCCCTCGGTGGTGCTTTACGCTTTTTGGCTTGGCAAAGATGGCTACCCTTGCAGTGCTCTCGAAAGATGTGTGTTTGATACATGATACTTAGTAAGTATAGTAACATCAATATGTATATATATATATATATATGTGGCAGGGACCTTTGGGGTCTATTTCGTTCCTCCCCACACAAACGCAATCAAACGTAATTCTATCGATCACATATATATATATATTATACATAGACTATTATAAGAACTATATGAGGTATGGCAAACAGAATGTGATACACAAAATCCATCCCTCTGGCCCATGTATTTCAGCTCATGATCCTGGTCCATGTGGATCAGCAGCACTCGTTGGGGGCAACCCAATCAAACGACATATTTCTGCATGGAATAGAAATGTATCTGCACATGGAAGGGGCGAGCAAACTCTCTGATACATTATGATACATTCTACATCTATAATCAATACATGAATATAATTTATATTTATGTCTATACAATTATATATGTACATATGTACCAATATGAATTCACATACACCCTCCAGCAAGCATCCTGCGCAAAATCCCGCGCAAGCTGGTACCAAGGAACATGAAACATGCAGCCCTTTGCCTGACAGGCATCGGCTTGCTTTTTGGCAGATTGATAGCACTCATCACTCCATTGCAAGGCGGCTGACCCATGCTCTCTGCGAAAGTCATTGTGCGCATCCTGAGGTACCGGTGATAGGAGCCAGTTCTGGTCCAGCCCCGATGACAAGAATCTGGGCAACAATTTGCTGAGCAAAGCCGTTGTGTTTTCAAGCTTTGACATTTGAGACAGCAAAATGGTAGGAAAACAGCAATTCTCAACATCGCACACAACACGGTAATTCATAATGTTCGAAGAATTGGGGATCAACCATAGCCATGGCTTGAATGTGTTTGAATCCCCCAATGGGTCAATGGACATAGTAACCCATATGCAACCCAAAACCTAGGAATAAAATCTGTTTCAGTATTCCCCAAAGATTTCGAAGATTTCCCAACTACCATGGATCCAAACTACCTGGCTCTGTCCGCCCCAGTTTCCAACGTCTGCCGTTTCCAATCCGCCATGGCCGGTTTAAGACCCACACCCGACTCAGAAGACCCACACCCGACTCAGAAGCTGAGCCAAGATGAGCCAAGCAGCAATCCAAGCATTTAAAGAATCTATTTGGGTGGGGCATACCGTACCTCAAAATTGCCATGTTCATAGGGGAACACAGGGAAATAAACCATTTACATCCATTTAAGAATTCTATTTGGGTGGGGTATACCCCTAAAAATTGCCATTGTCATACGCAAGAATTCAGACAATAAACCGAGGTATCCGATTTACACCTGGGAGATATTGGGCCCCGATGAACCATCATTGGATGAAACTCGAACCGAAGAAGGGTTCAATGTCCTCCTCAAAGCAGACTCACATTGTCAACCAACATCAATGGATGAGACAAATGGTTAACCCATCAAAAACTTGCAAGGCACACTCAAAGCTAAGGCTTTGGATATTGAACAAAAAAAGGGTTTCCTTTTGGACATGCACCATGTTAAACATCGGAGTGTAGTGAAGAGGCATCTTTTGCTGCGTTCCATGAGGCTTTGGCAGCATAATCCTTGCTGTGTGCGAGCAGCCAGTGGAGATTCGCGCTGGCCGGGGTCTCCCGAAATCTTGGTCCAGTCAACTGTGAGTCTTCCAATTCATGGCCTCTCCTGGGTAACCTGAGCACAGCATACATGTTCAGCTTCAACGACTGGGACAAGGAAAATACTGTACATGAAAATGCGACTTCATGTTAAGGGGAAGAACACATCCCCCAACATGCGGCTGGCTTTCGATACCTCACACCTCACACACACACAGAGTTCTGGATACAAATATTCTTTATAATTCGTAGAACGTAAAGTGTACCCTCTTGCAATTTGAACATATAAGCTATGGACAATGGAACATCACCATTCCAGTAGGTAAATCATCTATCAATGGGCAATTGTCCATTGCCATGTTTGATTACCGGAGGGTATTCCCATCAACATCCCAATCGCTCTTTGGTTAAATACCAAACTCTACAAGTCCCAAGGCCGTACTAAATGAGTCCTTAGGAAAAGTGTTACAAAGCCGAGAAATCAATGCCGAGTGTTTACGGCCGATAGGTTTATATTTATAGTATATAGCAATGTTAATGTTATTGGATGTCAATGATTTTACGGTCGAGGGTTTATATTGCAATGTTCACTCACCATCATTACTCACAATTCACTCACGATTATTCACAATTACTAACGATTTTTTGGATGTTACAGCAATGTTCCTTTTTTGGCCTGGGACCTCAAAAGGACGTTCCAGCTGTGTTCTTTTTGCACGTCCTTTTGAGGTCCGGGACCTCAATGGGCGGTCGTCAGGAGACCATGACTTGCTGCACATCTTGTGCCAAGTCTTTGTGCAGCTCGCATCCAACAGCACAGTTCTACAGTCCAACATCCCCAAGGGCCCAACAATTCCTTGAACAATTTCAAGTCATTACATTTTGATTGTTCAATTTTCGGAGAAACATGAGACCAAAGGGAAACTGCTGGAGCTGTCTTGGCAATTTTGACATTCACAGGGCACAGGTTCCTCGCCCAAATAGTTCCTTCTTTGAGAAGCCAAGAGGGAACAAACTGCGCCAGTGCAGTACCATAGCAGGTACTGATGGAAAGTGCTCCATGGCTGCCTCCAGTTTACGGAAAGCATTCTCAATGATTCTCAATGGGTGCATTATAATCATTATATGCACGGACTTGAAATGAAGGCATTTTCATCATTTTTCATCCCCATCAATTTGAGGTCGATCCAATCTCCCCCGTGGCGGCATTTGGAGCAACTCATCTGGGGCCTCCACCCATCCCGACCAACACCCTCAGCCGCACCACGCGCTGCCGCGCGACACACCGGTCGACAGGCGTGGTATGGCGTCACTTGTGTCTCGGAACCGGGTGGTCAGTCCGGAACGTCAGCAGCGCTCTGCAACGGCAGAAAAACGACTTCACTTTGGATAAGAATACATGTGTGAGGCCCCCAGTTTTGTTGGTATGTTAACCTATGTAACAATAGAATACATTGGAATACTATATATATGTATATATATATGTATATGTATTCAAATGTGTATTTATATATATTATATATATATATAATAATATACATACATTTACATAGATATCTATCTACTGAAGGTCGACTATAGTTAGATAATAGTTCAACTAGTCGTAAGCCAACTTGTCAAGGGAATTGAGGGGCTCCATGGGGCTCCAGATAGTTGCGTCAAAATTGGAGCAATTCATGGACCCAGAATATTGGCTATTTCATCGCTACACTCATGCAAAGTACATCAAATTATGTTAAGCAACTTAGTTCTTTCTCTAGCTGTGTCTTTTTGGGGGGTGCAATAGTCTTGACCACAATTGCAAATATGACAGAAGTCATGTCATGTGTTTTTTGTTTGGGGGTGGTTCTGGGGGTGGGTCCCATTTTTGTTCGGCATGTTACACCAATCTTGTGGATGACTCGTTCTGTTGACTTTGGGCTTGGGAATACAACTGTGGCTGAGGGATTGGGAACTGAAACCATCAGAAACTGCAGCAATCCAGCTGGGGAACATGTGTCAACCTTGAACCAGAAGCCCCATGATAAACCTCCGGGGCTGTTTAATTGGAAGGGTCGCAAATCATCACTTTTGGGGGTACATATACCCCCAAATTAATAAATCATACCGGCATCTTCTAAATAGTGCTAAATGTCTGCCTTTTGCGAACGGCAAATTTTGAGATTGTCCAAATACTTTCAAATATATTTTATGTTGTAACGGCGACATTGCCCGATCAAACGGCAAAATTACCCGACCACATGGAGAGATATGTTTTCCGATGTTTTTTGAAAAAAGACTTGTCTTATACAATAATTAACAACTACCATTTACGTCTTTTGGGGCAACGGCAGGGGAAATGTAGGAGGCACAGGATGCGAAAGGAGCAGGGCAAGGTTTTTTTGCTGGCAGCCCCCTGCTGTCCATTTGGTGCAGTACAATGTTGTCGATCACGAAGGAAATTCATTGCATAAGCTCGATGAGCCCCAAAAAACTGAACTCTCTTGTTTGAAAAGGCCAAAACCCCTACCATCTCGGAGCTATGCCTTTGCCAAACAGAATTGCTGCCAACGAACAGACCGGTTTGTCATCGATGGTCTGGGTGGTGCCATGTGGAGTACCATGGTGACTTGCTATCGGAATCTTGGAATCTTGGGTGCCTGGCATCACCTCACCCGGACCTCAGAACGTGGTTGACCAAATCGTCTTGATCCAGTCTCCCACGAATCTTTAGAATCAGCCTCCGCCGTAGGTGCCCCTGACGCGAGAGGTCGAACACCTCGCATCCCCGGCAAGAAATCCAAGAATTGGAAGCTGAAAAAATGGGATTTCTAAAAATGGGGGTACCCTCAATTCAATGGCCATTTCAGGAACCTAAATTGGAGGTACCTACCATATATACGGCCTATGTAAGGGCTATGTAAGGATATATCCCCACAAAATATGGCCTTATATGGTACAGTACCTCCATTTTAGGATCCTGGAATTCCCATTGATCAAATCATTATAAATCATCCAAGTCATTAGTTTTGGGGATCCCTCCATATATGTAGACAAAACTGTTTGCTCATGACCTTAATCTCCGAGTACATGACTACATGACTGTTGCTTTTCGTTTAAGCTACTTGATGCCTTTCTCAAGCAAGAATTGACAAAAAATCATACTATGGGATAACAAATCAACAAATCAGGACCCGCATGAAAAACATCTCCAGACAACCAGCGACGTGGAAAATCCTTCACCATCAAAAAACCCCGGTGAACCCACAGCAGGGGCGAAAAGCCAGCCGAGATGATCTGAATCGACTGGTCGTCAGAGTTATAAAAATTGGGTGAACTAACCCATAAGTTAAGTACTAACCCACACTAACTGGTTTATATATTGGTTTATTTTTTTCGGCACATATAAACTGCTTGTCATAATGTTAACCCACTATATGAACCAATAATGCGTGTTATTCTTAGATTGCATTAGATCAAGACATTCGAAACATTAGAATGGTTGCACCATTACAATGAGAACCAACTACTATCGCCACTGACCCCTCCTGTAAATTAACATAGACCCTCCCACTCTTCAGGGGCTGTTAAACATATCCACATGTTTCCACTAACAAATTACAGTAAACATCTCCAGGGTGTATGTTAATTTCCAGAGTAGCCTTCTGTTTCCGCTAACATCGGTGTGGAGAACCCTGTAAATCATTTCCCTAGGCAAAGCCATCAGTTTTGGTGGTGAAATCCCTATGAGTCACCATCAAATACCACGAAAATTCCCATTGTCAACGCATAAAACCACCACGGAATACCAGTAATTTCTATCATCACCCATGGTTTTCCATTAAATCCCATCATGAAATCCAATTAAATCTCATTAAATCCCGTTAAATCCCGTTGAATCCCATGAAACCCCATGAAATCCCATTGATTGATGTTAAAAGTCTCAGCTTTGGCGGTCTGATGACATCACCATTGGATCACCAGATCTCCACCAAGTGACCCCTGCTTGATGGTCACCTCAATGGACGTGCGCGGACCACCCACTTCCTCCTGAAGAAACGGCAACATGGCAACTGTAAAAATGTCGGTAAAACGATCATAGGAAATAATGGACCACCCATATTTTTGAATAATATATGTTTTTTTTTTAAATCGTTTTTTTTAGACCACCCATATGAATTGATGGTTGGGGATGGTTTATCCACATTACAAGAATTATACTGTCAATACATACCAGGTCGACTTAATCTGTGTAACGTATTGCATAGGAACTTCAATCTAGAGCCAATGAGGTTCCTGTGTTCATCTTATGTTCGTGCGTTTGCTTCTCGGATTTCTTGGGAAGCGTTAGGTTCAAAGAAACAACTGTTGCTGGCTTGAAGGTGTAAAATGAATATGGGGCCAAAACGGACATTGTCACTCGGTTAGGGTGACAAGCAATCATCCACAATGACCCATCGCTTCATCGCTTCTGCAAACATAGTGACTCTTCTAACATGCGCGACCATCAGCTATCAACTGGGTTAAAGCCCCGTCCAAATCTTTCAAACCGACATCACACGAATATGATGTCATGTGCAAAATCGTGATACGCCTTGATTGATTCGGGAGGTCATATGAGGTATTATGAGGTCATGCCTCAGAAAATGATATTCATTGCCACATGGCTATTTTCAACGGTGTCACGCAGTGCGCTGACCTAGCAGCGTTCGTGTCAATGACTCGTGGGTTGATGCTGCAAGGTGAATCACACACACACACATTGCACCATATTATCAAAATACATTATCTAAAATATGCAATGATATGGTCAATTATAATAAATTGTATGCTTACAATTATGTTTACTGGGTTGCAATATGTTATAATACATATTTAAATTCAAAACATTGTAAAACACAAGGTAAAATGTATTTACAGCTGAAATCTCTCACCGAGAGTACTGGAATGTTTGGCTCAATAGTTGGGATATAGCGCAAAAAAGCTTGCCACTGGGTCTCTTTCTTTTTCAGATCTCTTCAAGATCACTATAAGAGTGTAAGATTTTCTGGGAAACAAATGCGTGGGGTTGCCACGTCACATTATTAAATATTAGTGATTCTATGTGATGACTTCATGTGCTAACGCGAACTGTAAACCATCCTCAATTCACGTCTCCTTCTTCTCGATGGTCACTGAGTCAGCTCCATCGGCAAGAGCCTTCATTACCCTGTCCTGGCTTGACGGATCGGAATGCTGCTCGGCAGAAGCAAGCTGCCATATTTATTCCGTTACAGCGTTTAAAAAGGCCCAAAAGGTTAAAATTCCAGCATGTTCTATTTGAAATTGCTTGCACCCTGCACGCGCTTCATTGACAAATACTACACGTTCCCATCCAACTGGCCTTGAAAGGAAAGGGGCAGCCTTCAAACATCTTGTTAATGTCTCCTTCCTTCTCAGCTGATGCCCCCTGGCCAGCACTTTGGATCCGAAACGCGAAACGCAGCGTATGTTCCGTAATTGGGATTCATATGGATAAATTTCATTCAACAAGAGAGCTAAATTGATTCAATCCCATTTGCATTCTGCAGATTTCTGCAGTACATGTATCTTCGACCTCGGACTGTGCCATGTTGAAGGAGCCCGTATTGGAAGCGTAAACGGAACGAAGAAACACAACATAATTCTTTCATAGAATGATATGAAAGGCACTATATATTTATTGCTATTGACCACTTCTTATTTGATTATGTGGGTGTGTATGAAAGAATGTACACGCTCAATTATAACCATTTCGTAGGGAAAATGATGATTTTATAACCATCAAAGTTGATTTTTCATGCTTTTTTCCAATATGTTCAGACAAAGCCACGGAAATTTATCTGGCTGCGCTATAGTAAGTCACCAAGAAATAGCTGAAGTAAGGCCACCAAGAAATAGCCATTCCCTTGCCTTCAGTTCAAGTACCTTGGGTGCGGACCACTGATCCTGAGCTCAGCTGCAGGAAATCCCTGCTGAAAAATGCGGAAATCATTGGAGAAGATTGGAAGAATCCCCGAGAAAAATGCCGGTCTCTAGCTGCGAACATCATATCAGAATCATGGTGATTTTCCAGCCAACCATATTTGTAACTCGAAAGATCATGTCACTTTGATTCATTTGGCCAGGAAAGCCGGGTTGATGAATCCCATGTCACCATGTCACCCATCGAGTCCACTGCCATCCAAGTTGCCCCATCACTTCCTGAGAGCGAAAGGACACACCCTGCCCCTGCCATTTGAAAAAAATGGATGCCAACTGGCTGCAATCCATCCAGAACTATCCAGAACCTTCTCAGATCATCCTATGATATACTCTTGAAGCAGCTCTGTCACGGTGATGTTTTTGTTTGAGTTTTCACATCTTCAAATTAAACAACCACCACTTTGATGAGGACAACGAAGCTCGGAGCCGTGCTTCAGACCCTGGGTGTATGGGAGAGTTTCCATCGCCACTTGCAAATACCAAAGAGAACACTCCTCAACATATCAATCAAATAATCAGATTCAATCAGAAAATTAATCTGAAAACCACTGATTATATCATTATGATGTTTTTTCCATGATTTTCCTACCAGAAATACATCGCTTCTCCAGCCCACTTGTTGGAAACCTCATGGCTACAGAATCCTTGCAGAACAGTTTCGGTCAAATCGGACAACTTTGTTAAATGCAAATGAACCCAAATCCAGAATCCAAAGGAAACGATAAAACACAGTTCAAGCGGAACAGTATACAATAAGACAACCACAACACATTTTACCACTCTTTGACTGGCTATATCATGTCTACGTCCGCATTTAACCATGTTCAAATCCCCACGTTCGCACATGCCCATTGAAATTCCCATGAATATGGTTGAGCTCCAAATCCATCCGAATCCATACTTCTGTGGCTAGAAATCCCCAAGAATCCACAGGTATCCGCAGGTTTTGTTGGTTCATCCCAGCTTTCTGCTCCCCGCCTCCTGCTTTGGCGGCCGCAGGGGCCGGGGCAGCTTTGGCTTTGGGCTTTGGCGCCTCGACCTGAATGCCAAAAATGTTCCAAACCACGAACCAGGTTTTGTTGCCATCTTTGACACTTCGGCACCTGGTGAGTTCCCAAGTGGTAGAAGCCACACTAGACATGGACAAAGTATGACCAGGACCCTTCGGACCCGGCGTCGCAAAAATTTCATGGACCAGGCCTTGCTAAGAGGAGTGCCTCCTTTCAAGACATTCTCCTTGAAGTGACCCATAACATTTCCAGCCTCAGCGCTGGCAGGGACCCGTCTGAGAAGATCCAATGGAATCCCCACCATCCCAGCCTGGAAACAGCTTGACAATAGTGATTAGACCCCAAGCCACTTGCAAAAGGAAACCTTAGGTTGCTCTCTACCTCACAACAAAACCAAAGTACCGGATAGTAGTTCGCGACGCAGAAACGCCCATCTTCAGATAAGGCCATGCCAACCTGCTTGCTTCCTGCAACACAAATGGCAATGGCAGGTTCATCTCTGAAATCCTTCGATTCATGTACCAGTATGGAGGTTACCCCTGTTCATCATCCATTTACAGTAGGATTTACAGTAGGACAGTAGGATTTTCCAGCTATTGGGATACCTTCATTGATGGAAAGCCCGTGGTATCATTCCACAAAGAATTGATTCAGTGACCCCGTCCTTTCCAGACCACCTGGGTGAAATGTCCCGTGCCCGACTTGAAGGTAGCGGCGTCAAAGTCGTAGCCAGGGTTCGTGATCTCTTGGTACCAGGCATGGACCATACTCAGCGCAGCTGGGGATCCAGTTCCCTCCGGGAAACTAACATAGATGTGGAAAAAAAAAACACTAGTTGGTGGTTTCAACCCCTCTGAAAAATATGAAAGTCAGTTGGGATGATGAAATTCCCAATATATGGAAAAATAAAATTCATGTTCCAAACCATCAACCAGTATGCAGTAGATGTGGAAAAAACACCATGAATGTGAAGAAAAAACGAGACTTGCACTGCAACATGAATAAACGCGGTGGGTCATCTATCCATGAAATCCTGGCTTGATGGTTTGATGTATCATAGGGCCTCCCAAAAAAGGTGGACAAGTATTTCCAGGATGGTACATGAACATGTTTTCCGCAACCATTTCGAGGGTTCCAACTTTAGTTTCTCTATCTTGGGAGGTTGCCTTTTAACTCGCAAAGTTCAGACCAGCCCGGAACCCTAAATGCAACTCCAGCATCTCTTCTGTAGAAGAGCCAGGAGCACTGCACCAATAGATGTTCCTGCTTTCAGGAGGACCAGGATTGGACCAGATTTGGGTAAATTATCATATTTCACTAACCTAAATTAAGGCCATTTGGGGATGATTTCCCTTAATATTAACCATATATTCCCGGGCTCGGTCGCACTGACATGGTCCGAACAGCGATGAAGCGGAAATGCACTGGGTCCAGAAACTTGCTGAGGCAGGACTGGTGATGTATGGATTCATGGTGTAACCATGGTGATAACTTTCGTAAGCTCTGATGTAATCCCTGATAACATCTATAAAAACGAGTTCCGCTTAAAAAGTATAAATAACCATGCATATATATATATATGTATATTTATAATATATTTATAATATATTACTAGATTCTAAGTGGAACTGCACTCCCGAGACATGTCCGGATAAACTATAGGAGCCAATCTTGCCCCGTTTCAAAACATCAAGTTATCATGACGCTGCAATTTTGCCCCGTTTCCAGGCTGGTATGGGTGTTCCATCTCTTCGATTGTATGCATACGGATCAACACACGACCTGGTTGAATCATGTTGAATGCGACAGCAAGTCTCAGATTTTAAAGGATTAATCATGGTTTAATAGAGCTATGAGCTATATTAACCATGTCCATCAAATTCCATAAATATGTGTACGGATATGCACACACACAAACACACACACACATATATATATATACACACTATTATAATACCATTATATTTTATAGTATTACATGCACATAAATACATATACACTCTATATATATATGTGTGTGTGTGAGTGTTATTGATTTTTATGTCTACAGATTCCACCTTTCAGCGCCAAAGCTAGCTTCGACTTCCCAAGCTCCGTCACGCGAGCGTCCATTTTGTCCAAGGGTCTGTCCATGCCTTCCACTTGGCCCGGAGCAGTTGTCCTCGTAGATCCATAGAAATCCCAAGATTTCTAAGGTCAATGGAATAGCAAAAATCTATAGGAAACCATTGTTTTAGCAACAATTGTAGGGGTTTCTGGTGTCGATTTCTCCGTCAATTAATTCAACAACGGGTAAAAAACAACATATATGAGCAGTTTTCAAACTATGTTTCTATATCTTTCTATATTCTAAGTGGTTCTGCTGGTTTAGACCCACGTGCACCAAACCCACAATGTGCCCCCTATCATAGCTTGGCTTGTGCTCACCTATTCTTATCTAATGTGGGTAAAACAGTGCCATAAACCACCTCATGTTTGATGGTTCATACCACCCATAAACATGGTGATGACTTGGGGATGGTTTATTGTCTTAACCACATTATACCTGAATATACCCTCTGGTAATTTAACATATACCAGTCACTATTGAAAATGGCCATGTGTATCCATTTATAGTTGATTTACCCATTAAGAATTGTGATTGTCCATAGTTATGTACACGTTTACCAGGAGGTAGATCTACCGTCGCCGAGCCACATGGAACATGGCACCCTTCCTGAGCGGCGCCATGCAGGTTATTGCCCCTAAGTTGTAACATAGATCTAGGCGAACAGCTGGGGAGATGGTGGATCCATGAATGTTAACGGGGGATAAAATGCCACTGCATTGCAAATTTGTGCGGGATCTTACGAAATATCTGGATCATGAGTAGTTAATTGATTCGGAATGCAGGCATGCTGTGACTTTGTGGAAATACGGATTTAGCACCTGGCTCAATACCAATAACTCTTGCAGGACAATTCTGGTCGGAAGTTCGAAACGGTGCTTGGTAACTGGGTTATGTAAAAAAAACTCCAGATCCCAGCTGTAAAAACGGTTGTAACATGTTCAAAAACAATTTACTTACCACTTACATCCACTTACTGCATTGCAGCAAGATGCCTTCTTTGCATTTGACGTGAGCAGTCTCCGGCCCCAGGTCTCCGTCCGAAATAAGCGATTTGCCATCCTAATAAAAAACGTTGTTGGACAACGGTTCCTTGGGTATCCTTGGGCTCGGTATGGTAAGACGGATGGAACATCGACACCGGAAACGATGAAAGTGATCGGCTCTTTCGCAGGGAGCTGAAGAGCGATTAAAAGCTGTCCGAAAATGGAACCTTGAAAGAAATACTCTGGACATGGTTACCAAAAAAAACTCAATGCCAGGCAACAATTGCAGAGTGTACCCAGCAAAACTGCGTATATGACAGACTTGCACAAATCACATATAGTCACAGCATTCCATGAAAATAGTGAAACATAGTGAAACATTGAAACATAGTGAAACCATATTTAAAACTATTTAACATTAAACAAAAAATTAAGTCAAGCTTCTCTTGACAAGCATTCGCCTGCTTCTTGGCACTCAAATAGCATTCATCACTCCACTCCAGGTTGGCTGCTCCATGGTTTGCTCGATAGCGATTGTGTGCCTCCTGCGCGTTCACAACAGTACAGCGCCTGAGCGCCTGTTTCACCGGTGATCGAACATGGCACAATATAGCCATGGGAAAATGGCACGTTTTGGAGAAAATGCTGGTTTGAAATAGCCTGACATAGCTATGTTAGAAAATTTGCCTCTTCGATCTTGCTCGTCATTCTTTATGCCCTATGTACCAAGGCCGTGGTCCATGGTGATCATGATTCGCCCCTTCCATGCAGTTTGTGGGTGAATATTGCAAATCTCTGTGTAATAAGGATTGAAATACGAGGGTCACAAATAGAAAAGTAGAAGCGATATAGGCACAACAAAATGTGTTCATTCATAGGTACGTTGCGCCTGGATTGATAAGGTTGAAACCCTCTGTCATCCCTATCTACAGGTTGATAGGCTTTCCCATCATAAATGGATCCTGATAATCCCCAATACATTGGATAGTTTCATATACAATATGTTATTTGACATTAGTTAACTACATATAATATACCCTCTGTTTACTTAAATAGCTATGGAAAATGGCACGTATGTTGTTTATTTCTGATGATTTACCTCTATTACTAGTAAAATGTGCAATAACCAAAGGGTAATCATCAATCTCACATGTTAGTTTCAGTATTTTGCATAGCACATATTAATACATATTGATACATATTAATTAGCAATACAAATTAATACATATTACGGTATAACACATATTAAATCATAATGTTAACGGATAATATTAATACAAGATATTAATGCACCATATTAATACATAATATCAATACATATTAATACATAATATTAATCCATATTGTTTAATACATATTATTATTACATATTATGAAAACATACTATTAATACATATCAATACATATTGGCACACATTCATACATAGTGATACATATTCATACATATTAATACATATTGATACATATTGATACATATTAATACATTAATATATATATATATATAACTCTATCATCCATTAACATAGCTTTTCAACACTACTCAATTCTCACAGGTTGCTGCGTTGCATCTCTCCAGGGTCTGCTTCTTCCACTCGTCCCGGACGCCCGTGGCTGTAGGCGTTTGTTGGGGTGGCTCCTTGCAGCGAAAGAACTTCTCCAAAGATGGGATCTGTCAGATGTCATATGACTCAACTGCAAATATGTATATCATCATGGTATACCTACAGTCTACAGTCATTCATGTTATAGGAATAGTCCGGAATAGTTATATACGTATACAATAGGAATATGACTATACCTATAACATGACCAATATAGGAATAGTATGGAATAGGTATAAGATGTTATAAGATGTTATAAATAGTTATAAATATTAAAACTTTGGCTCCAACTTCGGCTATGGAGGCCACGGGATGCAGAGTTTTTCCCGGAACATGGCAGCCAAGTCGACCATGTCTGGAAAATGGTATGGAAAAGATGGGAAAATGTCTGGAAATAGCTGGCATATTCAGCCAGTTACTGAAGTTTTCATCTAATCATATCTAATTTAACATCTAATCACCATCAACCATGGCCACGAACTTACTGAACATGGCCAATCATAACCGGCCCATGGACTCTTCCGCTAGCGCCTGCATCACTTTGGCCACAGCCTGTTTTCCTCGCCGGGATCATCGTTTCCGAAGTCATGGAGGTACCCCAGCCGTCACCATGGCAAATTCTGGGAACTGGTGCAGGGGATGGCTACCAGAACGTGCCGATCCCATGTATTTTTCTTTGTGCAATCAATCACGTAAGATAATATATATATATATATACTTTTCATACTTATATATATATGGAGTTTTGAAAGTCTACAGTACTATTTGGATGAAGTTCCTAATAGCAAACATATTTAAAAACCGCATCAAACCGACGTCTATCCTAGTGGCTTCATTTTTCTCAAAAACTGGTGTGAAAATGAGACTGACGGCACCCTCTCAAACCTCATCAAGAAGATGTTGGGGTCTTGCAAAAAACGCATCAAGGCTCCATCTCTAGTTGCTCCAAGACATCATCCTTCAACATTCCAAGGATTCCTGGGGAATTGCACGTCAAACTACCTAAAATACCATGGTAAATTCTATAGTTTTATGATGTTTTGTGGATATGTTGATTAACTTTGCTGATTGGAATCTCTAAACCAACCGTTAAACCGTAACGAATCACCGGGGCCAGCGGTCCGTGCATGACGAAGTCGATGAACTCGTCTAGCTCCACGGTGCCGTTTTGGTTCACGTCGGCCTGGCAAAAGAGTTTCCTCAGCGGCCCAAGTGGAGCTGCAAAGATGGCTTGGGAGAAGGTTGGGATGATGTAACATTCAAAAAGAAGACATACCTATAATATATATGTATATATGCACACGGACACACACACACATATATATATATATATTGTAATATAATATAATACAATATACATATAAATACATACATAGCTATAATATCCTTCAAAACATCCTCTACCAACTCCGCCACAGGATCTTGGGACCAAGCGATGGCCAACTGGGTGAGATGCAGCCGGTTGTTTATGGGATATCTCACAGCTGTATATGTGTAGGTATATATATATATATATAGATACATACATGTGCAAATACATATACATTTATATACACATATATGAATTATGTATGTACAGTATAATATATACATATATACTATGGCTTATAACCCAGATTCTGAGTAAATACGCGTCCAAAATGGCCACTTTAATTTGGCAAAATCAGGCAACATCTGTCCAATTGCTAGCTATAGGACCAACTCCGAATGGCTGTATTCCCATATATTCCCATCATCTGCATGGGCAGCCTTCATGTCTTCATGAAAGCCAGCAGGATATGTATACATATATACATATATGTATATGCATACATACATACATACATACATACATACACACACACACGCACGCACATGTATATATATTACATATATATATATTTATAGAATTAGATATACAATGAGAGAGAGAGAGAGAGATATATATATATATATAAAACCAACTCTCTCTCTTGGTGGTGTAGTACTCAGTGTAGTACCCATCTTTTTGGAGACACGGGATATTTCATGAGGATATCCCCAGCGCCAAGTGGCTGGATTTGGATTTCAGACAATTTGGAGTTCAGGGACTGCCTTAGGCGGAGACGACCATCCCCGGACAGAAAAAAGCCTGGTGGATCTGTCCATGGCTGACCTCCGTCCATGGTGATGCTTCATATCCACTTTTCCTCGTGAACATCCACTTCTCATGGATATCAGTCAATCCAACTGATGATGATCCATGTTTTAATGATCTAATCACTTGTTGACATCAATTTGTTTATCCATTTTTTAATGATCTACATGATCATGTCAATCCCAGATTCATAAACGAACCCTGACTACACGCACATGTTGACTAGAGATAGATTACTGCTTGTTAAAACTGGTCCGGTCCCAGTAACCCCCTCTTGATGAACTGGGACGTTCGCAAAAATCCCTGGTTCACATTGCCCCATTGAACACACCGCTGCCCCATTCGAGTTTGGTCGAGAAGGCACAGCATCTTTTTCATCTCTGCAAACTGCAAGGTGCCATCCTGGTGGCCAATAAAAAACACCACCCCTCAAAAAAAGCGTCCATTTGGGTGGTACAAAATCACGGTTTCCTGCAACTGTTCAGCTTATTTTTATAGTTAAATCATGTTAAATCATGTTAAATCAATCCAACATATAACCAGACTGGTACCTTTTTCAGATTATATCCAGATTCACAATATCCAAAATCATGGCTTCCATTTGCAGTAACACATGGCCATAGGGTTCCTAGCTACTACCTTTATCTTCGAACGGTCCAGTGGGGTTGGTGGCTGAGGAACATGTTTTTCAATCATGGATCAAAGCATCAAATCCGGCTTCAACATCAACCAGAAAAGTCTAGAAACATGGAAATGCCATGGATATTCCAACCCAACTCGTTAGATGAAGAATCGAGGTGAAATAGCTTGGCCCTGTGCGTCCTTGTTGGCATCCAACTCTTTGAACTGCTTCCTCAGCGGCTCACGGCTAGGAGATCCCCCACAGGCCGTGGAGGGTTTTTTTTGTGGAAATCACCTATAATGATGAGACAATCAGCGGGAAATATAGGAACATCCCTTATAAATGGAGGTTGTAATGGGACGATCTTCTACTAACGGGAAAAACTCCAGCTAGCCATGTCTGATTCTGCAAGGCAACCGAAAACGACTGCATAAATTAGGAAATGTGCGTATACAGGTGTATAATTTGTACCCTACAAAACCTACCAAACACATGCGACATTTGGTCTAGCATAGCCTGCCCTACATGGTCGTCTATCGCCGTATCATGCACTGAATGAACCATCCCCAATTTTCGACCTTTTGGGGGCTGTTATAAGTCATCGCAAGTAGGGCTATACACAATAAATAGCCATAACTTGAGAATGGCTTATGCTTGTGCATCCCAAATTACAGCAGCTGGAGTAGCAAACTGCCAGAGGGAAACATCATCTGCACCACTTGTGGGGCTACTTCACTGCAATCTGACGAATCCTCCCTCCAGTCTAGATGATTTAATGGTTAGAGCTTGCATGATAACTGGTGAATACCTATCATACTCGGGATATAATATAGAACATTACCCTGTTGCCATGTAGAAACCTCAGAGATTTACGTTGGCCGTTGATAAACACAGTAACTGGATTTCAATTTCGCTAAGGCCCTTCAACACCCCACCCCGGGCCGGCGCCTGATCTTTTCCACATCCTGACGGTAGCACTTCACAGCTTTAAGGAGGAACAATTTGCGCATGGGCCGCATGATCTTCCCGCCCCGAGCAGCAACAGAACCATAGGCACCTAGGTACTGAAAGCTCCTAGATCTCTCTGTATCAAACATGGGTTCCCCAGGTGTGATGGATCTCCATGGAAACATCCATAGCCTTGCAATTGCAAAGTGCTCCTACTCAAATTCACCATCCGTGCTCGGGACCGGAGACCCAGGGCCTTCACAAACCAAATCAAGATTCAATAACCTGTCCCCATTTTTACAGTATAAATATGTATAAATCACTTTTTTACGGTATAAATCCCATTAGAAACACTGTGCTCGGCCTCAGCAAAAACTACAGCCAATCCGAGATATAGAAATATACAGAAACAAATAGTTTTTTTTGGCCAGGTTTCTTACATCCGAATCAGGATAACAGCACCAAGAAAATGAAAAAACACATTTTAAAGTTATTTTGAATGTTTAGTAGTTTGCCAAGCCGTTTTAATCCGTTTTAAATGTTTAGTAAAACATAGCCATCAATTTGTAGCAACATGTTTGTAACATTTCCGTCGCCATCACGACGCGAAAAATGTCACCTGACGCTAGCGTCCTCGTCTTTGGGCAACTTCTTCTGCGCCTCCAGGACACTGGCGATGCTGGGCCGCTCCTGGCTGCAACCCAGGGATGATCACACTGTAATATGAGTTACACTGCTCTATATGCAAATATTTGTGCATGAATAACCGCTATACTAGTTACATCATATTACATCTACCTTATAGTTGTTTAACTACTGTAACATGTAGATATGGAAAAGCCACCAGTTCTAGATCACTGTCCGAATGGGAAGCCATGAGTTGTCCTAATATCATCTAATATCTATGCGAATATCTATGTTAGCCTACTTGATGGTAATTACCTTGCTACATACATAAACATTGAGGGTGAGTTCCTTGACATCTCTTGACAAACCGAAGAACCACAAGGCTAGTCTTACTGACTTCTCTGCGTAGAAAACCAAGCTCCCCCTATTGATGTGCAGACTTTGGCGATTAGAAAAGAGTTCCAGCAGAGACGTTATGAGGATAAAAATGAATCTAAAATCAGCATGTAGCATGATAAACATCAGGGAAGTCTACTAAGCCCTCTGCTTTGTTGATCCTCTGATATGCAGTGCTCAGTGACTTTAACTTCTAGTGGGCCATGAGATGTTTACCCATCTCCTCCCCCCACAAAAGACAAGAGGTCAACAATATTCAAAAATCATATTGCTATAATGCATCCAGATTGATAATCCCCAAGGCCACCAATTCAGTAAACATGACTGGCCAGGTCTCCAAAATATCATGGGAAGTTCAGCTGGTTCAGATGGTTCCAGCAAGGTGCCCAGTGAAATGTTTGTTGATTTATAGGAGCAATAAAATCCATAAACCACCTTAAAAATCTTGAGGTTTCTTGCTGGATTCCCAATGTTTCTTGGATAAATCAGAAAAACACAGCTGGTTAGCTCAGTCGTTCGTTTCATCTTTAAAAACTCAAGTATATCATATCCCACATCCTTGAAAACCCAAGTATATCTTGTATATCCAATTGCATCCCCATGATATCCCATAACTATACAATTTTTACATATTTTTATCCATGCATATCATGCGGTGCTTATATAATTCACCTTCCAGAAACGCCATGGCCTGGATGCTGCCATAGACATCTACCAAGGGAAGGCCAAAACGGCCACCTTAGACTGCGTCAATGGTGGCCACTGCAGGATCGACGGATGACACTATTTGAAGTTCATTGACTTTATATATATATATCTCTCTCTCTCTCTGTAACTAAGACGGATTTCTCACTTTTTTGAATGCAGTATGTATATGATAATATATGATATATATATATATAGAGATATTCAGTAGAGAATAATCTGTACCCATGATGGCTGGGATGTAACCTATCCCGTTCTGGTGGTTGACATCCGAAACACAGTTATCAATGTGGAGACGTGGAGAAAAATGCTGAAACCACCAAACTGTTAATGATAAAGCCTTACCTGACCTACATTTAAAAAACAGTTCTGGGCACCCATGAAGTTGTTACAAGTGTATATATATATAGTATATACATAGTACATACATAGTATACACATAGCAATCCCAATGAATAGATGCGTGCTTTGTGCGCAAATTCTGCGCTCCATGGCCGCCATGGTTTGGGAAAATGGTGAAAACCTGGCAGCCTGGGAAATTGACCATCTTCTCTCTCTGGATCCTTTTATTTTCTATTTATTTGAAACCATTAAATGTGTTTGTTAAACCTATTTGCAACATGATATGTTTGAATGCTTTTTAGTACCATATATATGTATATATACATACAGTATATCCATTTAAATGGTTTTCCCATTTGGGCCATGCTGGCTTTCCCAGAAGCTGGCCCCCTGGATCTACCCTGCATCCATCAGCAGGGCGTGCCTTTGAACCAGCTGCAGGCCCTCACTTTGCGAAACATCTCCGTCTGCAGCCAGGGATATTGCAGAAACATATGTTTTTTTGCTGGTATATACACATATACAATATACAAAAATATACATATACATATACATATAAAAATATGTATGTATGTATGTATGTATGTATGTGTGTGTATGTGTGTATGTGTGTATGTATGTATGTATGTATGTAAAGAGTATGTAAAGAGTATGTAAAGAGTATGTAAAGAGTATGTAAAGAGTATGCAAAGAGTATGTAAAGAGTATGTAAAGAGTATGTAAAGAGTATGTAAAGAGTATGTAAAGAGTATGTAAAGAGTATGTAAAGAGTAAATATATATATATGTATGCATGCAGCCCCCCAAAATAGAACAGTAACATATTTATCCATCTTACTTGTTGGTGGTTTCACCTCAGTTGAAACATATTCGCGTCAATGGGGATTATCCCCAGAACCTGATCGACATTCCTCGGTTCCCGGACTGGAGATTTTACAGTAACGCAAATCCCTAGTCGCTGAGGGATATGATCCCAGGTCCCAAATCCCAATTCTATCCAATTCTATATTATGTATTGGAGTAAATGATGAAACAGCCGATAATTGAAATTGCTAGAAACCCAAACAAACCACCAACCCCAGGTTGCTCGTTTGAACTTGTCATGGATGCAGAAATCGAACATGGAAAATCATCTTCGCTGAGGGCTCCCTACCTTAACTGCCGCATCCTCAATGTTGGCGTATTTGTACCTTGGTGGCACGGATTGGTCAAGATCCAAGGATCAGGCCCCAATGGCTTTCCAAAAACATGGTGATCAATGGCGATTAGCAATGAATGGTCAATGGTGGTGTTTCATAGTGACTCAATGGTAATTGATGTTGATTGATTAATTTTCAAATTTCCAAGTCATTGTTTTCAATGTTTTTTTTCGGAGTTTTGGGGGAAGTCAAGTCGTTGCAAAGAAGGGCGCTTGAGCTTGTTCTTCTCACACTCCTTCTTGAAGGCAGTACCTTGCGCCGCAGCAAATCATATGGCAGTTAAGAGGTGCCACATTCCGGCGGTTTTATGCGCAGATTGTGTGGTTACATGTTAATGAAATAGCTATAGGCTATAGTGATTACTGATTTACTGTGTATATATATATATTGAACTATGATTGCGAACACACAAAAAAACGTTAAGATGGTAGTCCAAATGAAGGTATGCACAAGTCCATCAAAGAAAAGGCTCACACTCAATCTGTCACAATGGCCAGCTTGATCCATATGGATCGGTCTCTGAACGGGACCAGGTTCAAACTCCGAGTTCTTCTTTAAAAATCCCATCCTGGGAAAATAAACATCTATAAATCGAGACTTTTCCATTGCCATGTTTGATTACTGGAGGGTAGTCCTCCTTGACTCATTCGCATTTCTATCCACAAAAATGACGAAAGATTGGACTTTCCCAACTTTGGATAAGAGAAGACAGCCATCGAACTGATTGCAACTGGAGCCGGACACGGAGGATGTTTTGGTGCTTACCTCATCAAACATGCTAGAAAATCAGCACATTTTATCTGTTCTTGGTTCTATTTTGGATGTTCACATGCTCGAATAAAAACAACTGGAGCTAAATCATCCGAACATGTTCCATAATGGTAACCAGGCTGGTGCTCTTGTAAATATTCCAGAACCGAACATGCACCAGCATCAGGCCTACAGTCAACATATGTATGTATGTATGTATGTATGTATGCATGTATGTATGTATGCATGCATGCATGTATGTATGTATATATATATATATATATTGATGTATGTATGTAAATATCAGATGCAACACACACACACAAGATAGGCCCCACACACACACACACACATATACATATATATATATATATATATATCAAATATCATCCTACATTTATATTCTGCAAAGATTCATTATACATAAATAAATACAATAAATCCATATGTATACATTATATATAATTATATCTTGTGTGTGTGCACACATATATGTATATACATGGATATCGATGGCACCATATTGTTCACCTTCACATTCAAACCCATCTGCTCCGTCTTTCCCGACGCCAGGACAAGCTGTGACAAGCTGCACATGCCACATGAATCCCTGCCATAAATGACCAGTTCCGCCATGGCAGCGTCAACCTGATCGTCTTGGCGGGTTGGTCATCCCAGAGTTGGATCCAGTCTCACCTGTTACCTGGATGATGAAGCGGGTGCATTCTAACGATTTATAGATAGTTGCAGTAAAGCCTCAAAGTTGGCTTGAGAGAGTGTGTACTAGCTGTTATACTTCTGTAAAAGAGGGCGTATCATTGGATGATATCATATATTAATATGAATAGTTAAAAAATCCCATCACCCTAATATTAAACACACCAGAAATGGTCCCAATGATGTGGAAATTCCCTACATCCACCATGGTTTCCAAGAGGGTGTTTAATATTAGGGGGAAGGGATTAATCCGTTGAATCTCTCCATCGCCATCCCGAAGGTCCAGTGAGTCCGTGGAATCTAATCCACCCTGCCTTCGAGGATGACCCGGACGACCCGGCCGCACCGGCGTTTTCCGCCGCGGAACCGCGCAGCCACGAGCCACTGAAGCGGCGAGGGATAGCGATCCAATGACACCTCTTGCACCGTGCAGGGAGTACAATTTGGAATCACCTGGATGATCCTGAAAGTTTGCGAATGATTACCTGGTCCCATAACTCAACAATACTCAACATACAAAACGTACGCCGAGTACGTCAAGTACGTCAAGCTCTATCCCATAGTCAGAGAGTCGCGCTGAGCCGAAGAATTCCCAGATGGCACCTCCGGGCGCCCAGAAACTCCTGAGATCCCACCATTTGTTCGGCACAAATGGTCCGAATGACACGTCCTTGTCACAGGAAATCTTGAAATGACACAACATGAATAAAGGTGATCAAAGAATCACAATCCCTCATGAACAAAAAAGACAACATGTAAATGGTTCGTGACGTGTTCGCGTTTGTTCTTTGGAGCAATTGCCACATGCTGCCAGCTTCAACCATTGCCGCCTCCAATACCACACAGGGTCTCTTGGTTGTCAGGGGCCTCTGGAGGCGAATCAAGGTGGATCAGACTGACATGATGACATGGCAACTCCAGTTCCCAATGGCTGGCTGGAAATCTAGCATCGCCCACAAGCACTTGACCCAGCCATATTGATCTATATCTCCATGTGATGATGGTTAGATTCTCATTATCGTGGTAGGTCACAGCAACATGTTGGTAAACAACACCATTTTGTTGGTAACTTCCCAGATTGCTTTCCTCAGGCATTCTGCTTCAACGGCCGTCGCCTCGAAGGTGTCCAAAGCCGCGCAGCACTGCGCTGCTGAAGCCTGAAGCTCCTGCGATTTGGCCAGGGTCAGAGTCATCCCGTCCCAAGAATGAAAACCCTCCAACTATTGAATCAGTTCAACACTCAGCCGCAGTTTTTTTGAGGGTGTGTATTAGTAGGGGGAAGGGATAATTTAAATGTTGAAAGCCTTCCTCTATAGATTCAGGTTATAATCCAACAATTAAACCTGGCTACCTGGACAAATCACACATTCATGGATGACCATCCAATATCATGTCAAGTCCTGAGCGGCTGCTAGCTGAGCAAAAAGAAGCTCCTGGCCCAGTCCAGCCCCATCTGATCCAGAAAGCCATGGCCCATTGACTTCGATGATTTGCCCACATAATAGATGAGAGATGCCCATTTAGTTCGGGGATTTTCCGGCTGGCCACGTTCGATTTCGAAAATATGTTGGAACCTGTTGAAATCATTTGAAAAAAGCATGTAGTTAATTAGATAATAATATGTATATATATATATATAGCTGGTCCCTTTACTTTAGAAAACCATATCCATGTCAAAGCCTTAAAATGCAAGGTTGTCCAAATTAATAATTATATAGATGCCTTATTAAACCCTTATTTAAAAACAGCACCCAAACAATTTTCCAAGGGGGTACCCCATGAATGGCCCAGATACTCAATAATATAATTGCTTGGATGGTACTCTATTGTGCACAACAACTTTTTGGGTAAAAAAAAACACCAAACCTTTTATCCACCTTTCTTTGGGTAAAGCTGGTCCATGTGCTTTAGAAAACCATAGCTGTGTTAAAGCCTTGAAAACGCAAGGATCCCCATGGATTCCCAACAAATAGATGCCTTATTAAATCCTTATTAAAAAACAGCACCCAGACAATTATTCAAGGGGGTACCCCATGAGTGACCGAGATCCTCAATAATGTAATTGTTTGGATGGTACCCTATTGTGCACATCAACTTTTTGGGCGTTTTTTTTTGAATTTGAAAGGAACATCAATTGAAAGTAGTTTCAAACGAATTGAAAGTAAATTGATTTCAATTGAAATCCTTTCTTAGCAAGATATATTTTTGATGTTTAAAACCGAAATCAAGTGAACGTAGATTCACGTGAATTGAAAGTAAATTGATTTCAATTGAACTCCTTTCTTTTCAAGAGCTGTTTTTGAGGTTTAAAAGGAAAATCAATTGAAAGTAAAATTTCAATTGAAATCCTTATACTTAAGTTGACCATCCTCAAAATTGTTGGGGGGGGGCAAAAAAATGCGAGTTATTCAGTAGACTAAATTTGTTTGAGGGGGGGGCCCTCACACTAATCAGAGGCCAACATTGATTATATATCAATATTATAAACCAAAGGCCCCGGAACAAAACAGTTTATGCACAACATATGGGAAATATGTTGAACACATCATGAAATTAACCATTGGTTTTGAATTGTTTTGAATGCTTTTGAATTGTCCGCAGATTTTGAAGGCCAATAGCTTGCAACCGATCCATACACTCTTGGAGACTCATGACACATTCCTAGGTTTCTGCTCTTTTACCAGTTCTTCTGATGCCAACGGCCCGAAGGTAGAAGTTTACAACTGTGACGCACTCACCACTATTTCCAGTCCAACACTCTTAATGGCGAGCACGTACTTATTGCATCTTATTGCCTCCTAGTCGCTTCCAAATGTGAATTGCTATAGGTTCAGCCACCAATAGCACCTGAAAAATTCTCCCAACCTGCCGATGAACGCATCACAAAAAGTCGGCCTGCTTGAGGCGTCCCCGCTGCTTGTGCCACAAGGCCTTCGCCTCGCGGAGGGTAAGTAACTTGGGACCCTGGGGCATCAGGGGGCATCAATTTTGATGTGAAAAATGAGTGTCATGTGGTCATCAAAATGGTACCAATATGTACCAATGAACCATCCCAAATAAATCATCACCATGTTACCATGTTTATGGATTGTATCAACCATCCCCAAAATGCTAGGTTCATGGCAGTGGCTTGCCAACATTTTTTGCTCATCGTAACCAAGGCCCAGCGCTTGCCGGTCTTTGCGCTGACGCTCACCTCCTCGACCCTGCGAGGAAGGATCTGTTGAAGATATTGCTGACCTCATGCCAGGCCACCAAACTGGGCCATGTCATTGGGATAGCGACCCACAAAATGGATAAGTATTTGCACCATTTGGTGAACTTGAACATATTGACCCATATACGTCCATATACATCCATACACAATACCCTTACCTTTTCTGTATAGAAAAAGGGTGTGTATATAGTAAGTTGCGAATGTTGACTCACAAAGTCCCCAAATGTCCCCAGCACTTTTGGCGCATTTTTTTCTGATCTTCAGAGGCCTCTGAAAGTGTACATTAATTACATTGATGTAAAGCATGTTGCATTCAAAAACAGAAACACATCAGTGCAACACCCCCAAATCCTCCGAATAAATTCTGGCTTATCATCATTTTACGTCATTTTACCATTGTCTACCTGTCAAAATGGCAACACATACTTATATAATTATAACATATTAATATACATTATAAATTATGGGTAGGTCCGTCATGTTCACCCACTTTCAGGCACCAAATCCAGCATATCAACGCTCAAGCAACGCTGCTTGAAGGTGGCTTCAGCGCACTGCTTGGCGTCCTGAAACTGCAATTCCTGGAGTGCAAAGATATAGTGATGTTGCCCAGGAAAACACATGCATTTCATAGGTATTCATGGCGATTTAACAAATAAACATGGTAATATAGTAGGGGTTTAATGGGGTTTAATTTAATGGAAGCTGCATCGACAAATGAGGTTTTAACTTAAACGGGAGTTATATAATGGGACTTACCCAAAAGTGAACCTAGAAAGCTATGGAAAATCACCATTGTTAAAAGGCACGATCTACAGTATGATAAATGGATCTAAATGGTCCATTTTTCACAGCTACGTCAGCTATTACCAGAGGGTAAACCGTGAACAAATCCGAGGACTGCACGTCTGTCTGGATACGTGGCTGTCTGGCTGCCAGGCACTAACCGAATGTTGATGGCACTAGGCTTACCACTTGAGATGTGCACTTCGGTCTTGCACCTTCATAAGTATCAAAAGTGGCAAAAAAAATATTCAATACTTAGCCCGTTTCATCACTGGAGCGCAAAGCAGCATTTGGAGAACCATGATTGGTGGCGGCTTCAACAGGTTTAACAAAAATGGATAAACATGGGTGGTAATTCGTGAAAAGGGATCAACATTCAAGTCAAGCTATGTATAGAAACTCTGAAACTCATAGAAATTATAACCAAACCAGCAACGAAATGAAGTACGAATTTGAAGCCATGTTGCTACGCTTCTTCGCCCCAATTCCGGCATGGATTGGTCGAAATCATCCACATAAACCTGTATTGTTCACCATCATTGTGCTCCCAGAAGTAGTTTATATAAGCAAAACAATGATGGACATCCATACATTTAGTGCTAACAGTGATGGTAGATGTTGCCTGAAATCAATCCATTGAAAACATCATATGATTGAAATTAATGCTTTGAAATTCCATAGGAATCTAGTAACATCTCTTGAAACAGTCCGGAAATTCATGATCAATAATCAAAACATATGTGTAAACCTTAAAAATACAACAAAAAGCATATATATGAATGCACCTATAATTAATTCATATTAATTCATGATGACAACCCCTCCCCCAAAAAACAACAACACTACACATCCATGATTTCCCAGCGGATTTTCCCATCTCTACGGTGCAAGGCCGGAGGCCTCCAGACGGAGCTTGCCCTCTGCGGCCCGGAGGGCGCTCAATTGATCGGCCTCGGAGGAGAGATCCACCGTCGTTGAACGAGAAAAGTCCAACAGCAACTAACACGGAGCCAAAATTCAGGGCCTGAGAACCCTCCAGTCAACTAACATACCAATACCCATAGGATCCATGTATGGTATATATGCTAGCATTGGGGGTATATTGATGGTAAATGTTACCATATATAGCATACATGGATCCTATGGGATATAATACATGCATTATATATATATATATGATCCTATATATGCTCCATCGGAATATCTATCAACATTCAGGCCATGGCATTATTTTGAGGGCAATGTTGGTAGATATTCCATGGAGCATATGGGATATAATCGATATAGATATGGAAATGAACCAGTTATGGATTATTTATCTTTAGGAATGGTGATTTCCAGAGCAAACTGTTTGTTTACCAGAGGGCGGTGGGAAAATCAATGAAAATCATGGCTAATAACGCTTAATAAATGGGTAACTCTGCTAAAGGACAAAATCAAACAACAAAAAAAACCTATAGATTCCCCAAGCAGTGGATTCACCATTGGGAAAAGCAGAAAAAGACACATATTCAGCAAATCCAAAGTAGTAGGGGGGATTTGCTAAACGGGAATATTTTATAGGGATACATCCATCATCGTTTTTTTAATGGGAAATCCCTCAACTAGCCATAGAGATCATAGAGATTTAAGGATGAGACAATCGTCGAACTCAATGGGGGGATTTTTCCGGCAAGCCATGTTTGATTACCGGAGAGCAAGGCTATGTCACCACCATCAATCAGATTGTCGGGTGGGTTACATCTGGGGCCTGAAACTTCCAAGATAGAAGATTCCATCATATCGGCGTCCGAATTATTCAATATTATTCACGGGGTGTCTTGGTGTCAAGTAGGGGGCAAAACCATACTATATACGCTGGCTTAGCTTCTTCTAATTAATCATCTTATTGTGGTTCCAAGAATTCCTATATGCAGCATTGTAAGATGCAAAAGCACTTACCGAAGAACCAATGACGTGCATATTCTGTTGTTTTTTTCTACAGTAATGGATGGACGATTCAACAAAACTACCACGAATGCCGAGCTCGAAACCTTTCAGCCTGCAGTCACCCGTCTCAACACTTGGGGGAAATCTAGCTGATGCAACGATCATCTCTGCAGTACAGTAACAGCCCGATTGCTCATTGCGCAGAAAGGGCCAACCATTCGGCTATCGTCCCTCGAACTTGGCAAATTCCAATCACAATCCAGAAACTAACGTTTCCTGGGACGTTCAGTTATTTCCATGCCGATTTTTGAGCTGTTAATTCATCATCTGTGCCCAATCCTCTCACAAATGGGGTGGGAAAGTTTGCAGGAACCATCCTTTCTGATTGTAATAGCCAGAGAGGTTTCCAGCAGTTTACTTCAAATCACGTCAGTAAACATTCATATACCATCTGGTTATTTAACATAGCCATGGAAAATCCCCAAAATAAATGGAGGTTTCTAGCTGGGAAAATCATCTATTTCTATGGGCCATCTATACCATGGCTATGTTAAATAACCAGATGGTATTTTTATATAACCAATAGGTCATGAATATCAGCCTTTCAGAACATCCCAAAAAAAATATCCCATTCAGCCAGAAAATGCCATTACTATCCCCATTGAGAAATGCCATTATTTGCGGCTCAAACCCGATTTATAAATTGGCATCCGCACATGGCATAGTACCCCCGTCGCCCCGTTGGCTCCACCTTTTTGGCCGAAACTACCCAGGTCTTCTCACGGTGACCAGGCGCATGACCTGAGAGATATGAGCTATCAGAGTTACATGGGTGTATATTATATATGTGCATGGGTATATCTATCCATCTATCTAAGTCTATATATCTATCTAAGTCTATATACATATATACATACACATACATATCCAGTACACAATATTTCAACAGTCCGTTGGGCACTGCAAAACTATCTTGCTGTGTGCCCAAAAACGTCTTGAGGGATGCCATTGGGAAAATGAGGCTCCAGACATGGGACACACAACTGGAAGAATTACCATCATTTACCTATACCCATATGCTCCATGTATATCCATGGTGCTGGTATATTTACCTACAAAACTGGGTTATTTTTAGGGCAAATGTTGGTAAATATACCATACATGGAGCATATGGGATATAACCTATATGATCGAATCATATATAAACCATCCGCGCGTGTCAGTTTTCTTTGGTTTCAGGCCAAAAGAAACAACGAGCAACTCATGCTTCCAAAGGGCAACTTCCATCAGGAAAATCTAAGCGAATCTGTGTCCTAAACTCTCCTCCGCAAATTTAAAATAACCGTGGAAAATCACCATGTCTACGTTTACATAAGATAAGTCACTTTCACTGTTTTTCTGGGCCATGACTTCCACCTCTTCCAGTTCCCAAACTGCATGGCCCTTGAGGTCGGCACCCATTCACGGTCATATTCCAAGAAGTTGTCCCACTCGGGTTCCCAGGTCACGAGTTCATCCTGGACGATAAAAAACGCTGATCAGCGACGATCTGAACTTGAAGAGTTTGAAACCGCTACATACCAGTGAGGATGTAATGTATTTAGTTACATAATGTCACATATATTACTGGTATATACTGATATATATATAATTATTATATAAATCATTATATACATAATCATATATATATGTGTGTATGTAATATTCATATATATTTGATATTCACAATTGTTCATGTGTCTCAGGCATGGTCTGTATAAGTTGTTCCCAAAAAAATCAGGATTTTATGGTGGTTGGAGCCACCTTCGCACCCAACCAATGCCAGACTGATCAGGGATACGGCTTGTAGGGGTCACAAACGTCGGAAAATTCCTGGGAGGATAGAAATGAAATCATCAAGTCAGTCATAAAATTTCATATCCCCAGTTTTTGTTGGGTACACGCCCTTTTTATTTTGAATTCTAGACCCCCTGCAGACATTAAATCTCCTGTCTGGTTTGTATACCTTCCCATTTATGGCCGAACAATGTTGTATTAAACTAGCCTTCACCGCGGTTAGCCCACATGTCGACGGTGAAAACCATTTTTTGTCAAACAAACTGTTTTGTTCGTTGGATCAAAAACTGGTGTTGATTAAGTGATTAAGTTGAATTTTGTTGGTCAAATCATGTTTTTAATGCGCTTATATCACTATGTTTGTCGAATTAAATTAAGTTGTCGTTTGTTCTCACCACATGTGTGCAGCTAAAATCCACATCTATGTCGTTTAAATCCCAATGCCACTGGCAAAACCAGCATTTTCATGGCTAACTGGTGAACTCAGCAACAATTGCAGCTTGAACATGCTCTAACGCAATCAGTGTTACTTAAATCACCAGCTTTTTTGATTTTTGGTGACCTAAAGTGGTGCCAAAACCTCCCGACCCATGACATCCGCGGCCTCCCGGGTTTCTAGGCCGATGCTCTCACAATATTGCCTGGGGGTGAGGAAGTGGCGTGAAGTGACAATGGATTGGTGGGAAAATCCACACAAACTCATGATCCTCACCTGATTTCCGTGTCCCGCAGATTTTCACATCATCCAAGTCTGGGGAAATGGTTTTTAACAATGTTTAACACCATCAACATTTTTTTATTTCCAACATAGTTTGGTGGTTGTTAATCCTGTTCAACTTTAACTTCTATGGGATATATGGTGAACGTGAACATATGGTGAACCCATCTAACTAATCAACAATCTAAACATTTAAGTCTAGAGTTGGACTCTACCCAACTAAAATGGCTGCAAAAAATAAATGATAATAAACGAAAGGCTACAGGGATCATTGGTTAGATTTGCTCAGCACATCTTAGTGCAAGTGGCGACTAAATATATGTATATATATATATTTACAGGTGATAACTTGTGGCGACTCAATCATCTGAGGGTCACCCCAGGAATCAAGATGAATCAACACCTTAGCACATTGAGATCATCGAGACTGCAGCAGCACCCCAGCCATATCTTCGCAAGACACATGAACATCTTGCGATGAGGCCGAGTGTTGGGATCCATGAAATATGCGACCTCAAGAAAAATAGCACGCAAAAGCAAGCGTTTTTTTTTGCAAAAAAATCGCTATAGATAGATGGATAACTCTTAGGCTCACATTGATGTGTTGTTTCAATCTTCCAGTTCGAACAAATGTCATTCCAGGAACCAATCCTCGAATCTAGAAGTTTGTAGAAGGAAACCACCAAGGCCTGTCCTCTACTCAAAGTGAGCAAAACATAAATACTACAACGTCTTGCTATGAAATTCAGAAGTGAGCTGCGTGTTCAAGAATCAGCTTACCGTTTTGACTCTGGTGGATTGATGTCCAATTTTGCTGGATGAGTTCAAAACATGTCGTCACTGAAGAATTCACCACCCATCGGAATCCCTGAAAATCCCCTCCCACACAGCGAGTTCATCAGATTGATTATATATGTGTTATTTTTTTAAAAAAAGAAAAACATCTACAGCGATAAATTGTGACTCACAAAAAACTGATTGTGACTCACAAAAAAAAACCATCATAAAACCATCAGCGAGTTCATCGACGCCCCAGCATGGAGGCTCATCAAATTCTTTGGGTCATTGGATTGGTAGGGAAAATCGACCGGAACCCCGGGACCCCCCCCATATTTCACGTGAAAAAGCATGGTTTCCTATAGATTTTCCCTTGAACCCATTCTTTGGGGTTCTTATCGTGGCTCACGTGAGCCAACTTCCCGTGAGTCCATGGGGCACCTGAGTGGGACTTCGCAGAAAGATCTGGAGGATCTTAGTCAATGCTTCGACATTTTCCTAGCGACCAAAGATCGTCAGAAAAACACGTCAAAGTCCTCTTCGTTCATCAGAATCCGTGTTTTTGTTCTGTGTACATTACATGTATATATACATCCAGGCATAATAGTGGCATAATCATGTATGTAATAAATCGATGTATATTGCATATAAATATATATTATATTATTATTATTACTACCCTCTGGTGAACTAACATAGCAATTGAACATGGCCATTTATAGTGGAATTTCCCATTAAAAATTTATTATTATACATAGCATGTAAAACCCGAGAATATTGATACAACCCAAGAATCCAACCAGTTTTTGCATCAAGGGGACAGGCAAAAAAAAGCCCCACATTGGGCGTCCCTTGGCCTTTAAAAGGTGGTGTCCCATGGTTTAGTTGGTTTATAACTATTGATTAACTACGGATAAGTACATGAACCATGGGTAAGATTGGATAAGTATAGTTCATTGGATAAGTATGGATAAGTACTTAATTATGGATTAATCATAATTTTACTTCGATGTGCAATAAAGCAGCACAAAAAAAATCTAGGGGGCACCATCCAACCCTGCCAGGAACACCCCCAAATCTTCACCTCACTCAAGAGCACATCGCAGCCCAGAAAGATATCGGGTTGCGCAAATTTTGCCAAGGGCTCCTCGTAGTGCGGCATCAACTGACACCAAAAGGAGCAGCCTTGAAAGAGTAGAACCTGCAATACAACACATGAATAGATCATATAGATAGTGAACTGCTAAAATAGTGATTGCCAAGATATCGGGTTTGATGCTTCCAATCAAACATCAATGGCACAGTGGTTCACTGCACCATGGCACGGGCTCGGTCGCCATGGATATCGGATGGTTGGTCGCCAGGTCGAGGATGGTCATCCCCGGTCAAAGGTGGATATTGATGTGTTCAGTTCAACTTAAATCGCATTATAGAATGGAATTATATATATATATATGTGGATAGTGGATAGGGATATGGGTATTGATCTACAAAAAATGGTTTAGATTAAGTCAATGGTGAATATTGATGCTTTCACTGGCCAAAAACACTCCTAGGGAACTAGGGACTTATGGATATAGAAACTTAATATCTACGGAACAACGTCTGACCAATACTATGTATATATATATACATGTTACATATTGCTAGCCAACTCAAATATTTATGGAACAAAATCCTGAAGCCTTTCCATGTTGACGCTGACTTGGGGGTGCAGTTGAGGGTTACTGAAATGGGTAATGGTGATATCATCCCCTAAGTTGGAAGATGCATGACATATGACCCCCCCATATCGACCATTTACATCCATTTGCCAACTTTAAAAAAAATAGAGCTAAAAAATCCCAATGTTTTTTTCATGGTAAACCCAGCAGTTCGGTTGCGGGGAGAACCCACCATGAGCATCGCGGAAGACAGTCAAGTCATCTGGTCATCTCCTTCTCCATGAGTTTTCCAGGCAGTTCCCGGTAGTCGCAGCGCAGTGTGGTGATGCTCTTTCCCACCTCGCACTTTACGGCCGTTTCCTGAGCACAGAGAAGAACTGGCTGGTTTCAACCCCTGCCCCCCAGACCAACCGTTTTATGGGAAATGTAAGTTGCCTTGTTTCGAAAATGTATAAAAATTACAATAATTAAATATATACGCTGTATATTATATATATATATACATATATGCATAATATATATATATGTCTGTGTGTGCGTCTATGCGTGTGTGAGCTGCAATCATCACCGAATGGAAGGACAAACATAAACAACGAGTGATACCACCAATCAGCGAATACTGACAGATTCAGACCAGTGCTTTGGATGGTTTGTGTTTCTAAGTAATGATCTGGCGACAGCAGTGATTGGAGTCTTTGTCAGCTATGGAATTGGGTGTAAGTGGGCAACATTTGGATATGAAAATTACAGGATTCACGCGCCTGTCATGAGAGTGGATGGCGATTGATAGCCACAGAACATTTACAACAGCCCCGACATGTAATTTAATCAGGCATTATATATGTACGCATGCACATAGATATATATATATACATACATTTTATGGAGTGACCATGAGTGACCGTGCTGGATAGTGAGTAGGCATGAGGTTGCGCCGGACCCTTGTTGACAACCAAGCTTCACCATGTCAAAATCACGACATTTTCTGAGGGGTCAAGTCACACCCACTAAGCAGCCCATCCCACTACCAAGCAGCGAGGGTTGCCCGCAAACAGGCAGGGTCCCCTGGGCGGTGGGACATCACCGGGAAGCTGCATCTCCGGGATTCAAGAACGGGGTGAGGGATGTATGGGCACACGCCATCACACCCAGAGGCCAAATTCGAAGACCCAACCCATCGTTGCAAATGAGCCTATTTTCATAAAACCATCAACAAGTAAGCCAAACATAAGATTTTGGATTCATCAGATCGTCGACAATTAAGCCCAAACCCATCTGCATTCATCAAGTCATACTGGTTGGTGGTTGACCTACCCCTCTGAAAAATATGATTTCGTCAGTTGGGATTACCCTCTGGTAATTTAACATAGCTATTGAAAATGGCCATTTATAGTGGATTTACCCATTGAAAATGGTGATTTCCCATAGCTATGTTAGTTTACCAGAGGGTATATGATTATTATTCCCAATATATGGGGGGAAAAAAACATGTTCCAAACCACCAACCAGACACAAATGAACACAACAAAAGCCAGTGTCCTCGCAGCTTCAACCTCCGGAAACTCAATCATCCCAGGGGATGGAAATTCAAGAATCAGCAGCCCACGAGACAGATCAGTTTTTGTTGCCCATGATTATATATATATAATTATAATTATATATATATATGTGTATATTATATATATATACTGTATATATCCCAAGTACATCTCCATTTTAGATATTCTAGATCAATTCTAAAATAGTCTGGATGATATCCCGAAAATTTTCATCATTTTCCTTGAGCTCCCCGGCTCCATCCTCCCCAGCCCCACCAAGGCACGGTCTTGCAGCAGCACTTCAGCACCCAAGCCCGCGGCCACGATGCCGGCAATGCCAAGTCCGCAACCAAGGTCAAGGACCTTTCGCCCTGGGTTTGGTACCCACTGGGAACCATCAACAAATGGAGATGTTCTGGTATTTTCTGTTTGTTTTTTTTGTGATTTTCTGACATTTTCATGGGATTTTCTGGGATTTATCTGATAAACTAACAGTTTGCTATGGAAAAATCGCTATAGCATTGATGGCTAAATCAACTAGAAACATGGCAGTTTTCAATAGCTATGTGGCTATGTTAAATTACCAGTGGGTAAGCCCAATCTTCTAAGATGCCAAATTTGTTGTGTTTCCAGGATGTGAGGGGAAAACACACACACACACAATTAACGTTTCGTTCGACATTCGGGGACTACTACCAGGGAGATTTTTCAATGTGGTGATGGAGAATGTGATGGCTTAACATGGAACTATTTTGTTGGGATTAACGTGTTCAAACATGTGATATTACACGATTAACCAACCATACTCTAAGCAATGGATTGGTTGACCAGTTCATATAAGAATATAAGGGAAAAGTAGCAGGAAACCATGGTCTTCCCTGGAAACCATAGGTGTGTTCTGGAAAATGTCATTTCATCATATTTCATCCAATTCTGAGACGTACATGTTGGACAGGTTGGGGATGATGATAACCACAAAATAACTGGCACATTTAGTTGAAACCATAAGAAGTCAGCGTGGGAAGCTATGGGAGAAAATGGTGCCTGGAAAAAAAATGGGAGAAATTTGCTGGGTTGGACCTTGACTGCTTTCAACTGGGACTCCTATGGAATAACTGACCGGATTGATTGGACCACATTGGGCCATATGGAAAACTGGTGGACATGATGAGCAAACAAAGAGTGGGAACAAATGCAAACATAGAAGGAATTCATCGCTATTTACAGTCTGTGCAGTCTTTGGATTGGACATCCGTCACAATCCGAGTCATGGATAATTGATTGACCGATGATCATCAATACAGTACACCGACAGTACGCCACAATATCTGAAACCTATCTGGTGGGTGCTCATTCTTGCACAACACACGTGTGTGTGTGTGTGTGTGCGTTTTTTTTCTTAAACGTGTGTTTGGCTGTAATTGTAGCCAATTTATCTATTGCGTTGATCTCTTTGACACGCGCAAGTCACCACAATCGTGATAAGAACTGGTCAGGCGTGGCTCAGGTTGGGTGCAAGTATTGAAGAACCATCCTGGTGATTTCAAGCCCATGCCAGAAATCATGAGTCAATTGGGATTATCAACCCACTTTTGGGGATTTAAAAAGAGAATGCTTAGATTTCCAAACAGTGGTTTTATGTAGCTATCTAGTTATTCATCATCATTTTCTCAAGTTTCTCAATTGTAATGGCCTTAACTTGGTGGAAGTCGTCCATATGTTCTTGCTAAATTATTCGGTTAAGCCTGTATATTATTACTATAGCCATAATTTCTATAGTGACGTTGAACTGAGGTCGTTATAAGAGATAATTATAACGACCTATATCCATTTCTCATTTCCCAAACTCTGACCAAATCTCCAACACAAATCCCGCAGAGAGGGCCCTCCAAAGGGCCATGCGCCTTCCAAAGGGACCACGGGAGGCTGGATGCAGAACCACCGGGCCTTGGTGAGTCACTAGTATGTCAAATGGGAGTATTATTCACAACATATGGAAAAATAAAATTCATGTTCCAAACCACCAACCAGGTAAATAATTCATGAAGGACAATGAACAAATATATCTATCCTCTATAATATATACATATATACTTGTGCGTCAGTGACTGCACTTCTTTCCCATCAAAAACTTGGATTTGCCTCAGGAACGCCACCAAAAAATGCCCCCCCAAAAAAGATTCCCTCAGTAGTGGATTTCCCATTGGGAACGTAGAAAATCTTCAGTAAATCCATGAAAAATAATGGTTTGATGAGGTTTGGGTTTGGCTCATTGAATCTCCTGGATCACCGGAGTTGCCAGGCAGCCATGATGACAGAAGCCGGCCATATGGTATCCTTGGCCAGACTCCCAGTTACCAGCAGGTCCCCTTGTTGGAACATTGGGAAAACCATGTTCGTAAAAAAATCTGGAAGTTAGACAGTTAGGCGTGATTTTTCAGGACTTTGCAGTTTCAAGAGATTCAAATCGAAGACCCCAAAAGACTCACTCAAAGACTCACTGGCACTAGATGATTTTGAGGCCAAGTGTAGAATTGTAGAACTTTGCTGCTCTCTGCTGACTCCGCCAACAAAAAAAATTCCCCTTGGTCAAGTCCTCAAGATTTGTTGTCCCCCAGATCCATCATGATCCACTGATCAAAGGCAATGTTCCCGATTGAAATCGCCATAACATTTCAATATGCCATAAATTGGGGAATTCCGCACGTTCAATCAAACCCATAGAGCGCATAAACAGTAGATCCATAATATATGATTTACAACGAGGCGACCCAGTTTTAATACTGCTTTAATAGGGAAAATTATCTTCAAATCAGTTTTTTTGGGGTACTCGTTTTTTCTATCTCTTACATGTCCATTCTGTAAAGCTACCCTCTGGTAAACTAACATAACTATGGAACATCACCATTTTTGATGGGTAAATCCACTATAAATGGCCATTTTCAATAGCAAACTGTTAGTTTACCAGAGGGTATGCCATTGATTCTGCAAATCATGTTCACTTCAGCCACAACATGACATCCCAAGTCCCAGCAACTCCAGCTTCAAAAATGGCCCGGTTCTCCTCCGTCACCTCCATCGAGCCGCCTGAGCCGGATGGAACCGGTCGAAGCGTCGAAGCCATTGGAATCCCTGTTTTATGAGGGATGAGAAGCCCATCGGTTTATCCCAACATATTCTATATGTTTTTTTTTGGGAGGTGCTATCCGTATAATATATATATATATCTCTCTCTCTCTCTCTCTTATGGTTGAAATTCCTAGGGTGCAGATAATTAAACATGAGTAACCGATAGTAACCGGTGTTGGGAACAATGAATGTGGACGCATGTGCCGGCTATCAGTTTTGGCAGCTATGGTTCACTAGCCGCTGACACATCTCCCTCTATGATCACGATGGCAGGTTGGGAAGCCTGGGTTTCTGGAACTCCTGCGTATAATCACCACGAGATCACCATGACTGCTGAGACTCTCTTATTGGCCATGCCATGCCATGCCATATTCACAATCCTAACAACCAATTCCTTGGAGTTCCGTGCCATTTTCAGAGCATAGCGCCTGGCAAGTCTACAACCCAATCGATTCCATCGGTGCGTAAAAAATTGTCCCAGATATACTCCATTAAAATGGCTGGAGAATATACCCATGCGCACACCCATGTTGGGCCCATGTTCCCAAAGCTAGGAGTTAAACTTGCTAGTTCCTATATTCCCGCAGAGATATAAGCGCGTAATAAAACATGGCAATGGGCAATTCCTCATTTACTAATCATTTTCCCAGCTAGCAACCTCCATTTACAGTGGATGTCCCATATATATTTCATTGTATTTCCATATTTTCTCATGATTTTCCGATTTTCCATTGAAACTATCCATTCAAAAGGGCCGGGGAATTCCTGCAGGGCAGTTCCCAGCTTCGGATCCCAGCAGCGCATCATTTCCTGAAAGCGATTGGCCGCACCGGGGACTTGGCACACGAAGAGGCTCAAGGTGTCGTTCAGCGGCACTTCAACCTGTCTGTGGAAGATGAAGGTGTTCCAAACGACGGATTTTTTGGGATGATTTGCTCAAAACATCTCAAAGCGGGAAACGTTTCTTCGCCGAAAATTCCACAGATTTGATCGATCAGACAACAAATGTGAACCTGTGAGCCCCGTATATTTGGATGGCATGTTTTTTCCCGATAAAATCATCTAAGGGAGGTGCATTTTGGCACTTTGCTCTCCAAATGCCGCCATGAAGCCCACTTCATCGCATCCCCTCCGCCACCGCCGACTGAATCAAAGCTGCTCAAAGATTCGGGACTGGCAAACTGATCTAGCTGATCCTTCATGTTGGTCAGCCTCCTTAAGAGCAGCATCTTCTGGGCTTTGCAGAGCTTGGAAACCTTTTTGTTTTTGATTCATTAAAATATAGGGTATCCATGGGTATCCGGTATCCCATGTGTACACCAACGATTATCTTCGTGTTATATACATGTAAATAATATATAGTTGTATATGATTATAATATGCATATATATATAATATATATATATATATATATTATAGTGGCTACCACTACTACTACTACTACTACTACTACTGCATATAAATCCAAATGTTGTCTTGTCTCAAAATGGCGGTGCCACAATGTACTGTATGCCAGTTCGCCAATTAGGAACATTATGATCAAACATTCGCATCTTTAAGAAGCACAATTCTCGGACAACCCCGAAAATGGGGAGCTGCTGATGTGGTGCCTCGAACCCATGCACCATAACCATCCATAACCATCATCATCATCATCATCACCATAACCATCATCATCATTTCGTTTTAAAAAAATGGCCACTTACACAATTGGTATGACTAATCTTAGCAGACTAATCCCTTCCCCCTAAGCACAAACACTCCTCAAGAAACCATGGTCTAGTAGGGAATTTGCACGTATTTGGGACCATACAATGGCCATAATGGGGGTGTTTCATCTGAACCAGGGATGGGATTACAGTGATTACAGGCTCCCACCGTGTCCCCTGGTTTCATCTCAGTCACTGCCGCACGTTCTCCGGCACATTCTCCGGCAGCTGCACCGTTTCTGGCGGAGCCTGCAGCTTGGACGTCACCAAATTCTCGTCCTGCGACGTTGCGACGCTGTTGAGCTGCGAAAAGGTCAACTGGGAAACCGAAAAGATGGGGACATAGCAATGTCGGATTGGCAAAAGGTTATTGGGGACTAAATCAACCATTTCTTGGGGATCTCTCTCTGGTAAGTACTGGGATATAATTGGGTATAAAATCAAAAATCTAAGATTTGGATGTGTCTGCAAATTGGAGGTGCCAATGATGTGGTGCATTTCTAACCCTCGGCGGTCTCTGGTTGCAATTTCAGTTCAACTAAAACTGGGACTCAAAAAATCACATGATAGTTGAATGTTGTTGGCATGATTGAAAACAAAATGATGTTAAATGAAGTTGAACCTTCAAGATGTCCGCATGATTGGACGGTTAATGGCACAAAGAAAGCACGCTGGCCAACATATCATCGTGAGTGCGCCCTGCAGTACCAAGTTGATCTAGCATCGATATCATAGTTGTTTTGAAGGAAACTTAGCTGGAATGAGTCAAGGTAGGTATGGTTTCTGCCAGGCAATCCACCTGTTGTTTCAACTCAGGCACCGAACCTTCCAACGAGAAGCGCGAATCAAGCAACTTTCTGGGAAATCATTCAAATCCTGACTAATAAGATGCCAAAATCATCTGGATAAATCATGCTAACTCACAAACCTGAAAAATGTCACTTTTGGATACTTACCCCCTACTGGTAGGAACACTCATTCCAGGGACGTTGCAGTGAGGTCTTTGTAATTTACTTGGAATCATGTTTCATTATATAGGTACTACCACATGGAATTGCATCATGCGTTTTTCCGTGTGTTTCTCAGGTTTTGCTGGTTCAATCGTTGCATCCCTGATTACCTATCTCATAACTTAACATATCGAAACCTATGAACATCCACAATTGTCATTCATTATCACAATCAATCATTCACTGGAGAACATGTTGATAGTTTTCATGGGTTTCTCCATGGTTTTCTCCATGTCCTCCTCATCCTCATCCTCCATGCCCCAGTCATCGGCCAAATCGCCCTCCAAATCGAGATCGTCCACCGGCAAGTCCTTGAACATTAAGGGAATGATCGGAAGGACTCGTGGTCCCGTGGTTGTAACATATATAGGGACTTAGTGATTTAATACTGGTTGGTGGTTTCCACCCCTCTGAAAAATATTTGTCAGTTGGGATGATTATCGCATACATTATGGAAACATAAAAAATGTTCCAAACCACCAGCCAGAATAGGTTTCCTGGGATTTACTGGCAATCCAACATGGCGAGTCCGGATAGGAAACTGAATTGGAGAGCTGAGGTGTTGTGATCGATGGCAGAGCGAACTGATGGTTCTGTGATGTTCTGTGGTTGAGGCTCTGAATCTCTCTACCTTTTTTCTTTGTTTCATTCTCTCCGTGTCTCTATCTATCTGTCTCTTTCTCTCTCTCTCTCTCATTATCTATCTATCTATCTATCTATGTATCTACAGATCTATCAAATCATCTATCTATCTACCTACCTACCTATCTATCTATCTATATATATATATCTATCTATCTATCGATCTATCTATCTATCCATCTATCTATCTATCTATCTATCCACAGATCTATCTACCTACAGATCTATCTATCTACCTATCTATGTGACTATCTGACTATCTGGCTATCTGGCTAACTATCTATCTATTTATTTGTGTTTATCTATCAATCTATCTATCGATCTATCTATCGATCTATCTATCTATCTATCTGTCCATCCATCCATCTATCCATCTATCTATCTCCCTATCTCTCAATCTAACTATTTATCTAGCTATCTATCTATCTATCTATCTATCTATCTGTTTGTTTGTTTGTTTGTCGGTCTGTCTGTCTGTCTTTCTGTCTATCTATCTGTCTGTCTATCTGTATATCTGTTTAAATTTGTTCTGACTCTTTTTCTTCTGACTCTTTCTCTTCTCTGACTGCTCTCACCACTGTTGCTGCATCTGTCCATAAGTCGGAAGTTTGACTTCTCAACTTCATTCGATCAAGGCGTTTGGCACCATCATAAATACCATCATAAATACCATCATAAATACCATCATAAATACCATAAATCATACTTAAACATGATAAAACACAAATTCAGCTGTCCTCAAACACTGCATTTGCCAACTGATGGTGATCATGGGGTGAAGGCCGGCCATGGGGATCCATGCTACACTGTACACTTATGTCGTGTGACTGGACCTGGACGAAGTTTTAGTAAAGATCTAGACCCCAAAAACATCTGGAAAGATCTGTCTTGTAAAGATCTGATATTTCGTTTTGTGGGCTAAGTCTGTACAGATCTGGACTCCAAAACACGCTGAAACCTCAGTTTTAGAATCGTCGTTTTCAGCAATGTCTCCAACGTTTACTTTCATCCCTATTGAGGTTGTCTCAAACAGTTCCAAAATAAAGAGACATTACCTTGTTTAATTGATGATCCTACGCAAGACCATCGGAATCTCGGAGGCATCCTGATAAAAGACTCATGTTGACAACTACAACTAGTTAGAAACAAAACCAAAACGGATCATCCTTCCCGTATATAGATTTTCAATTTGGCTCACAATTGGGCAGAATTTGTGGTTTATGGTAGATACATCGTGCCTTTAATTAGATGGGTGAAAACAAGCAAACGAATATACTTCGAGGGGGGGCACATTGTAATGAGGCCAACCCAAGAAATACATAAAACCATCTCAAATTCCGGTATATGAATTGAACATGCCCGATTTCCAATAGCCTCCAGTCGTGGTTGGTGCCTGGGACTGTTGTAGTACACTGGGTGTCCCACTCTAGCCCTCCTAGATCCCTACTACCAACGAGCCTCCAGCAAACTAACTTGGATATGGAAGATCCACGATGAAAGTGGATCATTTCCCGGACGGGAAGCCCATGGGTTTCCATAGGCTTCTATTGTATGATTTCTGGATTGCTGGAGGAAATCCCATGTCTGATGGTGAAGTCTCCAGTTTTGGTTGCACCTCATGAAAATCCCATTGAAAACTAATTCTTACCACTAATGTATCACAAACAAAGATATATATATATATTATAATACACGTATATGCATACGTAAATATGTATATATATATATTGTAATGTAGCTCTACCCGGATATTTGACCATTTGCAATCGAGTCCTTGTATAACTGGATTTTGGCGATTTTGTTTCGTCAGGATTTCGTGGGTTTGGGCGCTTTCCCAACGAAATTTTCACGAAATTCCACGGTTTTTTTTGGTGCAAAAATGTTGTGACAAAACATTTTGCCACACCCCAGAAATCGAAAAACACAAACATTTTAACGAAATGTTGGTTTGTGGCAAAACGTTTTGCCACAACATTTTGCCACAAAACAAATCGTTGGAATTTTGTTGAAATTTCGTTGGGGTCCAAGCCAACGAATTCCCAACGAATTCTCAACGTGAACGAATCGTTCAACGATTTTCTTTGTGGCAAAATGTGTGGCAAAATGGATTGCCACACGTCTTTTTGGCCATTATTGCCACAAACCCATACCTGTTTATACAGGCCCCATTGAAAATCATGTAGAGAAGCCTTGCAACACATAAATAAAAAGTACTAAAACGGAAAAAAACCGATAATAATGATCATAAATATATAAAGATAATTATAGAACATATTTATGACGTGATAATATATACAGACATTAAAGCCTATAAAATCCCCAGGTTACAAGCCACATCTTCCACTTCTGTGGCCTCGTCCGCCGGTCTGGCCCGCAATCCTAAACTCCGGCCTCCTATGGCTATAGCCAGGAGGAGATTGAAAATGATGGCAAGGGAACCAAGCACAACTATGGCAGTGTGGTAAATAGCCTTTTTACAGATGATTTATGATGATTTTTGAATTACCCATCAAAACTATTATATAAAAGAATGGTATTTTCCATACCTACGTCAAATATCGTGAAATTACCAAGAAGGTCTCAGAAGTGTGGTTAACCTAAGCATAGCAAGGAAATATGCTTGGGGATGGCGCCAAGGTTTACCATATGAATCCCATCTTCCTACCACCGTGTAGTAAGGGATTTACCCATCTTGGGGACAAAAAAATGTGCGTTTAATATTGGGGGGATGGGGATTATGGATGATTATAGAAGCCCTCGGTCATTGAGCTAGCATTAACGGTGGGAATGTGCGCTGTGCGCCTAACAAGATGGAACCGCTATGAATCGCTCAACTTACAGCCACAGTCTTGAGGAAACATGGACCAATAAGATCACCTCAATGGGTGTCTCATCATCTTCACTATGTCGTCATTGTTTTCTCAGCGTATACCAATGTTTTAAGATACATGTTCAAGCTTTGGAACTTGCAGCGCTCACCATTCTGACAGTTTTACTCCTTATGAAATACTCCCCCATCTCGACCCTGGTTTCGTGCTGAATCTCTTCCTCTTGCGGCCCTTCTTGGGTGGTAATTGAAATTAAGGGGGAAGATGCTGGGGATGGTGAATTTCCTGACATTGTTGGGAAACGCCATCCTCCACCAGCATGGTCCAACATCACAGACCATGAACCCGGCAGGAATAACTCCAGAAGGCGACCATATTGCAAACACGGCGCTAGAACTCAAGGATATATATATATATATACAGATTTGTTGACCTTTAAACACATGCACATTTTGATGTCCTTTGATTTCCCATTGCTGCCAGCAGAAATTACGGGACTTCACACCTTCCCCCAAACGCCCGCTCCTCCTGGTGAATGCGGTCCGGTGATGAAACAAATACTTCTCAACCTTGGAGATGGAAGTAGCGGATTCCCAAGGTGTCTGTTCAACATGTTTTTTCTCCTGAAGTGGGGAACTATTAGGGCCAAACCCAACAATTTTACATACTTACTTTTTACGGCATTCTTGGTGGAAAGAGCATGGGAAAATGATGATCCACCATTGGATTTTGAGGTGTTTGGACGTCTTTTGGGGGCACAAAGGTGGTGGAAGTCATTCTCGGCAAACCACATCAACCATTCCCATTGCAGGGGCTCCGTGCTGACCAATGGCCACCAACATCAACAGCAACACCTGCAAACTATCATGTGCTTGGGAAACTCATTGTAACTTCTTGGCTTCCCATTCTGACATATTCTGACTTCCCATTTCATGGGGACTATGGATGCCCATAGCTCCTTAGCTCCCCCCAACCAGTGGATACAGTAGAGGTCCGTGCTTTGAAACTTGTGTGAAGATTGGCCGCCACATGCCATCATATACTCTAGCTGGACGCAAGCCGAGTGGATTGCTGCGAAGCGACATGGCAACAGCAACAGCAGCAACAAGAGCAACAAGAGCAACAACGGCAACAGCGGCAACAACCGCAACAACGGCAACAGCGGCAATAGCGACAACAACGGCAAAGCAACAACAACAACAACAACAACACCACCAACACCAACAGCAGCAACAGCAGCAACAGCAACAGCAACCGCAACCGCAACAGCAACAGCAACAACAGCAGCAAGAGCAGCAACAACAACACAAACAGCAACGGCAGCGGCAAAGGCAACAGCAACAACAACAGCAGCAGCAGCAACAACAACACCACAACCACAACCATCACTGATCACCACCACCACCACCACCACCAACAACAACAACAACAACAACAACAACAACAACCAAAAAAAAACACCACCAACAGCACCAACAACACCAACAACACCAACAACACCAACAACACAAACCAACAACCACAACAACAACAACACCAACAGCACCAAGAACACCACCAACGACACCAACCAACAAAACCCATCAACAACAACACCAACAAAAAACAAAACAAAACAAAACAACAACCAACAACTAAAAACCGACAAACAACAACAACAACAAACAACAAACAACAACAACAACAAACAACAAACAACAAACAACAAACAACAAACAACAACAAACAACAAACAACAAACAACAAACACAACAAACACAACAAACACAACAAACACAACAAACACAACAAACACAACAAACACAACAAACACAACAACAACAACAACAACAACAACAACAACAACAACGGTCGGACGCCCTGTAACCGCGCGCCGGCAAGGGACAAAATCCCCATGGCACGGTGGCGTTCAGTGCCTTTTTCCACACGCCTGCCGCTGTTTCGCAACTAGGTCCACAGCCACGCTTGATCTTTGTCCAAATCAAACTTGTGGCGTGGGTCATGGCCCAATTCGCCTACTCAGTCCTGTATATCATATATATATATATATATCATATATTTATATATATATCACATAGATACCATATATATATCATATGTATCAGAGATATCATATATATATAAATCAAAAACAACATAGAGATCATATATACCATAGATATCATAGATACCATATTTATCATATTTAACACATATGTATGTGTATATATATATATATATCATACATATCATAAACAACATAGATATCATGTATACCAAAGATATCATAGATACCTATATCATATATAACACACATAAACCCAAATCCCTCAAAACCCACCCCC
>Ga0126342_10000370_pt1 | contig 46510 bp, 23 predicted proteins | sample Cyp1metagenome_FD_92528 | JGI IMG/M metagenome (GOLD analysis project Ga0126342, IMG submission 92528) | Coral microbial communities from Lord Howe Island, Old Settlement Bay, Australia - Cyphastrea 1 metagenome | ecosystem: Host-associated > Invertebrates > Cnidaria > Coral ...
TGTGAAACATGTTACACACAGGGAAACAGGTTGGGAAAACAGTGGGTCCAAAGAGACAGGTCTGGAGTACGATGGATTCATAGTATATGTACATTTTCTGAATTTGGGTAACTTGGAGCTAGAGTATTGAATTTGAGGGACCCTGGCTGACCCTGGGCCTCAAGCTTTCGGATTCTTAACCAGCTCTCGGGCTGTAGATGGTTATTATGTGGTTATTATATGGTTATTATATGGTTATTATATGGTTATTATACGTATGATTATGATATGGTTATTATATGGTTAATGATGGTTAATAATCATCTGGTTGGTGGTATACCTACCCCTCTGAAAAATATGAGTTCGTCAGTTGGGATGACATTCCCAATATGATGGGAAAAATTAAAAATGTTCCAAACCACCAACCAGTAATAATACTATCATGATATCTGGAGTCTATGCCCCTGGTAATTATTATGATGGTGTTATGTTGGTGTCAAACAAAGTGGTATGTTTTGTAAGTTGGTGGTGACAAACCATATATCATTATACCACTGGTTTTTTAACAAAATTACCTGACACCACTGGTTTTTAATATCATTATACCACTTGGTGGTGATACCCTCTGGTAACTATTATGATGGCTGTTATGTCAAACCAAGTGGTATAATGACATGATCATGATATATGGATTCTAATTTGATGGGATGGATGACCCTAACCCTCCGGTAAGATTTATGGTGGATATATCCATCTGTAATTAGTTATAGCTATCTATAACTATAATTGGTTTATCTATGTTTATCTAATCTATCGATATATCTATCTATACCATGGATCTGGTAATCTATAATCCCATCCCCCACTCCGGCTAAACACCCTAATTCTATGGTTCCAGTCATAAGTGGCTTCATCCCCAACTCCACCAAAAATGGGCTATGTTCGGATTTATGTTGAAAATGGCTTTGTCTAAAAATAGTTGGGGTATATAACCAAACATTTCATGATTTCTCATCATATTTCCTATCCCATATGCTCCATGTATGGAATATTTACCAACATTTGCCCTAAAAATCACCCAAATGTAGGTAAATATACCATACATGGAGCATATGGGTATTCCAATTGCCATCATCTGGCATTTTTAAAAGACACCCAACACCATCGTTGGCACCTGCCGGGGCCGCCACTTCGCGACGCGTCAGCAGCTCCAAACACCTGCGGCGAAGCCAGCAAACAAAGAAAAATCATCAGCAAGTCTTTCCCACAGGTGACTGAATTAAGAAACGCTTGGCCGGCAACACTCCAGATTTCACAAGTGATGGTTTGTTGAATATATCCCTTTTGGTGCAAAAAAAAGGCAAATGTCAAATTCGTGTGTTGCGTGTTACTATGGTTTTACTAACATTACCCTCAGGTAATTTAATTGAACATGACCCATAGAAATAGTCAATTTACCTCTTAAAGGATGGTGATGTTCCATAGCTGTTTGATGCTTTTTGCCAGAGGCTACCCTCTGGTAATTTAACATAACTATTGAAAATCACCATGCTATTAATGGGTAAATCAACTATTTCTATGGGCCATTTTCAGTAGCAAACTGTAAACTTTACCAGAGAGTAATAGTGTAGTTATAAGTTGGTTTATACACCCCATTCCCATCCATGAACTAGTTCGTTATATCTACCATACAGTGACAAGGTGGGGCCCCCCAGTTATAAGATGGTTTATAAACCCCATTAACTATAGTTATAAGTACCATAAACCATAGTTATTGGAGTTGTGTGCACCAACTTAGCTATCGTGGCCGGGGGCTTTACTTTGTACCTTTTGGTTATTCAACATAGCCATGGAAAGATCCACCATTTTTCATAGGTAAACCATCCATGGACCATGGCTTCCACGCCTCACCACGCTGCCGGCGACCAGGGTGGACTCTGTCCGGCGCAGCGGCAGGTTTTGCAGCACCGCCGCGAAGGCTTCGCGCAGGGCCTTGGCAACGGGGGAAATGGATGGAAATGGAGCCAGAAATGCTGGGAAACCATGACACTTTCCATGATTTCACATGATTTCAGCATGATTTAATGGTGTTGTGTTATTTTGGTCACTTTGAAATGAGATTCAAACAAGAAGTTGGTTTATGACATGTTGGAACTCCATCTAATTGTAGAATATTGTAGATATATCCACCATAAATCCTGTTTATTATTGAGAAACCGTGATCAACCAATTTATCAGGAGTCCATTCCTGAGTCAAGGGGAACGAATGCAACCATCAAAAATGGTGAACTAAAATGATTTGATTTATAATCAGCAAATATTTGACGATCAAATCTTGACCATACGTATTTAACTCAATCAAAACACATGAGGATTTAAACGCATTGGAATGACTAAACAACTGCAATGGACTATAGTGAAGCTTATATATAATATATGTATATATAGTATATAGTATATATGATTATATATATAATATTAATCGTGATAACAATGTGTAAAACAGTAAGAAATGGATTCACCAGAAAAATGGTGGGATTTATCCAAACGGCAATTGAAAGAACAATCGGTTTGTCCAAGAATGGAGGATTTTAACCAACCAAACACAGGCATTTCACCAATCTCACCAACCGAAATAGGGACAAACATCAAAACTGCTATGAGAATTCAACTTAAGCTAGTTTCAGCTGATGAATTCATATTTTTTTTGAAATCGCAGGGAAAATTGGAGTCTAAGCAACATTTCTTGGGGATTTATATAGTTATGTAGGTAATGCTAGTAGGTGCTGTTTCCCCCATGTGGTTTGGCGATACATCCCCATAAATCCAAGGGGAGAATGCCATTGCACTTGTTAGCTGAGGTTTCACCTGCTGTGACTCACCCAGATAGAAACTCTGTCGTGAAAGACTCTTGGTGGCTTCCTGCGGTTGAAGAAACCATGAAAATCTGGTCGAATGGTAATGACCAGCCTCAAATTAGATGATTTTAGGCAAAAAAAACAGTTCCACCATGACCAAAACAGTGACCTTGGCCAGTAAGGTCGCTAGAGTTAGATATCAATTCCCATGATTTGTGGCTGAAATCATCATTTTCCAAGCGGCTTTCCCAGCGGTTTTCCCATGCCTTGAGAATCCCCACATTCATGTCACTGGCCGTGGTGAAATGCCCCGAATCCTTCCGAGTCCGAGCCTGGCCCGTTCGGGAGAGTCTCTGGGACCAACTTTTTTGGGGGTTCAACTGGTTGGTGGTTGAGCAACCCCTCCGAAAAATATGACGAATCGTCAGTTGGGATGGCATTCCCAATATGTGGCAAAAATAATCCAAATGTGGAAAAAAACAACCAACCAGATCAATATGGTTTACTATGTTTGATTCCCAGCCGTACTTTATGAGGGAGTATTTGGGGTATGATTCAGGGGGCAAGGTACCTTCTCAGGATGCGTTCGGATCCGTAGGGATTGTCATTGTTGTTGGAATGCTTGTAGAGATGATTATTGGGAACAATGGATAACTCCAGGGATCATAATTATATGGATATATACTAGGGTTGAAAATCAATATTAGCGAGTATATAGCGAGTATCATCATCAGCATCATTGTGCTATAGCTTTATCATCAAAAGGGGAATTTAATAAGAAGGGAGTCAAGCAAAACGACTGAGAAAATGTGGACCTAATGGCAACGGGCACATAATTAGCAAATCAAATCACACCTACATGACCAATACTGAAAATGACCAACACAATCTTGTGGGATATAGCAAACAACAAAATGTTGATGCATGAATGGGTCCCAATACACCCTCATATTTATGCTGAGGTTTCCAATTCGGTATCTTGGGGCAATTTGTCAATGACCGCTTCGGTCGCGCTCTCAAGGCCTCTAACTCTAGGGCTAGGAAAAACGGTAAGGACACCGAGCATTGGAAAAGATTCTCAAGTTCCAAGGACTGATCACCTGACGGTCCAAGTCAATGGTTGGGAAGTGATGATTTCTTCCGGACAAAAGTTTGGAGTTCATGACGCGTACAAGGCGGATGCTTTCCATGCATGGCCATCTGGATTTGCCTGGAGGATCTGTTGAAAGGTCAAAGGCTCTGGTTCCATGAACGAAACATCACTCGCAGGTATGAAGAAAGGCACTTGCCTAATATGGCTGGGAAGTGAAAACGGGTTGGGATGACAAAAATCTGCTGATGACCACCTTAGAACATGTTCCCTACTGTGGGATTTCTGTGTCACGTGCCTACAGTTCTGATCCACCATCGCAAGATGAACATCAACTCAGATATGACACTATGTGAAGGTGGGTCAAAACCTATTATTGTCAATTTTAGTGGGATGAACATCCATTTACCATCTATTTCGGGGTGCACTAGGTACCATAGCCATGGCTTCACATGCAGGATACACCAAGAGTTTTTTAACGTTTCTTACAAGGAAACTCTTCAGGGAGTCAAGCAGCTGCAAAGGTGGTCACCACATCCAGCCACCTCCCAGCACATACAAGATAGGGGGATCCCACTTGGTTGGCTGAAGAAAGAACATTCACCTACTTACGTAACACATGATTAATTATTTAGCATGGCTATAAAAAAAATGATCCACTTATAGATGATGTTTGATATTGTTTGATGATTTGCCAATTAGGCGATTTGCCATATTTGCCATAGCTATTAATACCGTTAGATTGCTTGCAATTCGCGTCATTCCCATGCCATCTCATTCACCTTCTTGGCTGGAGGCGCAGCAGCATTGCTACCTCGGATCCGGATGGCAAACCTTCAGATCAATGGTGATGGAATCGCTACCGACCACAACATATAGTAACGGCAATGGTAGGTAGAAATCTCGGGGCAATCAACATATCAGTAATTGATCATATACTTCATCTAGTAACTACCGAAAAATATGTTTTGGTTAGTGTTATACGAGTAGCAATGGATCCGGAAAATATGTTCGGGCGGTCGATAGTTGGTGTTACCAAGATATTTATGATTGTGGAATCATTTCTTGCATTTGCCATCCATTTTGCGAGGGTGCTGATTTTTTCAGCAACCATATGCCACCTCCCAGGGAGTAATCCCAGCCCCTGACGTGTGGGACTTCAACATGAACAGATTCACTTTCAATTAGAGTTTCCTGGAGGGAGAAAAAATGGTTCAAGAAAAAAATGGTTGGTAAACTGGTTGACAAAAGCGATGATCAACACTTCCAGTTTTCCCCACCTGTTCATCGAGGAATCTAGGAGCTAAAGGGTAAAGTTGGAACTTTAACCACATTCTACTGAGCCATGTTAAGTTTCGTTTAATGTGGGTATGTTTGCGCCAAAGATACGGGCAATGAAAATGGTGCATTCCCATTTCATGGCAAGGGTTTTTTCACCGATGGTTCTGGAAAGAGTTCCACTATAACTGGCCATTTTCAATAGCTATGTTAAATTACCAGAGGGTAGTACAATCATACTCAATGGCAGCGGCCCTTTTGGGTGCTAGAAATCTATTGGCTGATCACAATGTTCAAACCTGAAATGGCCATCAATTAGACGCATGTCCACCTTTTCGGGGTCACATACTGCAATACTTCATGTTTGGACCCATCAATCCCAAAGCGATGGGGTTTGAGCGTTCTTTTATTCATTTCAAATATCCTTGAACATGATGTATATATATATATACCTAAAATTAGATATGTACATAGATATGTACATTATTGTATAAGTACTATATATGGATGATAATTTATGTCAGATATTGCCATTTCTGTTGATGAGTTATCCATGAACGAAGCGACTCCGCGTCCAAGCCATCCAAGCTACCGCTGGGATGGTCCAGAGCATTCAGCCGTGGTGACGCATTGTTCGGATCCTCCCAATTTCGGGACGCGGTCTGGGAGTGGTCCAATGAGAAGTTCTGTATCCCAACCATATGACTATATAGTAGCTGGTAGTAGCTAGTAGTAGCTAGTAGTAGCTAGTAGTAGCTAGTAGTTAGTAGTGGGTAGTAGTAGCTAGTAGTAGCTAATAGTTAGTAGTAGGTAGTACAAATAGTAGTAGGCGGTCGTAGGTAGTACTAGCTAGTAGTAGGTAGTAGTAGGTAGTAGTACGTAGTAGTAGTAGTAGTAGGTATTAGCAGGTAGCAGTAGTAGTAGTAGTAGTAGTAGTACGTGGTTTCACCTTTAAAAAATTAATCTAATCCTCTCCTACAACCTTGGTCAAAGGTCACGCTGTCAGAGTGAGGCGCTGGACTGAGAAGCTGCCAAAAGACTATAAAGGTCCTATCCTGATTGACTGATGACACGGGAAGGTAAGCCATAGAACCTAAACTACCTGCTCACATTTATCTGAAAATACAACATGACAATCAATATCCATCAACTCAAACATATCCAAAAAAACATATTACATACCCTCTGGTAATTTGTTACATTTTGCTATTCAAAATGGCCATAGACATAGTTAATTTACCTAGGTTCAGAATGGTGATTTTCCATAGCCATCGCCGCATCGCGCTGACCCCTGGGCAAATGATCACCGGCTCTTTCGGGAATGCCGAGCTTATAAAGGACATTCGTAAAGGAAATAATCCCAATATAGCCCAGATTCTCAGGTTTATTGTTAATGATTACCATTTACCCAGAAATATGATATAGTAACCACCAAGTTGAAAATAGAAGTTGGGAAATGCCGCATCTAAAATGGTGATTTAAATTTCTGTTCATCTTTTTTTTTGGAGGTAACTATAGGCTACAAAGCCCATCCGGCCGAAGTCAAGGCAGACCCTGCCCGGAATTGCTCCTGAGTGGTTGCATCCGTGCCTGCGGCATCTTTGTCCTCCTGGTGACACGTTGACCCAGTTGCCCGATGGCATATTTTGACATACAATAGGATGGAAGAAATCCCGAGTTGACATGTGGTTTATCCAATGATTCATAGGGTTTCAACCATCCACGGTGGTGCAGGATTTCTTCCATCCACAGTAGCTAAGTGGTATAGATGGCCCATTTATAGATGATTTACCTATTAAAACATGGTGATTTTCAATAGCGATATGATAAATTACATGGTGATTTTCAATAGCGATATGATAAATTACCAAATGGTACGCACGGTATACAGTAATGCCTTAGTTTCCCCACTTTTGGCATAGGGGTTTTCCCAAAGAGGGTGGAGCTCGATAACCTTCTTTCATAACCCGGTCTTCTACTTAGGGGTTTTGTCAGGAAATATGGTAACTACCCCAATCTCTTGCGGTTTACCGTGGTTCATATTGTCCATGAAAAACGACCATTCTATGGGTATCATTCTCTCCAGGTCGGCCCTTGAAATCTCAACCCACAAACATCTCACGAAGATTGGGGAAAAATCCAGTGAGCAGGGAAGGAAGAAACGCCTCTGAAAACGAGAAAGCATTGAAATTGCACTGCGATGGTCGGGTACATGTTCTTTTTCGTAGATTACATCTTGTATAGTGAGTGTCAAAAATTGATGGCTGAAAGCACCAATGGCAACTTTCTCATGGTGCAACGCCATTATTTGACACAAAGTACTCGGGGAGGTGTAGTTCCAGGGAACAAAGTGGTAATATTACCCATACCATCTGGTTATTTAACATAGCCATGGAAAATCCCTCATAAATGGAGATTTTAATGGGAAAATCACCTAAATGGGCCATTTTCCATGGCTAGGTTAAATAACCAGAGGTTAATTGTAGGGCACCATATATGGGCACCATATCCCAATGGAGATGAACTCACCATGGGTATATATCCATAAGTTTCATCGCAGTCCTGTCACCCCCAAGTACCCTCTGGTAATTTGTTACAGTTTGCTATTGAAAATGGCCCAGTCGAAATAGTGGATTTTCCCATTCATAGCATGGTGGATCTGTCCATAGTTTTTTGTGAACGTTTACCAGAGGGTATCCATTTCTGGCTTTAGCGGCACAAGAAGACCAACTATCAACCCACGGACCTTGCGCATTCACCTTGCGCATTTCCCTTCCGCATGGCCGATCTAAAAAAATATCCCTCACGGCCCATCCTATGTTTGGGCTTCAAGTCCCTATCCTTATCTGGTTGGTGGTTTTAACCATCTTGAAAAATATGAGTTCGTCAGTTGGGATCATTCTTCCCAATATGATGGGAAAGTCATAAAATTCCATGGTTCCAGTCACCACCAACCAGTTATGGTTAGTTGACCCCCTGGTACTCATTTTAGTGGCCCATCCGGAAATCCCCGATTTTCGTCGGTGATGGTCCATTGCCATGGAGTATCGGAGGTAATGGCGGCACGATCTTAATCCCTAAAATATGATCAGGTTTCATCTCTGGTTCAATGGCCATTTCAGGAACCGATTGATTGGAGGTACCTACCATAAAAAAAGGCCTATTGTGCAGGCCTAAATTTCAGGGAATATCCCCACAAAATATGGCCTTATATGGTACAGTACTTCCATTTTAGGATCCTGGAATTCCCATTGACTGCTAGACCAAATTACTGTAATTGTTCTGCAGGAAGTATGGCTTTGTCTGAACATAGGACACCCAAAAGTTCCATAATCATCATGTTCCCTATGAAAAATATCAACTTTTTGGGGTATATATATATATCCCACTTCAAGACAGCACCAAAAATCATGTTGTTGGTGATCTATCCCGTGGTATTCCTGTTTTATACTCCGTGTATCCTTATGACTCATGACTGATCATGACTGTCTTATTTTGACATATGGCAGTGTGTCAAAACCTTGTACCCCTGGTGAACATCAAAATAGCTGGTAAATGGATGTTCAACCCACTAAAAATGTATCTATAGGTATTGACCCATACCCATATGTAGTCATAAATCTGGACAAATGACGAGAATTCGCCCAGAAAAAATGAGTGTTTCCCATCCTTCAACCAGTGAACTCGGCCTGTGAGGTCCTTGTAATTCATCATCTTTGGTTCATATCAACCCTCAAAGAAATCTGGAGAATCCTACTAACATGGTGGTAAATCGGTAAATCGATGCTTATTAAGATATTGTTCAACGTGTTCTAGGCCCACAGTCAAATCAAATTACTGTGAAGAAACACCATGTTACATAGGATATAAAGATATATAAAGCCCAAATAGATAATTACCATGGCAATCACCCAAATATTTCCCATTATCATCCATTATCATGTTAATTATAATATTTGGGTTATTGAATTATTGGGTTATCCCAAATAATTATGGAATTATTGTAATTATTTTCCATTATCATGGAAATTCAACTGGTATATTCCCATTCTAATCCCCATCATTTCCTCATCTTTTCTCCGTTTCGTCGCCAACTCCTTGCGCTCGTTGGCCGGCACGGCGCTCAGCAGACGTGCCAGGATCGTGGAGGTGGTGGCCACCTGGCGGGCTAAGCCGTTGGAAAAAGACTGGGGGGACCACAGAGGTTATAAATGGTTGATAAATCATCTGTTATATAGCTGTAATAAACAATAGCTATAACATAAATATGGAGGTTTCCTGAAATGGGGGTACCCCTAGTTCTCATCATATTATAGATTGGGATTTTCCATGAAATACCCTCTGGTAATTTAACATAGCTATTGAAAATGGCCATAGAAATAGTGGATTTACCCATGAAAAATAGGGATTTTCCATAGCTATATATAAATGGTTGATAAACATAGCTATAACTGGTGATAAATCATCTGTTATATAGCTATAATAAAGAATAGCTATAACATAGCTATAACTGGGTGTTATAACAGGCTATAAACAATAGGTTACCAGTACAGATAAACATAGCTATAACTGGAGGTTTCTAGCTGGGAAAATCCTTTGTTTCTATGACCCATCTATAACATAGCTATGCTAAATAACCAGAGGATATCTATGTTTAGTAAGCATCAAAAAGAATTGGGGTACTCAAAAAGAATTGGAGTTATCTATTTTTAGTACTTTTTGGTAACCATCCAAAAGAATTGGGGTAGTGAATTATGCAAGTTTGACCCGTCACGTGTGGGGTCAAAATCATGGTTGCTGGGCATAGGGTGTACGCTGGTATGTTAGCAAAGAAATGATGGTTGAAAACCCAATTGATCCTCTCAATATTCCCATGATATCCCCATGATATCCCAACAAACCCTGTCATAATCAAACATGGCTACCCTCTGGTAAACGTTTACATAACTATTGAAAATCACCATGCTATTAATGGGAAAACTCACTATTTCTATGGCCATTTTCAATAGCAAACTGTAACAAATTACCAGAGGCTAGCTGGAAAATTCCCCGTTTAAGCCATGGACAGTGACACGATGTGACCCCTTTTTGTTGGGGGAGTAGAATGGGACTATGATATAATGGGAATGTCATGGGGAATAGAATGGGAACATCACATAATATACATAATATATATAATATATATATAATATATAATATATATAATATATATATATAATATATATATATAATACATATATATATATATATGATCCACAAAGGTCCTGGCTTTGAAAATCAGGTATCCCGCTTCATCTACTGCTTCATCATAGTACCGTCTTGATGAAGCGCCAATTTTCAAAAGGCCAGGTGAATCCCCCGTGACAAAAACAGAACCTGGTTCTGGTCCTTCCGAAAAGTCCCATATCTATCCCAGAAAAATATGATACTATAGAGATATATTGGATCATTGTTAATATATATAGATATATATATATATTAACATAATATATTATGATAATAGAGTCAATAGAGCGGTTCCTGCATCATTATATCTCTATAAAAATCGCATCCAATATGAAACACTCCCTATAGACTATAGATGCTTCCGTTTATATGTGTATATCCCATACTTTTTACCATGGTTCCTTGTTTTTTTTTCAGATTAGGAAGGGATTACTGCTTCTCCAACTCCACCCAGATACAAAAAGGACCCCGTGGCTCCAACCCTCTCAGGGCTGGACCTGGGCTCCGTACTCTCCTTCCTCCTCTGCCGATTTGGGACCTGGCAGCGGTCCAAAGCTGCAAAAAAAGGTACCGATTGCAACAGCATGACTGAGATATTTGAGAAACCTTTGGGTCATTTCAGTATATTTCTTGGTTCATAGGGATTCCCACTTCATAAATGATGAGAATCCCTAATATTTGAAGGATAGTATAGCCGTATAGCCCCTACATTCATCAGCCAACAGGGCTATTGAACATTGCTCAGCTGGGTAGAATATGCTCCTGGAAACTCTGACATTCAAATGGGGCCTCTGAACAAGATCAAAAATCAGCGGTTGCGTTTTAGATGAACTCTTTGGCTTGGATGATCCCTGAAAGGTAATATCCGGTGTCATCAAACATGGCGCAGGCTGGAAAACAATCTAAATGGAGGTTTCTAGCTGGGAAAATCATCGAACTATATGTGTATGTATATATATATACACATCATATATGTGTATATATAATATATATATATGAGAGATGTTCCATTGCCATGTTTAGCTTGTATACCAGAGGAGAAATGATTGGGAACTTGATTTTGATTCCCTACAATTGGGATGTAGTCGGCTCCCACGCACTTACCTTAGCCATTGATCCCCATAATTCTCAGCAAGCTAAGCAATCACGATGTCTTGTTCCTCAAATTTCCTCGAGTCTAGAGGTCACTAATCACCCAGTTGATACAACCCACTTAATATATATATAATATATATATATATACCCTCTGGTTATTCAACATAGCCATGGTATAGATGGCCCATAGAAATAGATTATTTACCGTTCTTAAAAATGGCGGATCTTTCCATGGCTATGTTAAACAACCAGATGGTATATATATATGTATACACATACACACATATCACGCAGCAAGTATCACCATTCATCAATCCTACTGTGGATGGTTGCGACATCCTGCACCAAAAGGATGGTTGAAAGCCTATAAATAATGGGATACCCTCTGGCAAACTAACATAACTATGGAAAATCACCATATTTAATGGGAAAAACCGCTCTAAATGGGCAATTTTCAATAGCTATGTTAATTTACCAGAGGGTAAAACACATATCAACTGGGATTTCTTCCATCCACGTTGGGCCCGTTGGGGCTTCGCCACAGCCCTGCGACCGGCGACCTTCTGCCAGTGAGCGAAGGGCTACTACAGCCTGTTGGAGACAAGTTGGTCGCCGTCCCAGTTGCAGACAAGAACAACATATGGACCTATCCAACCACCGGTATCACCCAGTACATATATACAAGTACATAAAAAGTAAGTATATACATAATATAATATGTGTATCTAGAAGGTAGGGTCCCCCAACCGCTAGCTAAGTTGACTTAAGATTTGAAGGGAAATAAGGCATGGATACTCAGTTTATAAACCAACTTATAACTGGGGGGGGCACCTTGCAGGTCTACTATGGGAGATTTCACCAACAGAATATATATGTATATATATATATAGATTTTTACATACAACCGGTGTATAATGGGGATCTACAAAAGCAACATTATGATAAATGGGGTATGGCCATCCATTCCATAGGGGGAATCCTTCTATTTGTCTACCTATTGAGGGATTCAGTGGTGCTCGTGGTGAAACAAATGATTTTGACAGGGACAAACAATAGAAATAGATAGATATGGGGGTTTCCACAAGTGGGGGATACCCAAAAATGAATGGTTTATAGCGGAAAATCCCATTAAAATTGATAATTTAGGCGTACCCCTATTTCAGGAAACCTCCATATAGTTGTATAGAGGAGATGATCTAATTAATTACTGGGATATGACCAGCAATAATGAATACATGGTGGTTTCATGAAATGGGGGACCCCCAAAACCAATCGTTTTCCTAATACGACCATGTTGGATGATTTTGGGCGCCCCAAGAAACCGCCAATCCACCATACATGATCAACACAGAAGTTAGATTCTCAAGCTCCCAGGTCAGGGCTCTCAAATACCATATGGTAAACATACAGAAACCATGGGGAAATCTATGGTATCATGGTTGTTTCCTGTTACATGATGTATATGTTGCTGGATTTCCCAGCACCATGAGTTTGGAGCAATCGAAACATTCTCCAACAAAGACTTCAGAGATCATGAACATGTAGTCTAGCATCCTGCATCAAGAAATATTGAAAAGCTTACCATCCCAGTAAACTAGACTAAGGTAATCACGATGGATCCAAACACCTCGAAAGCACAAGATACCCCCCAGATCATACCCCAGACTTCCTAAGAAGGCACGGCTGAATCCATAGGGTATATACATACAGAATGCATGATTGCTTTATTTGCATAGCTAATAGCTATTCAACTGATTAGTGTAAAATTCACTAAAATAGTCGTCAAATTGAACCTATTCTTTTCTATAATCCAATAAGATGTTGGTTAGTCCGAAGTCAGTCCCTGAGAGTCCCAACTTGGTGGCTCACTCCACTTACGAAGTAGGCTATAACCCCAGTTATAAGTTGGATAAGTAGGCTTAATCCACTTACACCTGGGGTTCTACCCTCCGGTAAACTAACATAACTATGGAAAATCACCATTTTTGATAGGAAAACTCACTATTTCTATGGCCATTTTCGGTAGCTTTTTGTATGTTTATCAGATGGTATAACCCGAACCATATATATATAATCCCATAATAATCACCATGAAACCCTATACATTCACCCTATAGATCCACTATCAATGGCCATGACCAAGTGGGATCTATACATCCTCCGCCAGTCAGACGCGCCTCCGCCACCAACGCGCGGCGCGGCTCGCCGGGATAGCGGGAGAGGGAGCATAACACAGCCTGGGACGCTTGAGGCGGGAGATGGTTTCAAATGGTTTAAGGGTACCATGCGGCTCACTGAATAGATGTATAATAAATGTATTATCATAATATAATATGATATAATATAATATAGTATAATATGATATCAAAAAATAACATATGATACAATAAAATATGATAATATATAATACAATAAAATATAATCATATGTAATCTAATGTATTATATATATATATTAATATATATATATATATATTACATGTGATATATATATATATATATATTAAATATGATATATGTAATATATATATGTATATATTATATATAATATAGTTTTTTTTAATCATATGTATATAACGAGGCAAGCTTCTTTGAAAGAGGTTGCCCAGGCTGCTCTTCCTGGAGACTCGATGTAAGGAATCTTCAATTTCTCGCTCGTCTGCACCCAGCTTGCCGTCCTCCAAAGATCTCTTCGGACCGTAGGCTTCGATGGTCTCTACGTCTCCTCCGGATCGAACCACTTCGGATCAAACATGTTCTTGTCCGTCTGGGTCTTCCAAGCGCAGCCTGCGGTAAGTCGTGAATACATCCATCCTTTTGTGGGAAATCTGTGCCACAGGGGATACAGTCCAAAACAAAGGTGAAACAACCCCCCGACATATGTATATTATATATATATGGAGGGAATAACTGGATCATATTTGGCATGACATGTATACCCTGCGGTAATCAAACATGGCTAGACGGGAAATCCGCAAACTAAATGGAGGTTTAATGGGAATATCAACTATGACATCAACAGATAGGTACCATGTAAATGGCATTAAAACCCCATGGATATATATATATATATAGTATTACCATGGGGTTGTACCATATTAATATGTATATTATATATATATATGTGTATGATATTATGATACTATCATGGGTACTATGAGGCTGAGATAAATGGGAATAGATCATGCATAAAATGCACCCATCACGGCCTTGGATTTGCCATGTGGCTGATGAGTTTTTCATCATCATAAACCAACCATACATGGTGGTGCCCCATAGTTAGCTAAATTGGTTTATAAGTCCAATATCTAGGGTTTATGGGAGTTATATCTATAGTTAATGGGGATTATAAACCAACTTATAACTGGGGGGGTACCACCTTGTACATGGGAATGGAATGGAAAATTCTAGGGATAGAGACTTGGATGTCAATCCCACTGAGCAACTGGTTTAGATATTACAAGCCACAACCAAGATATCCCATGAATAAGTGGCTGATCAATCATGGTCATTCAGTATGTGCCATCTGCGGTGCACCCTCAAGGCCCAAGGGGTATGTATTTGTCCTAGGGTAAACGTACAAAAAAATCTGGAAAACCAATGTTTTCCCTGGGAACATGCGCTACAAATGGTGGCTTCTCCAAATCTGAATGTGGGTCGCTCACTAAAGACTATGAAACTATGAATATCTATGAATTATCAACCCCCGAAAGAAATTCATGGTTGAATATGCTTGAATACAATAACTGGTGGTATACCTACCCCTCTGAAACATATAAGTTCGTCAGCTGGTATGGAAATTCCCAACTGAATGGAAATTCATAAAATTGGTTCCAGTCACCACCAACCAGCAACTTTTTGGTGAGATGGACTAAACATCAACTAACCATCTGGGTAAATTATAATATTTCACTAACCTGAATAGTTCGGCCATAAAAGGGGATGATTTCCCAAAAAACATTCACCATGATTCCAGGGCGAGGTGGTCGAACAGGGTTTGGTCGTGATGAAATTTACCCAGAACCATCAAACAGATACGGACCAACTTGGCTTTGTCCAATGGGGATAAACCACCGTAATCCCTTGGCCTGTTGAGCCCCTCGGAGGCTCGGAGCCGTTGGGAGAGAGAAAACATCAAAGATTGGAGGATACAAAATTGGGACATTGGAGAATACAAAATTGGGCGCGTGTAAATAGATATATATATATATATTCATAGATATATATATACATATTTTGTTTATATATATATTAAAGATATTCCACAATATTCATCTGATTTGAAGGGTTATTGCTATATATTCCACAAAATGCATCGATTAAATCAGCAATAACTATCTATAATATTCCACAATATTCCCATATATAGTTCTATGTTCTGTAATATATGTAAATATATAGATAGTCCACAATTCGCATAGTTCTTGCTGATTTCATCTCCCATACTTTCCTGCGAAATCATTCACCAAGGGACCGCCAAGTGCGGAAGGAGCCTGGGAGCGATGCGCATGGTTTTTTGGGTAGTTTGAACATGAAAAAACAACGGTTTAAAGACATAAACATGTAATATCATGATAATATTAGAGACATACACATGTAATGATATAGAATAGATAGAACTTCAGCAATAAGAACTGGAGTTTCAGCCAAGAACTATTGCAATTTTAATCAAGACACATCCGTGTCTTCACCAACATGGCATGGGAAAAGCACCATGACATCGATGGCTCGGTTCATTCTTGGACTCAGGGGGGGTAAAGACGTGGCATATTCCATGGTTCTCAGTTCTCAGTTCGGATTCAGAGCTAAGCAGACCAGTTAGCCTCTCTGAATTGAAGATAGCCATGGAAAATCTCTCCATTCTAATAAGATCTAACAAGTAAAACCATCAAACTAAGTGGGTCATCTATTCCACAACTATGGTAACCCAGCTGTCATGTCATTGGGAAAAGTCTTAGTAGCTCCCTGGCTCACCATAGTAACCGCTCCCTCCTAAGCACTGGAACTAAAATGGTGATCTTTTATGAAGAATTCAGGTGGATTATCAATGGGTCATGGCTTCCATAACTATGATACTATGGTAACCGAGAAGCAATGTTTGCTGATTACGAAATTCTGATTACCTATGGAAAATACGATGCTAATCACCATGATAAATTCATTACTACCATGGTTTGGTCACCATTAATACATATTAATACCATGGTAATTTTAAGGATCACACGATTCATACCATGGTATTCAATCCATAAATAGTAATCATCATATTTACCATGGAAAATATTATGGTAAATTTATGTAATTTGTATCATTAATAGTAAAACTGGTTGGTGGTTTTAACCCATCTTGAAACATATGAGTTCGTCAATGAGAAGGATGACATCCCATATATGAAATGGAACATAAAAGCCATGTTTCAATTCACCAACCAGAACATCACCCATATTAATCCATGTTGATCCATATGAATCCATCATTAATCCATATTAATCCATATTGATCCATAATAACCATTGTTAAATCACCATTCTTCATCCATCAGAATGCATCTGAATGCTGATTCTACGAAGAAAAAAAACATCAATCGCCGCCTCTGCACTGGATTCGCCGTGGTCGACCTGGAACTGGGAGTAACGGAGAATTGGTAAACACATGGGTGTCTAAAAATGGGCGTAGACCATAAAGTGCTACCATCTGGTTATTTAACATAGCCATGGAAAATCACCATGCTATTAATAGGTAAACCTCTATAAGTGGGCCATTTTCCATGGCTATGTTAAATAACCAGATGGTACTTTTAATGGGGAAAATGATTGAACATGAGGAGTATGGCCTGAAACTCCTCATGTGGTTTCGAAGTATATCAAATGAGAGTCGCATGGAACATGGCCATGTTCCGCTGGTGTGACAATGGCAAGGGACCAACATTAGATCAGATATTCCTCCATTCTTGTCCAAATCATCAACAAATAAACAACCATTCACGTGCCATTCACCAAGATTTATATATTCTACAGATTTGAGCCATGACAAATACCTGTATCACGACATGCCATTATAAGCATTATACTGATTGATTAATAAGTGTCACTATAGTAATCCCCAACAGGTATTTAGTGAAACCCGTAATCACAATCGGCATTTCGAATGGCTCATTTGTACCAAACCAATGACTGTCGGAAAATTGGATGCCTGAAAATATCATGTTTTGTCATCAGTTTCCCTTCTAACATCCAATGTTTGGGGTATCAGCAACCAACTATCATAGTATATCAGTAGTATATATATATACACCATATATATATAATATATATATATATGTATCCATATATGCTTGATGGTAAACAGAAAACCAAATGCATGCTCGGCAGGTTAAGTCACCCTAGGCACCCGAAGTCGGCATTGGGCGGCCCTGCAGGCTACTCTTCTGTGCAGGTTTCAGCAAGCTCATCTGCCGAGGCCAAAGCCTAACCGCACGGGCGATCTGTTCAACACAAGCTCAACGAATCAGCAAGGGACTTCACCACACATTGGTGTGTCTCAATGTACATATCATCATAGATTATCATAGATTATCATTACATAGGTAGTGTCAGTACATATTACATGTTGAATGTATATATATATAGTGTATACGAACAATATTCATATTATATAAAAAATATACAATATAAGCAATTCATGCTGGGTTGTTCAGCACCCTTTTTCGATGCCGCTTCCGCTGCTTTATCATAGGAGCCGGTGACCACCCCGAGAATAGATGGTTCATAAGACCCTATGCCAAAAATGAGCTGTTGTTGGTGGTTAAGAAGCCCTCAGAAAAGGAAAACAAAAACATCATTAAAGGGTCACCTCTGAGTCACAAAATGATTGGTTTCATGCCATGTTTTTGCACAGGGCTGGTTCAATCCCACCAGCATGATCAGCCACCAATCATCAGGCTGGTCATCAGCATATATAGTGTCATCAAGATTCACTGTTATATGTTATCATTTGTGCCCATATACATAGTCATTTATGGCCATATGTATATATAATTATATATATAGTCATTTATGGCAATATATATATATAATCATTTATGGTTGGTTGTTTATGATTCAGCCAGCTCTATTCAATCACCACCTCAAGCACCACCGGCCAGACGCCAAGTCACTCTGACAGTTGAGCTACCTGTGGCAGCAGATGTCGCATCATCAGCAGCAGCAAACTCCTGCGAGCACTCCAACCCATTCCTGGTAAACATGGGGATGGTTTACTATTGGGCTTAGATGGGTTTAGCATGGTTTACGCATGTTACAAAATATTGCATATATAATCATATATATATATGTATAATACACATATATATATATATATCCATGTACAACAGGTATTAGGTATTAACCTATTCCCATTTGTGTTCGATGCAGCTACATATCGTGTGACGCCTTTTGTATTGCAGAAAGAAAAAGGTACACCCAGACCCAGCTGTTCGATGAGCCTGCCATTGGACATGGCAAATGATCATTGAATTCCGACAGACATGTGTCCAAAAATGGTGTACATGGTGTATACAACGAACTTGCCAATTTAACTTGAAACAGTGTTGGAATTGGGGACAAAATCCCGATTCCAACCGATAAGATTCCAACGTTTCCAACTGCTTCTCCTGAATTTTAACGACTGATCATCTCTGGTTGGTGGTTTCAACCATCTTGAAAAATATTAGTCAATGGGAAGGATTATCCCATATATGAAATGGAAAATAAAAAATGTTCCAAACCACCAACCAGATCATCTGTTGGTTTAATGGGGCCTCCCCCTTATTCACGACTTCCAGCCCTTCCAGCCCCCCGTGACGCCCCTGCGTACTTCTGTGAAGGGACGCTGGATGCAATCACCAAGCTGCCTCTCTCCTGGGGGACACATCCCGCAGAAGGCTATTCTACCATCTGGTTATTTAACATCGCCATGGAAAATCCCTTATAAATGGATGTGTTAATGGGAAAATCATCTAGAAATGGGCCATTTTCCATGGCTATGTTAAATAACCAGATGATAGTCTTTTTCACCAAACATGGTGATTTTACCAGCAACAATGATCAAACATGGGAATTGAAAGCTATACCAATGGTGATTTAAAGTTGATGTATGATAATGAGCTGGTAAACATGGCTCCAATATATAACTGTTGGGTTTATGGTAGATATATCAAACTAGTTCATGGGGCTAACATAAACCAACCCACATTTCACTGTGGGGGGGGCGCAACACCTTGTAACATTCTACTGTTCCTGACCCGTTATATATTCCTCTTGGTGGTCTTTATGGTATGTTATAGTCATAGTCTTAGTTTGCGTTTTACCATGTGTCATAAATAGTAACTTAAAGTGATAGCATAACATCTCTACATTTTTGCTGTTGCTCCTACGCATGTCTTTTCATTGCCTCAACCACCCAAATGGATTTGTCTCAGGGGGCTGCCAGGGGGCTGCCTTACTTTATGTGTCCGGGAGCAATATCACACACCAAAATTGCTATGTAAAGAAACTGCTTCATGGAACATCATGATAGTCCATGGCATGAATTGGGCTTTGTCACAAAACCTCATGTTTCCATTTGGGGATGTCCATCCATGGGGGCACCCCAAAATGTTTGGTTGATATTTGAAAACCCTATGGAAATGGATAAAAATTAGGTGCACCCCTATGACTTAGGAACCCCCCATTTTGTTACTGGCAACAATTTTGGCTTATTCCCCCGGATCCTATGAAAAAGAGATCCCTCTCAGCAGGTCATCTATGTCGATTGAAGCATTTTCACCTACCCATCCCATTTGCCCGGAAATGTTGCGCTTCGTTTACCTCAATTTCCACCAATTTTGGCGAACATCCCCAGTTTTCCATAGTTTTTTCCATAGTTTTTCCATAGTTTTTCCATAGTTTCAATATCTTCAATGCCTCTATTTTTACAGATCCTTTATTTTTCTGGGCTTCGCCATCGTCAGCTCCAACAAACATCCCCCAGCGTCGGTCGCGTCGGTCGCCTCAACCGTGTGCGTCTCCAAGGCCGGCACCGGCAGCGGCGCCTTCAGCAGCATGGAGCTCAAGCCTTGGGAGCGGCCCAGCAACGTATCCATGACCTGAGGCCGTGACGGGGCACCGGGGTCCACGGGGCATTGGACAAAGTGATACGGGGTGATGACGGGTGATATGTGGCATGGAAATACGGGTAAAATATGGTAAAGTGATATGGTACAGTAAAATTTGGTGATATCGTGAGATGGTAAAGTAAAATATGATTCTTCTATACCATCAAATACAGATCAATGGTCACATGATTGAAGTAATTGGCCATGAAATGATGTCCATCAGCTGATGCAGGGGTTGGTAAATGTCCTAATTGAACATCACCCAAATATTGGGGATATTCTCCAACAGATACTTGGGACATTTACCAAACCCTGTATAGTGTGGCATATAAATTGTAGATAAAGTAAACTATGTGATTATTCTATACCATGGGATATAGATAAATATACGATATATCCCACAATATGGATTATAACATGGGTTATAAGGAATATTCATGGGATATATTGCATATAATGGTATACACATGGGATTTCCAATGGAACATTCATGGGATTTCCAATGAAATTCATGAAACCAGTAGAGCTACCTGGAGGATCATCTCACTTAGCTGGTTAATAACAAAGTAACCAACATACAAATCGGGATGTATAGGGATATGTTCTTGGGATATAAATGGGGATATGTTCTTGGGATATAAATGGGGATATGTTCTTGGGATATAAATGGGGATATGTTCTTGGGATATAATCATAACCATGGGATACAATGTGCATATAAGTGAGGATATGACAGTATAATGACATTTTTTTGTGGGATATCATTGGTATATAATATATATATATATTATGTATATATATATATATTATGTATATATATATATATATATATATTATGTATATATATATTATGTATATATATGTATATACTGTATATATGCATAATGCGATATACTGGGATAGAATGGGATACCTAGCGATACTTGGTGGTTAAGAAGTAATCACCTCAGGTCGGCCCCGGACCTTCCTGGGGCCACGACGCAAAGGATCGAGATAGGACCTCGTAAAGGGTGACGGAGATTGGACGTTCTCTGAAGGAGATATGGGCGCCTGGGTATGGTCCATTTTCATAGGTTTATTCACCAATATATCCAGAGAACATATCCCCATTTATATCCCATAGATTCACTAACTAGCCTATGGAAATGGGATCACAGTAGCCTAGTTTTACTTTGAAAACTAGTTTTACTGTTCCTTACTAGTTCCTTGTTTTCGATCATCCCCTGATATTGGCTATTCTCTGGGAATTTGTTACATAGCTTTAACAAAAAATGGCCCAGTCGAAATAGTGGATTTACCCAGCTAGAAAATGGTGGATCTTTCCATAGTTTTTTGTATGTTTACCAAAGGCTACAGTATTCTCTGGGAATTTAACAGTTCCCAGGCACCACTGGGGATGATTCCTGGGCAGGCCGCTGGAAAATCAGAGCTTTCTCACCATGGAAAATCAGGACGTTTCATGGGGAAAACCCCAAATTTGGGGCATAGATTAAACCCCATTTCCATAAGTTTATTCACCAATATATCTCCAAGTATGGAAAAGTCGTAGATATCATGAGGATTCATGGTAGATATATAGAGATTTACCGTAAACCCTAATTGGGGCTGCAGTTGAGGTGTTTGAATGGCTATCATCGTGGGATTTTAAGATGCTTTCAGCCCATAAGTTGGGATATAACCCTGGAACTATGGTGAAATCTATCCACTCCGTTCACTGTTTTCTCAATGGTTGCTATCCACAAAGATACTGAAATAACCATCAAACCCATCTCCATCGAAATGACGCCAGAACACATTTTTTGAAGAGTTGATCAGTGATATAAGTGGATGTGTCCAAGTCTGCTCTAGTCATCCTGCCTTGGGAACAGCAACCATTTTTCCGCCATCCCTGGGCCCCACAACCCTAATCCCCAGAATTTTCACTGGTTGAATCCTCAAAGAATATGGCCAACTTTGGTTCAGTGACCCATGAACTATTTTTGATGATTATTAATGAAAACATATTTTGATATTAACATAGTTCAATATTTGTTTATGGGGGTTAGTTAATAACAAATAACCCATAACTGGATTCATCTCATTCCTATGTTTGATGGCAACAAAAACCCTATTTTTGATGAAATCCTCCGACTCAGCCGCACACCTAAGGCCAACGGATAGGGCGGAGGTAGCCCCTCGGGCGGCGCGACGGGCTCCTGGCCGATGGAAGAGTTGCAGCAAGCATCAGATGTCACGGGTTTCTATCCATCCATCTATCCATCCGTCCATCCATGTATCTAATTATCTATATATATAACATATCTATCTATGATCTATCTATTGATCTGTTTATGTGCCTATTGTATCTATCAATTTATGGCCACATGTGTTGTTAGTTGTATGTTCATGGCTAAAACGCAAATAAAATAACCCCGGACATTGATGCTAACAAAACAAACACTGCACTAAATTATAATTTTTGGCGTTCACCAATATGAACTTGACCCATACCCACCTCTTATGTCCAATTTCCAACTCTGTCACCTATAAAAACAAAAAACACGTGTGTATATATATATATATTAATATATATATATACACTATATTATATATATATATATATATATATAATATAGTGTATATATATATATTAATATATATATATATACACACGTGTTTTTTGTTTTTATAGGTGACAGAGTTGGAAATTGGACATAAGAGGTGGGTATGGGTCAAGTTCATATTGGTGAACGCCAAAAATTATAATTTAGTGCAGTGTTTGTTTTGTTAGCATCAATGTCCGGGGTTATTTTATTTGCGTTTTAGCCATGAACATACAACTAACAACACATGTGGCCATAAATTGATAGATACAATAGGCACATAAACAGATCAATAGATAGATCATAGATAGATATGTTATATATATAGATAATTAGATACATGGATGGACGGATGGATAGATGGATGGATAGAAACCCGTGACATCTGATGCTTGCTGCAACTCTTCCATCGGCCAGGAGCCCGTCGCGCCGCCCGAGGGGCTACCTCCGCCCTATCCGTTGGCCTTAGGTGTGCGGCTGAGTCGGAGGATTTCATCAAAAATAGGGTTTTTGTTGCCATCAAACATAGGAATGAGATGAATCCAGTTATGGGTTATTTGTTATTAACTAACCCCCATAAACAAATATTGAACTATGTTAATATCAAAATATGTTTTCATTAATAATCATCAAAAATAGTTCATGGGTCACTGAACCAAAGTTGGCCATATTCTTTGAGGATTCAACCAGTGAAAATTCTGGGGATTAGGGTTGTGGGGCCCAGGGATGGCGGAAAAATGGTTGCTGTTCCCAAGGCAGGATGACTAGAGCAGACTTGGACACATCCACTTATATCACTGATCAACTCTTCAAAAAATGTGTTCTGGCGTCATTTCGATGGAGATGGGTTTGATGGTTATTTCAGTATCTTTGTGGATAGCAACCATTGAGAAAACAGTGAACGGAGTGGATAGATTTCACCATAGTTCCAGGGTTATATCCCAACTTATGGGCTGAAAGCATCTTAAAATCCCACGATGATAGCCATTCAAACACCTCAACTGCAGCCCCAATTAGGGTTTACGGTAAATCTCTATATATCTACCATGAATCCTCATGATATCTACGACTTTTCCATACTTGGAGATATATTGGTGAATAAACTTATGGAAATGGGGTTTAATCTATGCCCCAAATTTGGGGTTTTCCCCATGAAACGTCCTGATTTTCCATGGTGAGAAAGCTCTGATTTTCCAGCGGCCTGCCCAGGAATCATCCCCAGTGGTGCCTGGGAACTGTTAAATTCCCAGAGAATACTGTAGCCTTTGGTAAACATACAAAAAACTATGGAAAGATCCACCATTTTCTAGCTGGGTAAATCCACTATTTCGACTGGGCCATTTTTTGTTAAAGCTATGTAACAAATTCCCAGAGAATAGCCAATATCAGGGGATGATCGAAAACAAGGAACTAGTAAGGAACAGTAAAACTAGTTTTCAAAGTAAAACTAGGCTACTGTGATCCCATTTCCATAGGCTAGTTAGTGAATCTATGGGATATAAATGGGGATATGTTCTCTGGATATATTGGTGAATAAACCTATGAAAATGGACCATACCCAGGCGCCCATATCTCCTTCAGAGAACGTCCAATCTCCGTCACCCTTTACGAGGTCCTATCTCGATCCTTTGCGTCGTGGCCCCAGGAAGGTCCGGGGCCGACCTGAGGTGATTACTTCTTAACCACCAAGTATCGCTAGGTATCCCATTCTATCCCAGTATATCGCATTATGCATATATACAGTATATACATATATATACATAATATATATATACATAATATATATATATATATATATATACATAATATATATATATATACATAATATATATATATATTATATACCAATGATATCCCACAAAAAAATGTCATTATACTGTCATATCCTCACTTATATGCACATTGTATCCCATGGTTATGATTATATCCCAAGAACATATCCCCATTTATATCCCAAGAACATATCCCCATTTATATCCCAAGAACATATCCCCATTTATATCCCAAGAACATATCCCTATACATCCCGATTTGTATGTTGGTTACTTTGTTATTAACCAGCTAAGTGAGATGATCCTCCAGGTAGCTCTACTGGTTTCATGAATTTCATTGGAAATCCCATGAATGTTCCATTGGAAATCCCATGTGTATACCATTATATGCAATATATCCCATGAATATTCCTTATAACCCATGTTATAATCCATATTGTGGGATATATCGTATATTTATCTATATCCCATGGTATAGAATAATCACATAGTTTACTTTATCTACAATTTATATGCCACACTATACAGGGTTTGGTAAATGTCCCAAGTATCTGTTGGAGAATATCCCCAATATTTGGGTGATGTTCAATTAGGACATTTACCAACCCCTGCATCAGCTGATGGACATCATTTCATGGCCAATTACTTCAATCATGTGACCATTGATCTGTATTTGATGGTATAGAAGAATCATATTTTACTTTACCATCTCACGATATCACCAAATTTTACTGTACCATATCACTTTACCATATTTTACCCGTATTTCCATGCCACATATCACCCGTCATCACCCCGTATCACTTTGTCCAATGCCCCGTGGACCCCGGTGCCCCGTCACGGCCTCAGGTCATGGATACGTTGCTGGGCCGCTCCCAAGGCTTGAGCTCCATGCTGCTGAAGGCGCCGCTGCCGGTGCCGGCCTTGGAGACGCACACGGTTGAGGCGACCGACGCGACCGACGCTGGGGGATGTTTGTTGGAGCTGACGATGGCGAAGCCCAGAAAAATAAAGGATCTGTAAAAATAGAGGCATTGAAGATATTGAAACTATGGAAAAACTATGGAAAAACTATGGAAAAAACTATGGAAAACTGGGGATGTTCGCCAAAATTGGTGGAAATTGAGGTAAACGAAGCGCAACATTTCCGGGCAAATGGGATGGGTAGGTGAAAATGCTTCAATCGACATAGATGACCTGCTGAGAGGGATCTCTTTTTCATAGGATCCGGGGGAATAAGCCAAAATTGTTGCCAGTAACAAAATGGGGGGTTCCTAAGTCATAGGGGTGCACCTAATTTTTATCCATTTCCATAGGGTTTTCAAATATCAACCAAACATTTTGGGGTGCCCCCATGGATGGACATCCCCAAATGGAAACATGAGGTTTTGTGACAAAGCCCAATTCATGCCATGGACTATCATGATGTTCCATGAAGCAGTTTCTTTACATAGCAATTTTGGTGTGTGATATTGCTCCCGGACACATAAAGTAAGGCAGCCCCCTGGCAGCCCCCTGAGACAAATCCATTTGGGTGGTTGAGGCAATGAAAAGACATGCGTAGGAGCAACAGCAAAAATGTAGAGATGTTATGCTATCACTTTAAGTTACTATTTATGACACATGGTAAAACGCAAACTAAGACTATGACTATAACATACCATAAAGACCACCAAGAGGAATATATAACGGGTCAGGAACAGTAGAATGTTACAAGGTGTTGCGCCCCCCCCACAGTGAAATGTGGGTTGGTTTATGTTAGCCCCATGAACTAGTTTGATATATCTACCATAAACCCAACAGTTATATATTGGAGCCATGTTTACCAGCTCATTATCATACATCAACTTTAAATCACCATTGGTATAGCTTTCAATTCCCATGTTTGATCATTGTTGCTGGTAAAATCACCATGTTTGGTGAAAAAGACTATCATCTGGTTATTTAACATAGCCATGGAAAATGGCCCATTTCTAGATGATTTTCCCATTAACACATCCATTTATAAGGGATTTTCCATGGCGATGTTAAATAACCAGATGGTAGAATAGCCTTCTGCGGGATGTGTCCCCCAGGAGAGAGGCAGCTTGGTGATTGCATCCAGCGTCCCTTCACAGAAGTACGCAGGGGCGTCACGGGGGGCTGGAAGGGCTGGAAGTCGTGAATAAGGGGGAGGCCCCATTAAACCAACAGATGATCTGGTTGGTGGTTTGGAACATTTTTTATTTTCCATTTCATATATGGGATAATCCTTCCCATTGACTAATATTTTTCAAGATGGTTGAAACCACCAACCAGAGATGATCAGTCGTTAAAATTCAGGAGAAGCAGTTGGAAACGTTGGAATCTTATCGGTTGGAATCGGGATTTTGTCCCCAATTCCAACACTGTTTCAAGTTAAATTGGCAAGTTCGTTGTATACACCATGTACACCATTTTTGGACACATGTCTGTCGGAATTCAATGATCATTTGCCATGTCCAATGGCAGGCTCATCGAACAGCTGGGTCTGGGTGTACCTTTTTCTTTCTGCAATACAAAAGGCGTCACACGATATGTAGCTGCATCGAACACAAATGGGAATAGGTTAATACCTAATACCTGTTGTACATGGATATATATATATATATGTGTATTATACATATATATATATGATTATATATGCAATATTTTGTAACATGCGTAAACCATGCTAAACCCATCTAAGCCCAATAGTAAACCATCCCCATGTTTACCAGGAATGGGTTGGAGTGCTCGCAGGAGTTTGCTGCTGCTGATGATGCGACATCTGCTGCCACAGGTAGCTCAACTGTCAGAGTGACTTGGCGTCTGGCCGGTGGTGCTTGAGGTGGTGATTGAATAGAGCTGGCTGAATCATAAACAACCAACCATAAATGATTATATATATATATTGCCATAAATGACTATATATATAATTATATATACATATGGCCATAAATGACTATGTATATGGGCACAAATGATAACATATAACAGTGAATCTTGATGACACTATATATGCTGATGACCAGCCTGATGATTGGTGGCTGATCATGCTGGTGGGATTGAACCAGCCCTGTGCAAAAACATGGCATGAAACCAATCATTTTGTGACTCAGAGGTGACCCTTTAATGATGTTTTTGTTTTCCTTTTCTGAGGGCTTCTTAACCACCAACAACAGCTCATTTTTGGCATAGGGTCTTATGAACCATCTATTCTCGGGGTGGTCACCGGCTCCTATGATAAAGCAGCGGAAGCGGCATCGAAAAAGGGTGCTGAACAACCCAGCATGAATTGCTTATATTGTATATTTTTTATATAATATGAATATTGTTCGTATACACTATATATATATACATTCAACATGTAATATGTACTGACACTACCTATGTAATGATAATCTATGATAATCTATGATGATATGTACATTGAGACACACCAATGTGTGGTGAAGTCCCTTGCTGATTCGTTGAGCTTGTGTTGAACAGATCGCCCGTGCGGTTAGGCTTTGGCCTCGGCAGATGAGCTTGCTGAAACCTGCACAGAAGAGTAGCCTGCAGGGCCGCCCAATGCCGACTTCGGGTGCCTAGGGTGACTTAACCTGCCGAGCATGCATTTGGTTTTCTGTTTACCATCAAGCATATATGGATACATATATATATATATTATATATATATGGTGTATATATATATACTACTGATATACTATGATAGTTGGTTGCTGATACCCCAAACATTGGATGTTAGAAGGGAAACTGATGACAAAACATGATATTTTCAGGCATCCAATTTTCCGACAGTCATTGGTTTGGTACAAATGAGCCATTCGAAATGCCGATTGTGATTACGGGTTTCACTAAATACCTGTTGGGGATTACTATAGTGACACTTATTAATCAATCAGTATAATGCTTATAATGGCATGTCGTGATACAGGTATTTGTCATGGCTCAAATCTGTAGAATATATAAATCTTGGTGAATGGCACGTGAATGGTTGTTTATTTGTTGATGATTTGGACAAGAATGGAGGAATATCTGATCTAATGTTGGTCCCTTGCCATTGTCACACCAGCGGAACATGGCCATGTTCCATGCGACTCTCATTTGATATACTTCGAAACCACATGAGGAGTTTCAGGCCATACTCCTCATGTTCAATCATTTTCCCCATTAAAAGTACCATCTGGTTATTTAACATAGCCATGGAAAATGGCCCACTTATAGAGGTTTACCTATTAATAGCATGGTGATTTTCCATGGCTATGTTAAATAACCAGATGGTAGCACTTTATGGTCTACGCCCATTTTTAGACACCCATGTGTTTACCAATTCTCCGTTACTCCCAGTTCCAGGTCGACCACGGCGAATCCAGTGCAGAGGCGGCGATTGATGTTTTTTTTCTTCGTAGAATCAGCATTCAGATGCATTCTGATGGATGAAGAATGGTGATTTAACAATGGTTATTATGGATCAATATGGATTAATATGGATTAATGATGGATTCATATGGATCAACATGGATTAATATGGGTGATGTTCTGGTTGGTGAATTGAAACATGGCTTTTATGTTCCATTTCATATATGGGATGTCATCCTTCTCATTGACGAACTCATATGTTTCAAGATGGGTTAAAACCACCAACCAGTTTTACTATTAATGATACAAATTACATAAATTTACCATAATATTTTCCATGGTAAATATGATGATTACTATTTATGGATTGAATACCATGGTATGAATCGTGTGATCCTTAAAATTACCATGGTATTAATATGTATTAATGGTGACCAAACCATGGTAGTAATGAATTTATCATGGTGATTAGCATCGTATTTTCCATAGGTAATCAGAATTTCGTAATCAGCAAACATTGCTTCTCGGTTACCATAGTATCATAGTTATGGAAGCCATGACCCATTGATAATCCACCTGAATTCTTCATAAAAGATCACCATTTTAGTTCCAGTGCTTAGGAGGGAGCGGTTACTATGGTGAGCCAGGGAGCTACTAAGACTTTTCCCAATGACATGACAGCTGGGTTACCATAGTTGTGGAATAGATGACCCACTTAGTTTGATGGTTTTACTTGTTAGATCTTATTAGAATGGAGAGATTTTCCATGGCTATCTTCAATTCAGAGAGGCTAACTGGTCTGCTTAGCTCTGAATCCGAACTGAGAACTGAGAACCATGGAATATGCCACGTCTTTACCCCCCCTGAGTCCAAGAATGAACCGAGCCATCGATGTCATGGTGCTTTTCCCATGCCATGTTGGTGAAGACACGGATGTGTCTTGATTAAAATTGCAATAGTTCTTGGCTGAAACTCCAGTTCTTATTGCTGAAGTTCTATCTATTCTATATCATTACATGTGTATGTCTCTAATATTATCATGATATTACATGTTTATGTCTTTAAACCGTTGTTTTTTCATGTTCAAACTACCCAAAAAACCATGCGCATCGCTCCCAGGCTCCTTCCGCACTTGGCGGTCCCTTGGTGAATGATTTCGCAGGAAAGTATGGGAGATGAAATCAGCAAGAACTATGCGAATTGTGGACTATCTATATATTTACATATATTACAGAACATAGAACTATATATGGGAATATTGTGGAATATTATAGATAGTTATTGCTGATTTAATCGATGCATTTTGTGGAATATATAGCAATAACCCTTCAAATCAGATGAATATTGTGGAATATCTTTAATATATATATAAACAAAATATGTATATATATATCTATGAATATATATATATATATCTATTTACACGCGCCCAATTTTGTATTCTCCAATGTCCCAATTTTGTATCCTCCAATCTTTGATGTTTTCTCTCTCCCAACGGCTCCGAGCCTCCGAGGGGCTCAACAGGCCAAGGGATTACGGTGGTTTATCCCCATTGGACAAAGCCAAGTTGGTCCGTATCTGTTTGATGGTTCTGGGTAAATTTCATCACGACCAAACCCTGTTCGACCACCTCGCCCTGGAATCATGGTGAATGTTTTTTGGGAAATCATCCCCTTTTATGGCCGAACTATTCAGGTTAGTGAAATATTATAATTTACCCAGATGGTTAGTTGATGTTTAGTCCATCTCACCAAAAAGTTGCTGGTTGGTGGTGACTGGAACCAATTTTATGAATTTCCATTCAGTTGGGAATTTCCATACCAGCTGACGAACTTATATGTTTCAGAGGGGTAGGTATACCACCAGTTATTGTATTCAAGCATATTCAACCATGAATTTCTTTCGGGGGTTGATAATTCATAGATATTCATAGTTTCATAGTCTTTAGTGAGCGACCCACATTCAGATTTGGAGAAGCCACCATTTGTAGCGCATGTTCCCAGGGAAAACATTGGTTTTCCAGATTTTTTTGTACGTTTACCCTAGGACAAATACATACCCCTTGGGCCTTGAGGGTGCACCGCAGATGGCACATACTGAATGACCATGATTGATCAGCCACTTATTCATGGGATATCTTGGTTGTGGCTTGTAATATCTAAACCAGTTGCTCAGTGGGATTGACATCCAAGTCTCTATCCCTAGAATTTTCCATTCCATTCCCATGTACAAGGTGGTACCCCCCCAGTTATAAGTTGGTTTATAATCCCCATTAACTATAGATATAACTCCCATAAACCCTAGATATTGGACTTATAAACCAATTTAGCTAACTATGGGGCACCACCATGTATGGTTGGTTTATGATGATGAAAAACTCATCAGCCACATGGCAAATCCAAGGCCGTGATGGGTGCATTTTATGCATGATCTATTCCCATTTATCTCAGCCTCATAGTACCCATGATAGTATCATAATATCATACACATATATATATATAATATACATATTAATATGGTACAACCCCATGGTAATACTATATATATATATATATCCATGGGGTTTTAATGCCATTTACATGGTACCTATCTGTTGATGTCATAGTTGATATTCCCATTAAACCTCCATTTAGTTTGCGGATTTCCCGTCTAGCCATGTTTGATTACCGCAGGGTATACATGTCATGCCAAATATGATCCAGTTATTCCCTCCATATATATATAATATACATATGTCGGGGGGTTGTTTCACCTTTGTTTTGGACTGTATCCCCTGTGGCACAGATTTCCCACAAAAGGATGGATGTATTCACGACTTACCGCAGGCTGCGCTTGGAAGACCCAGACGGACAAGAACATGTTTGATCCGAAGTGGTTCGATCCGGAGGAGACGTAGAGACCATCGAAGCCTACGGTCCGAAGAGATCTTTGGAGGACGGCAAGCTGGGTGCAGACGAGCGAGAAATTGAAGATTCCTTACATCGAGTCTCCAGGAAGAGCAGCCTGGGCAACCTCTTTCAAAGAAGCTTGCCTCGTTATATACATATGATTAAAAAAAACTATATTATATATAATATATACATATATATATTACATATATCATATTTAATATATATATATATATATATCACATGTAATATATATATATATATATTAATATATATATATAATACATTAGATTACATATGATTATATTTTATTGTATTATATATTATCATATTTTATTGTATCATATGTTATTTTTTGATATCATATTATACTATATTATATTATATCATATTATATTATGATAATACATTTATTATACATCTATTCAGTGAGCCGCATGGTACCCTTAAACCATTTGAAACCATCTCCCGCCTCAAGCGTCCCAGGCTGTGTTATGCTCCCTCTCCCGCTATCCCGGCGAGCCGCGCCGCGCGTTGGTGGCGGAGGCGCGTCTGACTGGCGGAGGATGTATAGATCCCACTTGGTCATGGCCATTGATAGTGGATCTATAGGGTGAATGTATAGGGTTTCATGGTGATTATTATGGGATTATATATATATGGTTCGGGTTATACCATCTGATAAACATACAAAAAGCTACCGAAAATGGCCATAGAAATAGTGAGTTTTCCTATCAAAAATGGTGATTTTCCATAGTTATGTTAGTTTACCGGAGGGTAGAACCCCAGGTGTAAGTGGATTAAGCCTACTTATCCAACTTATAACTGGGGTTATAGCCTACTTCGTAAGTGGAGTGAGCCACCAAGTTGGGACTCTCAGGGACTGACTTCGGACTAACCAACATCTTATTGGATTATAGAAAAGAATAGGTTCAATTTGACGACTATTTTAGTGAATTTTACACTAATCAGTTGAATAGCTATTAGCTATGCAAATAAAGCAATCATGCATTCTGTATGTATATACCCTATGGATTCAGCCGTGCCTTCTTAGGAAGTCTGGGGTATGATCTGGGGGGTATCTTGTGCTTTCGAGGTGTTTGGATCCATCGTGATTACCTTAGTCTAGTTTACTGGGATGGTAAGCTTTTCAATATTTCTTGATGCAGGATGCTAGACTACATGTTCATGATCTCTGAAGTCTTTGTTGGAGAATGTTTCGATTGCTCCAAACTCATGGTGCTGGGAAATCCAGCAACATATACATCATGTAACAGGAAACAACCATGATACCATAGATTTCCCCATGGTTTCTGTATGTTTACCATATGGTATTTGAGAGCCCTGACCTGGGAGCTTGAGAATCTAACTTCTGTGTTGATCATGTATGGTGGATTGGCGGTTTCTTGGGGCGCCCAAAATCATCCAACATGGTCGTATTAGGAAAACGATTGGTTTTGGGGGTCCCCCATTTCATGAAACCACCATGTATTCATTATTGCTGGTCATATCCCAGTAATTAATTAGATCATCTCCTCTATACAACTATATGGAGGTTTCCTGAAATAGGGGTACGCCTAAATTATCAATTTTAATGGGATTTTCCGCTATAAACCATTCATTTTTGGGTATCCCCCACTTGTGGAAACCCCCATATCTATCTATTTCTATTGTTTGTCCCTGTCAAAATCATTTGTTTCACCACGAGCACCACTGAATCCCTCAATAGGTAGACAAATAGAAGGATTCCCCCTATGGAATGGATGGCCATACCCCATTTATCATAATGTTGCTTTTGTAGATCCCCATTATACACCGGTTGTATGTAAAAATCTATATATATATATACATATATATTCTGTTGGTGAAATCTCCCATAGTAGACCTGCAAGGTGCCCCCCCCAGTTATAAGTTGGTTTATAAACTGAGTATCCATGCCTTATTTCCCTTCAAATCTTAAGTCAACTTAGCTAGCGGTTGGGGGACCCTACCTTCTAGATACACATATTATATTATGTATATACTTACTTTTTATGTACTTGTATATATGTACTGGGTGATACCGGTGGTTGGATAGGTCCATATGTTGTTCTTGTCTGCAACTGGGACGGCGACCAACTTGTCTCCAACAGGCTGTAGTAGCCCTTCGCTCACTGGCAGAAGGTCGCCGGTCGCAGGGCTGTGGCGAAGCCCCAACGGGCCCAACGTGGATGGAAGAAATCCCAGTTGATATGTGTTTTACCCTCTGGTAAATTAACATAGCTATTGAAAATTGCCCATTTAGAGCGGTTTTTCCCATTAAATATGGTGATTTTCCATAGTTATGTTAGTTTGCCAGAGGGTATCCCATTATTTATAGGCTTTCAACCATCCTTTTGGTGCAGGATGTCGCAACCATCCACAGTAGGATTGATGAATGGTGATACTTGCTGCGTGATATGTGTGTATGTGTATACATATATATATACCATCTGGTTGTTTAACATAGCCATGGAAAGATCCGCCATTTTTAAGAACGGTAAATAATCTATTTCTATGGGCCATCTATACCATGGCTATGTTGAATAACCAGAGGGTATATATATATATATTATATATATATTAAGTGGGTTGTATCAACTGGGTGATTAGTGACCTCTAGACTCGAGGAAATTTGAGGAACAAGACATCGTGATTGCTTAGCTTGCTGAGAATTATGGGGATCAATGGCTAAGGTAAGTGCGTGGGAGCCGACTACATCCCAATTGTAGGGAATCAAAATCAAGTTCCCAATCATTTCTCCTCTGGTATACAAGCTAAACATGGCAATGGAACATCTCTCATATATATATATTATATATACACATATATGATGTGTATATATATATACATACACATATAGTTCGATGATTTTCCCAGCTAGAAACCTCCATTTAGATTGTTTTCCAGCCTGCGCCATGTTTGATGACACCGGATATTACCTTTCAGGGATCATCCAAGCCAAAGAGTTCATCTAAAACGCAACCGCTGATTTTTGATCTTGTTCAGAGGCCCCATTTGAATGTCAGAGTTTCCAGGAGCATATTCTACCCAGCTGAGCAATGTTCAATAGCCCTGTTGGCTGATGAATGTAGGGGCTATACGGCTATACTATCCTTCAAATATTAGGGATTCTCATCATTTATGAAGTGGGAATCCCTATGAACCAAGAAATATACTGAAATGACCCAAAGGTTTCTCAAATATCTCAGTCATGCTGTTGCAATCGGTACCTTTTTTTGCAGCTTTGGACCGCTGCCAGGTCCCAAATCGGCAGAGGAGGAAGGAGAGTACGGAGCCCAGGTCCAGCCCTGAGAGGGTTGGAGCCACGGGGTCCTTTTTGTATCTGGGTGGAGTTGGAGAAGCAGTAATCCCTTCCTAATCTGAAAAAAAAACAAGGAACCATGGTAAAAAGTATGGGATATACACATATAAACGGAAGCATCTATAGTCTATAGGGAGTGTTTCATATTGGATGCGATTTTTATAGAGATATAATGATGCAGGAACCGCTCTATTGACTCTATTATCATAATATATTATGTTAATATATATATATATCTATATATATTAACAATGATCCAATATATCTCTATAGTATCATATTTTTCTGGGATAGATATGGGACTTTTCGGAAGGACCAGAACCAGGTTCTGTTTTTGTCACGGGGGATTCACCTGGCCTTTTGAAAATTGGCGCTTCATCAAGACGGTACTATGATGAAGCAGTAGATGAAGCGGGATACCTGATTTTCAAAGCCAGGACCTTTGTGGATCATATATATATATATATGTATTATATATATATATTATATATATATATTATATATATTATATATTATATATATATTATATATATTATGTATATTATGTGATGTTCCCATTCTATTCCCCATGACATTCCCATTATATCATAGTCCCATTCTACTCCCCCAACAAAAAGGGGTCACATCGTGTCACTGTCCATGGCTTAAACGGGGAATTTTCCAGCTAGCCTCTGGTAATTTGTTACAGTTTGCTATTGAAAATGGCCATAGAAATAGTGAGTTTTCCCATTAATAGCATGGTGATTTTCAATAGTTATGTAAACGTTTACCAGAGGGTAGCCATGTTTGATTATGACAGGGTTTGTTGGGATATCATGGGGATATCATGGGAATATTGAGAGGATCAATTGGGTTTTCAACCATCATTTCTTTGCTAACATACCAGCGTACACCCTATGCCCAGCAACCATGATTTTGACCCCACACGTGACGGGTCAAACTTGCATAATTCACTACCCCAATTCTTTTGGATGGTTACCAAAAAGTACTAAAAATAGATAACTCCAATTCTTTTTGAGTACCCCAATTCTTTTTGATGCTTACTAAACATAGATATCCTCTGGTTATTTAGCATAGCTATGTTATAGATGGGTCATAGAAACAAAGGATTTTCCCAGCTAGAAACCTCCAGTTATAGCTATGTTTATCTGTACTGGTAACCTATTGTTTATAGCCTGTTATAACACCCAGTTATAGCTATGTTATAGCTATTCTTTATTATAGCTATATAACAGATGATTTATCACCAGTTATAGCTATGTTTATCAACCATTTATATATAGCTATGGAAAATCCCTATTTTTCATGGGTAAATCCACTATTTCTATGGCCATTTTCAATAGCTATGTTAAATTACCAGAGGGTATTTCATGGAAAATCCCAATCTATAATATGATGAGAACTAGGGGTACCCCCATTTCAGGAAACCTCCATATTTATGTTATAGCTATTGTTTATTACAGCTATATAACAGATGATTTATCAACCATTTATAACCTCTGTGGTCCCCCCAGTCTTTTTCCAACGGCTTAGCCCGCCAGGTGGCCACCACCTCCACGATCCTGGCACGTCTGCTGAGCGCCGTGCCGGCCAACGAGCGCAAGGAGTTGGCGACGAAACGGAGAAAAGATGAGGAAATGATGGGGATTAGAATGGGAATATACCAGTTGAATTTCCATGATAATGGAAAATAATTACAATAATTCCATAATTATTTGGGATAACCCAATAATTCAATAACCCAAATATTATAATTAACATGATAATGGATGATAATGGGAAATATTTGGGTGATTGCCATGGTAATTATCTATTTGGGCTTTATATATCTTTATATCCTATGTAACATGGTGTTTCTTCACAGTAATTTGATTTGACTGTGGGCCTAGAACACGTTGAACAATATCTTAATAAGCATCGATTTACCGATTTACCACCATGTTAGTAGGATTCTCCAGATTTCTTTGAGGGTTGATATGAACCAAAGATGATGAATTACAAGGACCTCACAGGCCGAGTTCACTGGTTGAAGGATGGGAAACACTCATTTTTTCTGGGCGAATTCTCGTCATTTGTCCAGATTTATGACTACATATGGGTATGGGTCAATACCTATAGATACATTTTTAGTGGGTTGAACATCCATTTACCAGCTATTTTGATGTTCACCAGGGGTACAAGGTTTTGACACACTGCCATATGTCAAAATAAGACAGTCATGATCAGTCATGAGTCATAAGGATACACGGAGTATAAAACAGGAATACCACGGGATAGATCACCAACAACATGATTTTTGGTGCTGTCTTGAAGTGGGATATATATATATACCCCAAAAAGTTGATATTTTTCATAGGGAACATGATGATTATGGAACTTTTGGGTGTCCTATGTTCAGACAAAGCCATACTTCCTGCAGAACAATTACAGTAATTTGGTCTAGCAGTCAATGGGAATTCCAGGATCCTAAAATGGAAGTACTGTACCATATAAGGCCATATTTTGTGGGGATATTCCCTGAAATTTAGGCCTGCACAATAGGCCTTTTTTTATGGTAGGTACCTCCAATCAATCGGTTCCTGAAATGGCCATTGAACCAGAGATGAAACCTGATCATATTTTAGGGATTAAGATCGTGCCGCCATTACCTCCGATACTCCATGGCAATGGACCATCACCGACGAAAATCGGGGATTTCCGGATGGGCCACTAAAATGAGTACCAGGGGGTCAACTAACCATAACTGGTTGGTGGTGACTGGAACCATGGAATTTTATGACTTTCCCATCATATTGGGAAGAATGATCCCAACTGACGAACTCATATTTTTCAAGATGGTTAAAACCACCAACCAGATAAGGATAGGGACTTGAAGCCCAAACATAGGATGGGCCGTGAGGGATATTTTTTTAGATCGGCCATGCGGAAGGGAAATGCGCAAGGTGAATGCGCAAGGTCCGTGGGTTGATAGTTGGTCTTCTTGTGCCGCTAAAGCCAGAAATGGATACCCTCTGGTAAACGTTCACAAAAAACTATGGACAGATCCACCATGCTATGAATGGGAAAATCCACTATTTCGACTGGGCCATTTTCAATAGCAAACTGTAACAAATTACCAGAGGGTACTTGGGGGTGACAGGACTGCGATGAAACTTATGGATATATACCCATGGTGAGTTCATCTCCATTGGGATATGGTGCCCATATATGGTGCCCTACAATTAACCTCTGGTTATTTAACCTAGCCATGGAAAATGGCCCATTTAGGTGATTTTCCCATTAAAATCTCCATTTATGAGGGATTTTCCATGGCTATGTTAAATAACCAGATGGTATGGGTAATATTACCACTTTGTTCCCTGGAACTACACCTCCCCGAGTACTTTGTGTCAAATAATGGCGTTGCACCATGAGAAAGTTGCCATTGGTGCTTTCAGCCATCAATTTTTGACACTCACTATACAAGATGTAATCTACGAAAAAGAACATGTACCCGACCATCGCAGTGCAATTTCAATGCTTTCTCGTTTTCAGAGGCGTTTCTTCCTTCCCTGCTCACTGGATTTTTCCCCAATCTTCGTGAGATGTTTGTGGGTTGAGATTTCAAGGGCCGACCTGGAGAGAATGATACCCATAGAATGGTCGTTTTTCATGGACAATATGAACCACGGTAAACCGCAAGAGATTGGGGTAGTTACCATATTTCCTGACAAAACCCCTAAGTAGAAGACCGGGTTATGAAAGAAGGTTATCGAGCTCCACCCTCTTTGGGAAAACCCCTATGCCAAAAGTGGGGAAACTAAGGCATTACTGTATACCGTGCGTACCATTTGGTAATTTATCATATCGCTATTGAAAATCACCATGTAATTTATCATATCGCTATTGAAAATCACCATGTTTTAATAGGTAAATCATCTATAAATGGGCCATCTATACCACTTAGCTACTGTGGATGGAAGAAATCCTGCACCACCGTGGATGGTTGAAACCCTATGAATCATTGGATAAACCACATGTCAACTCGGGATTTCTTCCATCCTATTGTATGTCAAAATATGCCATCGGGCAACTGGGTCAACGTGTCACCAGGAGGACAAAGATGCCGCAGGCACGGATGCAACCACTCAGGAGCAATTCCGGGCAGGGTCTGCCTTGACTTCGGCCGGATGGGCTTTGTAGCCTATAGTTACCTCCAAAAAAAAAGATGAACAGAAATTTAAATCACCATTTTAGATGCGGCATTTCCCAACTTCTATTTTCAACTTGGTGGTTACTATATCATATTTCTGGGTAAATGGTAATCATTAACAATAAACCTGAGAATCTGGGCTATATTGGGATTATTTCCTTTACGAATGTCCTTTATAAGCTCGGCATTCCCGAAAGAGCCGGTGATCATTTGCCCAGGGGTCAGCGCGATGCGGCGATGGCTATGGAAAATCACCATTCTGAACCTAGGTAAATTAACTATGTCTATGGCCATTTTGAATAGCAAAATGTAACAAATTACCAGAGGGTATGTAATATGTTTTTTTGGATATGTTTGAGTTGATGGATATTGATTGTCATGTTGTATTTTCAGATAAATGTGAGCAGGTAGTTTAGGTTCTATGGCTTACCTTCCCGTGTCATCAGTCAATCAGGATAGGACCTTTATAGTCTTTTGGCAGCTTCTCAGTCCAGCGCCTCACTCTGACAGCGTGACCTTTGACCAAGGTTGTAGGAGAGGATTAGATTAATTTTTTAAAGGTGAAACCACGTACTACTACTACTACTACTACTACTGCTACCTGCTAATACCTACTACTACTACTACTACGTACTACTACCTACTACTACCTACTACTAGCTAGTACTACCTACGACCGCCTACTACTATTTGTACTACCTACTACTAACTATTAGCTACTACTAGCTACTACTACCCACTACTAACTACTAGCTACTACTAGCTACTACTAGCTACTACTAGCTACTACCAGCTACTATATAGTCATATGGTTGGGATACAGAACTTCTCATTGGACCACTCCCAGACCGCGTCCCGAAATTGGGAGGATCCGAACAATGCGTCACCACGGCTGAATGCTCTGGACCATCCCAGCGGTAGCTTGGATGGCTTGGACGCGGAGTCGCTTCGTTCATGGATAACTCATCAACAGAAATGGCAATATCTGACATAAATTATCATCCATATATAGTACTTATACAATAATGTACATATCTATGTACATATCTAATTTTAGGTATATATATATATACATCATGTTCAAGGATATTTGAAATGAATAAAAGAACGCTCAAACCCCATCGCTTTGGGATTGATGGGTCCAAACATGAAGTATTGCAGTATGTGACCCCGAAAAGGTGGACATGCGTCTAATTGATGGCCATTTCAGGTTTGAACATTGTGATCAGCCAATAGATTTCTAGCACCCAAAAGGGCCGCTGCCATTGAGTATGATTGTACTACCCTCTGGTAATTTAACATAGCTATTGAAAATGGCCAGTTATAGTGGAACTCTTTCCAGAACCATCGGTGAAAAAACCCTTGCCATGAAATGGGAATGCACCATTTTCATTGCCCGTATCTTTGGCGCAAACATACCCACATTAAACGAAACTTAACATGGCTCAGTAGAATGTGGTTAAAGTTCCAACTTTACCCTTTAGCTCCTAGATTCCTCGATGAACAGGTGGGGAAAACTGGAAGTGTTGATCATCGCTTTTGTCAACCAGTTTACCAACCATTTTTTTCTTGAACCATTTTTTCTCCCTCCAGGAAACTCTAATTGAAAGTGAATCTGTTCATGTTGAAGTCCCACACGTCAGGGGCTGGGATTACTCCCTGGGAGGTGGCATATGGTTGCTGAAAAAATCAGCACCCTCGCAAAATGGATGGCAAATGCAAGAAATGATTCCACAATCATAAATATCTTGGTAACACCAACTATCGACCGCCCGAACATATTTTCCGGATCCATTGCTACTCGTATAACACTAACCAAAACATATTTTTCGGTAGTTACTAGATGAAGTATATGATCAATTACTGATATGTTGATTGCCCCGAGATTTCTACCTACCATTGCCGTTACTATATGTTGTGGTCGGTAGCGATTCCATCACCATTGATCTGAAGGTTTGCCATCCGGATCCGAGGTAGCAATGCTGCTGCGCCTCCAGCCAAGAAGGTGAATGAGATGGCATGGGAATGACGCGAATTGCAAGCAATCTAACGGTATTAATAGCTATGGCAAATATGGCAAATCGCCTAATTGGCAAATCATCAAACAATATCAAACATCATCTATAAGTGGATCATTTTTTTTATAGCCATGCTAAATAATTAATCATGTGTTACGTAAGTAGGTGAATGTTCTTTCTTCAGCCAACCAAGTGGGATCCCCCTATCTTGTATGTGCTGGGAGGTGGCTGGATGTGGTGACCACCTTTGCAGCTGCTTGACTCCCTGAAGAGTTTCCTTGTAAGAAACGTTAAAAAACTCTTGGTGTATCCTGCATGTGAAGCCATGGCTATGGTACCTAGTGCACCCCGAAATAGATGGTAAATGGATGTTCATCCCACTAAAATTGACAATAATAGGTTTTGACCCACCTTCACATAGTGTCATATCTGAGTTGATGTTCATCTTGCGATGGTGGATCAGAACTGTAGGCACGTGACACAGAAATCCCACAGTAGGGAACATGTTCTAAGGTGGTCATCAGCAGATTTTTGTCATCCCAACCCGTTTTCACTTCCCAGCCATATTAGGCAAGTGCCTTTCTTCATACCTGCGAGTGATGTTTCGTTCATGGAACCAGAGCCTTTGACCTTTCAACAGATCCTCCAGGCAAATCCAGATGGCCATGCATGGAAAGCATCCGCCTTGTACGCGTCATGAACTCCAAACTTTTGTCCGGAAGAAATCATCACTTCCCAACCATTGACTTGGACCGTCAGGTGATCAGTCCTTGGAACTTGAGAATCTTTTCCAATGCTCGGTGTCCTTACCGTTTTTCCTAGCCCTAGAGTTAGAGGCCTTGAGAGCGCGACCGAAGCGGTCATTGACAAATTGCCCCAAGATACCGAATTGGAAACCTCAGCATAAATATGAGGGTGTATTGGGACCCATTCATGCATCAACATTTTGTTGTTTGCTATATCCCACAAGATTGTGTTGGTCATTTTCAGTATTGGTCATGTAGGTGTGATTTGATTTGCTAATTATGTGCCCGTTGCCATTAGGTCCACATTTTCTCAGTCGTTTTGCTTGACTCCCTTCTTATTAAATTCCCCTTTTGATGATAAAGCTATAGCACAATGATGCTGATGATGATACTCGCTATATACTCGCTAATATTGATTTTCAACCCTAGTATATATCCATATAATTATGATCCCTGGAGTTATCCATTGTTCCCAATAATCATCTCTACAAGCATTCCAACAACAATGACAATCCCTACGGATCCGAACGCATCCTGAGAAGGTACCTTGCCCCCTGAATCATACCCCAAATACTCCCTCATAAAGTACGGCTGGGAATCAAACATAGTAAACCATATTGATCTGGTTGGTTGTTTTTTTCCACATTTGGATTATTTTTGCCACATATTGGGAATGCCATCCCAACTGACGATTCGTCATATTTTTCGGAGGGGTTGCTCAACCACCAACCAGTTGAACCCCCAAAAAAGTTGGTCCCAGAGACTCTCCCGAACGGGCCAGGCTCGGACTCGGAAGGATTCGGGGCATTTCACCACGGCCAGTGACATGAATGTGGGGATTCTCAAGGCATGGGAAAACCGCTGGGAAAGCCGCTTGGAAAATGATGATTTCAGCCACAAATCATGGGAATTGATATCTAACTCTAGCGACCTTACTGGCCAAGGTCACTGTTTTGGTCATGGTGGAACTGTTTTTTTTGCCTAAAATCATCTAATTTGAGGCTGGTCATTACCATTCGACCAGATTTTCATGGTTTCTTCAACCGCAGGAAGCCACCAAGAGTCTTTCACGACAGAGTTTCTATCTGGGTGAGTCACAGCAGGTGAAACCTCAGCTAACAAGTGCAATGGCATTCTCCCCTTGGATTTATGGGGATGTATCGCCAAACCACATGGGGGAAACAGCACCTACTAGCATTACCTACATAACTATATAAATCCCCAAGAAATGTTGCTTAGACTCCAATTTTCCCTGCGATTTCAAAAAAAATATGAATTCATCAGCTGAAACTAGCTTAAGTTGAATTCTCATAGCAGTTTTGATGTTTGTCCCTATTTCGGTTGGTGAGATTGGTGAAATGCCTGTGTTTGGTTGGTTAAAATCCTCCATTCTTGGACAAACCGATTGTTCTTTCAATTGCCGTTTGGATAAATCCCACCATTTTTCTGGTGAATCCATTTCTTACTGTTTTACACATTGTTATCACGATTAATATTATATATATAATCATATATACTATATACTATATATACATATATTATATATAAGCTTCACTATAGTCCATTGCAGTTGTTTAGTCATTCCAATGCGTTTAAATCCTCATGTGTTTTGATTGAGTTAAATACGTATGGTCAAGATTTGATCGTCAAATATTTGCTGATTATAAATCAAATCATTTTAGTTCACCATTTTTGATGGTTGCATTCGTTCCCCTTGACTCAGGAATGGACTCCTGATAAATTGGTTGATCACGGTTTCTCAATAATAAACAGGATTTATGGTGGATATATCTACAATATTCTACAATTAGATGGAGTTCCAACATGTCATAAACCAACTTCTTGTTTGAATCTCATTTCAAAGTGACCAAAATAACACAACACCATTAAATCATGCTGAAATCATGTGAAATCATGGAAAGTGTCATGGTTTCCCAGCATTTCTGGCTCCATTTCCATCCATTTCCCCCGTTGCCAAGGCCCTGCGCGAAGCCTTCGCGGCGGTGCTGCAAAACCTGCCGCTGCGCCGGACAGAGTCCACCCTGGTCGCCGGCAGCGTGGTGAGGCGTGGAAGCCATGGTCCATGGATGGTTTACCTATGAAAAATGGTGGATCTTTCCATGGCTATGTTGAATAACCAAAAGGTACAAAGTAAAGCCCCCGGCCACGATAGCTAAGTTGGTGCACACAACTCCAATAACTATGGTTTATGGTACTTATAACTATAGTTAATGGGGTTTATAAACCATCTTATAACTGGGGGGCCCCACCTTGTCACTGTATGGTAGATATAACGAACTAGTTCATGGATGGGAATGGGGTGTATAAACCAACTTATAACTACACTATTACTCTCTGGTAAAGTTTACAGTTTGCTACTGAAAATGGCCCATAGAAATAGTTGATTTACCCATTAATAGCATGGTGATTTTCAATAGTTATGTTAAATTACCAGAGGGTAGCCTCTGGCAAAAAGCATCAAACAGCTATGGAACATCACCATCCTTTAAGAGGTAAATTGACTATTTCTATGGGTCATGTTCAATTAAATTACCTGAGGGTAATGTTAGTAAAACCATAGTAACACGCAACACACGAATTTGACATTTGCCTTTTTTTTGCACCAAAAGGGATATATTCAACAAACCATCACTTGTGAAATCTGGAGTGTTGCCGGCCAAGCGTTTCTTAATTCAGTCACCTGTGGGAAAGACTTGCTGATGATTTTTCTTTGTTTGCTGGCTTCGCCGCAGGTGTTTGGAGCTGCTGACGCGTCGCGAAGTGGCGGCCCCGGCAGGTGCCAACGATGGTGTTGGGTGTCTTTTAAAAATGCCAGATGATGGCAATTGGAATACCCATATGCTCCATGTATGGTATATTTACCTACATTTGGGTGATTTTTAGGGCAAATGTTGGTAAATATTCCATACATGGAGCATATGGGATAGGAAATATGATGAGAAATCATGAAATGTTTGGTTATATACCCCAACTATTTTTAGACAAAGCCATTTTCAACATAAATCCGAACATAGCCCATTTTTGGTGGAGTTGGGGATGAAGCCACTTATGACTGGAACCATAGAATTAGGGTGTTTAGCCGGAGTGGGGGATGGGATTATAGATTACCAGATCCATGGTATAGATAGATATATCGATAGATTAGATAAACATAGATAAACCAATTATAGTTATAGATAGCTATAACTAATTACAGATGGATATATCCACCATAAATCTTACCGGAGGGTTAGGGTCATCCATCCCATCAAATTAGAATCCATATATCATGATCATGTCATTATACCACTTGGTTTGACATAACAGCCATCATAATAGTTACCAGAGGGTATCACCACCAAGTGGTATAATGATATTAAAAACCAGTGGTGTCAGGTAATTTTGTTAAAAAACCAGTGGTATAATGATATATGGTTTGTCACCACCAACTTACAAAACATACCACTTTGTTTGACACCAACATAACACCATCATAATAATTACCAGGGGCATAGACTCCAGATATCATGATAGTATTATTACTGGTTGGTGGTTTGGAACATTTTTAATTTTTCCCATCATATTGGGAATGTCATCCCAACTGACGAACTCATATTTTTCAGAGGGGTAGGTATACCACCAACCAGATGATTATTAACCATCATTAACCATATAATAACCATATCATAATCATACGTATAATAACCATATAATAACCATATAATAACCATATAATAACCACATAATAACCATCTACAGCCCGAGAGCTGGTTAAGAATCCGAAAGCTTGAGGCCCAGGGTCAGCCAGGGTCCCTCAAATTCAATACTCTAGCTCCAAGTTACCCAAATTCAGAAAATGTACATATACTATGAATCCATCGTACTCCAGACCTGTCTCTTTGGACCCACTGTTTTCCCAACCTGTTTCCCTGTGTGTAACATGTTTCACA
>Ga0126342_10000371_pt1 | contig 46504 bp, 35 predicted proteins | sample Cyp1metagenome_FD_92528 | JGI IMG/M metagenome (GOLD analysis project Ga0126342, IMG submission 92528) | Coral microbial communities from Lord Howe Island, Old Settlement Bay, Australia - Cyphastrea 1 metagenome | ecosystem: Host-associated > Invertebrates > Cnidaria > Coral ...
ATATATATATTTACATATATATATATATACATATGTATATATACATATATATATATACACGTATATATAATATTTACACATATGAATATATATATATATATATTTATATATGTATCCCACTAGGTGAGTGGTAGGTGAAGATGGTTCTTTGTAGATTAGTCCCACAACGTATATTGGGTGTCACACAACTTTGGTTATGTCTCATCAAAGAAACATGTTGCTTTTTCCACATGAAAAAGAGTGAATCCTCCATTCTTGGTACCCCATTGGGACAGTGAGATCGCTAGACGCTGAGCTACAGCCCTGACCTGACAACCTGCATGCAGTCGACGAATAAAGCACGGGGAAATTGGTGATGTAAAGTATTGGATCCCAACATAGTGGGAACATGGCATTCTACATGCTCCATGTAAGGAATCAATAAAACACATGGGTTATTTTTGGGGTAAGTGTAGGTAAACATTGCACAGATGAGCACCTGGGTATTTTTTACAGTTGTTTTCCGGGTCCAATACAGTTGTATAGTACATAGGGTATACATGTTGTTTTTGAACAATGTAGGTTCCACGGTTTCAATAGAGCTTCCAAACTGTGAATGCTGAACTTTGGGCATACATAGATTGATGTATGTATCTAACTATCTATATATATATATATATCATTGATTTTATATAGATAGATATATACATCAATAATCATCAATATATATATATATATATGTGCACACAATACGATACATATAATATAATGTATACTGTACCTAATTAAAAAAAAACTCTCAGTGTAGGACAAACACTCGTTTGGTTTTGTCAAAGATGAGTACAAACCTTAAACAGTATCCAGCCAGTTCCATGGAAGGCAAAAAACCAACAATGAAGCTACAGTTTTAGGGCCCTTAACACTTGTAGATTGGCTTTTAATGAAAAGCCAAACAGTTTATAGGAGTTATAATTTATATATATATAATTCCATGTTGGGCCATAGCTAACTGTAGATTAAACTAGAGCAACTGATGTCAGGTGGAAGTGTTTCGCACTTGTCTCATTGCAAGCATTTCATACTTTAGGGTCTTGGATCCGATAATATCGAACCTTGTAGACACTGGGATACTTTGGTAGCAAGGTACCCAGAGTTGGTGACCACTACAGTGGTGCTCCAGTTCGACAAGTTGGTTCAAACATCACTGGTTATCTGGTTGGTGGTTTGGAACATGAATTGTATTTGTCCATTCAGTTGGGAATTTCATCATCCCAACTGACGAACTCATATTTTTCAGAGGGGTAGGTATACCACCAACCAGTTATTTAAGTAGGCTTTCTGGCTATATCGAAACTTCATGGGCTTCACATATCAATTTCCTGTGGGGTCCACCTTGCAAGCAATGATCATTCGATGTGTTTTTCTCATCATGTCCATTAGCCATGGCCAGTTTGACAAACGCATAGCCCGGTGATAGTTAGAACATGTTAGAACCTCATTTCTGGTGGATGCCCTTGATTTTTGCCAATCAAAAAGCATTAGAGATTACGAACGAGATAGTACTGGCCACCATATCCCCGGGACACCGCATGATGCCATCAACGACAGTCCTGTTTCTGCCGCCATTTTCTGCAGCAACCGACAGCCTCCGGTGTTTTAACAAAACACCGGCCGGTCGGTGAAACTGAACTGAGTCGGGAAGGCAAATCCTGGGGAATATATGGGCTGCAGCGGTTTCCCCCGAGCCAATTTGCTTGAAATGTAGCTTCACTTGGGTTGAAGATGGTTAAAGACGGGACACATCTATAGTTTGATGATGTTTGATGGGTTATTCACCATTCTCTGTGTATTGGCCAAGATTACTGATGATTTACTACTAAGAATGAAGGTTCCATTTGGACCCTCTTTTGACTTCAAGGATTGAATCCCTTGAGAAAAACAACGCAATTGCGTGCACTTGTTTTCAGCAAGTCCTCAAGCACATCTTACATTGTTGTGCAATGTGGTGGTGCCCCCTATTTCTAAATTGTTTTTTCAAACCCCATCCCAACTATACATATATACACCGACTCGTTGGTTGCTATGATCTTGGGAAGTTCTTTTGGAGTGAAACTATAGGCCCAAAAGCAACCCAAATGGAATTATATGAACTTATATCAAGGACCATGACAAACCCTGTAATTTTAGCTAGAAACCAGCCGATTTCGAGATGGTTCAATGGTGGAATGCGTACCTTTGCCGGGGGGCTTAAAAAAATCAATCAAAAGCCAAGCATTTGTGCCACGAAGTACCAATCAGAAGGTCCATTGTCTCTAGAACTTGAGGAATTTGATTGTCCAAATGAACTGAGACAAGGTTTAAACAAGAATCATGTGAGTTTACACACAGTGGCCCCCATCAACGATAGGTAAATCGGTGTAGTTCCTGGCGCTTTTGTGTAGTTCCGGGACATCTGTGGCTGGAGGCTTCCTTAGTGCCTTAGAACTGCTGGCACATTTGAACTCAGATCTTTGTTGATTGTTACAAGTTTTAATCCCATCCCCCCAATATTAAACACCCCCCTTGAAACTATGGTTTAGTAGGGAAATTCCACATAATTGGAACCATTTATGGGGTGTTTAATATCAGGGGGATGGGATTAATCAGCTTTACTATTATACCCACGGGGTTTACTTGACAGAAACTTGATATATATATATATATATCATGCAAAGCCTAAAAAAAAAGGTTTCGACGGTGAGAACAGGGCTATTTTTGGGCAGGTATCAACTGGAGTCAGGGAGCAATTCATGTCTTTCCCCGATCGTCTTAGATCCTCTTAAATACCCCCAATGGCTCTATTCGAGTTATCTCTACCAACTGACAGTCTATCCACATGTTATTTGACATATATTCTGATATACCCTATCTGACATTTTATCTGGCATTGTATCTGACATTCTGACCATATGACATTTTTTCTGGCATTCTAACATTTTCTCTGGCGTGGTCACCTGACGAGTGGGGAAGGGATCAATGGGATGCTGGGATGCCAGTCCCCAAGCATCGCTAAACCCAAAACATATTGGGTGATATAGCAAGAAGTCGTGCTAGTATATGGTGGCAAAGCATAATGAGAATATTCATTCACAACATGGTGGTTTTCATCGTGGTAAAGCAACATACATCACATCCCAGCCACTTTGACCGTGTGTCTTTTAAAGACGGCACCAAGCATAGGGTTCATGCCATGAGGTGCTTTCAAACATTATGTTGGTTCAACCTGGGAGAAGTATTCAAGGCATGCTCAATTCTACAACGCGGCATTGGAGCAATCCAGACGGCATCAGTTCTCATCCTACGATGATGAATCCAGTTTTCATACAATCAGACCATGTACATGTACAGACTGATCCCCATGTATCATATTGTGATTACTAGCTTTGATGCTTACAGTAACTATGATGACTAAGTATGCTAAGCATTGTCGCAATCCAGACAACACGTGCCGGGGTCAAAGATGGCCAAGAGATTTCACGGCCCACTTGAGCAATGACCAGTTGACCCGGGTTGATTTATTTTTCCTTGGGCTTTAATCATCAAATAAGCATGGGTCTTAAACAGCACGCGATTGGGTTTTAATCATTTATCAATTGCGCAGCTTGGTGGCTGAAAAAGGCCTACCTGGCTTATATTATATATATATATATATCGTAAATTATTACCCACAACGTTATACGAACCAGCACAAGGGATGACATATGATTTGAAACGCTGCTTGCTTCTAAGGTTTTTAAACTAGATATTCTGTGACTGATTAAAGTTGGAAAGCCATTCAAACTGGTACAAGATCTCCGATTTCGAAGTGGCGTCAGTAGTGAGTATCCCCATGCCATTGAATTGTTTGGTTCATAGCCCGTGTTTGCTGGTCAACCCCCCGATTTTGATAGATTCTCCAAATATGTTTCTTTGCCAGACGGGCGCCCTCAGCAAGTTCATGGTAGTGCGGTGCTGAAATTTGATTTCCCAATATGCTGACTCTGAAAGCATTCGGGGAGCATGGCAAAACAATGACATAGTGTGAGTGAGGCTGGGCTGTGCTATTGTTGAGAATATATATATATGCCTGTAAGATATAATCATATAATCATATGAATATAAATATATATATATATATGTAGAAAGATAAATAGCCGTTCTGAAGTTCTGAATGCTTCCTTGCAACAATGGTGACATCTGAATCTATTTACTGTATAGATGGCATCAGTCAAGGAGAAGAATGCAAAAGCAAACGCTGCTTCAACTGCAACGATTCCTCACCTGAAAAACACCGATGAATGGATCTGGCGAAATCTGCATGTTCTACCGTGCATGTGGGTGTGCGCTAAATCAATCAACTGATGGTGCACCTGGTGCGCCTCCCCTACGCGCTTCACCGCGAAAACCTTGCACAGACAGCAAGTTCAATAATTTTGCCTGACATGGAGATTTCAACTTGGATCCTTGAATCTCTTATTGTTTGATGCGCTTCATTTTCCCTAGCACGCTTTGCGCCGCGGTGGCTAGTGGCAGGATCCCCGATATGGCAAAATGGAAAGGAAACGGCGCGGCATAGTGTGTCGGGCACACATGACGTATACGGACAACTTGCGGTTTGATTGTCTCTACACGGTGAAACCCTAGCTATTGGGTTTTTGCGTGCCAACTTAGCTGTCGTCCAACTTAGCTGTCGTTTGGGGCCCCACCTTTGTGAGCGCCAATGTTGGAGGCAGCATGGAGGATGATCAAGAAAATGAACATCCAGTGCGAAATTTGGTCATGGCCTCAGGTTCCCTACGGACAAGACCCTTTGTTTTGCCATTTTTGAAGCCCTACAGGTCCAATCATAGTTTGATGAGAAGTTTCGCTGGTGTGTGATTTAAAGGGTTAAGTACCTTCTCAGGAAACGTTCGAACCCAAAGGGAAGTGTTTAGTTTAGTTTCGATTTTGGCATTTGCACTTTTTGAACTTGCACTGACGTCCCTGCAAAACTGACACCTGACATTGGCAAAGGTGTTTCTTGCGTTTGTGTGTGTGCGTTGTCAAACAAGCAAAGTCATGATCGCAACTGTGACATGGTTGCGGAGACCTAAATTATTTGCATGTCACCTCGTACTCGTCCCACTATAGCCATCCAGGCTTTTGCTGATTTTGGATAATGTGAATATTTGTTTTTATCGATCGATTGATCTATCTATCTATCTAATCTATCTATCTATCTATCTACCTACCTATCTATCTATGTCTATCTATCTATCGGTGACCGACGCACGTTTGAAACCTTTAGTGGTTCCAGCAAGAACTTGTTTGACCAATCCTGTGCATCCGCCAAGGTACTTTCAGTTTGTGACTTGAAACAACACGGGGAACCGCGGCTGCATCTCCATACATGACGATACCCTCTGTTAACTCACAGTTTGCTATGGAAATCGCATTTTTAAAGATATTATACAACAGTAATTTAGAAATCAAATGTGTAGTTTTTACCATAACTATATCTATTTTATTTTACTATAAACACACGCCATGCCACAATTCCTTGCCCAAAGTGATTTTGGCAAATTGTTTCCATTTGTGAACCGAATGTGATGTATAATATGGCAAAAAATATCAATGCTGCAATGATGTCGCATGAACATGTTTTTGCAGTTCAAGAACTGGTTGCGATTTGGCAAACCGATATTTTTTTTGCCGTGTCGCAAAACTACCATGAACATATGCAATATTTAGCAAATACCTATCATTATGATATTGTGGGTGAATTTGCCATACCCCAACCTCTTGCAAGGGTTGCGGTGGTCGCAGATAGGTTTCATCATCAGTTGGCCGTGGTATCCAAAACAAAAATTGGGGTTTATTGAATTGTGGTGTTATATTCCCTTACGTAGTCCTTGCAGATACTTGTCGTGTATATATATATATATATATACATACATATCATATATATATATATATACTCAGTTAATCTCAGTTACACATGTCATTTTGTCCAATTTGGGTATCTCAAAGTGTTTTTCCAGGTCGATTTGTACTTGACTTTGTGATTTGTCAAAAACATGATGAATACCAATTTTCAGATCCCGTCGGGCTGCCTTGTGCGTGCTTGCAAAATGTTCAGAACATCCAGATTGTTATGTTCTCGTTAGAGACACAACATACATACATTATAAATCATTGTAGATCATTAGAGATCATTTTAGTTCATTTGAGTTCATTAGAGATCGTTATAGATCATTTTAGAGCATTCAAAATTATTTTCGTTATTCACTGTTTAGTCATGATTCTGGGATATTCTGGGTACTTCCCCAATTCCCATTTGCCATTGGGGCTAAGCGGCTATGAGACGACTTTTCCACGCAAATGCACTCAGAAACCAAGGTCGGCAGGGTATGCTCTCATCTAACTGCGTCAGCTCAAAAATCGTACCAGGTAGGGTCCCAGTTTGATAGCCAAGTTGGTTTGTGCCCATGATTCCAATTTAAGTCTGATTTATGGCAATGACAGTTATGGGATTAAGCTAAACCAACAAACATCACTGAGGGGTTCTGGTACACAGTGGCCCACAATCGGTAGTTGGAGGCCCATCATTTTTTTGTGTGGTTGTAAGGCCACCAACTTACAGTGGCAAAATTGTGGTCACATATTTCCAGCTTCATGATCACTTTTGTTCATACATAATTCATCAACATTTGAACAAACCAAAATGGCAAGGTTGCCGATCAAAGATGTTTTGAACCCCATTTAGCTGCTGCACTTATGACCCAACTATTATAAATGGAACGAAAATGAATGAAAACAACTCCTATAACTTGAAGTATATCATGAAACAAACCCATCTATAACATTGAATTGGTTCATATGATTCTTAACCAGAGATTTATCATCATTATTTACCATGTTTAACCATGATTATTACCATGTTTAACCATGATTACTGTTTCTTTGTTGGACCATACCGATGCCCCTTGGCACATCATCCCAGGATGTGCCAGCAGCACGTTGTGGATCGCAGACCGTGAGCGCCTGAAGTTATTTCTTCACGGCATTGGAAGAGCATAAGTCGCTAGTGCCCTCTATAGTTAGCTAAGTCGGTTTATTACTGAACAATAACTGGAGTATATCTATCTATATCTATATCTATCTACATGGAAGTTTCCTGAAATAGGGGTAGCCCTAAATCATCCGTTTTAATAGGATGTTCAATTTTGGGGTACCCTCATTCTAGGAACCCCATATATATATATATATATATAAATAGATAGTCCAGTTAAGTCTACTTAGTGGCCTTTTTAAACCAACATAACTGAACTGGAGGGCATCTATAGTTCATGGGAATTATAAACCACTTTTTTTGGGTGGGGCACCACCTTGCAAAAGATGCGTTGTAGCCGTCAATGATGGTTGGTATACGGGATTCACCCCCCACTTGTGGGTGTGGGACCCACTTAGTAAATGGTTTTTACCCCCAAAATTTATATGGAGTATCCCCACATATATATATATACACACATACATATGTATATACATATACATATATATATGGGATGATAGGGGATATACATGGATTATACACCACTTAGTAAATGGGATGCACGTCCAGGTAGAACTTCAAGACGGACATGATCCATAGATGATGGTGTTGTTTGATGGTGAAAAAGTGTGGTTGTAATCGCTATATCACGTCTTTGCTAGTTAATAACCATTATCAACTGTTAGATTAAGCATTAATCATGGTTAACATGTTTTAACCAGTAGTAACTTTTTATAACCGATATTAACCATTATCAACATGTCTTAACAATCTCGGAATATATTATATAGCCATTATTGACCATTATTGAGATTTCTTATGCATTTCTGACATGTATCAACCATCATTATAAACCATTATCTTATCTATATAATTGCCAACTACTTAGCTCACAGGATATCTCCAAGATATACCAGCCACTTCCTAGTCGTTCATCCCAGTACATCTGCAGACATTTCTAGGCCATGTAGACTTATGTTTGACTTCCATGAGTACAGAATCAATAGTGCTTTCAAAGTGGGGCCCCCAAACGTTATAAGTTGGCTTTATAACCCAATCTAACTAGTTCGTTATAACTACCATAAACCCTAGTTATTGTAGTTATTTGGCCCAACTTAGGTATCTTTTTTTGGGCCCCGCTTTGTTATGTGAAATGATGTTACCCAACACGTTGGCCCGGGAAATCCCCTGGAAATCCGCCATAAAAAGAGGGCCACTGGATCAAAGATGTTGGCCCCCCAGTTATAAGTTTGTTTATAAACCCCATTAACTAGTTCGTTATATCTGCCATAAACCATAGTGAAATGGGAGTTATAAACGCACCAACTTAGCGTTCACGAACTGGGGCACCACCTTGTATGAAACTTGGATCTCCACAATCGGTTGATTTCATCATTTTCCCAATGAAATTGCCATGATTATGAGACGGCTGCCTCAGTTTTGGACACACCCATTCTTACCCATTCGACTCATTTGTTGGATTCCTGTTTGTGATGAAGAAATCTCCATGTCTTTTGTCTAAGTCCAAAAATCGCTGACGAGTAAAATTGTTAAATTTCCATTTTGGTTGTTCTTTTAATAATGGTTAAATCATGTTAAATCACATTTACCATGGTTGAAACATCTTATTTTCATGGTTACATCATCATATGCTCATGGTTACATCACATTTATGATGCTTGAATCCTCCGAAATTTCCATGGTTAAATCGTCATTTGCCCGATCAACCTTGCCGCCCTCAGGTGACCATGAACACCCGAATGTGCCCCGGGTTTTCCATCGATATGGTTCCCAATTGATTATCGATAAAAAACAAATCAATGATTGATCCCTTCCCCCTAATATTAAACACTCCCTTAGAAACCATGGTTTAGTAGGGATTTCCCACATAATTGGGACCATTTATGGGGTGTTTAATATTAGGGTGATGGGATTATTAAAAAACAAACATGACCCAATTCCCAATGAATACATAATTCACATCTTTGATTCATGCGCCGCGGGGGTGGTCCCACAAGCGCGGCCATTGTCAATGATCATCAGCTTAGACCATCCCCACTGCTTGTTCTTCGCGTGTATGAGCCATTAAACATCAATGAAACTGTTTGATTAGTTATGAAAGATCATGATGGAGGTAATTTATAACATGTTTTAAACCCATAGTAGGTGGTTATGGGAGAAAACATATTTAATATAATTAATATAATACATTGTGATATAAACTCATATAATTTCATACATATACATGATACTATATTTATGGAAATGAAACATCAACAATAGGGATTTGATTGGGACAACATGGGCATAGTCATGTTATTACCCTCAAGTAACGTGACAGATGATTTACCGTTCTTAAACATGGTGATTTTCCATTGTGATTTGCGAACTGTTAAATGACCAGAGGGTACTTCATGAGTTTGTGAATTGTATAAGGAGGTGTCCTAAAATGGTGGTAACCCCAAATCATCCCAGTCATTCGACCAGTTTAGTATTGAAACCCATGGTTTGGGGATCCCCCATTTTAGGAAACCCCCATATAGTGCGTTTCCCAGATTATTTTTTTGTCAAAAGTCTTTTGTTAACACGTACCATGGTTCAGTGAAATGGCCAACCACCTGCTGCTTTAAATAAGGCAAGTCCAGTGATGAATCATCATTGCCATGTCATCAAAAACAATGAACTGGGGTGTACACCATTTTCCGGCACATCCATATATCATATCGCGACATTGTTGGTTATAATATGTTGTTGATTTTACAATATATCCCGTTAGGTCTTTTTATTCCCATGATTGTCATTATACCCCAGTCCAAATACCATCATTATATATATATACTTGATGGTTGAGAACATTTTTCCCATATGTTTCCATATATTGGGCGTACTAATCCCAGCCGACTTTCATATGTTTCAGAGGGGTAAGTCAACCACCAACCAGTATATTATTATCATTAAACCATATATATATATTTAAATTAACCATTAATATTAACAGTATATTACCAACCAATGGTAGGTCAACCACCAATAAATGTCCAGAGTCATCCATCCCACTCATCCCAGAGGTGGTATCGGAGCTATCGCACCAGTGGTAAGTCTGTCTAAATCTTGTCGAGTCATGCAGAGATGATGTCACCGCAACTGACACGCTCATTGTGTTGTCCAATGGCTTACAGCATGGTGGTTAAACCAAGAAAAATAATGGTATAGTGGGATATTAGGCGGAGATAATGGGGAGATAATGTTTTTATTTTGTGTATGTATGTATATATATATATATATATACATATTTCTTGCCCTTCGCATCACTGTTGCTGATTGGTATTCCCTTCTTTCTTGGTTAATGCTTAATATCATCATGCTCACCAATGCTCCACCAACCAACTTCTCATTATTTGCCACATCATGTTCATCCCAATTCTGTGTTGTTTTTGTGTGGTCAGTGTATTTTCACTGCTCAGAAACGCCAGATGCCCATTTGATGGGTTGAAACATGGAACATGTTCAAACCACCAGAATTAACTTGGCGACCTCAAACCAGGGATTCAACGGCCACTTGGTATGGCCGTTCCGTGGGATTCCCAATCCATTGACCGGCCGCTGGATCCAGCTTGAAAACACACGGCTGCTCCGTCCAGGTACTTGCACGGCGGCTGCGACGATAAAAAGGTGAATTTCCGCTGGGAGGGTTCGAAGTGCCAAAAAAAAGGTACGCGACTGGGCGCATTTTGAACAATGTGATGAACATCCATCCAGACGCAAAGACAAAAGCCATTTTGACGTCAAAATTCAACAACAGGGTACCGCAAGCTCCTGGTGTGCCCCAAAAACAGATCAACCATCGAGATAATTAGTACTGTAGGGAACCATATCATCCATGCTTCTATCTTGGTGGCAACCCCTTGAATACCCTCATTAGAATGAACTGCATCATGAATACACTACTGTACGTTGATTTCCATTCATCTTTCGCTATCTTTGATTCCAGTACCGGAACATCCCTCATTGACAATAAATTTAAAGCTAGTGCTTTCAATGGCCTCATCCCTTTTTGTTAGAAGACATGATTGAAAACACAAAGGCCTAGAGTAAAACTTAAAACATCTCACAACACAATCTAAATCTAAAGATCTTGATATACATCTATGCTTCACTGAATTTCACTGATTTCATATTCTGGCTGGTGGTTTCAAACCTTTTCCATTTTTCCATACATTGGGAATAATCACCCCAACTGACTTTCATATTTTCCAGAGGGGTAAGTATACCACCAGCCAGAATAATAAATGGGGTAATTATGGATATATACTTGGGATATCACATCAACCATAACTAGGATTTGCCCTCTGGTAATCAAACATGGCTGACTGGAGAATGACCATATAAATGTATGTTCATAGCTGGGAAATCATGTGGTAAAGCCAAGAATATGTGGTAATCAAACATGTTTTTTCCAACGTTTTTCTGAACGGCAGCCATTCGTTGCTTGTCCAGGCCTATGGGGACCTCCACCTCTTGGAGATCGAACAGATGAAGTGGACGGAGCTGCAGTGCGAAGGCGCCGCCAGCGCGACCAATTTGCTGGGACGAGGACAGGGGATAGCTCTTGTGCATATGTTCATCAAAGAACTGACACTGTACATATATATATATGTGCTATGTATATTTGCTGTATATATATATATATATGTTATATATATATGCTATATATATATGCTCTACATATATATATATATATGAGTTGATTTTGGTATTGTTAGAAATAAGTGGTGACGATTATGGGATCCTTACAACTTAACTGTAGCCACTGTAGTCCAAATCCTTTGATGGCACAAGGAGCCATGGCACTGTACGCACACCTCCAATTCCACACGACCTGGAAAAGTTTGGTTCCCAAGTCCATGTTGCTCCTGAATACTTGGGGGTGCAGTTCCAGTTGTAAAATGTTGTAACTGGAAATACCGCCGCCGTAGTTGTAGTCAGAGCCGGTATGTCCAAGTGCATGGAAACCTAGGGGGGGGTTATGCCGGTTATGCAACAAGTGTTTATACTAACCAGCTCTTACCAGGACCTTTTATGATAAGCTCATAAACCCCCCTCAGCCCCCATGACAATTTATGGGGGTTTTGACCCATGGTTGTTATACCCATCAACCAAAAAACCAACCATGGGTATAACAACCAGTTTGAACCATGGTTCTTATACCCATCAACCATCATTTTGAACCATGGTTGTTATACCCAGCAAATCCCCCAGTAATGAAGACAACTGCAATGGCTGATCTGTGCAATGCGTTGCCAGAATGATGAGCCCGTCGTTGCCGGTGTCATCAATTTGATGGCTGGGAAATACATGATAAATTTGGAGGTTTCTTACTGTAAAGATCAACAAAACAAATGGGAATGTCCCAGTGCCAGGTTTGAATGACCAGAATGAAAAGATATGATTCGACATGATTCTGATAGGTGGTTTCAAACATGTTGTTTCCACAGTATATGGGATCATCCTTCCCATTGACGAACTCATATTTTTCAGAGGGGCAGGTCAGCCACCAACAAGTGATTAGAGGCCACTGTGATTATAATCGTTCCCAAAGAGTTGGAATTGGAAGCGACTGAAGTTGATTTTCATGGTATATAGTGGAGCCTCAGAAGACTAGGTACCCGACTGGTGACACCAAAGAGCCGAAGTCTTGTCCAGTTTGGTGAAGAATGGGATTTTAATACCATTTTAATGGGATATGAATGGGAATCTAAGACTATTTTAATGGGATATGAATTGGCTTGCTGGCTTGTGGCTCAAACGCACTAGCCGCACTAGCCCCAGAGGACATGCAAAATGATCCATTGATTCTGTCGAGAGTTGAACCCCCAAATTATTGGTCAAAAATGCGGTGCCGGTCATTATGTCCTTTAACATTTTTTTTCCAGCTCGAATTTTGCTATTTTATGATCATTTTATCATGGGACAATCTCTCTGTTAAACCAATCTTTTCAGCCATGCCGCTGTTCCTAAACCTTCAATGGATCAAGTTCTTTATGATCCTATGTGGTACTTGGTTCATTTCAGATCGCTGGTTAGTGGGTTTAGTTCACCCAGTTATGGGATCACCATGGATAACCGTAGAATTGGGGACTTTTTTTTGCTGCTAACAGAGACATACCCTCTGGTAAACGTTTACAAAAAACGATGGAACATCACCATTTTATAGTTGGGTAAATCAACTATAAATGACAAATCATACTTTTTGATGTTGCTTTATTTTTGGCTGATTGCCGTGATCGCCATGTTTCGCTGCAACTTCTTGTGCGCAGCGCAGCTCACAGAAGCACAGGCACGAGTCGGAGATGGGGCAGGACCTTTATTTTTGTTTGTGGATGGTCATTGATACACCTATATACTGTACTGTAATGATTTGATATATTTGGTTTTATACTCTATGCCCATGACCTCTGGATTCCCACGGCATAGGATGGATGACCATCAAACAAAACACATGAACATACGTTTAGGGAAAAAAAATCCCCAGATGCTCTTTGTTGGTGCTGGAATGTATTCCAACAAAAAAAACATTCACTGGGCTATTTGTTTGGGATAGATGATGGTAAATGTACATATTCCAGCACCATTTGGATCAGCATTTCTGTCACCTGTTGTATCTCCATTGACGGATGGAAGGTAGCTGCGTAGCTGTTGGTCGAGTCATGAGGGGAGAAAGCGGATGGGAGTAACTCGGAGGTGCGAACTGTGGCTGCGGCTATGTTCTATGCGATGAAAATTGATACTGTAGGCAGTGTTATTTTCCCCACCTGCCAGGTGAGGGTCTCTAGATTTTAAGCAATGTGCAACTCCTTCTCATCCTCTTCTCCTCGCCTCCTCTTCTCGCCTACTTCTGCGCCAGCTCGTCGGCGAACCTCATATCGCGAGCTCCGGACGCGGCTGGGCCTGGACCCGAACAGGATGTCAGAAGAGAATGTCAGAGAGAATGCCAGATACAGTTATGGCCCTTTACCAGTTATAAGTACTTATAACCCCATTTATAGAATGTATAATCAATCCCATTTATAGAATGTATAATCCCATTTATGACCAGTTATAACTGATAAATGGCCATAACTGTAGAATGTGAGAATAGATGCCAGATAGAATGCCAGAAAGAATGTCAGATAGAATGTCACAGCATATGCAAGAGTGAATGTCACATAGAATGTCAGAATATATGCTGGTATGCCAATGTATGCCATAACAAAAACTCCGGATGGTATGTCAGAACTATGTCAGAATAGCGTCTTTTTTGGTGGGGATCACTCGAAGAACATATTTAAACAGCGCCGTGTTGGCGCCACTCGTTCCAGTGAACCGGGGAAATCTCCCAATTTAGCAGGTAAAACCGGAAAATCATCGAACTAAAATTTACCCTCTGGTAAACTAACATAGCTATTGAAAATGGCCATTTATAGTGGATTTTCCCATAAAAAATGGTGAATGTTTATGAATTTCCCAGCACTTCAGGTTTTTCCTTCCCCGAGTAAATCCCCTCATGCTATTTTTCCATGATATTCCAGCATTTGTCGTGGTAGAATCCATGTCAATCCCCATTTTTGATGGTTAACTCTGCCAGGCGCCTGGATGCAAACGGATAAAACGGGAAAACGGTAGCTGGGAGCCGCCGCCTGCAGGCAGTGAAGAAATGTGCTGAAACCTTGTCGAGTCAGTGGAAGTTCGGACCACAGGGAAAATCTGAGAAATCGGAGAATCAAACATGGCTGGCTGGATAATAAACACCAATAATAAATGGCTGGTTGGTGGTTTGGAACATGAATTTTATGACTTTCCATATTGGGAATAGCAACCCCAACTGACTAATATTTTTCAGATAGGTCGAAACCACCAGCCAGAATAATAAATGGGGTAATTATGAATATATACTTGGGATCTCATAACAACCATAACTAGGATTTGCCCTCTGGTAATCAAACATGGCTGTCTGGAGAATGACCATATAAATGTATGTTCATAGCTGGGAAATCATGTGGTAAAGCCAAGAATATGGGTAACTGCATCCCAAATGTATATGCCAGATTTTGCTGAGGATGTTTTGTTTCTTATGATTATTCTATTGAATAATCCTCATTTGCGAAATCTACTAGAATTGTATATTCTTTTTTCGGAGACCCTGCAAGCAGATCCAAACTCAAACATTAATGATATTAATGGAAACCAACCAATGACATTTTAGGCTTGGAGTTTTTCACACGGTTCCAGCTTGGATGACTGTTTCGGGTGTCCAGTTGACTATTTGTAGGATGGGTGAAAAATCAAGCAATTTCATTGATGATATCGCCCATCAATCCGAAGATCAGCCAGAAGTACAGTTGTGCCATCTGTGTGCTCGTCATGTCTGTGAAGAGATGTACAGCCAGACCCTCAAAGTACCCAGAAGCACTTCGCATCGTCCGCAAACCAAGTGTCTATGTCTCCCCATTTGAGGAGTGTTTCTGTGCAGCAAAGAGGGTTTCCACCGAGACAGAAATCGATCTGTTTCCAAATGGATGATCTTCAACTTCATGGCACGGGTCTTATGAATAACAGAACCGGGCCTTATAAAAAACCAATAGAGTCGTAACCGATTCCATTCTATTCGAAATCATCGGACCAGCTAGATATAGTAAGCTGATTGAAATATCGGACCGGGCCTTTGAAAGGGTAGGCACCTGGAAAAATCCTTTCCCAGTCATATTTTTCCAGCCTCCAGAGAAACATCCAGATGCTTTAGAGGATGAAAGCACCTAGCGCTTCACAAATAGTTACTATATGTTACTAATTATAGGGGAAGATTTGAAAAGCATGGCTTAGGGGGCGCAGACATATTTAGGGTTTTACACTGTTTTTTTAAAGATATATAGTTTAGTCGAGTTTTCAATCCCAATTTGGATCCCTATGGACGACTCTGTTCACCATCAGGTTATCTCCAGTGGCACCTGAACGCGGCGGCACCTCGGATTTGGGTCTTTGGTTTGCCCATCAGATGGTGATGGATATATCGATTTGCGAGATAGATTATATGGGGATATATATATATATACATATTTATACAAAGAATTGATATGGATTTATATAGCTATATAGTATGTATACATAGTATTATATTTCATGTACCTGTACAAGCAAATATAAACGGAATATGTTCATGGCATATGATTTTTAGATTTAACAATCCAAACTCGGACTAACTCGGAACCCCCTTCAAAGATAGAACGGTAAATTCCCAGCAAAGATTAATGATGAATTCATATTCGGTTCTTGTGGTGTTTACTATACAGGATTCATTGCAACTTCTGGTGAAAGGTTGGGGAGATCTATGTCAAGGCTTGGGCTTAGTGGGGCCAAATAAAAACCAATAGATCATTGGCACCAAAATTGGTGAATGGTGCATGGCTTGGAAACTCTAGCTTCAGCGGGGTTTGATTTTTGTTTGGCGATGTCAACCAACTAACCTATCTGCAGGATGGTGCCCCGCAGTGATGTGAACGTTGGTTTATAAACCCCATTAACATCCATTAACTAGTTCGTTATATCTGCCATAAACCAGTTCGTGAAATGGGAGTTATAAACGCACCAACTTAGCGTTCACGAACTGGGGACACCAGGTATCAGCAGGTCAATGGCCATTTTAGTAACCTAAACCGGAGGTACCGATTCCATATATTTTTGGCCTATTTTTCAAGGCTAAATTTCAGGGAATATGCCCATAAAATATGGCCCAAAATATGGTACGTTTACGTACCTCCATCTGTTGGATCCTGAGTCATTCCCATTGATCTTGGACATGCCCACTTGACATCTGCAAAAATTGCCCCCCAATCTGATTGTGAAACAAATCACATGAGATTGTGATGAAACTGGACAGTACCTATCATGTCACACACCACGAAACTGGGGGATCATCATGGAACCTATCCATGGAGGTCAACCTAGCCAGATGGCAGGCGAGTTGCAACTCACTGTTACTGGCCTGTCGTCCATGAATTTTCGCATGGTTGCGAGTCATCTGGATAGTCTCGCACTATTTAACTGAAAGCTCATCATTCAGAGTTGCTAGGCGTACTGTTGAACCCCCATGTGAGCCACGTTCTAAACCCTTGGGTTCATGTCAAGTAAGGGGCCCCTTGTAAGGGTGTGGCGTAAGCAAAATTTGGTGCGCGTAAGCCAGCGTAAGGCCAGCGTAAGCCCCGCGTAAGACAAGATATGCGCGTAAGCATTTCCTTATTTGGTGCCAGCATGTAAGACATTTAGAACATGGCTCATGTGTTGTTGTTTGTTTTGTGCCTTGTGGACATGTTCACATGTTCCACTTGTTTTTCGACACTGCTCAGGTTTTGAATTGCATCGAACATTTGCACCTTGGCTGAGCTCGGGTTTGCCTTTCAACATAGAACATGGATTAACATGATGGTTGCACAGAAGTGAACATGCTATGATATGGATCTCCAACCTTCCACTTACTTCCGAGATAGCTAACATTAGCCAACCAGGGCGATTTTGCCAAACATGATTTTGGGGGCTAGTGTTGCCTATCTGACAGATAGTTCATGGATGGGTTCTAACTCGCGCTACGTCTCATGGAGGGATAAACTCGAATCTATTCACCACAAAAATTGCTGAACATGGGCTTGCTGAGGGTGCGTCGTCTTACTTGTGCTTAGTAGGGAATGAGGGAATGATCCACTGGCTAACTATCAATAATCATCCCATTCCCCCATTCCCATCCATTCCCTACTAAGCACCAGTAAGTCGTGTCTGGGCCATTTTTAGTTTAAAGGTCCTTGTTTGCCCATGGGCGACTGGTCGTTGCTGGTTGAAGCTTCATGGCGAGTCAAAAAAAATGGTCACACAACACCGGCCCCAAAGGAGGTGTCGTGTTTTCAAACCGGATGAGGATGAGGATGATGATGATGATGATGATGATGATTGTTGATTGATGATTGATGATTGATGATTGATGATTGATGCTGGTGATGATGATGATGATGATGGTGATGATGATGATGATGATGCTGATGGTGGTGGTGGTGGTGATGATGATGATACTGGTTCTTTTCTTTTCTTTTGATTTACAGGTGACACGTATAATGGAATGAGAGAGGGTTTCGAACACTGCTCAGTTGGCAGCCATGAAGCTTACACATCTTGCAAAGGAGTAAGAATTATTGCAAATTCCTACTTACCCCTGGGAAAAATAAATAATATAATACCGTATATACATTGGAATTGAAAAGAATCATGTTAATAGCGTGATAAACCTCTGGATTTGGGGTAAGCCAGGTCAAGTTTGCCAATACCTATGGATGTTGTAGTTGCAAAACTCATGAATTTTGCCACTCCAGTGGTACCCTAATGACTGTGACCCATTCACATTTTCTTCGCCCATCATTCTTACCATAGTTCACCATAGTGGGTGCCATATCCCGACTCGAGCCTATCACCATGGTATCAAACTGCAGCCCCCAGTTCCGAGGAATTCCAAGATTTTCAGTCTGCCTTTGGATTTATGTCGAGGGTGGCCATTGCCGCTGACAAGGTGCAAAGGGAAGTTTCCTTGCCCTCTCGTAATCTCTAAAAATGAAGGCTTAACCATGGTACTTCGATATGATTTTATATGTGTGTTTCATGGGACCAGGTAAGAACTATAATACTTCCAATAGTTATTATATACATAATAATAATACTAATAATAATAATAAACATAAAATAATAATAATAATAACAATAATAATAATAACAATGATAATAATATCATAATAATCATAGTAATAACATAATAATAGCAACAATAATAACAATAATAACAACAACAATAGTACTATATACTATATAGTTATAATAACAACAATCATAGTCGGGTATGTATTCATGGATTTACCCTTCGGTGTCCTCCAGCATGGCTGGCAATGGGAACTCTCTAAATCGCTGGGAACATCATCGAACTAAATAGTCTTTCTTCCAGCCAGCCATAGGGAAATTCCCAACCATAAATGGAGGTTTAGGTTCGGGAAAAAACATCGATGGATTTTCCAACCGTGTTTGATTCCCGGAGGCTAGATGATTTAGCTGTTAGAATGTGGAACTTTTTTGGAGATACTGCGGTTGGTGGTGACTGGAACCATGGAATTTTATGACTTTCCATATATTGGGAATGTCATAACCCAAACTGACGAACTCGTATTTTCCAGACGGGTAGGTATACCACCAACCAGATGCAACCAGTATATATATATGTATGTATATATACAGTGGTACTTAAAATGGTGATGTTCTAGTGACTCCAGTGGGTCAGATTGAGGGTAGCCTTGGCGAAAGAGTGGTGAAGCTTTACAGTCCGCTTGTTGCTGTTCGATTCCCCCGTGGAACCACGACAGTTGACGTGCTTGTCGTATCCTCAAGTGCTTGTGTAATGCGGATTCACATCAGTTCTAAAGTTGCTGCAATTTGATGTGAAAGAAACATAGATAGCCATACCATATATATAGATCATTTTGCGGGGTTACACATCATACGAAACTACATTCTTCGCAAAAAGGGGTTTCCAAGCGTAACGTTGGATTATATACCCAATGTACTGTAACTATTAGATATATCCGCCGTACCAATACAATCATTTGCCTAGTCAAATCCGCCTCTAGCAAAAGAAGGTCACGCCCCCCCCAGCTCTGTTTGTGGGTCTCGAAGCCCCATTACAGTAAGTAGTTCGATATATTTGTCATAAACCCTAGGGCCCTAGTTAACCCGGTTATGACTCAACTTACAAATCATTTCAAATCAGATTAAATGCAGTATAAATCCCATTGTTGTGATAGTTAAATCCTCATGGTCCACCATTTGTTTGCTTAAAATCTATGTATATCATATAACTAAAGATATCATTATATATATATATATGTAATATATATATATATATATTATAATATAATTTATAATTTATAGTATAATATAATATTAATTTATTTCTAAATACTATTATATATAATATAATATAACATATAATATAATATAATATATAATATAATATATAATATAATATATAATATAATATATAATATAATATAATTTAATTTTCTATAATATAATAAAATATAATTTAATATAATTTAATTTAATATATATATATATATATTTATTTATTTATATATATATATACACAGTATTTAAAATAGTATATAATATCATATATATATATATGGGTGGGCCCTACCATTCGCCGGGATCACCTTCTTCAATTCATTTCGGCAGATGGACCATCATCCCAACTGGAGCAATGTGAATCTTGGCCGTGGAATCTGCAAAATTCAAGGAGTAATTGTTGATTACTTACTATGTCAATCATCTGATGATGGCATTTTCTGAGTAATTGTTGATTTAATTGTTGATTATCTGAAGGAATTTAAATCAATCAACATTTGATGATGGCTTCATGTGGAATTAATATAGTGTTCATTGTAAATGTTGATGATGATGGCATCTTCTGAGTAATTGTTGTTTTTTGGGGATAGAATGGTGATATAATTGGGGATACCATGGGGATACGATTTCGGGATGGAATCCTGCACCACCTTAGATGGTTGAAACATGTTGACCCCTTATGCAGAATGGGAAACAACCAGCAATCAGCTGGTGATTTCGCAGCCATCCACAGTATTTTGGGATAGAATGAGGATATCTTTGTGGATAGAGAGGAATGTAACCAACCATATCTGGTTGGTGGTTTGGAACCATGGAATTTTATGACTTTCCATTCAGTTGGGAAGGTCGTAACCCCAACTGACTTTCATATTTTTCAGAGGGCTAGGGCTCAACCACCAAGCAGTGAATCAATTGATCTTTGTGTCTGACCCTCCGTCCTGGAACTGCAAATCATAGATGGTTTAAATTGCGTCCTGACCTACTACCCTCCTGGTAAACATACAAAAAGCTATTGAAAATTGCCATTTATAGTGAGTTTTCCCATTAAAAAAAGGTGATTTTCCATAGTTATGTTAGTTTACCAGAGGGTAAGGATTAGAAAACTAGTATTGTTTCAGGTCCAGTTGTGGCTGATTCCATTCTCATCCACTGGTCCTTTCAATTGTTCCATGCGTAATTAATTAGATCTCTGGTTGGTGTTTTGGAACATGATTTTTTTGACTTTCCATATATATATATACATATATATAGGGAAGGTCATAATCCTAATTGACGAAGTCATATTTTTCAGAGGGGTAGGTATACCAACCAGAACTCGATTCTGATATCTCGTTGGTGGTTTCACACATTTTTTATTTCCATAATATCTGGGATATTTGTTCCCATTGACTTTCATATTTTCAAGATGGTTAAAACCACCAACCAGATATCATATTGCAACCATTCGCATGGGCTTTATCCCAAAAAACGGCCATGAAATCCACCCTTCTGCCACCGGTCCGGTGAGAGATTCAAATTCACTCAAATACCTTTTTGTGGTTGCTTAAATGCACCTTAGAGTCAAGAATGTGTGCATGTTTGATGCTTAAATCACCATGTTGCTTGCGTAAAATTCACGTCGTTTTCAATTCTTCGTCTCCCAAGTTTTGTCTCACGATTTATTACTAACATAACATATATTCATAGTGGTTAATAATGATAATTTATTTTAATTTATGGTGATTAATGGTGATACCCTCTGATAAACAAACATAACTACTCGTAGGGAAAATCACTATGTTTAATGGGTAAATCAACGAACTAAATGGCAATTTTCAATAACTATTTTGACATAACCAGAGGGTAATCAACATACATATTCAATAACATTGCTTTATATCATTATCCATGTAGTTTTTTTGTTAAATATCATCTCTATAATATATAGATTTGGGGATACATTTTAAAAAATCCATGTTACCTGCCATAGCTTTGCTAAAAAAAACCAGTGGGTAAGTCCATTTTCCCACCATTTTTCCATCAGTTCCACCATTTTCCGCACTTTGAGTTCCGGGATGTCCAAAAAATTCTGCCCTGCCGAGGTACTCCACGGTGGATGTGAAACTTTGGACCCACGACGCCCCAGGGCTCACGGAGAAGGCCGGGACTGGGCCACCATCCTGGCTGGTGATGACCAATGGGGAGAACAATGGTTAAGAAATGTTAACGATGGTTTGTAATATCTGTAATGGTGAATAATGGTTAATCATAGATAGATAGTGGTCATTGATGGTTATTGAGGGCTATTAATGATTATATTGATCATTTGCGGGTGTTGTTTGTAGGTTATTAACCGTCATTTTTGATATCCAGTGATATGGGTTATGCATAGTGATTAACCATCAAACAAAATTTGGGTAGAGTTCATGAATGACCACATATGAAATAGTTTTTCAGATATTATGAATATCATCATAATTTGATGTATCATATAACTAGTTGGTTAAGCGACAAGAGTCATTAAGTATCAAAGAAACTGTGGATGTCATAATTATATATAATTACCAATGGGGATTGATGATGGAGCTCTTCAGCCATATCAATGCATTTTTAGGGGCCAGTAAGTATCAAACAATTTTGGGATATCACAAATGATTGTTGATGATTATATAGGGGTTTATATCAACTCGCGTATTGGGGATTATGAACGAAGGCATACTAGGACTCTTCAATGGGATACATAGGGATATTTCTCATGACTTTGCTGAACGTTCTGAAAACAAAACAGAAATGCTGAACTGCAAAACATTGAAAACTATGGGGAAAAATGAAACCATATAGGAACATCCAGCTGTGAAAATATAGGAACATCAATCAACTGGAAATTTTGAAACTATTGGGAAGACGCAATACTGTAGACCGTTTTTGAATAAGATTCAGGATTTGGATTTTTTTTGGGTGAAACAATGTAACCTATAGGAAATACGTTGTTTACTTTAAATTGGGATTTGAAAAAAAACATGTTTTTTTTTTTCATGCTTGCACACTTGCATTTTTACTGATGGCCTATTTGTAGCTATATGCCCCTGCTGATAGAAGGTCCGCTACGTGTGGTGTTTCACTACCAGAATCGGGTCCGACTGAACTGGGCCAGTGGATGGCCAGTGGTTCGTCCAATCATTAACCATCCCCATTAATCCCCAATATGTGTATATATATATATATGTTTATATATATATATACATTTATTTATGAATAAATATATATATATATATATGCATATGTGTATATATATTATACATATTCAAATATGTTGTTTCAATAATCGGTTTTTTTTTCGAAGCCATCCCCAAACGCTGGTTGCATAGTAAGCATTGGATTGACCAGTGCACACGAATTCATGGCCACAACCCTGCCGGCATGGCATGTTTAGATTGTCAACGTCAGGCTGGAAAAATAACAATTATGCAGTATACAGACTGGGATTCACATGCATGGAATTTGTCCCCTGTTGATGCATGTATTGGCCAGTGGTTGTTCCATGTACCTCGCAAGGAATAGTTCTTGTGCTGGTGTTTCTCTACCTCCTGGCTCCAAGTGACTGGACAGTGCACATATCAAAATCATATCAACACATATCTGGATTTCCAAATGATGGTTTTCTTTGCTTTGATGCTTACTGTAGTGCTTGGTTCTAAGGCTGACTGATGTGCGCTTGGATGTTTGAACCAGTTAACTAGTTCGTTATATCCCCCATAAACCATATGACTCATATGTCCATTGTGTAACAAATATTGTTTTGCCATCCATAAAGTAATGATATTTATATATATATATATATACATATATTATACCCCATCAATCCCCCATATGCCATATGATCATTGTTAAATACAATGTCCATAAGTCATGTTAAGGGCTAATTCATCGAACTATGTGGGCCATGGCTTCCACATCTATGTCAGTTTACCTTAGGTACCATTGGAATACCATAGAATGAACTGACATAGAAATCCATAGAACCATAGTTAGAATTCGATGATATTCTATTTTAAATACGATGACCATAGAACCATAGAACCGTAGAACCATTGGAATGAACCAAAATCGGCAGGACTTCACGCTGGCCGCCGAAATGGACAAGATCGCAGGAGGTTCAGGTGATCGTTCTGTTGCTTAAATTCATGGAGGTTTAATGCTACGTAACCATGATTTTATATGTTTTAATATGGGTTTAATGATACTTGGTACTGAATTATGGGTACTTGACCATGACTTTACATGTTATTAAGTGTTCTTTGGTCAAGTTGAAACTAATGATTTTAATGGGATAAACATGGATAAACGTATATATTACATTATATAATGGATTTACCCTGCGGTGTCATGAACCATGGCTGGCTGGGACATCCCCCAGCAGAAATTTGGGGATTTCACTGATTTCACCAAGAAAATTTGGTGGTTTTTGGTGGAATATGTTTTTGGGATATCTTACAATATATTAATGTTGTGTTGCATCTCTGTGTACATTTCCACTATGAAATGGCTTGACCCATGTTCCATTCCAGGGGATTGTTTTGCGACTTTTGAAATTTTCTGAGTTATGAAACTTCTTTTCTGACCTGGAATTTGGCTCCTCTACATGCATGGCACCATGTATGTCCACGCTGGGTCAAGGTGAGATCAGGTCGTCAGGTACCAAACTTAGCTGAGTTTGGCACTAGTTGAATTCCTTGGTTTATTGTATATATATATAGCTAGTTAATGGAGTTTATAAACCAACTTGAAACCGAGGCGGCACCAGCTTGCATACTGTTTTTTTTCGTCAAAACTATTTGTATCCTTCTCATTCACATATTCATATACATAGATACATTGATATTATGTGATCTTCACATTCACATTCAACACTGTCATCATTGTCATCATGATGACCATCAGAGTCATGACCCTGCCGCTGATCATGACCATGAACATGATACAACATACCCCCAACACCACTACTGAAACTACTGGTACATTACTGATACTATATAGCGATAATGAAACTCACCATCAGCATTACCCGCTGCTTATTTAACATAGCCATGGAAAATCACCATTTTTAATAGGTAAACCATCTATAAATGGACCATTTCCCATGGCTATGTTGTATAACCAGAGGGTACCACAGTTGTCCCCTGCTATCCTGCTATGCAGTCGCCAGGCCTAGTGGAATGACGGTGTTTGGAAAGGGTCAGGGGGGCGGCTGTCGGACAGGGGCTGGCCCGCTGTTTCGAGTCATCCAGGCGGAGCTGTGCTTGGAACCAAGCTTACAAGAGACCTCATAAATTGGACACATCCAAGTCGGAAATCAATGGAAATCATGGATTTTTTCATGATATATGTGACATTATGTGAGAATTCGAATATTATATATATACATAATCATACATACATGTGTGGGTAAGGGTCCAGGATCAACCACAACTCCCAAAGCCACGCCGGAGTGAAGCTATGCTTGGTCAAACTGATTGGCGCTAGAATGTGCTCAATTCCCGGCCACACGTCCTACCTGTTTTTGCTGACTCCGGCCCACGCGCATTGGAATGTTGGAATGTGACGGAGGGGCTGTGTGTCAAACTGCGAGCTGGAATTTGGGCTATCTGTCGGAAAATGGAAGAGCATCATCGTATTAATTGTAATAGCAATTTTGGTGGATAATTCCATGTTGTTTGGTTGGCTGTTGGAACAACATGCGCTGGGATTGTCTGCAAATCTACAATAGCAGGGATAGCAGGAGCAATGATAGTCTAAGGTTCCTTTCCCGACGTCTGGATGTGGTTTTGATTTCAGCGGCCCAGAGGCCCAAAGGCCTAACGTCTTCCAGACTGGTGTGTTTGTTGATGTTTGACACACTCAAGCTGACCATTTTAAAACACAGCCTGACCAGCAGCTTGTGAAAATGAGTGCCGGCCTGATTTGCAGCATTCCTCTGCAGGGGTTCACCACCTTACATTTGTTTCATCATCTCTAACTGGCATAGGCGCCAAATGGTCCTCATTCTAACCGGCTGAGCGCCATGATGCGGCTCATGTGGATCATGTGGATGGTATACCTTTGGTTATTATTCCCTCTTTTTGATAACGGCAGATGTAAAGATTCTCAACATCTGGTCAGTATGAAGCCCATCCCCATCCACCCCCATTTAATAAACACTCTTTCAGAAACCATGGTAGCAATGGATTGTTTTTATTGGGTTTGCATGCGGGTGGGTCTATTCAGGGGCATAGCATCATTTTGGTTGGGACACGTTGTGTTAGTTGCCTTGTTTGTTTAACTGTTCCGGCTGGGGTGGCAACCAAGAGGATAAAGGCACAGCAGCCATCTTGACAAGTCACTGACAACAATTTGCACTCCAAAGTGATGGCTTACGAAAGAACCAATCCAAGAATCAGCTTCTGTCAGGTGTGTGTGAAAGCTTGGAGTTTGAATTTACCATTTGATGCCGGCTATGACATATGCATATATAGTATAATCGTATGTATGTGTATATATATATACATATGGGTTTCAAAAGCTTGAATCTTTGTGCAGAGTTGTATAGCATGTGAGAATAAATATTCAACATGGACCCAGATTGCTTGCAGATGCAAGTGGAGGCCCATTTCTGGAGGGTCCGAGGTCATGGGGAGACCTTATTCATTATCCATTTTTTGTGGGGATGTTCCATTTAAAAAAAAAAACATCCAGCTTTTGGGGATCCTCCATTACTATATCCCAATTACGATCCATTTACAAAGCTAGTTAACTAACTCCAGGGCCCATCGACGCAGTTTCCTTGGTTATAGCTTTAAAATGGGGATAGCCCGAAATCATCCATTGATAGGGGATACTCCATTTATGGTGAGATTTTTTCAACACCAACCCATTGCAATTGCCCTGGCAGGTTCCGCTCCTACTGCACGCTGGGGTCACACTATGGAGGGCTACGACACGGTGCGACGTTGGATACGGTCACGGTGAGGGCAGTGAATGCCACGTAGGCCTTTGAGGGAAAACAGCAACAGTTTTGGCCCTTACCCTCTGGTAGATTAACATAGACCCTGATAATAGTTTTTTTTTGTGGAAACTAATCTTCTAACCCCTATCTGCCAGGGTTTCTCTTGATTTACTCGAGGGTAATAGTTATGAATGGGCTTACAAAATATAGAACCTTAGTTATAGGAGTTATACTTGCATGTAAAAATGTTAGTTGGGCCATAACTGAAGGACTGTACCAAATAGTATCTGCACTTTTTATGACTATATAGTCTTTGTTCATGAGATAGGTAAGTTGGTTTATAACCTTTGGCTAACTGAGGTTTATTCACCAATATCATGGTCTATCCATCGCTGGGCTAGTGAAGCCAAACCAACAAACATAACTGGGTGGGCCCTTCTTGCAGTTGGTTGGTGACTATCACAACGATCCAATCTTATAGTAGTAGGTAGGAAATATACGTAATCATCCGCCAGCTATTGATCTTACAAATTAGATATGCTCCCAAAACTAGATGCCATGAGATTGATAGTACGATCAGATACAGATACAAATACAAGTTATATAGTATTATATAGTATCATAGTGAAACAATCATTTTATTTGCCAATAGAATCAAACAGAGTATATGTCCCACTTGGATACGTATATGATCTAGAATCTAGATTTGATTTCTTTCTGATCTGACAGAACTATCCTATATCTCAATATTCCATCCTGGGCGAAACCTTCGTTTTTTGTCGGCACAAATCCCCGTTGTGTGTCCCTGCGGTGCTCCAGGAGCTAGTGGTCTTCGGCGGTATCGCCAGCGAAAGCGAAGCCGCCCTGCTGTCGGACGAGGGCTCGAGGCGGGCGATTTGTGGCGATGGCGGACACACATACATACATACATACATACATACATATACATACATACATACATATACATACATACACATACATACATACATATACATACATACACATACATACATATACATACATACACATACATACATACATATACATACATACACATACATACATATACATACATACACATACATACATACACACATACATACATACATACATACATACATACATACATACATACATACATACATACATACATACATACATACACACATACATACATACATAGATACATAGATACATAGATACATACATAGATACATAGATACATAGATATATAGATACATAGATACATAGATACATAGATACATAGATACATAGATACATAGATACATAGATAAATAGATACGTAGATACGTAGATACGTACCTGCATACCTGCATACCTACCTACCTACCTACCTACCTACCTACCTACCTACCTACCTACCTACCTAACCTACCTACCTACCTACCTACCTACCTACGTACGTACGTACGTATATTATTATATATATATATACATATACGATCGATTATAAAGATATAATTCCAAACGATTTGGGGGTAAACATGGCACCAGATATAGTGGTGACATCATATTACATAATGGGAATACACCCCTAAGTCATCATTTCTTTGCAGAGATTTCAGGAAATCAGAGTAACAACTCCACAACAAAAACGGGGATTTGACCACTAATAAGTTCACAACGCAACTTGTAGAGGCACCTATTGACCTACTGGACCTGCATGTTCACGATTGGGAACTCCCTTGTGGAGCAGTGCAAGTGATCCAACTGCAAGCCGAGCTTGCCGCCGAGAAAGAGAAGCGCGTTGAGAAAGGTCAGGCTTCAACCAACAAAGATGTGGCTTGATCGATAAGTTAGTTGACTTATGATAGATAAGGTTGTTTATATATAGCATGAGTTGAGTAGAGTTCATTTCATGAATACGTAGAATGTGTTGCCATGTGTTGCCCTCCAGTGATGTTCGTTGATTTACAAACCTCAGTTCTCGACTCGAGAGTGAACAGAGATGGGGCACCACCTTGTATAAACCAACCAGTTTTGGGGATATGTTGGGGATATAATATTATTAGCATTTGATCAATCATGGCACTTGAAAGTTCCGTATATACAGTGTATATATATATATATGGTCCCGTGTCCCGTGTTCCCACCCCCCCATGGGATGGGGGTGGTATGATGCCCCTGTGGTGGTGGTATGTATGTATGTATGTATGTATGTAATGTAATGCAATGCAATGCAATGGAATGTAATGTAATGTTATGTTATGTTATGTTATGTTATGTATGTATGTAATGTATGTATGTATGTATGTATGTATGCATGGATGTATGTATCTATGTATTTATCTATGTATGTATATTTATATCTATATACATGTTACATGCATTTCTCTATGATAGTGTATGTGTACGTACACACATATATACAATATATGTAAATATGTTTATAAACATATGGAGAAACCATCCGATATAAGGAAGACACGTATAGCTTATGTACATATCTTACATACATACATACATACATACATTACATTACCTTACCTTACCTTACCTTACCTTGCCTTACCTTACCTTACCTTACCTTACCTTGACATACATACATACATACATACACACCCACCAGCAAAACCACCACCACCACCCCACCACACCCACAGGCCACGGGGGGGGGGGAACCAGAAGAACCAGACGAGACTGTCCACCCATACCACACACGCAGACAGACATACATACATCCATGCATACATACATCCATGCATCCATGCATCCATGCATCCATACATCCATGCATCCATGCATCCATGCATCCATGCATGCATGCATCCATCCATCCATCCATCTATCCATCCATCCATCCATCCATACATACATACATAGATACATACATAACCACCACCGCAGGCCACAGGGGAGGGGGGGACCAGAAGAACCAGACGATACTGTCCACCCATACCCATTGGTGGGGGGGGCTGACCAACGCTGCACCATATATATATATATATATCGCCGGGATTGTTCCATCAGAAAATGCCCTTTAAATATCTAATGATGTAGGACCAAAACCCTCTGGCTAGGTTGCTTACCAAAAACATATCTTAGTTGGAAAACCTATTTTGGGATGTTGATTTGTGGCCTCTGTTATCCTATTCAGGTTATCCCTCAGGCATAAACACACTACATCTCTATATGATTCTTTATGTATATATTCTAAGTGCACCTGGACCCGATCTTAGCATGCTTCAAACTGCAAATAGGGATGGATATGAATGATTTGCATGTATATGACAGTACATCCCAACTTGTAACAAGCAAAACTAGGGGTAGCCAAAGATATCCAATTGAGCCGAAGCAACAGATGGGAAATCACCAGTGGAATGTGTTTTTTTTAAATAGAGGTAACACCATAGTTCATGGGAAAATCGTTGTTTTCGTTGGTTTCCTGTAAATTTTGCCTTAAACCATTGGAATCACGAATTGAGAAGGGGAAACAATGGGAAACACCTTGGACAACTCCACTGAATCCCGGGTAGTCCTGTCCAAGCTGTGGCATGGCAACGATCAAAAATTGGGGTATCGGTATCTGAAGCCACGCCTCGTGACAGGGGTCCAGTGCAGCCCCCCTTTGCGTCTGGAGATCTCAGGGGTGGCATTTCTGGGATCAAGATACAGATAGTACTTGGTGATTTTTATACTGGTGGGGTGACCTGCTGACTTGTAACTGGGATCTAAAGGGCCAGTTTGGGGCCATGGGTGGCTCGACTTGTACAACAGCAATATTTTGTGAATATCATCAGGTTGGTGGTTTGGAAACATGAAATTTCATGACTTTCCCATATATATATATAGGGAATAATCCCAACTGGCGAACTCCATCATTTTTCAGAGGGGTAGGCATACCACCAACCAGTATAGGAATTGAACATGGTCCATTTATAGAGTTTTGGCCCTTAATTATTTAATGAAATATAATGAGATATAATGAAATATAATGAAATATAATGATATATAATGATACGTAATGATATATAATGATATATAATGGTATATAATGATACGTATATATATATTAGATGGGCTTACAATGATATATATATATATATAAATAATGATATATATATATATAATCTTCGCATACCTTAGTTACAGTATACTGTAGGAGTTATAATTCCATTTAAAACTGTTAAGGGCCATAACTGTAGATGATTTATGGTGATTTACCAATCTACCTATTAAACCGTAATATGTTCATATATGTTCCACAACTAATTATGTTAAATGACCAGGTTGGGTAGTCCCCAGAAGAATGCTGAACATAGTCCCCAACTATGGAATATACATAGAATTGAACCATGTTGCTATATCTATGATTATTTAGTTTGCCCAACCATTATGACATCATGTTACAATGGTTACATATGCAGTACAATATACCATCTGGTGTCATCAAGCTTGGCTGACTGGACACCCCCTATAAATGGTGTTTCCATAGGAAGATCAGCTATAAATTAGGGATTGTCCATTGCCATGTTTGATTACTGGAGGGTAACTCCCTGAAAACAAAAAAGCTGGAAATTCATAGGACAATGTCATCGGGCAGCCTGCACTTTTCGGCATCTTTTCTGCGGTTGCTATACCGAATATGGGGAAATTCTTCCCTACCAACCATTATTCTAGTCAAATTTGGCGAGAGCAACATACCAAAACTATGTTAAATGTGAACTCCCTCAACAAATCATCAACAAACCGGGGCACACACACACGTACGGCAACCCCTGAGGAAATTACTGGGAATTAACCAGGTACTTCACTGAAGACATACATATATTGCAAATATATATATATATATACATGTATAATATTTACATCCAACAAAACAGTAGTACAAAGTACAAATACTTTCCTATTTGGAGCTTACTGCATATATATATATATTATACATATATTCAAAGACTAAAGGGTTCCTCATGACTTCTTAAGCGCCTTAAGCGCATCTCACTACTACGGTCCGACAAACCCACAGATCTTGATCATCATGTTTACCGTAGGGTAAACTAACAGTTCGATTTGGAGAAAAAACACCATTTATAGATCATTGTCACGGAAAGCCATGGGGTTTTCCACATCTTTTCTGTTAGTTTACCCTAGGGGCCCTAGGGTCATCCCAATTCGCCCGGCTGGGCGGGCTATTGTCTGAGCATTGGGCACCCCTAAATGCACCGGTTGATCATAATTTTCCTCATGAAAGCGGCCATTTGGGGAGAATTGTACCCCATTGTCAGTCACACTGATACTTTGCCAGTATGTCTCACATCAAGAACTATCATTGAACAATCTCAGTGCACAAAGACTTTGATATCAAAATAACCAACTTTTTTTTTGCATCCGTGATCTCTACGTTGCTCGAAATCCAAATAAGTGTAGACATTAAAGATGAATTAACATGTGTTATATCAACAATATGGGGATAAAAGGTGGATACAATTTATCAATAATGGCTGGTTGATGATTAGTTCGAGGATTATAATACCCAACATTTTGGGGAATGTCACAATTCATGCATTGGGAATCCCCATCAACAATATGATTGATTCGATAAAAAATTAATTACAGTAGTGGTTCTTGGTTCTATTCACGTGTTTCTTGCTGACAGCCTTTTTTGTAAGTAGTTCTTTGAAGCAAAACCAATGCTAAGGTTATACGCGTGACTGGATATGATTTAGAAATTTAATGGGGTACCCTCCTACAAACGTAAATACAAAAAGATGTGGAAGACCCAGCATGCATCTAGATCATGTTTCCACTTGTTATCAGGTTGCATGTCCGGTTGCGGCCGTAGCGTTGGCTCAATTTCACGTCAGCCCACAACGGGTGACGCGTGACGCGTGACGTTGCAGTTGCATTTTTGCAGCATGTGTGGCTTGGAGAGCATGGGGAGAAAACTGTTTGGTGTTACCAATTATCGCGATATTAGTAACATGTTAGGACAAGCTCAGTTCCGACAGCTATGAAGTTATGAGTTGTTTTCTTGGCCTATAAATGCAAATATTTACATACATACATACATGCATGCATGCATGCATGCATACATACATACATACATACATACATAGTCACATTTATAATCATATAAATATATATATTCTGTATATATATAATATTATATCCAGGTAGGATTTTGCTTTTGTTGGTTTCCAGTGGATCAAATATTAGCCATGATGTGGGATCATATATTCAATCCCTTGTTTTAAGGATAATGGAGCATTCACCATATGTCAACTGGCCACAAGGTTGATGGATGTTCATGTGTGCTATGTATAAATAAATATATATATATATATACACATTATATATATATTTATATACACTGACATGTATGTATATTATATACAATGATCTTTCCAGATGCATTTTGTAGATTTTCCTCACCGAGGTGTTGATTCACTTGGGCAAAAGAAACTCACTGAGTACCTTCCACTGCTTGCCATAGCAGTGACCAGTTAAAAGGAACAAAATCAAGTCAACATCCTTTGCGCTTTCAAGAACCATGTGAGCGTCTGGCGTATGAATGACGTAAATCCAATGCTGTGAGCCATTTTCAACTGGGTGTGTATTAAATACCATGTGATATAGTGTAATAGTAATACTGGGTTGTATCCAGTAATAGTTAAATACCATCTTAAGAACTGGTTAAGTATACCCATCAACTGTATACCCTGAGTAATGGTACGGTTTTTCAACTGGCTGGCGGGAGTCTCGGTGCGCATCCGGCTGGTAGAAGGACTACAACCAGAACGAAGGGTGAGGTTCGTGAGGTTGTGCCTTTTTGTGGGCCGTTAAAATGGTGCAACATTTGGTCTGAGAATGCGGCCGGGATCCTGGACTGATAAACATGTGCTCACCTAAAGAATCTAAAGATTTGCGGGACTTGTCACTTGTCGTGGATGAGCAGCTACTTGCGGGACTTTGCTGATGGAGACCTGACCCGCGTGGTGGTTGCCAAGTACCAGGAGGTGGGTGCCTCCCGGAAGGACGAGTGGATTTACTTCGGCAAATCCAGTTCCACCAACAAGGTCGGGGGCTCTTTGGCCGCCATAGGGTTTCTGCGTCGCACGAGAAAGTGTCTGGTCATTGCTCTGGATTTTTGCTTTGTTTTCTTTTCAAGTTTGGGGGGCCCAGCGTGGTTTAACTCATGGTTGTGTCTTGCTTTGGTTTTCGCGATGACGTATGATTTCTGTCTCAAGCATCACTCTCAACTGTACATGCTGCGATTTGTGGACCGAAGTGGCTGCAATGGTGCATCAACATAGGGCAAGAACGGGTGCTGCGTCCACGCCGCGTAGGGAACCGCGTTGTTTTACTCCTGCGTTGACATGAAGATTGCGGGACGACCCGTTGTTTTTGAGCCACTTCAATGACCTTTTGGAAGTAAGCTTGCTGCTTGAATCAGCTAGCATCTTCAAGGTGGACACATTTCCCCTTAAATGCAATCAGTTAACATTAGTTAACATAGTTAGCCAAAAGAGAGGGCTCCAATACCATCAAACATGGCATAGCTGCTTCTCAAGGCCTGGAATTGGGTCCACCAAAAAAAAACGACTGCACCACGACGTCACTTGAAATGATGTTTACATAGTGAGGGCATGCAAGGGTAACTATCCCAAAATTACGAATGATTTCTGCGACTTGATTTCGAATTTAGCCAGATGGATGTTAACCACTGTAACCACTGATTTGATGACAGTTGATCCCTTGCACCCCAAACGTGGCCCTGGTATAGCAGATCTGCTCGGTTTGCATTCAACATCTATAGCTGGTTGGTGGTTTGGAACATAATTTCTATTTTTCCATTCAGTTGGGAATTTCATCATCCCAACTAACGAACTCATATTCTTCAGAGGGGTAGGTTGAAACCACCAACCAGATAGGGTATTTCTTTGGATCAAGGGGTAGGATTAGCCTCTGGTTAACTAACATAACTATGGAAAATCACCATGCTTAATGGGAAAACTCACTATTTCAATGGCCATTTTCTCATTTGCTTTTTGTATGTTTCCCAGAGGGTACCACTAGGAAGATCTGGGATTCCCAGTTGGTACTTAGGTTTGTGGCTACTCAGCCTGTTGGCCACATTCGTGGCCGTCGAGGGCGGTGACACATGTCAACAGGGCTTCCTGTACAAGGCGCCACGTCTTTTGCAGCGGCTGAATTGTGAAATGTGTGAATTATGGTAGTATAACATGGTATGATCCCATCTTCCTAATATCAAAATATATTTAACACCCCATATGTTTTCCAAATCTGTATTTTTATATACTTTTAGCCCCTAAACCATGGGGACTCTGGTGCTTAGTATTTGAGGGAAGGAGTTCATCATCATCCACTGGAGAGTGATTTGATGTGTACAATGAGGGCGTCCCAGTGATATGTTTACAATGTGACCCCCCAGGCTGTGTTTGTTGATTTACAAAGCCATCGAATTATACTGGCTATACTCATATCGGCCCCAAAAAAGTTTTAGCGTAGTTAGAAACCAATTGAGCAGTAGGGGGCCACCTTGAAGTATATTGTTTTATATGTAATAGGTAGGATAATAGTAATTCATTCAGCGTAAAGTCATTCTTGTGATTTAAGCATTATATGGTGGTGTAGTTGGATATGATGGGGATGGAACTAGTAACTAGTGGGGATTTTAGTGGACTTTTATGTTGATTATTCATTATTGATCCTTCGAAAGCATGATAAAAAAGCTGCAAGGCGTTCAAATAACCCCCAGTAGTTGTAGATTGAAACCGACACAGATATGTTCATCATGACCTGAATGTGACAAAAACTGGAATGATGCCTAGATCGCGGGAAATCATCCTCATAGCTGGCCCAACATGTAGTTTGAGTTGCACAGCACGGCAATTGTTCAGTCCAAAGAGGACTATGTAGTCAATGTAGTCTAAGCCATCTATTAATACTGGTTGGTGGTTTCAAACATTTTTTCTTTTCCATAATATATGGGATAATCATCCCAACTGACTTTCATATTTTTCAGAGGTGTAGCTACACCACAAACCAGAATAAGTCTTGCACCTGTGCTACGCTACTGCTACATTTCCAGCACTGCTCTGGAGAGATGGTCTTCTTCGAGGAGCAGTTTTCCTCACAAACATGTAGCATCCCCTTCTTTCAACAAACAACTTTTTAAAGTTGGTGGTTGCTATGAGCTATTGCAGAACATCTTAGGAAAAAACAACTCCCTTTGAAGGTTGAACTGTTTATAAAAAACAAGTATTGATGTGTCCCTTTTTTATGATGGACATATGTCCTCAAACAGATACATGTTATTTCGAAGAATAATACTTGACTTAAAGCTGCAGTCATTTGTTTAAGCAACAGAAACAATATTATTGCATAATATGAAGTCGATACTGTTGCAAACTATGAAATGTGTCCAAAGAACTAACACTCCCTTCCAAGCTCAGCTCTTATCTATGTTTGAAGGTAACACCATTGTTTTATAGGAGAATAATGTCACACTCCTTTCCAAAAAAAACAACGATCCTGTATTTGGCAAGTAGCACCATTTCTTTGAAAAGTCCTTGTCCTTTCATTTGGAAATGCACCCCATTCATTTGAAGGAAACGCTGCACTAACCACACACATGTCTCGGTTGTCCTTTATGTTTGAACGTAACACCAATTTGTTTAAAAGAATGTGATGCTCCTTTTAAAGAAGCCTAATTGCCTTCTATTTGGGTTCAGGAACACCTGTGAATGGGAAGGAAACGTTTCACACACAAAGTGCACGTCCCTAAAGGCCTCATCCAATGAAAAAATGCACATCCCCAAATACGGCGCATGTTTATCATACAAGCATTGTTTTAAAGTAATGACGTGTAAGAGTTACATTTGATAAATACATGATGCCTTAGAAGCAAGATGAATCAGATTTGGATTAATCCAGAATTAATCTGGATTTGTCCTAAGGATCAAAACATCGAAAAAACAAACAATGTTTTGGGGACTACTTGGATCTAGCATGATCTAGCCATGTTCAGACTAGTCTGGAACACATTTTTTTTGAAATTTCGCCCCATTTAAGCTGTATTTCCCATAGAAAAGGCTTGTGCATGGGCAACAGAAAACCAATATTACTTCAGATCATGTAATACATTGACCAAAAACATGAATATATATATATATATATACAAACAATTGGTGATTTCAACGCTGGCAACAACCCTTTCGATTCTGTAAATAACATATATAGTACTTTATATAATTACAGTTTATTTAAATATGATTCATGTACACATATACACATTATTTTTATGTATGATAAATACATATATATATATATACATGTGACTTACACATGTGTTTTATTTGCTGATATTGCACTCAAGCCTGTCCGGCCACAAATGAATCTTCCCGCTCTTCGCCAGGAACGAGGTATTCCCACCATGACCAATTTGCCCAATTCAGAGGTATGCCAACAGCAACTTGGATCCACAGAAAATGGGGGATTGAAGCAGCAAAAGTATTGATTCTATAGAGATAAATGTAATATGATATAATCTGTGTATATATATATATATATTTACATATGTGTATGTGTATGTATAGATGGGGATATATATTTTTTTTATTCCCATATTGGGAGGAATACATATCAACCAACTCTTTAAGATCATTCTTTGGTACTTTTGACTGATAACCGTATATGTGGTATGACCATTAACAATACGTTTATGTTATCTATATAAGTTGGTTTAATGCACGCAGCACTCACTAATTCAAATTTTGGGTTTGTGGTAGGTATTTCGAACTGTTGGGTGCCTGGGCTTACCAACAGGCCATCACAGTGGGGCACCGTAGTTTCTAAAAAACAGCACCCCCCAAATCACAAACTGGATTATACTGTACTCTTTGGATCCCTTTGGTAAACTAATAGAGTAGCTCACATCAATAGCTCCGGAAAATGGACACGTTTATATATAGATGATGTGCCTACTATAAATGATGAGTTTCCATAGTTCTGTTAGTTTACTGGAGGGCATCCTTTAGTTCATTGATGGTACTGTACATTGATGGTAGATCCGCCATATGAGAAAAACATGCATATGTTTTATTGTTAAAACCCTCTGAAGCAAATCCAAGTCATGCCATTTCAGCTAGATATAGAAAACCCAACCAAGAATGTTGATGAGTTTCTGTCAACCATGGTTTTCCAGATGTTCAGCGAAAATTTGTTGGTTGCCATCCCACAGACAGGGAGGAACCTGCACCATATCGTGTAATTAATATGGTTATGCCTGAGAAGACATGTAATTTGTTCGTGAGAAAGTTAGAAAAGTGCAATTTCTTTCAACCCATTGATCTTCTGGGCGCAAGTAGAGCCTGAGTTGTAAAATGTTGTAAATTTATGCTGATTAAAAAACGAAAGGGGTGGGTACATGTCTCAGGGTTTTCTTCATTTGGGCCCGTGACAGAGGAGATACAAACGGTCCACCCAAAGCGGACACAAAAAATGCGGTCTACTTGTTGGTATTGTGACTAACCAGCTAGTTCTTTTTCAGTCACTAAGAATTGGTGACAAGCCCAATAAAACTCAGTTTCGTTTCTCCGGGGTATCTCCTTGAATTATGAGGGGTAGATATTAGGATCATCCTACTTCTAATTGCTTAGTATTGCCATTGATCAGCCATTTATCAGACATGTATCAGCCATGTGGAGGTTTCCTAAAATGGGGGTACCCCTGGATCATCTATTTTCGTTTGGGATTTTCCATTAACCATCCAGCTATGGGGTTACCCTACGGAAAACTTCCATTTATGGGAGCCGTTTTTCTTGGGAGCCGCTCGGTTCTCCGGGTCCCCATGGCGATACGACCTAAGGGCGTGCAGCAAAAACAAGTACTGCTCGCATTTCAGCTATGATTTGGGATACTTGGATGAACGGTTCAGGCTGTGCAAAATTGGGATGTGAAAGATGGCTGAAAACCATACAAAAAAGCAACAGAAATTGGTCGTAAATCTTAAACGGGATATGTTCTGGAGATATATTCTGGAGATATGTTCTGGGACTAGCTATTCACTAAACTGTACTACGGTGGTGGTTCAGATTGGAATGGCAAACTTGGGTGGAAAATTCACTCACATAATTTAATAAAGTGGTTTATGGTGGTGGTATCAAACTCGTTTGGTTTTGAATCCAGCCTTTAAATGGGCACCATCTTGGGGCCTTATATCTCTGGGGATCGAAAGCCATCAAAGTTCTGGGGATACCGTGGATACCTGGTAAATCACCCTTTAGGAGCTAAGAAATTCATGCTGTGGCACGAGTTTTTCATTGGCCATGAATTGCGCAATGTCACACTGAACAAAATCATGGGATGTTCTTCTTTAAACACGAAGTGTTGCGCCTTTTTGGACAACATGTTGATAACATCCACACCTGCTCTGCCCACAGCATGAGCCCTGCAAAGTTCTTGCTCCCCACGATGCGGATTGACAGCACAGATATGTTACTGGGTTTAATACATCATTCCGAATCATTCCGCCTAGTTTTAATTTGGCTTCAACCCCCACTCAACTTAAAATAATTATACATATATATATAATCTAAGAACCTAGTTATAAACAAAGATAGCTTCAATTGTGGACACCGCTGAAACGTCGATTGGCCCACAGCAAGCCAGCGTGCTGTTTTCGGACTTCCGGCGGAAGGGGCATCATCTCTGATTACTTCAGGTTGATGAATCGCTACAATTCACCTTTCAAACATGTTGTATATACATGAATGTGAATTTATTCATTTGTATCATGTGTTCAAAAAGTCACCGTTCAAAAATTATACATATATATATATATATATAGATGTACAGATAATTTTCCCATAATTATTCCCATTACAATCTCCATGTATGGGGGATTTCAAACTGTGCCACGTTTCATTGCCGGAGGGTACATGCATGGCTCATGAGCCCAGCAAAACGTCTACGGGAAAAGAAGGGTAGCCGTGTTGTGACCGGTAACCGATTTCCGTACCAGGATTAACTTTCTTTGTTTATTTTGGATTGCTAAATCATCATTTCTACGCCTGCAATCACTGCAATCCCTTTTCTTGGTTGCTTATCCCATCTCGATAGCTTACGTCACCATTTCTCAACATCCTTTAGCCTCCAAGTTTGCTTTGAAATATACCAACCAAATCTGAAGAGTGAACTGAAATCTCAAAGTTGGTTGGCTAACCACCATTTCCATGATTTTACTAAGCACCTTATATTTGGTTGTCACTTGATTGAATCAAGTGCAATCCACGCGTTTGAATCTGGCGCCCAGCAGTGAGCAAAGTTGGTTTACAACTCATAACATCATATATCATATAACAGAATATAACATTATATAGCTGAGCTAGGACCAGCTAGGATTTATAGTAGATATGATCTATACCCTTTGGTAAATTGTCATAGTCATACCTATTGAACATCACCCCTTTAAATAGGTAAATCATCGAAGTCAAATATGCCATTCATACCATAGCTATCTTAAAATTTCCGGAGGGTAGTCAATGAGGTCAAGTTATCCAAGTTATAGCTGGCCGCCACATCGTTCTGATGGACTCATGCAGCTGACAGGAGATTGTTGGTTCCTGAAAGCCGCTTCGGGACTTAAAGAGAAGGCTACAGCAATCTCAGGCGCGCTGGCTTTGGGCTTGGTGGAATTAACGAGAAGTGGAATACACCATCTCCAACTGGGGTCTAACAATTACCCTCTGGGAATTTAACATAGCCATGGAACATGATCCATTTATAGATGGTTTACCTGTTTACCTATTAAAAATGGTGATTTTCCATGGCTATAACCAGAGGGTAATTCTTACAACTTAGGTGAAATATATGATGATTCATAAGCCCATAAAAATAACTTAAGAGCCATAAGTGTAGGAAACCACGTTTCATGTTGAAGCCACCAAGCTGTTGCACCAACTGTGAGTTTTTGGGCAAGTTGTGGCCATGGGGACAGTGTTGATAAACAATAAATGCCAGTTTCAACAGTTGGATTATATATATATATAGTATTCTATATGATTATCTATGAGTATCTTGAACATACATGATTATCTCTGAGTATACATGATTATACATGATTATATTTAATTCTACACAATTACATAATGTATTGGAGGGATGATCATCAATGTATTTTCCATAGGGGTTATATGTTTGGATTCCCATCAACTGACACGATGGATGACCTGGGTCCCATAAATCCCAGCTGCTGGGCCAATTCATTGATTAAAACGGGCATGGATAGTGGAACAATAGTGGAAAATGCTAAACAAACATCATGGGAATGTAGTGGGATATACATATATATATATATTTATCCATATCTATCCAAACATCATGGACTCATCACGGTATTTCACGTGATATTCGACAACTGTCTACCCAACTCGCGGGAGTGTGCCACGCTTTGGAATCACAACTAGGGATCAGGCTAGATGTATCAAACTAGCAACATTTTGGGTTTCCATAGTCATGGGGGTATCCCAAAATGTGTGGTTTATCATGGAAAATCATGGAAGATCATATGACAACTGGGGTTTATTTCATGGAACATTCTACTAATATGGAGGTTTATAATGGAAAATCCATATTAAACACATTATATAATGTATTTCCATAATGGAAAATCCTATTATAATATTTATATGGCTCATGGGGGGCTTGGAAACCCAATTATAGCTGGGAGGTCCCTCTGAGATGCAAAAAGGGGTATCCTAACCCAAAAAGGATGGATGATCTGGAACGGAAAACCTGGAAAAAAGACCTGATGGAACCATCCATCCTAAAAATGAGGTAAGCATGATTTGTGGTTTCTAATGATTCTAATGGTTTCAAAATGGCCAATCCCATTGAAACGGATTGAAAATCTTATTAGACAAGGATGATTTGGGGGTACCCCTATTCCCGACACCAAGTTATTTGTGGCCAGCTGGACCAGTGACATCAACGAACCGTAGCCCCATTTTCACTGGCATTAACGTCAAATTTGGGAGGGGATGGGAGGAGTCTAATTTTTGTGTTACATAATAATGTACATATACGTGTATATAATCATATGTAATTATATATAATTATATGTATAGTATGTATATAATTATATATAGGGATTTCTGAAGAGATAGACAAGATTTCAATCAAGGATTACATCGTTATTTGATAAGAATATCCCAACTGCACCTCCTAGTCGTCACCATGGATTCCATTGATGATGGTTCACCGGTGCTCCCTTCAGGCGACAAGTATTGTGCAAGTTCCAAGGAGACTTGGCCTGGCAGCTAGGGTGCTAGGTCAGAATCGCTTTGGCTGGAGTAACTTAGGTATATTTTATGGATGGGTTTAGTGTAGATACCCTCTGGTAAACATACAAACAGCTATTGAACATGGCCATAGAAATAGTGTGTTTTCCAATTAAAAATGATGATTTTCCATAGTTATGTTAGTTTACCAGAGGGTATATCATGATATATTGAACATAGTTAATGTTTACAATTCAACAAACATATCTTTTCGGGGGCATCACAATGTAGCCAGTAGGTTAAACCATGTCCGGAAACTTGGGGATGGGGCAAGCCAGTGGGATGATTTACAAGGTGTCATAAGGTGGACTGCCCAAGCTTTTTCTTTTTTAGAATATGGAGATAGCCTCTGATAACCTCATTTTGGAGGATTCTTTGGGCTTTGAATTTAAGTAAACATCAAACACACCAAGGTGGTTTCAACCATGTTCCCTTTGGGATGATGTATCCCGCTCCTCCACCGCCTCCGCCGCCTCCTCCGCCTCCTCCGCCTCCTCTTGTCACACACTCTCTTTCACACTCAACTTCGTCACACACCATCTTTCACACGCACAACTTTGTCACACACGCACAACTTTGTCACGCATACCTTTGTCACAGACCGTCTTTTAACAAAAACTTTGTCACACATTCTCTTTCACACACAACTTGCTCACACTCACACACACACACGCACACAACTTTGTCACACATCATCTTTTCCACACAACTTTGTTACACACACCATCTTTCGACACAACTTTGTCACACACCATCTGACAGGCGTGGCACTTGGCGACATCCACCTTCTTCGCTTGGTGTGGCGGGTTTGGCACTTGGTGACATCCACGCCGCAAGTGAGTCCATCTCTCTCAAATACGACTTTCTTACAAGCAACTTTGTCACGCACAATCTTTCACATCTCTCTCTCTCTCTCTCACATTGCAACTTTATCGCGCACAACTTTGTCACACACACACAACTCTTTCGCACACAACTTTTTCTCATACATCTCTCTCACACACAACTTTGTCACCCACAACTTTGTCACACACAATCTTTCACACAGCTCTCTCACATGCAACTTCTCTCTCACACACATCTTTGTCACACACAAAACTTTGTCACACACAACTCTTTCACACACAACTTTGTCACAGACAACCTTGTCACACACAACTTGGTAACACACAACTTGGTCACATACAATCTTTGCCACACGCCATTTTTCACACACATCTTTGTCACACACCATCTTTCTGACACACAATCTTTCTCACACACAACTTTGTCAAACGCACAATCTTTCACACACAACTTTGTTTGTTACACACAACTCTTCACATACAACTTTTAAAATGATCGATCCTCCACCATCTCCTTTGTCCTTTCTTCTTTCTCCGTGCCGCTTCAACCACTTCCTCTGATTGCTGGAAGAAGTTGACTTGTGGGGTTATCCGGCCCTTTAATTCATGAGGACTGATTGATTGACATTCCCCACCACTTCCCCCCACGCCGTTTCCCCCCTTTTAACCGTCGGGGTCGACGAGCACCCGTCGTATCATCGTCGTCGTCAAGGACTTCATGTTGGACACAGAGACGCCAGAGGAAAAGGTCCGGCGCATTCATGAGATGATCGCGAACCTAGCCCACTATGTGGAGGACGCTGGCGGGTGAGAGCCGGATGCCTTTTTTTAATTTGAATGATATTTGAATATATTTGAATGTTATTTTTGGTTCAGGATATCATAGTGATATTTAAGTGATTTTGTTGCTGACATTGAATGGTTTTTGATAGATTATTTAAATGCATTTTTGCACAGGATTTAGTGGACATGTGGGATAGTATTTAATGAATGGGATATGATCCATATATATATACGTATATATATATATATAAACTATATATATAGAGATATAGATATAGATATACAGTATAATTATAGACAGACGATTGACCTTTTTGAAACAGCAACAAATAGGGATTTATCATGAGTGTTTACCAGAGAATGATTTTTTCAAGCGTCAGCACAACAATTTTCTCTCTGGAGTTGTGACCCGGCAGCATGAAATTTCAGCAACAACCACCAAATCTTGGGATACTGACTGTTTTTGATGAGATCTTGTCATGTTGGCACCTGAGTCTTGATAGATGGTTATATAACATATAGAGGAATATGTTTCCAAAATATATGAGATCCTGTCATTAACCATCATATAACCATCATTATACTGGAGGACCCTAAATAGAGGAATACGTTCCCCGAAAAGAATCCTTCGACACTATCCCTGAACAACAGACGTGACCAAGCATTTGGTATTGTTCGGTGAGTGGTGGTTTCGATCGCTGGTTATTTTCATTCCTACCCGGCATTGATAATACCAAGTGACTCCTGCTTCGGTGAAATCAGTGACCAGCTACGTCACCATCAAGGTAGGTTTTAACAATCCAAAGCATGGATATCTTTGTGCGTTGATTGGTTTGTGATTACTGGCAGGGGTGGGTTGTGGGAAAACCCAAATGTTCTACGAGTTTCATCTGCAAGGACTTTTGGGTGTTCTTCTTATGTTGTTTTGTTTCCAGGAATTTGTTCCGGAAATGGGCACGGTCCACTCAATGACCGCACCATAGATAATGGTGATAGATATCGTGGGAATCCCCAAAACAGTTTTGCCAAACATGGATTGTTTTAGTTACACGTAGTAATTGTTGTCATAAAGATGTGGTGTTTGTGTTTTGCGTCAGGTTTTTCCGTTTTTTGGTTCTGAACATTCTGAACGCCAAAAAGTTTCTGTTACATGCTCATTGGTATTAGACAATTTTTTCCCTTAGTTCAGCGACCTTATACCAATAATTGTATATAACTGTATGGACAGGTGATACATGTATTTAAGTACCTTATAACTTATACCAATATACCTTATACCACAGGATGGTGCCCCCCAGTTACCCTGGCGCAGCTAATTACTCCCCAGATGGGCTACTTGTTTGCGTTTTGTTTTTTATTTTGAGTACCTGTTTGTTTACTTCATTTTACTTCAAACTTCAAACCAGCATTGTTTTGTTATGCATGATTATTTAAACATGGTTAAACCCTCGTTGTATTGGTTGGTTATATCATGTAATATTGTGTATTATTTTTTGGGGTGGCCCCACCGTTACATTCGAAACTGGCAGGAAAACAGTCAAGATGTGAACGCCGTTAAAAATGCCGGACATGTGAAGTGGAGCTGCTCGGCGGACCAAAAACTGGCCATCGTTGGTTGATGGTGGGTGAAACAACTATGGCTAGTATTTCCAGTAGTACCGCACAAGGCGGTGGCGGAAGTTTCAAAAATAGGAAACCTATAGGAGAGCTTGGTTGTTGTGAATCAGGGATGGCAGAGCGAAGCCACTACTGATGGACTGAAAGGTGCTTGATCTCTTTCACTCTTTCTCTCTCTTTCTCTGACTATCTACCTACCTACCAACCCGTCTTCTATGTATCTATCTCTCTATCGATCTATCGATCTATCTATCTATCTATCTATCTATCTATCTACTGTCTATCTGTCTATCTGTCTATCTGTCTATCTGTGGTGCAGTGTCATACAGTGTAATGTAGTGTAGTGTAATGTAGTGTAGTGTATTGGAGTGTAGTGTGGTGGAGTGTAGTTGTGTCGTTGTGTAGTTGTGTAGCTGTAGTTGTATCTATCTATCTATCTATCTATCTATCTGTCTATCTATCTATCTATCTATCTATCCTAACTATCTATCTATCTATCTATCTATCTATCTATCTATCTATCCTAACTATCTATCTATCTATCTATCTATCTATCTATCTGTCAAGCCATCTATATATCTATCTATCTATCTCCTCTGCGCCCGCCGTTTTAGCGAGTCTACCTTTTCGCGCATCTGCATCTTTCTGCTGACTCTTAGCATCAAGGACGAACGACTTCTGCGAGACTTCCTTCGAAAATGGAAAGATCATTGCTGCGCTCACACCCTCGTGCAAATTCGTTTTGCGATTTTTCTGCTCCACCTATCTAAAGTACTGCGCCTGCCACAAAAACTGGCTGCCAGGTCATACGAAATGCTGCACCTATCATGCAAAATCATCTTAGCAAACCTACACTTCTGAGACTCCAAAATGTAACCCCTCTCAGGAAATCAGCACCCTGACCTCCCAACCTCTCTCATGAACATGTCTTTTGTACTGCGCCTGCCACGGAAAATGCGTCTTTGCAGATCATCTTCAAATGTCC